>Ga0335069_10016957_pt1 | contig 10153 bp, 9 predicted proteins | sample Lox_Sample_11_FD_206714 | JGI IMG/M metagenome (GOLD analysis project Ga0335069, IMG submission 206714) | Soil microbial communities from Loxahatchee National Wildlife Refuge, Florida, United States - Lox_Sample_1.1 | ecosystem: Environmental > Terrestrial > Soil > Wetlands | place: USA: Florida...
CCGGGAAAGCCCGGGCGCTCGTGCCACCGCCTCGGCACCAGCCGCGACGTCATCGGCCCGCACCAGGAACCCCGTCACGCCGTCCACGATCACCTCACTGAGTCCGCCCCGCCGGAACGCGACCACCGGCGTCCCGCACGCCTGTGCCTCGGCGGCCGCCAGCCCGAAGGGCTCGTCCCACCGCGACGGGCACAACACCACGGCCGCCCGGGCCATGATCTCCCACAGCGCGGCCCGTGGCACCCCGGGGTGCACGGTCACTCCCGGTCGGCCACGCCGTGGGTCGATCTGCTCCCGGCTGTATTCAGCATCGTAGACATCACCGTAGACCTCGATCGGCACCCCGGCCGCGCGGGCGATGTCGATGGCCTGGGCCGCGCCCTTCTCCGGGCTCAGTCGGCCCGCGAACAGCGCGCCCGCCCCGGCCGCCGCCGACCAGGGAATGCCCCGCGTGGGCGGGTACGGCGGCAGGATCGCGTCGACGGGCACGACCCGGCGCCAGGCGCTGGCCTGGAAATCCGACACGGCGGCCACGGCCGGCGGCCTGCTGCCCCGGGCGACGTCGCGGAGCGCCGCCGACACCGCCCGGTCTGGCGGCAGGTGAACCGTGTGCACCACCGGCACCTGCAGCGCCGCCGCGAGCCGGACCGCGGGCGCGTCAAACGCATGATTGTGGACCACGTCGTAGCGGCCATCCCGCACGGCCCCGTACGCCGCCGCGAAAGCGCCCTCGGCCGCGGCCGCCGCGGCCGCCGAGTCCTCAGCAGCGCCGAACGCCCGGTACAGCGTCGCCGCCAGAGAATGCGGATCGACCCCGGTATCGACCACCTCCGCCCCCGGGATCTCCGACCCCGACGCCGCGTAGACGTGCACGTCGTGCCCCCGGCCGGTCAGGCCGCGGGCCAGGTCGGACACGAACGCCTGCGAGCCGCCCTGCTGCGGTTCGCGGATCGCGGTCACCAGCGGCGCCATGATCGCGATCCTCACTGTGCCAGCTTCATTGGGACAGCACCTTGAAGACCAGGTCACGCGGCGGATTGATGCCCAGCACCTCGAACGGGACCGTCGACGAGCCACGCCGCCGGACCGCATCGGCTCCCTTGGGGTAGAAGATCTCGGCCAGCTCCACCGCCTCCGCGTAGCTGCCGAACTCCACCGACATCGCCCCCGGGAAGCTCACGTACTCATAGCCGCGCGCGGTGAGCCAGTCCAGGCGGTTCGGCCAGATGATAGCCACGCACCCGCCCGGCTTGCACACCCGCTCCAGCTCGGCCAGCCCGGCCTCGCCGCCATGCCCGGGGGAGGGGGTGAACGCCGAGCAGGCGACGACCAGGTCGGCGAAGCCGCCGGGTAGCGGCAGCTGGTCGAAGAAGCCGTGGATGACCCGGACCCGGTCCCCGTGGTCGGCGGCCGCGAGCTTGCGCCGCAGGATCCGGCGCAACGGCAGCGCGGGTTCCACCGCCACCACGTGCCGCCCGCGCTCGATGAGCTGCATCGTCAGCCGTCCGGTGCCCGCGCCGACCTCGGCGATCCGGTCCACGTCGCGCGGCAGCCAGTCGACCACCCCGGGATGGAGCCGCTCGACGCTGGCCAGCCGGTCATAGAGCTCCGGTTCGAGCCGGTACAGCAGTTCCCAGGCCAGCACCACGTCGTTTTGCGGATCACCGCCCCCCCGCGGCACGAACCGGCTCGCCTCGTCGCGGGTGAGCACCCCCAGGTCCGCGGCCGTGTACCGGCTCCGCACCTCCCGGCCTGGCCTGGCCGGAGCCTCAGGCCCGGTCACCGACTTCGGCCCAGTTCTTGTCCGTCTCCCAGACCCGGACCGTGCGCAGCAGCCCGGCGGGAAGCTCTGGCCGGAGCCGGTCCCAGATGGCCAGCGCCAGGTTCTCCGCGGTCGGGATGCGCCCCTTGAGCCACGCGACGTCGGTGTTCAGGTTGCGGTGATCCACGTCGCGGATGACCTGCCTGCCGATGACGTCCGACAGCATTTTAAGGTCCAGGACATAGCCGCTGGCCTGATCGATCTCGCCGGCCACGACCACCTCCAGCACGTAGTTGTGCCCGTGCATATTGGCGCATTTCCCGAAAAGGCGCCGGTTCTCCTCATCGGACAGGTCGGGGTCGCACAGCTGGTGCGCGGCATTGAATGATTCGCGACGGCCAACCAGAACGGTCATTACCCCGTCTTCTTTCGCGAGCTTTTGCTAACGATAGATTACATGGCCGCGCCGCCGGTGAGTTCGGAGCGACGGCGCTCAGGCGTCCGGGGACAGCTGGAGGACTATCGCCGGGTCGCGGGTGGCCGGTGTGTCGCGGACCAGTCGCAGGCTGAGCTTGCCCGGCAGGAAGTAGTTCTGGCTCCACTGCACGGGACGGCCCTCGGCCGAGCTGGCGCTGTCGAGGTACATGGTCTCGGTCAGCATGAGCGCCGCCGTCGGCCGGTTCAGCCCGAGGAACCTTCCGGCCTGCTCGCCGGGATCCAGCAGCGCGGTACTGACCTCGACCTCGCTGAACGCGACCGGGATTCCTTCGTCAAGAAGCAGGTCAAGCACCATCTGGTGGGACGTGAGCCGCTCCCTGACCACCCCGGCGGGGATGATATCCGCCGGCAGCACGTCGGTCATCCACGCCGCGGCCTCACCGTCGAGGAGCAGGACGCGAGAGACCCGGATCACCTCATCGTTCACCGGAAGCTCGAGCGCATCGGCCTCGTCAGGGGTGGTCCGGGCCGCCTCCACCCGCAGGTGCTCGCTGTCGATCTTGAGCCCGAGCCGCTCGGCGATGCTCGTGTAGGTCTCGAGCCTTCCGACCCGGGCGACACTACTGCCCAGCTTGATCCCGACCGGGCCCGGCTGATCGCGCCGCTCGGGTATCTGGGCGAGGTAGGTACCGCTGCCCTGGCGCCTGATCAGCAATCCGCGGTCGACCAGTCGCCCTACCCCGGCCCTGATGGTCGCCCGGGACACGCCCAGGCTCCGCACCAGCTCAACCTCCGGGGGAATCCGGTCACCGATCCGGTACCGCCGGTGTACCAGCAGGTCCTCCAGTACCTTCTCGGCCTGGGCGTACAAGGGCACCCGGCGCAGCGGGGCGGCCGTGTCTCCGGGTCGCCCTGTGCTCATCGTGCCGGTGTTTCCCGTCACACCCCCCATGTTAAGGAACCGTAACACCCGGTCAACGCGCTGTGAAGGATGAATTCATCCTCTTGACGTACCAATTTGTCTGCGATATGACCAGGGGAAACGCCAAACAGGGCATGGTCCTGGGCGCGTCAGCGAGTGCCCGTGGCTTCGCCGATCCAGGGAAGGAGCGGACGATGACGACGGCCGAGCAGGTCAGGGTGACGGTGCGGCACCCGCTGGAGCCGCTGACGGCGGAGGAGATCGAGGCTGCCAGCCAGATCCTCAGGCAGGACCGGGGCCTGGCCGCGAGCGCCCGTTTCGTCTACATCACGCTGCGGGAACCGGCCAAGGACGCGGTCCTGCGCTACCAGCAGGGCGAGGCGTTCGAGCGCGAGGCGCATATCGTGCTCCGCGAACGGGCCGAGTGCCGGACCTACGAGGCAGTGGTCTCGATCACCGCCGGCCAGGTGCGCCTGTGGCGGGAGCTGCCCGGCGTCCAGCCGGCCGTCATGCTCGAAGAGTTCCTGGGCACCGAGGAAGCGGTCAGGAAGGACGCCCGCTGGCAGGAGGCGATGCGCCGCCGCGGCATCACGGACTTCGACATGGTGATGATCGATCCCTGGTCGGTCGGCTACAACGGCCCCGAGGACGCGGCCTCCGAGGGCCGGTTCCTCCGGCCGCTGACCTGGGTGCGCCAGGGTGACCCCGACGACCACGGATACGCCCGCCCGGTGGAAGGGCTGATCGTCCGCTTCGACCTCGACCGCATGGAAGTGGTGGATATCGAGGACCACGGGGTGGTGCCGCTCCCGCCGCGCAGCGGCAACTACACCGCCGAATGGATCCGCGACGCCGGGAACACGCCGCATTTCCCTGACGGCCCCCGCCAGGATCTGAAGCCAGTGGAGATCACCCAGCCGGAAGGCACCAGTTTCACCGTGGACGGCCACGAGGTGAGCTGGCAGAAATGGCGGTTCCAGGTCGGCTTCACCCCGCGCGAGGGGCTGGTCCTGTACCTGGTGCGCTACCAGGACCACGGAACCGTCCGGCCGGTCATCTACCGTGCCTCGCTCGCGGAGATGTTCATCCCCTACGGCGACCCGAGCCCGACGCAATACCGCAAGAACGTCTTCGACATGGGGGAGTACGGCATCGGGGTCCTGGCCAACAGCCTGGAGCTTGGCTGCGACTGCCTGGGCGAGATCCATTACTTCGACGCGTGCCTCAACGACAACGACGGCCACCCGCAGCTGATCAAGAACGCGATCTGCATGCACGAGGAAGACCACGGCATCTTGTGGAAGCACGCCGACTGGCGGACCGGCAAGACCGAGGTCCGGCGCTCGCGGCGGCTGGTGATCTCGATGATCGCGACCGTCGGCAACTACGAGTACGGCTATTTCTGGTACCTCTACCAGGACGGCACCATCGAGTACGAGATCAAGCTGACCGGCGTGATCACCAACGGCGCCGTGCCCCCCGGGCAGAAACCGGCCTACGGCACCCTGGTCGCCCCCCAGCTCTACGGTCCCAACCACCAGCACATCTTCTGCGTACGGCTGGACATGATGGTCGACGGCCCGCAGAACACCGTCTACGAGTGCGACTCGGTGGCGCTGCCGCCCGGCCCGGAGAACCCGTACGGCAACGCCTGGGTGGTGCGGCAGACGCCGCTGCGCCGCGAGTCCGAGGCGCAGCGGGAGGCGGACGGGCGCGCCGCCCGCTACTGGAAGATCACCAACCCCGGCCGGCTGAACGCCACCGGCGAGCCGGTCGCCTACAAACTGATGCCCCAGGACACCGTGCTGCCGTTCAGCCAGCCCGATAACGCCGCCTTGCGGCGGGCCCAGTTCGCCAACAAGCACCTGTGGGTCACCGCCTACGATGCCGATCAACGGTTCCCGGCCGGCGAGTACCCCAACCAGCACCCCGGCGGCGACGGCCTGCCGGCCTGGACCGCGGCCGACCGCCCGCTGGAGAACACCGACCTGGTGCTCTGGCACACGTTCACCGCTCACCACGTAGTGCGCCCGGAGGACTGGCCGGTGATGCCGGTCACCACCGCCGGGTTCCAGCTCAGGGCCGACGGCTTCTTCGACGGCAACCCCGCCCTCGACGTGCCGCCCGCGGAGCACTGCCACCACGAAGGCTGAACCGGATGCCTTCATGCCGACAGATGACCAGCAGGGCTGTAATTAGCGCGACATAGAGGAGCAAGAGAAATGGCCGTGGACACCAGCGTCTCTCCCGATCTCAAGCACGGCAGGCTAACCCTGCCGGAAGTGCTGGCCCAGTCGGTGGCCAACATGGCTCCCAGCGCGGCGATGGCGCTTCTGCCCTTGCTGGTGTTCGCGGGCGCCGGGAACGGGACGTGGGTGTCCTTCGTGATCGCCCTGCTCGCCCTGATGTGCATCGGTTACTGCGCGGCGCAGTTCGCCCGCCGCATGAACTCAGCGGGCTCGTTCTACGTGTGGGTCAGCAAGGCCCTCCGGCCGAGCTTCGGGCACGCCGCCGGCTGGGGACTGATACTCGGGTATCTCGCGACCGGAATGGCGACCGTCTACGGGTTCGCCATCTACGGTGCCGACCTGCTGACCCGGCTCGGCGCCCCGGGAGGCAACCGGGGGATCCTGGTCGCGCTCTTCCTGCTGGACACGCTCCTCGCCGCGGGTGTCGCGTTCTTCGATATCGGCGTGTCGGCCAGGACGGCGCTGATTCTCGAGTCGCTCTCGGTCATCATCATCATCATCCTGTGCGTGAACATCTGGGTGCATAACGGCACCGTCTTCGACACCAAGCAGCTCACGCTGACGGGCGTCAAGCCGGGCGGCATCCTCGTGGGCACGGTGCTGGCCATCTTCGCGTTCGTCGGGTTCGAGAGCGCCGGCTCGCTGGGCGTCGAATCGAAGAATTCCTTCCGGAACATCCCCCGGGCCATCCTCTGGAGCTGCCTGATCGTGGGCCTGTTCTACGTTGTCGTCTCGTACTCCCAGATCTACGGCTTCCAGAATGTCAAGGGCGGCATCCTGGGCAGCACCGCCCCGCTGCCCGACCTGGCCACGGACACCGGGATCGGTTTCTTCGCCTACCTCCTCGACATCGGGATCGTCTGCAGCATGTTCGCCTGCACGCTGGCCTGCATCAACGCCGGCGCCCGGCTGATCTACTCGATGGCGCGCGACGGCATGGGCCACCCGACCATGGCCAGCGTGCACCGGGTCCGGAGCACGCCGCACATCGCGATCGCCGTCGCCGCGGTGCCCATGATCGCGGTCCCGATCATCACCACCATCATCAACGAGTCCGCGGTGAACGCCACCGGCTGGGTCGGCAGCATCGCGACCTTCGGCTTCATGCTCGGGTACGCGCTGGTCGGCATCGGTGCGCCGGTCTTCCTGCGCCGGGTCGGCGTGCCGGCCACGATGGCCTGGGTGCTCGGCCTGCTCGGCGCCGCCATCATGGTCTTCGTGTTCTGGGCCAACTGGCTGCCGCAGACCATTCCCGGCAACCTGTTCCCCCCTCTCACTGGCGCCTATCGCTGGCTGCCTTACATCTTCCTGGGCTGGACCGCGATCGGCATCGTCTACTACGCGATCTGGCAGCGGCGCAATCCCGCCAAGGCGGCTGAGGTCGGGAACAACTACCACACGCCGGAAGAAGAAGCGCAGCCCGTGGCCGCGGTATAGGGAACCCGGCATCCGCCCCAGCCGCCCCGGGATTCACCCGGACGGCTGACCCGGCCGGTCAGGGCAGCTCGGCGGGTGGTACCACGTCGTCGTAGACGCGGGCCGCCGCCAGCAGCCCGTCCGGGCCGCGTTCGTAGACGCCGAGCCCGGCCTGGGGCGGCAGGTCGTGGCTGCCCCAGCGGACGCAGGTGTATTCCAGGGCGCAGCGGACTCCGTCGTCGGTCACCGCGCAGTGCTGCAGGCCGATACCGCCGCCCGCGCCGAAGCACCTGGCGAAGAACGACTGGAGCTCGCCGGTACCGCGGTGGGTGGCGTGCGGGCCGATGGGCTCTCGGTAATACCCGTCAGCCCCGAAGGTTCTCACGACCGCCTCGGCGTCGCCAGCCTCCAGCGCGGCCTGGTAGCGGCCGACGACATCGCCCGGGTGAACGTGCCCGGGTTTGAGTATCGCGGGCCGGAGCTCGCGCCGCCCGGCGACCGGCCACTGGCTGCAGTAGGAGCGGAACACCACCGAGAGGTCGTCGGGGGCCTCGGCGACGACCGCCACGGGCCACGCCATGTCCCGCCCGTCGACGTCCAGATGCGCCAGCAGTTCCACCACCGCCCGCCCGCCGGAATACGTGGCGGCCACGGTCTCGCTCCGGGCGTGGTGCTCGGCCAGCCAGGACTGATTCCGGCTGACGAAGTGCCGCAGCTGCCGGTGACCGCGGACCTCGCCGGCGCGGGGATCGTAGACCACCACCTGACCCGGCCACACCGTCTCCAGGACGCGGGTGTCACCGTTGTTCAACGCGGTGAAGTACTGCCCCACCGGATCGGCCAGGCCAGCCGCGCGAGTCTGCTGGCGCGCCAGTTCGACGGCACTGGCGAAGTCCGGAAACCATGGCATCGCGATCCCTACTCATCCCTTGATTCGGCCGGAAGCTGCCGCAGCCAAGTGGCGATGACGTGCCCGATTTCGGCGCCGGAGTCTTCCTGGATGAAATGAATGCCGGGCACCGTCACCTCGGCCTGGTCCGGCCAGGTACGGCAGAAGTCCCGGACGGCCCCGGTCAGGATGCTGCCCGGCTCGGCGTTGACGAACAGCTTGGGCAGGCCGGGGACGGCGGCCAGCCAGGCGGCGTAGGCGGCGCAGGCCTGGTGCACGTCGGCCGGCTCCCCGGCGATCGGAATCTGCCGGGGCCAGACGAGGGTGGGCAGTCGGCCGTCACCCGGAGGGCCGAACGGGCGGCGGTATTCGCCCATCTCCTCCGGGGCCAGCGGCCGCAGCACCGAGGCAGGCAGGATCCGCTCGACGAACACGTTGCGCTCCAGGATCAGTTCCTGCCCGGCCGCCGAGCGCAGCCGCTGGAAGATTGACCGGGCACTGGCCGGCCATTCGTCCCATCCGGCCAGGGGCCGGACCAGGGCTTCCATATAGGCCACCGCGCGGACCTGCCGGGGGTGGCGGCGGGCCCAGTCAAAGCCCAGGGCGCTGCCCCAGTCATGGACGACCAGGACGACGTCACGGTCGGCGCCGAGCACCTCCAGCAGGCTGTCGGTGAAATCGCGGTGACAGGCGAAGGTATAGCGTCCCGGGTCGCCGGGATCGAGCTTGTCCGAATCGCCCATGCCGATCAGGTCCGGGACAATGCACCGGCCCAGGCCCTCCAGGGCAGGCAGTACCGACCGCCACAGGTACGACGAGGTGGGGTTGCCGTGCAACAGCACGATAGGTCGCCCGGCACCCGACTCCACATAGGCCATCCGGCGACCTCGGACCTGCGCGAAGCGCTTGGCTGCCCGCCACTGCGATGGGGTCACCGGACTCCCTCGTGCCGCAATCCGCTATCGCCACCGCGATGGTAGCGCCCGGGCTCGGGCGGTTGAACACCCGGCCCGGGCTGCCTCGCCAGACTGCGCGGTTACGGGGCCGCGGGACCCACTTCCGCCACGAACACGCGGTGGACCTCGAGCATCGGCGGCGTGTCGAGCGGCGGCATGCCGGCCGCCGCGAAGATGGGCCCGAGCCGCTCCCGCATGAAGCGCTCGTAGGCTTCGGCGGACTCCCAGACGTCGGTTATCCGGGCACCGTCGTCGGTGATCGCCTCGATGTGGGCGATCTGGCCATCGGGAACCTTGCCTGGTCCCGCGCCGAGCTGCTGCACCAGGGCATCAAGCTGCTCTCGCGTCATACCCGGCATGTCGAGCGTGAACGTGACGGCCATCCAGTCTCCCCCTCCTAGTCAGGGCACGAAATGTTGCCAGCCTGGATTCGTCGCCGCCCGCCCGGCTGGATCACCGGGCCCAGCGCATGATCAGCGGGTCGTGTCTCGCCGCTAGCTCGATCAGGCCTCGGCGGGTGCGCGGGGATACCGGCCCGAACGGCGCGCGCGTCCGGTCCGAGGCGGTGATGATCACCGGGAGCCGTCCCGCGACGTGCTCGAGGAGCGTACGGGCGATCGTGTCGCGTTCGGCATCGGTGAGCGAGAACTGCTCCGAATAATTAGCCAGCAGGCACAGTCCGTCGACCCCGGCGTCTATCAGGTAGTCCACCACGCGCGCCGTGCCGTCCAGGTCGACGGCCTCGTTGTCGTGGAAGATCGTCGGCACTACCGGCACGACGCCGGTGAGGAGAGCGGTCATGCGCGGGTCCTCCAATTTCTTGCGTGCCCCGGACGATGCCTGTTGCCGGGGCACCAGGCATCGCTTACCGTAACCCAGGCGATCAGATCGGAAAGGTGGCACGCGGTGAGCGGACGCACCCAAGGGCACGTAGCGCCTTATATGGCCGTCGGGCTCTCCACCGTTGTGCACGGCATCGGCAGCCGCCAGGACATCGAGCGCAACCTGCAGATCGTGGAAGACGGGATCCACGCGGCCGTGTCGATCATCGGCATCAACATGCCCGTGCGGCTGATCGCCCTCGCCGAGGGCGCCTTGACCGGGTTCACTGACGAGATCTTCGATATCCCGCACGTCACCGCGGCGCGCGATCTGTTCATCGACATCCCCGGGCCAGAGACGGACCGGCTCGCCTCGCTCGCCCGGCAGTACGACACGTACATCGTGGCCCAGTGCAAGGCGCGCTGGCCCGAGGTGATCGACAAGCGCTTCTTCAACACCCTGGTCGACATCTCCAGGCAGGGTGAGATCGTCCACAAGGCGGCCAAGAACCACCTGTGGTGCCGCGAGCGCTCGTGCGTTCCGCACGACGTCTACGACCGCTGGGTGGAACTGTTCGGCGACGGAATCGACGCGTTCTACCCGGTGCTGCGCACCGATGACATCGGCAATATCGGCACGATCTGCTGCTCCGACGGAGAGTACCCGGAGGCGGTACGCGCGCTCGCGTTCAACGGCGCC
>Ga0335069_10016958_pt1 | contig 10153 bp, 10 predicted proteins | sample Lox_Sample_11_FD_206714 | JGI IMG/M metagenome (GOLD analysis project Ga0335069, IMG submission 206714) | Soil microbial communities from Loxahatchee National Wildlife Refuge, Florida, United States - Lox_Sample_1.1 | ecosystem: Environmental > Terrestrial > Soil > Wetlands | place: USA...
ACCGCCCGATACCACCATCCCGACGACAGCTTGATGTCCATGCGCGCCACCGTTTTGGCTTTCGACATGTTCGGATGCTAGGCGTGGCGCCACGAAAAGTCCTAAGCGAAAGATCGTGATTGCTCTGTTCAATTCCCACGGAATGGCGACGTTTCCCTGACAACTCGGGCGTCGGCCGGCGTTACCGTACGCCCCATGGAAAAAGCACAGAGCATCGGCGTCGTCGGCGCCGGAACCATGGGCGCCGGCATCGCGCAGGCCTGCCTCGTCGCCGGCCTTCCCGTCGTCGTGATCGACATCGACGAAGAACGCGTCGCCCGCGGACGCGCGGCGATCGCGGCAGGCCTCGCGCGCTCGGTGAGCAAGGCAGCGATGGCCGCTGCCGATCGCGATGCCGCGCTCGAGCGGCTGCGCGGCGCGTGCGACTACGCCGCGTTGCGCAGCTGCGACTTCATCATCGAGGCCGCCACGGAGAACGAGGCGCTGAAGGTCGCGATCCTGCAGCGCATCGACGGCGTGGCGCGGGCGGGTTGCATCATCGCGACCAACACGTCGTCGATCTCGGTGGGCAGGCTCGCCGAGGTCGTCACACGGCCGAGCGCGTTCGTCGGGACGCACTTCTTCAACCCCGTCGCCGTCATGAATCTCGTCGAAGTCGTGCATGGCCCCAAGACCGGCGACGCGACGGTCGCTGCCGCGGTGAGCCTCGCGAAGCGGCTCGGCAAGACACCGGTCGTGGTCAAGGACGCGCCCGGCTTCGTGGTGAACCGGCTGCTCTGCCCAATGCTCAATGAAGCGGTGCTCGCGTACTCGCAAGGCATCGCTTCGGCGCACGACATCGACGAGGCGATGAGGCTGGGCTGCAATCACCCCATCGGTCCCCTCGCACTGTGCGACCTGATCGGACTCGACGTGGTGCTCGCCGTCATGAAGGTGTTCCAGCACGACTTCGAAGATCCCAAGTACCGCCCCGCTCCGCTGCTCGAGGAGATGGTCGCCGCCGGGCATCTCGGCCGGAAATCGGGCCGCGGCTTCTTCACCTACGACGCCCCATGACGCTCAATCCCGAATCCAAATATCCGACGCGCCGCACGTATGTCGTGAAGCTGCGTGCCGATGCGAAGGCCGACGCCATCAGCGGCCGCCTCGAGAACTTCGTCACCGGTAACCAGCTCGACTTCGCCTCCGGGCAGGAACTGCTCGAGTCGATCTCCCGCGACCTGCTGATGGCCGCCTCGCGCGCGCGCTTGCCGGATCCACCCGCGAAATGAAATGCCCTTTCCCCATCGAATGAGATCGCTGCCATGACCAGCTCCTCCAGACAATTTGCCGAAAGCCACGAGGTATCCGCCAAGGTGGCTCAACTGCTCAAGGCTCGCACGAAAGTCGCGGTCGAGCGGTACACCGCGCGCGTGAAGGACGCATTCGACGCGCTGGGCAGCGCCGCGGCGAATCCCTCGCTGCCGTCGCAGCTGGCATTCGACGCCACCCGTTACGCCGTCGACTTCGCGCAGCGCTCCATCTTGTTCTGGGACACTCTGCGGCAGCGCGGGAACAACTTCCTCGAGCACGAGCGGCAGGGTTTGCCGCCGGTGCTCCACTTCGAGTACGAGACGGTCATGGACGGGCGCTCGCTCGTTCGTCCGGTCAACTACGCGCTTCTGCGGATCGTTCCCCCGAAGGGCATCACCGTCGACCCCAACCGCCGACCGTACGTGATCATCGATCCGCGCGGCGGCCACGGCCCGGGTATCGGCGGCTTCAAGGACGATTCGCAGGTCGGCGTCGCGCTGCGCGAAGGTCACCCGGTGTACTTCGTCGTGTTCTTCCCCAATCCGGAGCCGGGGCAGACGCTGCTCGACGTGTGCGACGCGGAGCGCCAATTCGTCCATCGCGTCCGTGAACTGCATCCGAACGCGGAGAAGCCGGCCATCGTCGGTAACTGTCAAGCCGGGTGGGCCGCGATGATGCTCGCCGCCTCGCACCCCGAGGACACGGGGCCTGTCGTCATCGTCGGTGCGCCGATGTCGTATTGGAGCGGCGCCTGGCGCGAAGGTGCGGGGGACAACCCCATGCGCTACGCCGGCGGGTTGCTCGGCGGAACGTGGCTCTCCTCCCTCGCTGCCGATATCGGCGACGGCAAGTTCGACGGCGCGTATCTCGTGCAGAACTTCGAGAACCTCAACCCAGCCAACACGTTCTGGGACAAGTACTACACCGTGTTCGCGAACATCGACACCGAGCCGCCCCGCTTCCTCGAGTTCGAGCGATGGTGGGGTGGGTACTTCCTCATGAATCGCGAGGAGATCGAGTGGATCACGCAGAACCTGTTCGTCGGCAACAAGATGTGGTCCGGCACGGTGAAGGCGGCGCCGGGCCAGGTGTTCGACCTGCGCCAGATCAAGGTGCCGATCGTGCTCTTCGCATCGCTGGGCGACAACATCACTCCGCCGCAGCAGGCGTTCAACTGGGTCGCCGACGTCTACGGCAGCACAGACGAGATCAAGGCGCGCGGCCAGGTGATCGTAGGTCTCATGCACGAGGACATCGGCCACCTCGGCATCTTCGTCTCCGGCAAGGTCGCGAAGAAGGAGCACGCGCAGATCGTGTCGGTGCTGAATTCGATCGAGGCGCTTCCCCCGGGCCTTTATGGAATGAAGATCGAGCAGAAGGGAGACAGCGGGAAGCCGTCGTACGACGTGAACTTTGTCGAACTGCGCCTCGAGGACGTCGTCAAGCGGATGAACCGCTTCAAGCGCGAGGACGAGAAGCCGTTCGCCGCGGTCAACGCCGTCGCCGAGTTCAACCAGCGCGCGTACGAGCTCTTCGGCCGGCCGGTGGTGAAGGCGTTCGCGAACGAATACGGCGCCAAGCTCTCGCGCGTGTTCCACCCGCTGCGCGCGCAGCGGTGGGCGTTCTCCGATCTCAATCCCGCACTGTGGTGGCTCGAGCCGGTGGCGAAGGCCGTGACGGAGCACCGGCAAGCGACCTCCCCTGAAAGCCCGGCGCGCCGGGTCGAGGCGACGGTATCCGAGCTCGTGAGCGCCTCGCTCGACTTCCAGCGTGCGGTGCGCGACGCCTTCTCGGAAGCGACGTTCTTCCAGACCTACGGAAACCTTGCGGCGTTCTACCTTTCCGACGACCCAGGCGCCGACGCGAAAGGACTGCCGTCCGATCCGCGCGAGCTTTCGTTCGTCAAGCAGGCGCTCGCCTCGATCGACAAGGGAGGCTATGCCGAGGCACTCGCGCGCGTCGCGGTGCTCATGGCGCATCAGGACGAGCCGCTGCCCCTTTCCCGGCTTCAGCTCGCCCACGATCTCCTCGCGGAGTACCACGACCTCCTGCCCGATCTTCCGCTCGACCAGGCGCGGCGCATTGGCGGCGAGCAGGAGATCATCGCTCGCTACGAGCCGGAGAAGGCGGTGACGACGCTGCCCGCTCTGCTGCGAGATTACCGCGATCGGGCGCGCCTCCTGACACTGCTCGATCGCGTCTTGGCCGACAAGCGCGTCCAGCGGATTCAGCCCTCCCCGGCGCAAGCCGCCATGCTCGCGCGCATCCGCGACGTGCTCGCCGGGACGACGCCTCAACGGAGGAAAGCGCGCGGAAACGGATCGGCCAAGGCGGCTGGCGCGCGCAAGCCCTCGGCGGGAAACGCGAAGACGAGGCCGGCGGCCCATTGAGCGAATGGACGAATGACGTGAGCGTCGATCCGGACTGCCTCCTTCCCGGTCTCCCCGCCAAGGCGGTGCTGCGCGACGGAACCGCGGTTCGCGTCCGTGCGATTCGCCCCGATGACAAGGAGCGGCTGCACGCGGCGTTCGCACGGTTGTCGCCTCGCAGCGTCTACCAGCGGTTCCTTCATCCGGTGAACGAACTGACGGCCGATGACCTGCGGCGGTTCACGGAGATCGACTTCGACGACCATGTAGCCATCGGCCTGGCCGTCGGCGCAGGAAGCGACGAGCGCCTGATCGCGGTCGGGCGCTACGTCCGCGTCGCAACCGGCGCCGAGCTGGCGGAGGTCGCGTTCACCGTCGTCGACGACTACCAGGGTCGCGGCGCCGCGCCGCTGCTCCTGCGCGAGCTGATCGCGATCGCTCGACGCCGCGGCGTCCGTAAGTTCCTTGCTCATGTATTGAGTGAGAACGGGTCGATGCTCGAGGTCTTCCGACGCGCGACTATGCCCTTGCGTGAATCGATGGACCACGGCATGCGCCGGTTGGTCCTCGACCTCGCCGCCGTCCCCGTTCGGCGCGCGCACCGATTCGACTTCCGCAAAGCAATCCGGACGCAATGGCGACGGTTCGCTGACGACTCGACGGGCGCCCCCGGCTACGCTCGGGGTTAGAACGGAAATCGCGATGAATCGACCTATGCAATGGATCGCGCAACTCGCGCTCTGCGCCACGTTCGGCGTCTCCGCGGTTGCGGCGCACGGCGCCGAGTCACCGTCGCCCTATCCGGACGGTGCACCGCGCATCGTGAGCTACCGCGATGCCGTGTCGCGCGCCGCCCCGTCGGTGGTGACCGTGCACTCGGCGCACGCCTCCAAATCGCCGCTTCCGCTCGCGCCGACGGTCGTCGCGCAAGGTCTCGCATCCGGCGTCATCGTCGACCGCGACGGCTACATCGTGACCAATTACCACGTCGTCGAGGAGGCGTCGCAGCTCGCCGTCGCCCACCCGAACGGCACGATCTACCCTGCGCAGGTCGTCGGCGCGGACCCCGCGTCCGACCTGGCATTGCTCAAGATCGACGGCGACGACCTGCAGCCCATCGTTTTCGCGGACATCAACGACGTTGCCGTGGGCGACGTGGCGCTCGCGGTCGGTAACCCGTTCGGTATCGGCCAGACGGTCACGCAAGGCATCGTCAGCGCGATCGTGCGCCGGGGCACGGAGCCGATCGACAACTTCGTGCAGACCGACGCCGCTATCAACCCCGGCAATTCCGGCGGCGCGCTGATCGACACCGCCGGCCGCCTGATCGGCATCAACACCGTGATCCTGTCGAAGAGCGGCGGCTCGGAAGGCATCGGGTTCGCGATTCCCGGCGATCTCGTGCAAACGGTCGTCGCGACCCTCAAAGCGAAGCGCCGCGTCGTCCGCTCCTGGCTCGGCGCAACCACCGCAACGGCGCCGCGCGGCAACGGGGCAATCGTCGTCACGGTCGAGCGCGGTGGGCCGGCCGATCGCGCGGACCTCGCGGCCGGTGACGTGATCGTGCGCGTCGGCGACAAGCCGGTGCGCCACGCGCAGGACGTCAACAGCGTCCAGATCGGCAACGAGCCTGGCACCCACGTGCCGATGGAGATCGTCAGAAGCGGGAAGCGGGCGACGGTCGACGTGCAGCTCGGACGCGTTCCCACGGAGAAATAGGATGATCGTCGATGCGCAGTCGCAGTCGTTGCTCGCCGGCCGCAAGGGCCTCGTGGTGGGTATCGCCAACGAGAACAGCATCGCGTACGGCTGCGCCCGGATGTTCCGCAATTGCGGCGCCGAGCTCGCCGTAACCTGGGTCAACGAGAAGACCCGCTCCTACGTGGAGCCGCTCGCGCGGGAGCTCGCCGCGCCCATCGCGATGCAACTCGACGTCGAAGAGCCGAACGCCGTGGAAGGCGTATTCGACGCGATCCGCCGACGCTGGGGACGCATCGACTTCGTGCTGCATTCGATCGCGTTCGCGCCCCGCGAGGACCTGCACGGGCGCGTGGCGGACGTGACGCGGGAAGGCTTCGCGCGAGCGATGGACATCTCGTGCCACTCGTTCATACGCGTGGCGCGCCTCGCCGAGCCGCTTATGGACAACGGGGGCACGCTGCTCACCATGACCTACCTCGGCGCCGAGGAAGTGGTGCCGCGCTACGGTGTCATGGGACCCGTGAAGGCGGCGCTCGAAGCGGTCGTGCGCTACCTCGCCACCGAGATGGGGCCGCGCGGAATCCGCGTCAACGCGGTTTCGCCGGGACCCATCAAGACGCGTGCCGCTTCCGGCATCCCGCAGTTCGACGAGCTTTTCGCCGAGGCGCGCCGTCGCGCCCCGCTGACGCGCGAAGTCGAAATCGACGACGTCGGGTCGCTATGCGCATTTCTCGTGAGCGACGCGGCCCGCGGCATCACCGGCGACGTGCATTACATCGACGGTGGGTTCCACATCCTCGCCTGAGCCTTTTCTTTCAGAGAGCAAGAATCGTGACCAGCACGCTTATCAGCAACGACCTCGAGGTCATCCGCAACCGCACGTTCGACGAAATCGCTGTCGGCGACCACGCGAGCATCGAGCGCACGCTCACCGCGGCAGACATCCAGCTTTTCGCCGCCATGTCCGGCGACGTCAATCCCACGCACGTCGACGCAGAGTTCGCCGATGCCACGCGGCTCCACGGCGTGGTGGCGCACGGCATGTGGGGCGCGGCACTGATCTCCGCCGTTCTCGGCACGCGCCTGCCCGGACCGGGCACCACGTACGCAAGCCAGACGCTCGAGTTCCACGGCCCGATCCACGTCGGGGACACGCTGACCATCGCGGTAAGGGTCACCGCGCGCGAGGAGGCCGATCACCGGCTCGTCCTCGATTGCCGCTGTACCGACCAGGCGGGGCGGACGGTGATCTCGGGGCAGGCGACCGTGATCGCCCCGACCGGGCGCATCGAGCGCGCGCGCGGCACGCTGCCGCAGGTGAAGATTTCGCTTGCGCAGGGCGACGATCTCGTGCGGCTGCTCCAGTACGTGCGCCCGCTCGGCAAGCTTCGAATGGCCGTGGTTCACCCGTGCGACGCCGTGAGCCTGTCGGCCGCGCTCGACGCCCGCGCCGCGGGCCTGATCGACCCGGTGCTGATCGGGCCCCGCGCGCGTCTCCTGGCCGTAGCTCAGAAATCGGATCTGAAGATCGACGGCCTCGCGATCGAAGACGCGCCGCACAGCCACGCGGCGGCCGCGCGCGCCGTCGAGCTCGCGCTCGCGGGCAAGGTCGACGCGCTCATGAAGGGCAGCCTGCACACGGACGAGCTGATGGCGGCGGTGGTGGCAAGCCCGCTGCGCACGGGCCGCCGGATGAGCCATTGCTTCCTCATGCAGACGCCGGCGTATCCGCGGCCGTTCATCATCACCGACGCGGCGCTAAACATCGCGCCCGCGCTTCCGGACAAGGCGGACATCGTGCGCAACGCGGTGGATCTCGCCCATGCGTTCGGCCTCACGCGACCGCGCGTCGCGATCCTTGCCGCCGTGGAGACGGTCAATCCGCACATGCCCGCCACACTCGATGCGGCGGCGCTTTGCAAGATGGCCGACCGCGGCCAGATCGAAGGCTGCACCATCGACGGCCCGCTCGCATTCGACAACGCGGTCTCGGCAGCCGCGGCGCGAACCAAGGGCATCGCCTCGGACGTCGCAGGTTCCGCCGACATCCTTGTCGTTCCCGATCTCGAGAGCGGGAACATGCTCGCGAAGCAGCTCATGTACCTGGGCGGGGCGGTCAGCGCCGGCATCGTCGTCGGCGCGCGCGTTCCGATCGTGCTCACCAGCCGCGCCGATCCGCGCGAATCGCGCATCGCGTCTTGCGCCGTGGCGCTGGTTTCGGCACGCCAGCGCTCGCGGCCGGCTGCATTGGAGGCCGCGGCGTGACCGTCCCCATTCTCGTCCTCAACTGCGGATCGTCGAGCATCAAGTTCGCGCTGTTCGACGGCGATATCGAGCCGCTGCCGCGCAAGCCGCTGTGGGACGGCAAGATCGACGGCGTCGGCGGCGGCAACGCGCAATTGGTCCAGGGTCGCGCGGCGCCGCTGGCGCTCGTCCTCGATCCCGCAAAGCCCCATCGGGCGGCTCTCCAGCGCGTGCGCGCCGCGATCGAGGATCAAACACACGGCCGCCTGCCGGCGGCGGTGGCTCATCGCGTGGTGCACGGCGGCAGCAGGTACGCCGCACCGGTGCGCGTGACTCGCGCAGTGCTCGCAGAGCTCGAAGCGCTGGTTCCGCTGGCGCCGCTGCACCAGCCGTTCGCGCTCGAGGCGATCCGGGTGCTGCTCGCCGAGGCGCCGCAAGTGCCGCAGATCGCGTGTTTCGACACCGCGTTCCATCGCACGCTTCCGCAGGTCGAGCAGATGTTGCCGCTTCCCTATTCGCAATGGGAGCGCGGCGTGCGGCGCTACGGCTTCCACGGGCTGTCGTACGAATACATGACCGTTGCGCTCTCCGAGCGCCACGGCGATGCGGCGCGTGGCCGAACGATCGTCGCGCATCTCGGAAGCGGTGCGAGCCTGTGCGCGATGCTCGACCTCGAAAGCGTTGCCACGACAATGGGATTTTCGGCGCTCGACGGTCTGATGATGGGCACGCGATGCGGCTCCCTCGACCCAGGGGTAATCCTGCACCTCCTCGACAGCCAGAAGCTCGACGTCGCGGGGCTCACGCACCTGCTTTATCACGAGTCCGGGCTTCTCGGCGTCTCCGGCGTGTCGCCAAGCCCGAAGGACCTGCTCGAGATCGAAGCGGCCAACCCTCGAGCGCGCGCGGCGCTCGATTTGTACGTGCGGAGGATCGTGCGCGAGATCGGCGCGCTCGCTGCCGCACTCGGCGGCGTGGACATGCTTGCCTTCACCGCTGGCGTCGGCGAGCACAGCGCGGTGCTGCGCCGGCGGATCTGCCGCGAACTCGAATGGTTCGGCGTGCGGATCGACGATGCCGCGAACCAGACCCACGCGCCGACGATCTCCGATCCGCGCAGTCGCGTGCGCGTGGTCGTCGAGCCGACCAACGAAGAATGGATCGCCGCGTCGCATGCAGCGCGTGACCTTCGCAGCGGCAAGCGCGGAGCGGCGAAGGCGCCGGCGCTGACAGAAGGGAGCGAAACGTGACCGTACAAACGGACCCGATGCTCATCGCATGGTGGGCGAAGAACCTCGAGGAGCTCGATCGCGAGATCGCCCGCCTCGCCGTACTGTGCCAGGTCAAGATCCTGGACCCCGGCGTCGTCGAGCGGGTACTGCGCAACGACGCGTCGGCATGCGGCGCCGCCAACGAGCCCGCCTTCAAGAAGCTGCACAGCCTGCTCGTCATGCATTTCCTGATCCGCAAGCGGTCGGTCGAGGCGCTCGGCCAAGCCCAGACGGCGCAGATCGAGCAGGACGTGATCGATCGTTTGAAAAAGCCGTACGGCGACCTCGTCGACGCACGGCCGTCTGAATAGCTCGTGGATACCAACGTCATCAGCGCCATGTCCGGCGTGCTCGGCTCGCTGGTCGGCGGATCGGCGACCGTGGCCACGGCGTGGATCACGCAGAAGACGCTGACGCGCCGCGAGCTCAACGTGCGCGACATGCGCCAGCGGGAAAAGCTCTACGCCGAGTTCATTGCAGAGTGCGCGAAGCTGCTCATCGATGCTTTCACGCACACGCTTGACAACCCGGAGAAGCTGCTAGGGCTCTACGCGCTCACCAATCGCATCCGCCTCACCGCTTCGCAGCCCGTCCTCTCCGAAGCAGAGCATCTGCTGAGCCACATCACCGACCAGTACTTCTCGCGCAACCTGAGCGTGGAGGAGATGCGCGAGCTCGCCCACTCCACGCGCGGCGACCCGTTGCGCGCGTTCGGCGAGGCCTGCCGGGCCGAGCTTAGGTCGATCCGAGCCCGCCTCTAGCCGGCGTCCGACGAAATCCCGACGCAACGTCGACGCTTCGCTGACGACTTGCGGCCCCCGATTCCTTACGCTCACAGCCATGTCGAACCCAGCCCCCGCCGCCATGTCCCGCCGCCGTTTGCGCGTACTCGCCGCGTCGATCGCACTCGCGCTGGCGGGTTGCGCGACGCCCGTGTTGAAGCCCTCGCTCGACGATATGCCCAGCCGCTTCGCCGCGGCCCCGGAAGCGGTCACGGAGCCGGAGGTGGCGTGGTGGGAAGGGTTCAAGGACCCGGTCCTCTCCGGCCTCATCCGCCGCGCAGCGCTTCAGAACCGCGACGTGAAGGTCGCGGCCGAGCGCGTGCGCGCGGCGCGCGCAGGCGAGACGATCAGCCGCTCCTGGCTGTTCCCGACCGTGGGGCTCGGCGGCGCCGCGTTCGACCACACGACGAATTACGACTCGATCCTCAAGAACTTCGTCCCCGAAGCCGCGAACACCCGGGCGGCGCAGATCGGGCTCGGCGTCTCGTGGGAA
>Ga0335069_10016960_pt1 | contig 10152 bp, 5 predicted proteins | sample Lox_Sample_11_FD_206714 | JGI IMG/M metagenome (GOLD analysis project Ga0335069, IMG submission 206714) | Soil microbial communities from Loxahatchee National Wildlife Refuge, Florida, United States - Lox_Sample_1.1 | ecosystem: Environmental > Terrestrial > Soil > Wetlands | place: USA: Florida...
AAGCGGCGATACGCTCGCTCCGCTCCATCAGTCTCGACGGCAGCACCTTTCGCTTCCTCGCCTCCGAGCCGGCCATTGCCAATCTCAAGGTCGGCAGCATCCTCTGGATCTGGGATATCGCCGTGCGCAAGGTCGATCTCATCAGCCTCGAGGACGACATCACGGCGGTCCACACGCAGCCGGTGGCTCTCAATGAGGCGCTGACCGAGGCGCACATCGCCTTCGAGTCCGCGGTGAGCTTGCCGGACTATTATGTCGGCTACGCCCGGCACGAGAAGCCACCGCCCGCCAAGGCGGCCCGCACGCGCCCGCGGCCCGGCTTCCTGCTCGTGGTCGATGAGAATCCATCGCCGAGCCCCTCGAACCCGGACGCCTCGGACACCGGCGACGACTCCGACTCGGAGGACAGCTTCGAGGAAGCGCGGCCGACCCATGGGGCGTGGTCGAGCAGTCTCAAAGGCTTCGACTACTCCCTGGCCTATGACACTCGCCCCAATGGCGTGACGCTCACGCTCGAAGCGGCGAACGCTGAAGAGGGAGAGACGGAGGAAACGCGCAAGGAAGGCAAGGAGGCCGTTGCCGAGAAGTACAAGGAGCTCACCACGGAGAAAAAGGAGGCCGCCAAGGAGGAGCGCGAGGCCCAGAAGCAGCTCGATGCACTGCAGAAGGATCTGCAGCAACTCGACAACTCTTATCAGCAGCAGGTCGAGCAGGCAAAAGCCGATCAGGCGGCGCGCAGCAACCCCGGCTACCAGGGGCCGAAGCCGCCGCCGGTGCCGACCGATTCAAATGGCTTTCCGCTGTCCTTGCAGGGACAGATCGATAAGCTCACCAAGACCTACCAGGATCAGCAGTCGGTGGAGCTGGGCAAGGTCAAGGAGCAACTCAAGATCCGCGCCGAGGCGCAGAAGCGCAAGATGGAAGCCGAGGATGCCCGCAAGAAGCTTGCAGACCTGGGCGGCGCGGCCAAGAAGTTGTTCGAGGTCGCGAAGGACAATCTGGACGTGCGCTTTCGCGCACGAGTCGACCTCGACAACTTCGCGGTCGCGGGGCTACTGGACATCAAGAATGGCAACCTGGAGAACGCCAAGGCCCAATTCAAGCAGGTGAACGGCAAGCTCGACCTCGCCTTCATCGGTCGCTGGGGCAAGCCCGGCAACGGGGCGATCAAGGTTCCGGTGATGAACCTGCCGATCGCATTCAACATCCCCTTCCCCATCGGCGGCCTGCCCTTCGTGATTCAGCTCGGCTCGGATTTCCTGGTCAATGTATTCCTGGCGGGCAACCACGCCAGTCAATCGTTTCATGGCGCCTTCGTTTTCAACGGCAGCGGCGCGATCCATACGGCCAACTCCGCCACCACCGCCGACAGCACCATGACCGGTGAGGAGCCGGAGGTGAAAGAGCAGCAGGCGATGAGCCCCGGCGTCTCCGGCCTCGTGCTCGGGGTGCAAGTGCCGCGCCTCGGCTTCGGCTTCGGTGTCGCCGGGATGTCCTCGGTGGCTTACATGGACGTCGTCAACGTGCTCACCATGACGAACAGTGCCGCGGTGGCGGTGGGCCTCGCACCGCCCTGCAAGCGCGTATCGTTGACTTCGGTCGGTCACGTCGGCATCAGCACCACCGTCGTGCCGTGGCCGATTCCTTACGTCGCCGACAAGATCAACGACGCACTGAGCACCAAGCCGAAGGAGATCTTCAAGAAGGAGAAGGTCGTGCTGGACCCGCCCATCAAAGCCTGCGAAGTCTGAGCGTGGCGTTGGCGCTCACAGGGTGTCGCGCAGCTGCGCGACCGCGTGAGGCGTAACCGTCGAGGCCCTGGCGCCGAAGGTCGCCGTCACATAGTTGGCGACCGCTGCGATCTCTGCATCCGAGTAGCCGCCGCCGAAGGCGGGCATGCCACCGACGCCGGAACTGCCCGAGCCGGAACCCTTCAGAATGATCTGCACGGCATTGACGGCCGTAGGATCGTTGACGGCCCGTGCACCCGTCAGGGTGGCGCGGTCCATCAGCGGATTCCTGCCCGTCCAACCGTGACAACCGGAGCAGGCGCCTGCAAAGACCTGCGCGCCGAGGGCGTCCGCACTCCCCTGCCTCGATGCGGGACCGGCCTCGGCGACCTGCGTGCGCACAGCGGGGAACTCCGACGAAGTGATGGGCGGGACGCTGCGGACGTACGTCACGAGTGCCTGGATGTCACTCGGCGCCAGCTTGCTCAGGCTGAAATCGACTGCTTCGCGCATGGGACCGGACGCGGTCCCGTGGCTCGCGGCGTGGCCGGTCATGAGGTATTGCGACAGCTCCTCCGCGCCCCAGGCACCCACGCCGCTCGTGCGGTCGCTCGTAATGTTGTAGGCCTGCCAGTCACCGGTCAGTGCACCGCTGAACTTGCGTCGATTGTCGAGTGCCTGGAGGAGATTGCGCGGCGTATGACAGTCGCCGCAGTGCCCGAGCGCTTCTGCGAGGTAGGCGCCGCGGTTCCACTCGGGGCCGTGCCGTACATTCGGAGCAAAGCGACGGTCGGGGTTGAAAAGCGCCGACCAGAGGCCCATCAGCCAGCGTTGGTTGAATGGAAATGCGAGAGCGTTCGCCGGTGTCGGATTCTTCACTGCGGGTACGGTGCGCAGGTAAGCCCAGATGGCCTGAACGTCATCGTCGGTGAGATAGGTGTAGGCGGCGTAAGGAAAGGCGGGATAAAGGTGACTGCCATCCGGGCGCACGCCCTCGTGGACGGCGCGCAGGAAATCTCCGCCGCTCCAGGCACCGATTCCGGTCGCGCGATCCGGTGTGATGTTCGAGGAATAGAGCGTTCCAAACCCGGTTTTGAACGCGCGTCCGCCGGCGAATGGCGCTCCACCCTCGGCCGTATGGCACGTCTGGCAGTCCGCTGCCACCGTCAGGTAGCGGCCGCGGCCGATGACATCGGACTGCGCGAGCTCGCCTGGGACTCCGGTAGGGTTCGACTCCTTGTAGTCCGCAAGGCGTACCGTATCGGTGCCTGCGAAACTCAGCGGACCCGGGGCGCTCAGGTACCAGGACACGGCAGCGAGGAGTACGACTCCAACGAGAGCGATCGTGAGCAGCCAGCGAGAACGAGCACTCATGCAGCTCTAACCTACCATGCCCGCGCGCTCCGGAGGTATTGCAGCCCTCTGCGGTACTGGCTCGGGCATCCAGGAGGGGGTTATTCTTCGTGGATGGTCAGCTCCACAGCGGATGCTCAACCGTGAGGAGGCGCTCACGTGAAGTCCGCGAGGTCATCGATCACTCCCGCCGCCGTCTCCTGAAGCGCACGGCTCATGTCGGTGGCGGGCTCGTGCTCGCGCTGGCTCTGCCCGCGCTTCGCGGTGGCTCGCGAGCGGCGACGATCTCGAGCCGTCAGTTGAACGCCTGGCTGCGAATCGGCAGCGATGACTCCATCACCATTCTCGTCGATCGCTCGGAAATGGGACAAGGTGTCTACACGGCCTTGCCCATGTTGCTCGCCGAAGAGCTCGAGGTCGATCCGTTCCGCGTCAGGATCGTCGCCGCGCCCGTGGGCGAGCCCTATGTCAATCCGTTGAACGGCGGGCAGGTCACCGGCACCAGCAACAGCGTTCCAGAGGCCTGGGAGAAGCTGCGCAAAGCGGGCGCTCAGGCGCGCACGATGCTGATCACGGCGGCCGCGCGCCGCTGGCGCGTCGATCCCTCGAGCTGTCGAGCGAGCGATGGCCGCGTGACGAGTGCCGCGGGGAAATCCGCGAGCTACGGCGAGCTCGCCGCGGCGGCAGCCCAACTCCCGGTTCCCAGGGAGGTGGCTCTCAAGAGCGCGGCCGAATTCCGCCTCATCGGCAAGCCTCTGACCCGCCTCGATACGCCCAGCAAGGTCAATGGCACCGCCGAGTTCGGTATCGACGTGAAGCTGTCGCGCATGCTTTACGCCAGCATTGCATTCTGTCCCGAGCTCGGGGGCACGCTGGCTTCGGTGGATCCCGCAGCGGCCCTCGCCATGCCCGGCGTGCGCCGTGTGCTGCCCACGGCGAGCGGTGTGGTCGTCGTCGCGGAGCATTTCTGGCAAGCCAAAAAGGCGCGCGATGCGTTGCGCATCGTGTGGACACCGGGCCCGAATGCGCACCTGGATAACGCGGCCATCTGGTCGCAGCTCAACGCCGCCGCCACCAAACCCGGCATGTCGGCGCTCTCCAGCGAGAACGTCGCGGCCCGACTCAAAGGCGGGCACGCCGCGGACGCGTTGCAGCGAGCCGCCAGGACCTTCTCCGCGGTCTATGAGCTGCCCCTGCTAGCGCACGCCACGATGGAGCCGATGAATTGCACGGCCGACGTGCGCAGCGATGGCTGCGACATTTATCTCGGGACGCAGGCGCAGCAGCTGGCGCAGGCCGCGGCGGCGGAAGCCGCCGGCCTCGCGGCGAGTCAGGTGAACGTGCACACCACCTTGCTCGGCGGCGGCTTCGGACGTCGGCTGGACGTGGATTTCGTGCCGGCCGCGGTTGCAGCCTCGAAGGCTGTCGGCGCGCCCGTCAAGCTCATCTGGACCCGCGAAGATGACATGACCCATGACCTGTATCGTCCGCCCGCGAGAGAAGCCGTGACGGCTGGATTGGATGAGCACGGCAAGCTCAGCGCCTGGACGCTGCACATCACGAGCCCCTCCATCACCGCGCGCTACGATCCCACCAACAAGGATCCGTTCGACTCGGTGATCGAGTACGTGCAGAACTTTCCGTATGGCGTGTCGAATTTCGACCTGAGCTATACCCGCCAGGAGATCGGCATCGACGTCGGCTACTGGCGCTCGGTGAGCCATACACCGAATTGCTTCGCCATCGAGAGCTCGATCGATGAGATCGCGCATCTCCAGTCGAAGGATCCGCTCGAATTTCGCCGCGAGCTGCTCGCCGGCAAGCCGCGGCACTTGCAGGTGCTCACGGTCGTCGCGGAACGCTCGGGCTGGGGACATGCACCCCAGGGGCACTTTCAGGGCATCGCCTTCATGGAAGGCTACAGCTCGCACATCGCACAGGTTGCGGAGGTGTCCATCGAAGCCGGGCGACCCAGGATCCACAAGATCACCTGCGTCATCGACTGCGGACAGACCGTGAATCCCCGCATCGTCGCATCGCAGCTCGAGGGCGGCATCGTCTACGGCCTCACGGCCGCGCTCTGGGGCGACATCACGCTGCGCGGCGGGCGGGTGCAGCAGCGCAACTTCAACGACGCGCGCGCGCTGCGCATGAATGAGATGCCGCTCCTCGATGTGCATGTCATACCGAGCGCTGAGCGCCCCGGTGGGATCGGTGAGGTCGCGGTACCGCCCGTGGCACCCGCGCTCTGCAACGCCCTGTTCGCGGCGACCGGCAAGAGGCTGCGGACGCTGCCCGTCGCTGCACACAAGCTCACCTGAGTGCCCCCGCGCCCGCGCTGCCGTGAGACCGACGGTATCGCTTCGTAGCCTCGGCATCGAGCGTCCGGTGCTCCTCGTGACGCTCGCCGTGTTCATCAACTACGTCGACCGGGGGAACCTGGCGACCGCCGCGCCGCTGATTCAGGACGAGCTCGGACTGACGGCGACACAACTCGGGCTCCTCGGCTCGGCCTTCTACTACAGCTATGTGCCACTGATGCCCGCGGCCGGCTGGCTCGCCGAGCATTTGGGTCCGAAGCGGGTTCTCGCCGCGGGCATGGTCGTCTGGTCCGCCGCCACGGCCTGCAGCGGCCTTGCAGGAGGTTTCGTCGGGTTGTTGCTGCTGCGCCTTCTGCTCGGAGTGGGCGAAAGCGTGGCATTCCCGGCGGCCACCAAGGTCGTCGCGGCGAGCGTGCCGCTCGAGCGGCTCGGCAGCGCCAATGGCTTCATGGCCTTCGGCTATCTGATGGGACCCGCGCTCGGTACCGCAGCAGGCGGGTATCTCATGGCGTACCTGGGCTGGCGCCCGGTGTTCGTGCTTTTCGGGCTCGCCTCGCTCGCCTGGCTATGGCCCTGGCGGCGCTTCGCCGTGCCGTCACCACCACCGAGCGTCCGGCAGCCGATCACGCCGAGCTTTGCGGCGATCCTCTCGCGACGTGCTCTCTGGGGTGCGGCGCTCGGACACTTCGCCGCCAATTACACCTACTACTTCATCGCCACCTGGTTGCCCTTCTATCTGGTCAAGGTGCGCGGATTCTCGATGGCAGCGATGGCGGTCAGCGCCTCGTGGGCCTACCTGCTCAACGCAGCCGCTGCGCTGGCTATGGGGGCGCTGACCGACCGCTGGATCCGACTGGGAAGCGACCCGACGCGCGTCTACAAACCCGTCATGGGTGTTGCTCAACTGGGGAGCCTCCTGTGCATGGTCGCGATGGTTGCACTGCCGGCGAGCGGATCGATCGCGGCGTTGCTCGCCTTCGGCGTCATCGCCGGGTGCTCGTACCCGGGCTTGTTCGCCATCCCCCAGACCTTCGCAGGCCCCAACGCCACCGGGCGCTGGGTCGGTGTGCAGAACGCCTGCGGCAACATCGCGGGCATGATCGCGCCCGTGCTGAGCGGCCTGCTGGTGGACCGCACGGGGCACTTCGATGCGGCCTTTGCACTCGCCGCCGCGATGAGCGCACTGGGCTTCGGTGCCTGGGTGTGGATCCTGCCGCGCGTCGCACCGATCGACTGGAGCGCGGGCCGGCGCGGCCTGATGACACGCACGCAACGGTGAATGGCATCGCACCGGGCTATGTGCCTGAACCGGGGCGAATGTCATCGAACCGCACGTTCTGGATCGCATACGACCTCCAGTCGCGGTAATCGAAGTGCCACCACTCGAACTCGTAGACCGCGAAGCCCTCGGCCTCCATGTGTCGCCGCAGCAGGTCACGTGAGCGGCGCTGCTCGGCGGTTCCACCGGTGTAGCTGGGGTATGCGCGCTCCGTGGTCTCGTCGTACAGGCTCGGCATGCTCACCGTGCGACCGGTTCTGAGCTCATAGAGCGTGAGGTCCACGGCGCAACCACGATTGTGGCGGGATCCCTGCGCAGGATCGGCGACGAACTTGTGCAGCTCCGGCGGTACCGCGTCCCAGAACAGCTTCGTCACGTACCACGGCCGATAGGCGTCGTACACCAGAAGGCCATAGCCCTCCGCCGCGAGCGAGCGCTGCACGCGCACGAGCGCTTCCGCCGCCGGCCGTTGCATGAAGGCGCGCGCCTGGCCATAGATCGGCGTGCCGAGAAGATTGCGCGTCGTCGCGTAGCGAATGTCGAGCTTGATCGTCGGGTCGAGTGTAATCAGCTCGACCAGATCCGAACGCCGGAACTCACCACTCTCCGGGGGCGGCGTCGCGGCCAGCGCGATTGGCAGCAGCTCCGCGACCGGGCGCACCGGATGGACGTTGAACACTGCGTTCGGATCGGGCGCACCCTCGGCACGAGGCGAGTCGGAGGCGCAGGCCCCCTGTAGCAGCAGGAGTAGGCTCAGCAACGGGAGCAATGCACGTGTCATGGATGGCTGATCTCAGCGGTGCGCGGGAAGCCCAATGTACCTGAGCCGCGGACCCGCTGCGCCACTGCTCGAGCTGGCTCCCTGTCTTGCTCCGCACCGCGGCGTATGGGCTAATCAAAGGGTGCTCGCGCCGCCCGCGTCTCGCAGGTATAAGAGTCGCAAACGAGGATCGGTCTATGGGAGGACAGCACATGCACGCGAAGAAGCCTGGACAGTGCACGCATGGATGGGGACGAGGGGTAGTCATCCTTTCACTCGTTGCCATGCTGCCGGCAATCGCCGCGGCAGATCCGGATAAACACGAGAGCTACGCCATCGGGCACACGACGATGGTCCTCATCGACCCATCGCGCAATCCCGATGGCTCGACCCCGGTGACCACGGCGGGCCGGCCGCTGTACCTGCACATGTGGTATCCGGCATCGGCCGAGTCAGCGCAGCACATCCGCTATACCTGGAATAATCCCATCTACAACCAGAATCCCGGCGGCACCATTTATCCAGGGCTTCCGGATACTCCTGCGCTCACCTTCTCCGGCAGCCTCTCCGCACACCCGATCGCCGAGGGCGCGCCGCTCGCCAAAGGTCGATTTCCACTTCTGGTCGCGACCCACGGTTATGAGGTCGCGGCGGCGAAAAACATGCCCGATACGCTCGAGTCGCTCGCGAGTCACGGCTATATCGTCGCCTCCGTCGAGCATACGGGCGACGACGATGTCTGGTATCAGACTTACTTCATGGAGCACTACGTCGGACTCGAGCTCGGGCCGAATCCGAGTATCTACTCCGCGACGATCCTGCAACGCGTCAAGGACGTGAGCTTCGTCATCAGTGCGGTTCTGGCGGGCCACGCCGACCGCAGTGGTGCACCGCTTGCCGCCCGCATCGACCCGAAAAGCATCGGAGTGCTCGGCTACTCCCTCGGCGGTATGACCTCCCTGGCGACCGTGACCGGTATCAGCGCGCAGGGGCTCCCCGCCGACTCCCGCGTCAAGGCGGCCTTCATGGGCGCGGGCACGAATTACGGCCTGCTGCTCAACGCTGTCGACTACGCGAACGCCCGGGTGCCGCTCATGTTCTTTGGCAACGACACGGGCATTGCCTACAGCAACTTCAACCGCTTCACGGGGAGCCGCGAGAAATATAGGGTCGACATCGCGGGCTGGAATCATCACGTGGGTGGCTACCAGACGAGCTGGTGTCAGGACATCCACAACTCCCTCATCGCCATCAATCCGGCCGTTTTTCCCCAGGCGTTCATCGACCCTTCGAGCCTGAACCCCTCGGACATCGCTAACTTCGTGTTCGATTCGACCTTTTATTGGAGCTATACGGGACCGTACGAGAACGGTGTCTACAACTTCTGCGAGGCTTCCGTGTTCGGCGGAGTCAGCGACGCGCAGCTCCAGGCGGTGCTCTTCGGCAACCCGCAGATCCTCGACGCGCGCAATGCCCTGCAGGGCTCCATGCCGCTCGCGCCCGAGCTCCCGATCTCTGAAACCACACGTCTCACGACGGGCTACGTTCTGGCGTTCTTCGACAGTGCGCTCAAGCATGAGAAACACGACGCGCACGACCTCGAGAGCCCGCTCGTGCAGGTCGTGGAGGATTGCGAGCACGTGCGACCGCACCCATTCGATCTCGCACCGGGTGATCAGATCCAGTTCGTCCCCGCGAGCGACTCTTACCAGGTGACGGTCCGGTCCGGCGCGGCATTGCTGCCGGCTGGGCCCACGAAGCTCTCGGTGGCGGGCAACGGCACGGCCGCGCTGAGCTACTCAGGGTTCTCGTTTCCGGTTCCGGGCACGCCCGAGCCGGCGAGCCTGCTGTTCGTGAGCGAGGACGGTGCGATCACGACGCGCACCGCCGGGGACTACACCGGGGTCGACGACAACGGGTCACCCTGGTACATGCGCGGTCAGCTGCTGCTGACCAACCGCCTCACGATCGCCGCTCTGATGAAGGATCTCGATAGCACCGCAGCCTCTCCCGGCGGCGGTGTGTTCGCGACCTATGACGCCGCCAACCATCGGGTGATCGTGACGTACCTCGGGGTGCCGGCGGCCGGTACGACCGCGCCCAACACATTGCAGGTCGTCATCTACTCGGCCGGTGAGATCGACATCACCATCGGTGCCCTCGCGGCCACCGGGCCCGCTTACGCTCCGGGCATACTCGGTACTCTCGGGCTCGGCTCCGGTCAGGCGCGGGCGACGCAGTTGCGCAAGGTGAAGCCGATCGACTTCGCCGCCTTGAAGAACGGGCCGCCGATGATGTTGCCTTTCGCCGGAGGCGCCATCTACGAGCAATACGATCAAGGCGTGAGCGGGCGGTGCCGCGAGGATCATGACTGACGGCGGTCCGGGGCCTGGTCGAGCCCGGCTCCAAGGCGGCGTGGGGGTGCTGCATGCGGTCGCTTCTCAGTGCTTTCGTCCTGCTCGGACTCCTCGCCGGCTCATCGCTCACGACCGCGGCCAGTGTCTCGCCAAGCGCTTACTTCGACTCTTCAGGGCGCGACGATGTCCTCGCAGGAGGCGTCAAGCTCATCACCATCGAGACGCCCAAGGGCGCGTTTCACGTCTGGACCAAGCGGGTCGGCAACAACCCGCGCATCAGGGTGCTGCTGTTACATGGCGGACCCGGCCTGACGCATGAATACTTCGAGGCGTTCGACAGCTACTTTCCTCG
>Ga0335069_10016961_pt1 | contig 10152 bp, 5 predicted proteins | sample Lox_Sample_11_FD_206714 | JGI IMG/M metagenome (GOLD analysis project Ga0335069, IMG submission 206714) | Soil microbial communities from Loxahatchee National Wildlife Refuge, Florida, United States - Lox_Sample_1.1 | ecosystem: Environmental > Terrestrial > Soil > Wetlands | place: USA: Florida...
GCGCGCGGTGAATTTCTTCGGACCGCCCGGCAGCGGCTTTACGTTTGATTGCATCCGCTTCGGGCTCAAAACGCGCGACAACGGTGAACTCGCCGAATTGTACCTATCGTTGCTGGAACGAAGAGTTACGCAGGCGGGATTACAGATGCCGCAGTTGACGCCCGACTACCCCCACGTTCTCGCCTGAGTTAATCGAAGCTCCTCGGCATCCCCTATACGCAACAGTGCTCGCGGGAAGATTACGCTATGCTGATAGCGTTTGCGCAAATTTGACAACGATAATTACCATGCTCTAGCTTGAGGCTAAGAGGCCTCATTCTGGTGCAAATTGATCAGCGTTCAGTTGACTCCCCTTTAGAGCTTTATTCGCTTCGTCCCGAACAGGATCGATGGTCGAGGGCGCGATTAGTTTTAGTTTGCCTAGCCATACTGATCGGATTTGCAAGACCGGCCCTTGCGACAATCACCTTGTCGAGTACCACCGCAACGGTCTCTGCCGGCGGGACGGACTTTTTTAATTTTCCCGGTAACATCCAGACGGTTACGGATAGCTCGTTGTTCTCCAGCTTCAACCACACACTTAATAACGTCGTTCACGGCCATAAGGGGACAGAGCTCGACGAATCGGCGAGCCAAGATACCGAAATCACAAACGACACGGGCGCAGACACCTTGACGATTACTTCAAAGGGAAGCTTCGCGATCGAACATAAGGCGCCCAACCCTCAAGACCGTCAGAATCAAACCAGCTTTACAACCTCCAGCCTGACGATTCAGTTCTGTACCGATAAGCCCTACGGCTTGACGGCTTCCGGATCTACTCAGATACAGGGGCCGACGGGCAACTACAAAATGTTCCCCTTCTTTGATGGAGAAGGTGGTGCGGCTTTGTCCACCAGTGGCCTCCTCCCTCCCGGAATCGATTTTAATCTTGCGGTTTCGGTCGGAGCGATCCCGACTGACACAGCGAGCGCATCCGGTGTTCTTCCAACCGGCTGTTGGGAAATCAGCGCCCAGATTGGCAGCGGCGGTACCAACGAAGTTGGTGGTGGATTCACTTCCCCTTTAACCTGCAAAAACAACACAGGAGTTTGTGACCCTGACCCGCAGGCAGCCGCGATGAATCCAGCCGGCCCTGCGTCCGGCAGTTATCAGATAAAGTTCGAACTCGGGCCAACTCCGCCGCCCGGCAATATATTTCCGTGGGTCGGTGTGAGCGGCGGCGGTTTTGGTAATCCGGCGAACTGGAAGCCCAACAACGATATTCCGTCGTTCGTTGATGGCTCACGCAGCGACACGGCGCTGTTCCAAAATTTGAAGACCGTTACAGTGGATCTCAGCTCCTCGGCCGATCGGCGCCCTCCGCCAAGCTTAGGGACAGGGGCATGTGCCGGGGTAATCACCCGTAGTGCAGGCCGGCTGGAGGTTGATAACGTCGCGTCGCTGGAACCGCTCAACGGCACGCTCGCGCTCGATTCGATCTCGTTCGACGAACCATCTTTGACGGTCACCAACGGTGGTCTACTCGATCTCGATCAAGCCGCAGTTTGCGCGCAGAACGCCGCGATCGGGACGAGCGGCAAAACAAGCGTCGTTACGGTTACAGGCAGTGGTCTTCTGCAGACGCTGGGACGTCTATCGGTGGGTCAAACAGGAGGTGCTCTCCTGGGCGTCGCCAATGGCGGGGTAATGCAATCGGAAGAGGTTCGTATCGGCGATGGAAGCCAAGCGGGTACCGCTAGCGTCCTGAACGCAACTTGGAACACCGGCGATATCGCGGTCGGGCTGGAAAGCACTGGCGAGCTGACGATCACTAAAGCCGGGCTGATGAACAGCGAGCGCGCCGCGATCGCGTTTGACTTACCGCCGGGGCCGGATCCGGGCCTGAGCAGCAGTAGCGCAGGACCCTGTTTGAATCGGACCGGCACTGCCGGCGGCGTAGAGTTGAGCGGGACCGATTCGACCTGGAATACGGCAGACTTCTCGATTGGAGCACTCGGTTGCGTGGATGTCACAGATCACGCGCTGCTCAACAATGATCAGTCCCTCCTCGGGACCAATACCTTGACCATGGGTGGTAGTAACTCCGGTAAAGCACGGCTGTTGGTCGGTGATGGCGCGGTAGTAAAGACGCACTTTCTAGACGTCGGTGAAGGCGGCGAGGCAGAACTCGATCTTTCAGCCAACGGCGGTGCGCAAATGCAAGTTAGCGGGCCAATGAGCATCGGCTCGTTTAGTTCATCTACCGGAACGGGACAGGTGACGATCGCGGGTGACCCTGCGATATCGACCGACGTCCTGACCGCCGACACCATCTCGGTCGGCGGCAAATTTGGCGGCGCAGATCTAGCTCTGCAGGCTGGTGCGAGGATCTCCAGCAACTCGGCGACGGTTGGCGTTGATGGCACCGGCTTGGTCAGCCTCGAAGGTGCAGACGGAAGCACAACCTGGCGCATCGCCAATCCACTAACAATCGGAACCTCGGGAACAGTGTTGATCAGCAAGAGTACGATCGACGTGGTCGGTACCGGATCGCCTGGTACCGTCGACAATGAGGGCTTGATCGAAGGTTTCGGCCCCGACGCCATCATCGCGCTCCACAAGGGTTTGATTACCAACAACGGCAAGATCATCGGTCCGATTACTATCGACGGGAACTACGACGCGAGCTCAACGGGCAAGCTCATCGGGCAGATAAGTGGCCTGACCAAGGTTTCAGGAAAACCAGCGCGCGAGGCTGTCGCGAGCAAGGGACCACCGCCGCCGGCGCAAGAGCCGGTAGTGATCACGGGCGACGCCGACTTGAGCAATACTCAAGTCACGCTGCAGTTCGTGAACGGCTTCGCTCCCAAGAAGGGCGACGTTATCCCGGGGGTGCAGATTCAGGGCACCCAGAGCGGCACAATCGGCAGTATCGTGACCTCTGGACTGGCACCCGGAGCGACTTTCACGATTGATCCTGTCAGCGGTAATGCCACTGCGCAAACCGACACCGTGGCGCAGCCCGTCGTGACCATCAAGGGATCGACGACGATCAAGGAATCGCAGACCAAAGGCGTCAAGGTGCAGGTCTCGCGCAAAGGCGATACCAGCACGGCGATCACGGTTAACTATCAGGTAAGCGGGACCGCAACTAACGGCATTGATTACGGTATGCTGCCGGGCACGGTGGTGATTCCGGCCAAGAAGACCTCGGCCACGTTCCTGATCCTGCCGTATGCGGACGGCATCTTCGAGCCGAGTGAGACAATCGAACTCAAGCTGTTGGCGGGCGACGGCTACTCGGTGGGGCTGACCTCCGACACCGTGATCGTTTTGCAAAACGTCGACCCCAAGGTGAAAAAGCCCAAGAAGCAATAGGGAGCATCTCCAACCATGAATCTGACTGACCCTCGGTATGCTGTGGTATCGCGAATCGATGGTTCGATCTCATTGGTGCCATTGAGATCGATGCTCATCAGCAGTTGTCTGGGAAGCGCCTTGGGACTATTTGCCTTATGTACGATGGCGATATTGAGTTCAGTTTCCCCGTCTTACGCCACTATCACTGCCACAGGCACCCACGCTCGTTTGGAGGCGAAGGGAACCGACTTTGTTAACGTGGCCATCGGGGATGATAGCGTTTCGGATAACACGCTCTTTACCAGTTTCAACCGGACGGCGCAGGTCGCGGTTAAGGGGCATAGCGGCGTTGAACTGGATAACCGCACGAGCCTCGACGCTGAGATAACGCAATCTGATCCGGACTCGATGCAGATAACGGCTGTAGGTAGTTATTCGATCAATCATTTCGCGCCTAAGGCGGCCGACCGTGAAGACCTGAGCAGCTCCACAAGTCTGCTGTTCGAACTCGTCCAACTCTGCGACGACAAACCATTCAGCTTCAGCGCGTCAGCGAGCGGCCAGTTCGCAGGCGCTGCCAGCGTTGACAGCGTCTTAATGGACGTGAACCTATCATCGGTTGCCGCGACTTACCTGGATCTTGAACTCGGCATCGGAGCCTTTAGCACCCCGGTAAATCCAGTCGGTAGTACAAGTTCCACGCTTTCGTTCCCCGAAGGGGGATGCATAGGCGTAACTATCTCTTTAGATGCCAAGCATAACTCGCCGCAGACGTCCGATCCGGTTAAGGCGTCACAGAATCCGCCAGTCACATCCGGCTCGTTTACGGTTACAATCACGCTGGGCCCCGAGCCGCCGCCGGGGACGGTGTTTCCGTGGACAGGGAAAAGCAGTGATGCGTTTGGCAATCAGGCGAACTGGAAGCCTGACAACGGTATTCCGGAGTTCCTCACCGGGAGCCGTAGCGATACGGCGTCGTTCCAGGATCTCGGCACCTTGAGCGTCGATCTCAGCGCGGCAGCCGAGCGTCGACCGCCCCCGAGTAACGCGATCGGATTGTGTGCGGGCGTCATCAACCAGAGCGCGGGGCAGATGATCGTGAACAACGTCGCGTCGCTGGAGCCGATCAACGGCACGCTGGCGCTGGACTCGATCTCTTTCGACCAACCCTCTCTGATGATCACCAACGGCGGTCTGCTCGACCTCGATAAGGCGGCGGTATGCGCGCAGAACGCGGTAATCGGCAGCGGCGTCAAAGCGAGCGGCATCGCCGTCAGGGATAGCGGGTTTCTGCAGACTTTGGGACGGCTATCGGTAGGGCAGCTGGGGCTTGGTGCGCTGGGGGTTGGCAATGGCGGCGTGATGCAGTCCGAGGAAGTTCGTCTTGGCGATGGTACCGCGAAAGGCTCCGCCAATGTCGCGAACGCAACCTGGAATACCGGCGATATCGTGGTCGGCTATCAGAGCACCGGCGAGCTGACGATAACCAACACGGGGCTGATGAACAGTGAGACAGCGGCAGTCGCCTTTGATTTGCCACCGGGGCCTGATCCGGGAATCAGTGCAGGCTCCACGCCATGCCTTGGCCGTCCGGGTAACGCTGGCGGCGTGGAACTGACGGGTACCAACTCGACCTGGAATACGCAAAACTTCTCGGTCGGTCCGTTGGGCTGTGTCGATGTGACCAATCAGGCGGTGCTCAACAATACCGCGCAACCAAGCCAAAGCCTGGCATTGAACGACATGACCTTGGGTGGGGGCAACGCAGGCAATGCGAGGCTGCTGGTGGATAACGGCGGCACGGTCAAAACTGAAACTTTAGAAGTGGGCGACCAAGGCTCCGCGAAGTTAGACCTCGAAGCTCGCGGTGGGTCGCAAATTCAGGTCAACAGCATAGTGAACATCGGTTCGTCGAGTTCACCCTCGGCGGTAGCCAAAGTGACTGTCACCGGAGATCCGGCAGTAACCACAAATGCACTGACCGTCGATTCCCTTAAGGTGGGCTCTGCGAATGGTGCTGCAGGCCTTACGCTAGAGATGGGAGCGAAGATCTCCAGCAACTCGGCAGAGGTCGGGACCGGGTCCGGGGTGGGCGCAGTCGGACTCGATGGAACCGGCGGCAGCACGACTTGGCGCATCGCCAACCCGCTGACGGTTGGAACCCATGGCTTCGTAGCGATCAACAACAGCACGATCGACGTCGTCGGCACGGGAGGGTCGCCGGGGACGGTTAGCAATCAAGGACTTATCTCCGGTGGCACCAACGCCCTGATCGCTCTGCACCATGGCCTCTTAACCAACACTGGCGAAATCATCGGGCCGATCACGATCGATGGTAACTACGACGCGTCATCAACCGGCTCGTTCGTCGGGCAGATCAGTGGTCTGACTAAGGTTTCAGGAAAGCCAGCGCGCGAGGTTGTCGCGAGCAAGGGACCACCGCCGCCGGCGCAGGGACCCGTCGTTATCACGGGTGACGCCGACTTGAGCAATAGCCAAGTGATGCTGCAGTTCGTGAACGGGTTCGCCCCCAAGAAGGGCGACGTTATCCCGGGGGTGCAGATTCAGGGCACCCAGAGCGGCACAATCGGCAGTATCGTGACCTCTGGACTGGCACCCGGAGCGACTTTCACGATCGATCCTGTCAGCGGCAACGCCACCGCGCAAAACGACACCGTGGCGGAGCCCGTCGTGACGATCAAGGGACCGACGACGATCAAGGAATCGCAGACCAAAGGCGTCAAGGTGCAGGTCTCGCGCAAGGGCGATACCAGCACGGCGATCACGGTTAACTATCAGGCAAGCGGCACCGCGACCAACGGCATCGACTATGCCACCTTGCCCGGCACGGTGGTGATTCCGGCCAAGAAGACCTCGGCCACCTTCTTGATCCTGCCCTACCTGGACGGCGTCTTTGAGCCCACGGAAACGATCGAGCTCAAGCTGCTATCGGGCGACGGCTACTCGGTGGGGCTGACCTCCGACATCGTAATCGCGTTGCAAAACGTCGATCCGAAGTTGAAGAAACCCAAAACCAACTAGGACTCGTTCTCGCGATGTTGCCGGCCGGCTGCTGATCGGGCTCACACCGATGCAGCCGGCCGGTAAATCTCCATCGTCTCTACCTGCGCGGAAGTGGAGCAGTGCGGCGCGAAAGTGCTATGGCTTCGGTAGTTCTGATGGCGGTAGCGTAGCGCCTCGCAGGAGTAATCCGATGGCAGAAAAGACCAAGTCGCAACAGATTCACGATCGTTTGAGCCATCCGGTGATCGACTCGGACGGCCATTGGCGCGAGTTCGAACCGATCGCGATGGACTATCTCAAAAAGACCGCCGGACAGAAGGCGGTCGATCGCTGGACCTCGCGTTTGCGAGCGCTCGGTGAGGGCGACTTTGCGAAGATGACGCGGCAGGAGCGGCTCGATCGTCGCGCGAGCCAACCAGCGTGGTGGGGTTTGCCGGTCAAAAACACGATCGATCTCGCGACCTCTTTTATCCCGCGCATGATGCATCAGCGGCTCGAACAGATGGGAATCGATTTCGCGATTCTCTATCCGACCCACTGCCAGCTCTTCGCCCCTTATATCGGCGACGAGGAGTTGCGACGCGCCGGATGCCATGCTTTCAACGAATTCGCCGTGGATACCTGGAAGGACTATGCCGATCGCTTAACGCCAATCGGCGCGATCCCGATGCATACCCCGGAAGAGGCGATCGCCGAACTGGAGCACTGCAAAAAAATCGGGATCAAAGCCGTCGCGCTCGGCAGCCTGATTCGGCGCTCGATTCCCGAAGCCGACAAACTGGGCGTCAGTCGCCGCTATGCTTGCTGGCTCGACGTGCTCGGGATCGACAGCATGTACGATTACGATCCGGTCTGGCGCAAATGCGAGGAACTTGGCTATCCGCCGACCTTTCATTCGGCCGCCTCGAACTTCGGCCTGCGCAACTCGATCAGCAACTTCGTTTACAACCATATCGGCCATTTCGGCGAGGCCGGTGACGCGGTCGCCAAGGCACTTTTTATCGGCGGCGTAACGCGGCGCTTCCCGAAGCTCAAGTTCGCTTTCCTCGAAGGCGGCGTCGCCTGGGGATGCAGCCTGCTCGCCGCTCTGATCGGCCATTGGGAGAAGCGCAACAAGGTCTCGATCCAGGAGCTCAATCCGGCGAATCTCGATCGCGAAGGTTTGAAGACTTTCTTCAAAGAGTTTGCCGACCCGACGATGAACTCACGCTTCGAGGAGTTCGACGCGACGATGATGAAGGGCGGCATGGGCAAGACGGCACCTGACCAAGTCGATGATTTCGCGGCCGCGCAGATCGAGCGGAAATCGGATATCCGCGATCTGTTCGTACCGCGTTATTTCTTCGGCTGTGAGTCTGATGATCCGACGGTTACCTACGCGTTTTCGCCGGCGAATCCCTTTGGAGCGAAACTTGGCGCGATCCTGAGCTCGGATATCAGCCATTTCGACGTACCCGACATGACTGAGGTGCTCGAAGAGGCTTGGGAGTTGGTCGAAGAGAAGGGGATGTCGGAAGAGGATTTTCACGCCTTCAGCTTCGGCAACGCGGTGCGACTCTGGTCGAGCCTGAATCCGGATTTCTTCAAAGGAACAGCGGTCGAGAAGCAGGCGCGCGATCTGATGACGCGCGAGGCGAGTGCCTCGGAATCAGCAGCAGCTTCCTGAACGCTGCGGAGTAGCGCGATGCTGACGGTAATCCATTTCGTTCCCTATGCGAGCGCCGAGATGCTGCAGAAAGCACTACGGCTGAAGGCCGACGCCCTAGTGCTCGATCTCGAAGATTCGGTCACTCCCGACAACAAGGAATCGGCGCGGGCGACCATCACCGAATGGCTCAAGAGCGTCGCTTTCGGACCGCGCGAGCGAATCGTGCGGATCAACGCACTCGATTCGGAATGGGGCGATGCCGATATCGAAGCGACGATGGCGGGTCGTCCGGATGGCTACCTAGTACCAAAGGCTGGTGATATCGGGGAGTTGCTGGCGCTGGATAAGAGACTCACGGCGCTCGAAAAGCGGCACGGTTACCCAGCCGGATCGGTAAAGCTCTTCCCGATTATCGAGACGCCCAAGGGCGTGATGTATGTCCGCGACGTTACTCAGTGTCCCCGCGTCGTCGGGCTTTGCGGTGGTCGCGGTGGACTCGATATGGCGGCAGCGCTCGGGGCGTGGCGCGTGCGAGGCGATAACGGCGACCTGCTCGATATCTTCAAGCTGACCGGCATGATGTGCGTGATCGCGGCAACGGCGGCCGGAATCCAGCCAATCGATTCAGTGCTGCTGCTCGGCGACACCGAGCGGATGTATCGCGAGTGCCGGGAAAGCGCCGAGATGGGCTGCACCGGATGGATCACGGTCCATCCGAGCCAAATCGACGTGGTCCGTCAGGCCTGCTTTCCAAGCGCGGCCGAGATTGCGGAAAGCGAAGAACTGGTCGCAGCGTTTGAAGAGAATCGGAAAAGTGGTAAATGGGCATTTCGCTTCAAGGGCCAGATGGTCGACGTGCCGAATCTGAAACGAGCACATACGATTCTCAATCGCGCAAAGATGCGTGAAGAGAACGAACGTAAGTGGAAGTAGCGGATCCGATCGGGCGCGCTTAGGCGACTTTTTCCGTGGGTTCGGAGCGCTCGGCCTTATCGCGACCCTTGCTCTGCTCGACGCTCTTACCTGCACCCGGATGCTGAATCTTGCTGCTCGTCAGCGTCTCGATAAATTTGCTGACCGCCGGCGAGAGCTCGCGACCGCGCTTGTAGATGATCGCAAGCGGGCGCATAAACGGCCCCTCGTTAAACTCGAGCATCTTCAGCGATCCGCGGGTGGTTTCGAGTTCGACCGTCGAGCGGGGAACAATCGCGATACCTTGGCCAATTTCAACAGCGCGCTTGATGGTTTCGATGTTATCGAACTCCATCGTGTAATGGGGCTTCACGCCGTACTCGCGCAGAATACGATCCGAGGCCTTGCGCGTCGCGATATCGCGCTCGTAGCCGACGAAGCGCTGCCCCACCAGCACGGTGACGGAGACCCGACTCTGCTTCGCCAGAGGATCATCGGGCGGCACGACGAGAACCAGTTCATCGTGACGGAAGGCAATGGTAACGATCTGGCTGCGCTTGGCGGGATAGGCCACCACGCCGAGGTCAATTTTGCCTTCGATCAGGTCTTCGTAAATCTTGTTGGACCGCAGGTATTCAAGATGAACGTTTACCTGCGAATGTGTGCGCAGAAACTCTGAAAGGTACGGCGGCAGTTCGTGGAGTCCGACGCTGTAAACGGTGCCGACGCGAATCGATCCCGCGACCACGGAACCCATCTCACGCAAGCGATTTTCCAGTTCCATGAAGCGACGGACGATCTCGCGACTCGAATTGTATAGAATCTGCCCCGCAGCGGTCGGCTTTACGCCTGCACGAGCACGCTCCAGCAGACGACATTCGTATTTGTCTTCGAGGCTGCGGACTTGCTGGCTGACTGCCGATTGCGTTACGAAGTTCTGCGACGCAGCATAAGAAACGCTGCCACTTTCAACGATGTCGCAGAAGACTTTTAGAGTCTCGATGTGCATATAACTAACGTTCGGTATAAGGATAATTGATGACCAAAGGGGACGCAACCGCGATTCTGAAGAGCTCGCCGAGGCCGGTAGAGCATTCAGAATCTTCGGATTTGCCGACTAAGCTAAGGAATCGACCATCAACCTTTAGCATCCCCTCTTGAGCTGAAAGGTAACCATATGGCCAGCACGATAAAGGACCTCGATTTCTACAATCTGGACGACCTGC
>Ga0335069_10016962_pt1 | contig 10152 bp, 10 predicted proteins | sample Lox_Sample_11_FD_206714 | JGI IMG/M metagenome (GOLD analysis project Ga0335069, IMG submission 206714) | Soil microbial communities from Loxahatchee National Wildlife Refuge, Florida, United States - Lox_Sample_1.1 | ecosystem: Environmental > Terrestrial > Soil > Wetlands | place: USA...
CGTCGGTACATGGTCGTTATCTGACCGTGTTGCGTGGACAGGATAAGATGCTGACGGTCGGAAGCGGCGGTGGGACCATTAACGTTCTGGGCGGTTGGCGGGTAGATCCGCTTATCCTTGTAGAAGGTCTCTTTGATGCCCTTTCGTTGGCGGCCTGCGGCTTTGCCAGCGTCGCGATGATCGGACGGTGGGCGTCATGGCTCTCCGACTCAATTGCGGGTCGGACGGTCTGGCTCGCATTCGACAACGGCAGACCAGGGGACGAGGAAGCAGATCGCTATGCAGACCGTTTGCGCGCCTCAGATTTGAGAAGAATGGTTCCTCCAGAAGGTCGCAAAGACTGGAACACGGCGTTGGTAAAACTCGGTCGCTCGACGGTCGCGGAATATCTTCGAAGCTGTCTAGGCACATAAGCGGTCGTTCACATCATCACCTCGTACTTCGCATTCTTTGCCCTGGCAGGAAGTGCCAGCATCCCGAGTGCGAATACTCGGAGGCAGCATTTTGTACGGTGACACGCAAAAACGGAAGGGCCTGCCGGAAGTGATCTGCTTTCGTGTCACGCGCTTTTGCAACGCACGCTGTGGGTTTTGCCTGGCCCCTCCCGACGGTTTCCACCCGGACCCAGATGTGCTCGTCCATCGGATTGATTGGCTCCACTCGCAGGGAGTGAAACGGATTCACTTCTGTGGCGGCGAACCAACCACTTATCCAGAACTCGGGCGATTGATAGAACACGTTCACACGATTGGCGGCAAGACTTTGCTCACGACAAACGCTATCGCAATTCGGGAGGAGTTGATCTCCGTGCTGCGGGCGCAGCGCACTCGGGTGAAAATCAGTCTTCATGGAGATCAAGTGCATCACGATCGGATCTTGGGTTGTATGGCATTTGGCTCAGCCACAGAGAACCTGCGAAAACTTCTGGCAGCGGACGTGCCTGTTTCCGTACAGACCACGGTCGTTTCTGGGAATGAGTGGGTGATTGAATGGGTCGCAGATTATTGTCACAGCGTTGGTGTCCGGACCTTGAGCGTCCTGCCGTTCATTCCTCGTGGCAACGGCTACTACCACCGCGAACAATATGAATTGAGCGACGCGGATCGCTGCCGATTGCACGAACTGGTTCGCCGGAAGCGCAAAGCGCTGGCTGGGGTGCTCGACATACGTTGGCTCGATTTCACAAACCGGCCTGTCATGGTTGCAGAGGCCAATGGAAGACTGGTCCTTGAGGGAAAAACGGAAGGTGCGGATCAGATCATCTGCGAGATGCCGAGCCAGTAGGCAACAGGATTTGCGATCTTAGGGCAAACTTCTTTGGTCACTGCAGTACCTATCTATCGAAAAGAGTCGGTTGTGACTCGGCCTTTTGCCCTCCCTGAAAATTGCCCGGACCGACCTCCACAGGCCGGTAACGCTGGTGCGGACCAAGATCGCCTCGCTCTCGCAACCGCAAAGCGATTTCGGTCAGTTCTTCGCAGGAAGACAGCGGAGAATCCGGAGTCCAGCCGCGCCTTTGGGATCTTGAACTCTCTGGGTTTCAGTTGGAGAGCCACTGTCGGTTTAAGGATCTAAGCCAGTCGGATGCCGCCCAATACCCACAGCAGCGATAAGACCCTGTGAACTTTGACCCGTTGCGGTGTCGCACCCATTGCATTCGATCAGTTGCGCACTCGCGATGTCGTGGATCTCGTTGTGTTGGTGACTGGAGTCGGTGACCCAACGTCCCGTGAATCGCATCAAACATCCGCGGTGAATAGCCTCGCCTCGATCATCGAGATCATCGATCTGATCAGCGATATACCCGGCCAGCGCGCCAATAGCGTCTCCGGCAAAATATCCCGCTGCAATGCCAACCGCGATGGCGATGGCAACTATGAGCGCACAGATCAAACCGCCAATGCCAAATGTCGCCAATGCCAAAGCCGCACAAATAGCGGCACCGGCGATGGCTCCAGCCACGGCCCCTGCAACCGCACCTACTGCGCCTCCTACAGCAGCGTAGTCTCCTATGTGCGAAGATATTTCGCAATGAAGTGCCGGCTGTCCTGATCCAGCGTCCACCACGGCGTAAGCCGGGCCGTCGCCGGGAGCATCGCGAGTGCGGACCTCATCAACGGTTAGACCAGCATCCAGCGGAAACTCCAGAGTTAGCGATGGTCCACCCAGATTGAAAGTCCAGTCATTGTCATTGAAAGGCGGAAAGCCGGAATTCTTGCCGGCACAAAGCACACAGCCGCTCAGAGTTATTGTGGAGGGATTCTGGGTAAATAGCCGATCAAACCAATTCACTGCGAAGCCGATCGCGAAGCCTAACTCGGCACCTGCTGCTGCTCCGAAGATGATGATGCCCAGACCGAGTAGGCCGACCTCTCCCCCGGCTGCCAAGTCAGCAATATTGGCCGCGTTGAGGTAGGCAAGCAGACCGCCGAGCGCCGCTCCGCCCCAAACCCACCCGAGCACCCGGCCTTCACCGGCATCGGGATTTCTGCCGGGTTCCTGATTGTTTACTTCGCAGCCGGCCATCCTATTTCACCTCGTAATGGTGACAGTGACTCCACCGGAAGGAACTCCACCTTGCCAGACATTGACGTTGAATACCGCTTCAGGCCCTGGCCCGTCAGGCGCATCGACCGTGAGGGTCACATCGCGGTATACCTCGCCTTCATTGAAGAGAAATGTCCACGGTTCGACGGCAGCTGGCCAGGTGGCAGCCTTCCCACGAAATGCCTGATCAGGATCAAAGGCCTTACCGACACCATCCTGGAACTCGTAAGAATCCACCCGGATTTCAACCAGGTTGCAGGGGACTGCGCGCCGCCGCTGTTCAGCAGTACTCCGTTTGGCCTCCGCGGCGACGCGGCTTCGGCTCCGCTTGACCCACACGTAGATGCTCTCAGCACAAAGACCGACCAAAGCGAGCAACACATAGCCTGCCGCCACCCTTGTGCCCGTTCGGGCCATCCACGGCCAGTGATGTGGCCCCACGTGCGTCATCAGTAATCCCGCAAGAACTGCTCCGAGTACTCCCCATCCCGCAAACACACGATGCGGACGCAATACCGGCCCGCCTCCTTCGTTCACAGGCGGACATCCTTTCGGATACCGGTTATAGATTCGAATGGGGCGATCGACTCGAGAGTGTGCCGCATACACTTGTGTGTTGTTCCACCCAAGATTGTTGGCGGGATTGCCATCATCCGGGTGAGAGAGTTGGACCTCGATGCAATAGTGTCCGGGGACATCGGGAGTACGCCACTGGGTAGAGACAACCGCTGTACCGGGCCACACTGGCACATTTGCCGTCAGAGTAGCTATCGGATGTCTGGTCTGGCTTCCAGCTCCGAACTCAATCCAGCGCACATCTACAGCGGTGCCGTCTGCTGGCTTTTCTCTTGAACTGTTGTGCACCGTTATTTCAACTGTGTAAGTCGTGCCGGTTACCAGGTTGTAAGTGTATTGTTCTACGCCGTTCAAATAGATGTTGACGTCGGGGTTGTCCCAAGTCACCGGCTGATTGTCAGCCATGAGTAGGAACTGGTCATATATACACGGATCCGGCTTGTGGAGAATATGCCCGGGAAACTCCACACAAGGATCGCCGCAAGCAGTCTTGCGCTCACACGCAATGACGTACCATATTCGCCCCAGCTTACTTTTCGGTCGACAACAACCGCAGTCGGGCTTCTTGCCGCCACAGCCGCAGTTCGATTTCTTAGGAGATACAGTCATATGGTTGCTACTGCTTATTCCCAGCTTCCGTCCTGACGAGCCACTTTGGACGCGACAGTCGTAGTTGTGGCAGCTCCCCAGTCTGCAGTACCGCCGCTACTACAGATGCATTGACCGCGGCGAAGACAACACTTATCAACGCGAAAATACGCGCGAGAGTTCGATCGGAAGAAACAAGTGCGACAACAGGAGCAATGACGCTGGCCGCTAGAAATATCGGCCCAATGAGTTTGCGTGAATAGATTGTTCTAGACAAAACGGCTAGACCTGCGGCCGCTAGCAGTTCGAACAATCCGAAGTCGACGAAGATTTCCATAGTCGCCTCTGTTGGAACAATATCCGACGTGTATTGGTCCTTCGATACTCGTCCCTCAACTACGGCCGAGCTATCACAGACGTGAGAGTGTCAAAATGTGTCACGGTACGCGAACCCAAGAATCATGACGGATGAGATATCGATTCAACAGCGTGGCCCGAATGAACCGCCCAGGGTGATCGTTCCTAATATGCGCGGCTTTGTATCACATGAAGAGACCCAGCTGTCACAGGAAATGTATCTTGTTCCGCTTTCGTAACAGGGTGTACATCCAGTGAAACGTAGCCCATGATTCGCGCACTATTTAGAAAAATGTCGATTTCAGGACCCTGTGATGAAATCGCTTAATTTCACTCTGTCTCTTTTGAGCCTCGGGGCACTTCTGGTCGGAGCGTTGCATTCCCAAGTAAAGAGGTCGAACGCCGTGGCTGGAAGCACAGTCACCCAGGAATTTCTCCGGAAGGCGGGCCCAGGTTGGAGAGTACGACTTAGCGCCGATAACCGGCGAATTGAGTCTGTCGTTGTTCTCACCATGATCTTTGCAGCGTCAGGGTTGCCTTCTCCGGCCAACACCCGTTGATCCGCACACCTGCCTTCACACCCACTGACGAGTTGTTACTACTCCCCAGATCCACTCCCGGTCTCGGCCTCTTGATAGAAATGTAAGGCAAGCAAGAATCCAACTATTCGGGTTACGAAATCGCTGGGTGACATCTCGGAGTCACACTGCCCTACCGCGTCGTTCATGGTGCGGGCAACTACTGCCTGCCCGGCATACTTTCGAAATGATCACTAAAACGCGGGGAGGATATTCGCAGTGTGCAGCATCAGTAATAGTTAGCAGTTCGTTCTTCAGTTCGTACTTCGTAACAACCTATGGCCATCTTTGACGCGATTCGTTGGGGCGGCCTATATATCCCCTGCACCGCTCGAAGTGTCGAACTTCGCGGCACATAACTCCGACTCGACGTGAAGATCAGTCCGCAGTTCGTAACAGCTACGAACTTTTGCACGCGCTCGGGCAGTTGCCGGGTAAATTGACACAGGCGTTTTCTTCCCCCATCTCCGGTCCCATAGGTTCTTCTCCCACAGGTCATGTTCACCGTGAACATCGGTGAAACAAAAATCGCTTGTTGCAAGATCACACTGGAGGCTTTATGCCCGACGACGACGCCATCAAACGGCTCGAGGCTCGACTCACACGGGTAGAAGCTGCGCTTGCCCAATCGGGTGGACGACCGCAGCCAATCGTTGATCCAGCCGCATATGCTGGAGCATACCGGTGGCCTGGCCCTGTAGTAGATCCCACTCCCTGGCCAAACCCCATCGTCGATCCTGTTCCGTGGCCCTGGCCACGGCCGATTGTCGATCCCGTTCCATGGCCTCATCCCATCGTTGATCCGGCGGCTTATGCCAGCGCGATTCAGTCGCGGGCCGCTGCCGCGGCGTCACTCGGAAGAGTGGGTCCGATTGGCGACCCACCTCCGATTGACGTCAGTCGATTCTCGATTGCGCAGTTGGAAGCCACTCTGCACTCGATCAATGCAGAGAAAGCTCGGTTGACATCCCTTGAATCGCTGGTCAAGCAGCAACTCGAGAAGCTGAAAGCCGAGCAGCGCTGAGGGAGATAGGAGCGTTTCCGGTCAAGCTGCCACGGTGTTAGGCGGCCCCAAAATAGGTGTGCTCATGCGAATATTGTCATCGGTTCCAACCCAACTACCGCGAGTGGAACCCGATGGTCGCGCTCAAACGGTGCTTCTCATCGGGTTTCAAGATCAGGACAATCTCGGTCTGCGTTACCTGATGTCAGCTGTAAATGATTCTGGTCATCGCGCAAGCATCATGACCTATGGGTCGGACGCGGACGCAATTCTCACCCGCATACGCGCAGAACAGCCCCAGGTGGTCGGCTTCTCCTTGATTTTCCAATACATGGCACCCGACTTCGCGCGTGTTATCAAGGCGCTGCGGGATGAAGGAGTTGTCAGCCATTTCACGATGGGAGGCCACTACGCAAGTTTCGAGCCCACGGAAGTGCTGAGGCGAACTCCAGGGCTCGATTCGATTGTTCGTTTCGACGGTGAGATGACTCTGGTCAAACTACTGAACTGTCTCAGTCGCGGTGCTGACTGGCGAACTCTTCCCGGCATTGCCTTTCGAGCGAATGCGGGCCAGGTCACCGTCGCGCCTCTGGCGCAGGTGGTCGAAGACTTGGATATTCTTCCGCGGCCAGATCGGAAATCAATTAACTATGAGGGCCATCCAATGCCCACGGCCTCGATACTCGGGAGCCGTGGGTGTCCATGGGACTGCTCTTTTTGTAGCATCCGGCCGTTTTACGAGGAGCAGGGCGGTCCGCTCCGGCGCATGCGAAAACCTCAGGCAGTCGTCGACGAGATGATTGACCTTCACCTCAACCGAAAGGTACCGATTTTTCTCTTTCAAGACGACGACTTCCTCGCCGGTGGCAAGAGCGCGAAGCTTTGGGCCATGGAGATCGCCGACCTCATCGTTGCGGCTGGATTATCCGAAGTGATCGCTTTCAAGATCAGTTGTCGCTCGGACGAAATTCAGGAGGACGTAATAGAACGGCTCATGGCTGGCGGACTCACGCACGTCTACATGGGTGTCGAATCAGGCGATGAAGAAGGCCTTATCAATATGAGCAAGCGGATGAAACCAGAGGCGCACTTGAGAGCCGGCCGAATCCTGAAAACTCTGGGGCTTTCGTTCGACTTTGGATTCATGATGGTTGAACCCTATTCGACGTTTCGCAGTATTCGGCAAAATATCGACTTCCTGGAGGAGTTTATCGGCGACGGTTGGACGGTAGCACCGTTTTGTCGCATGCTCCCTTACGCAGGTACTCCCATCAAGCGCAGGCTGGAAGCAGAAGGCCGACTCCTCGGAACACCCTTTGAACCCGATTATAACTTTCTGGATCCCAAGCTCGATATCTTTTACGACTGGATGGTCAACACTTTCTACGAGAGGAACTTCACAAATCAAGGACTTTGCCACATTCTCCGGAGTCTCCTCTTTGAGTCTCGCTTGCGTTTGCCTGCGCGGAATCGTGTCTCTGACGGACAGAGGGTATACCTTCATCACCTCACCGCTGTGTGTAATCGCGTGGCGTGCTACACGCTCAGGTGCGCTATCGAGCATGTCGAGTCACGGTCATTGTCGGCATTGGAGCATGATCGATCCTACCTGGAAGGATTGACGGCTCATGAAAAGCGGGAAGAGACCAGGTTGACGAATGAGATTGCCCAATATTACGAATGGGTGCATCAGGACCATAGTCCGATCCCGGGCCCGGCAGGTGGCTTCGAAAAATCGTGGACATTCTATGAAGGTGACCGAGAGGCCGCGGGGGTGGGTGCGGCCTAAACGGTGACGTCACCCGTGTGGTCACTTCGCACAATGGAAGTCTGTCTTATCTCAATGCCGTTCGCCGATGTTCAAAGGCCTTCCATTGCTCTTGGCCTTTTGAAAGCCGCCCTCGCTCGCGCATACATTGAAAGTGAGGTCGTCTACGGCAACTTCCATTTCGCTGAGAGCATCGGCCTGGTAGCCTACGATGCGATGCAGTCGGCTCCGACGGATCACCTGATCGGTGAGTGGTGCTTCTCAGATCTCCTCTTTCCAGATGTTCCCCAGAATGATGAAGAATATCTGAACCTCGTTCTAGAAGTCAGATGCCAGGGCTTTCCCCCTGAACTGAATGAACGAAAAGATCTAATGCGCTGGGTACGGGCGCAAGCCGCAGATTATGTACTTTGGCTTGCTCGCAAAATTGTCGCGCGTGCCCCACGTATTGTTGGATGCAGTTCAGTCTTCCAACAACACTGTGCCTCGTTAGCAATATTGAAACAGGTCCGTCAACTCAGTCCAGACACTGTTTTGGTCATGGGCGGTGCCAATTGCGAAGGAGAAATGGGCAGGCAGACGCTGAAGAGCTTTCCCTGGGTGGACTGCGTCGTCTCGGGAGAAGCAGATGAGATATTCGCTGAACTCTGCCAGATCCTGCTCGAACGGGGTCGTAACGTTGAGCCCTCGATGTTGCCTCACGGCGCGATGACAAGAGGAGTCTCGAATACCACGTTGCCAATTGTATCGAGTGCAATCCCGGACGTCCCGCGTCTTGTTGTGCGCGACTTGGATGCTCTGCCGGTGCCGGATTATCAAGACTATTTTTCGGCACTGAGAAGCTCAACCCTTTCAGATCTGGTCCAGCCAGAACTTGTGGCCGAGAGCTCTCGAGGATGTTGGTGGGGTGAGAGATCGCACTGTACATTTTGCGGACTAAATGGGAGCGGAATGAAACACCGCTCGAAATCTCCTGGCCGTGTTCTCACAGAGATTTCTGAGCTTACAGAAGTGTATGGGAACCTTCGGATTCAGTTTGTGGACAACATCCTGGACATGTCTTACTTCAAGACGGTGCTTCCTAGTTTAGCCACGCTGAGCGAGAAGTATTCAATTTTTTACGAAACCAAAGCGAATCTTAAACGCGAAGAGGTCCGCCTCTTGTCTGAGTCAGGTGTGCGCTGGATTCAGCCCGGCATTGAAAGCCTGGACGACAACGTACTGCAACTCATTGGTAAAGGGTGCTCTGCGGCATTGAACCTGCAACTCCTGAAATGGTCTTGTGAGTTTGGCATTCATGCCGATTGGAATATGCTGTGCGGCCTTCCTGGTGAGGTAGATGAATGGTACAGCGAGATGGCCGCATGGTTACCGGCCATCTTCCACTTGCAGCCACCCTCCGGATTGAACCGCGTCCGGTTTGACCGCTTCAGTCCCTATCAAATGCGTCCCGAGGAGTTCGGGCTAGTTCTAGAGCCGAGCCGTACCTACCGCTATGTTTATCCGCTCCCTAGGGAGGCATTGGTGAACCTGGCTTATTCGTTTGAAGAGAAGTCCAGTGATGCACATGTTCACCGCGCGGTGCATGAGAAACAAGGGCAGAGGAAACTTCAGGATGTGTTGCAGCAATGGAATTACCTCTGGCATGCAGCCAGGCCCGTTCTGCACGTTCACGATGAGGGTACCAGCCTACAGGTAATGGATACGCGACCGGCCTCTCGCCAGCAAACTTGGAAGACGGGAGAGCTCGAGGCTGAAGTGTATCGTGCCTGTGATTCTGCACGAACCAAGGCCGCTGTCATAAGAGAGATTGCGGGGCGGCACTCTACTGTCACGACTGTTGAGGACATTGAGTCCGCGATTCGGGCTCTCTGCCAAGAGATGCTTCTTTTGCCAATTAACGGGAAACTCCTCAGTCTTGGCGTTGCCGTGTAGTTCTGAGTACACAGTTCCCATTGTTTCCAAGACGGCGTTGAACGGTACCGAATCTGCTGCTTTCGCTGCAGAAAGTTCTCGATTCAGCCCCGCAGAAATGGGCCACAGCAGGCGGGCCTCCTGCTATTGTGGACTTCATCATTCCTCCGCCCTAAAGCAAAGCATGTATGCTCAGCGACGCTCCTCCAAGAAAAGCAAACCGCATAAAGTTCTTCGAAAGTGATCGGCTCACGACCCTCGAGCTGCCGCAAAATGCAAACCTGGTTGGGATTGCACGTTCCATGGAAGTGGCCATGGTCGATGGGAAGACCGCGTTGGTGCGCAACCGTTGCCATGAACTTCTCGGCGAACTTTCAGAGTTCTATGGAGTCCCGGATTGTGGCATGCGCGTATTGGCGGCGCGGCCGTTGCGGGTTCGCGAACGCTGGACGAGCGAACTCTTCGGAGAGTACGCCCCCGATGCCATGCTGATCCGGGTATGGATGCGGACCGCGGTACGCAAGGAAGTCACATCGTTTGGCACTTGTCTGAGCACGCTCTGCCACGAATTCTGCCATCATCTGGATTTCACTAAGTTCCGCTTCCCGGATTCCTGGCATACGCGCGGGTTCTACGAACGAGCCGGCGCCCTCTACCATGGCGCGCGGTGGACTCCGCCGAAACGCCTTTTCTGGACGCCTGTCCCGGGTGATCGATGGCGCATCAAGTGGCCCCGCACCAATCGTGGCGCCTGACGTTGGAGTCAGGAAGCCATTGGGCATAGAATACGACTAATTCCGGACCGATATGTGGGCATCGAA
>Ga0335069_10016963_pt1 | contig 10152 bp, 27 predicted proteins | sample Lox_Sample_11_FD_206714 | JGI IMG/M metagenome (GOLD analysis project Ga0335069, IMG submission 206714) | Soil microbial communities from Loxahatchee National Wildlife Refuge, Florida, United States - Lox_Sample_1.1 | ecosystem: Environmental > Terrestrial > Soil > Wetlands | place: USA...
TTTATGCCCAATAAAAAGTTCTTTATACCCCGCTTCTTTGCAGGCTTTTAAAATCTGCACCATCCGGAAATACTTATCTACCTCATCCATCAACCCCCCGTTTCAACATGAACGAATTTCCCGCAGTTCGGTACATCGTCGCTGCCTTCGATGATCCACAGAATCGGACACGGCCATGGGTCTTTAAGCTCGCCCCAATCTCCACCAACGAATCCATCCGTTAGCACCACCACGCACATGGGCTTGATGTTGTTCTGGATCATGTACGGCGGAATACAGGACGGCGACGTTCCGCCACCACCTACCGGCTTGGTATTGGTGATGTATTCCTCTGCTTGCGTCTCTCCCATCTTATACATTTCGTGTTTGCCTACTGCCGCATCCCAATAGCAAACATCGAGAATTTCCGGATTGACTTCCTTGGCAATCGCATGGCACTCGGATACGAACTGCATCATCAAGTCCTGCGATACGGAACCCGAACAGTCAATAGCGCACATGATTCTTCCGACCGATTGTCCACTCCATCCCGGCATAAGCTGTGAAATATTCGGATCAGTCATGCCTACATACCGACGATTGATCCTCGACCAACTGGAATACTCCATGCTCTTGCACACGTTCTTGATGAAATCCTTGAGCAGCGCCTTCCAATCCTGTTTGGGCTTCATCAACTCTTTAACATCGCGGTCCACGTTCGCGCCCATCTTCCCGGCGAGAATCGCGCCTTGACGTATCGCTTGATCTACTTGCCGATCCAGTTCTTTCTGTGCTTCTTCGGATAGTTCCTTATTGCCCTCCATATCGTGGCCATCCATCTGGCCTTTCCCGAGTTTTTCCAATCCTTTACCACTGCCTTTTCCTTTTCCATCCCCTTTGCCGCTATTCTTTTGCATCTCTTTCAGGATGCGGAAAATTTCCCCCGTATCTTTATCTTCCCACTCCGGGTTGATGCAGGCATACTCGACAGGCGTCGGACATTCGAGGTCCTTGTCCTTGATCAATTTGTTGTTAATTACGATATCCATGGCAATATTCGCCAGCCGACGATCTTCCGGGTTGGTGCATAGATGTTTCCAGATCGTCATGTGCCTGTACATCTTGTGCATGGACTCATGTAGCCGAAGAAATGCAAGCTGTTTGTCATTCAGGCTATCCACGAATTTCCGGGAATACCATTCGTCCCTTCCATTTGTAGCTGCCGTTCCCTGAGCGCAAGGTCCCGGCCCGCCGGTCTCGTCTACGTACACATTCCCCAACATCAGGATGCCGGAAAGATATACGTAGTTTTTGTTTCGCATCAGCCGGACCGTAATCTTCTCCAGCCGTTTCTCTGCGCTCAACTGATTTGCCATTTCACTTCTCCTTTCGTTGGGTTAAAGTCTGGAAATTATATGTCTGGCTGTTTGGATACTTCTCTTGGTTTGCTCCAAGATTTCATTTAATTCCCTAAGTGTATCTTTTATTCTATCTCTCCCTATTTCTACTTCTTTAGCTAATTTTTCATTTCGTTTGGTATATTCTTCAATTCTTTCCTGTTGCTCTTCAAGCTCCCGTTTGGCGTGTGCGGTTAATTCCCTCCATGGAGAACCAGATCGGCCTTTAAATAACTTAAACCAATCCTCCGGGAATCCCGCAGTCGCGGGGAAATCTCCTTCCCCATTGATAAATACAGCCGCATCAATCGAGCCATCATCCCGTTCGCAATCTTCATTATTATCATCCGCATCACCTTTAATTTTTCCTGCAATATGACAACGAAGGATAAGAGCTTTTTCCCAATCACGTAACTGATCAAATTTACAAGGCATGGCTTTCCTTTTCTTTTCTTTTTTATAGGTCTATATTTAGGTCCGCATCCGTTATTTGCTGCTTTTCTTATGAGCATCGGCATTTGCTTTTTCTCCAATTCTTTCTAATTCTTTCATAGCCCAAGCAGTTAAACAAATTAATGATTTACCCATACTGGGATGTTTCCATTGAACCCAATCACCAAATCCTCCATTTCGTCCTGCTCTACTTTTCCTTTCAGTTAAATCCCATGTATGAAGGGCCTCATCTCTATTTTGTTCTCCTAAAAGTAAAAGTTTTATTACAACTTTTTTCTCTAGATTCGTAAGTTTTTCCCAGCGAAGTTTCATATAAACGTGGGCCGTCTTGGGGTCGAACCAAGTACCTGCCGATTATGAGTCGGCTGCTCTAACCTACCGTGAGCTAACGGCCCTTTTGACTTAGCCGAACAGATACTGATTCGCCACCGCGAAATCCGTGAACTTCTTGTTGCTCATCGCTAGCGCCTGCTTGGTGGTGGACTTGATGATCGAGAGCGCGAACAGCGCTTGGGCTTCCTTCTTCATGCGCGTGATGTAGTCCATCACCTTGTCCATATTCTGCTTCTCTACGTTCATCACGCAGTTGAACACGATCATGCACATGGCCGCCGGATTGTCGGGAATCGGGGCTTTCTTCGGGTCTGCCACGATCTGGTCGAAGCCCGCCAGTTTATCCGCCAGCGCCGTGTATGCCTGCAAATCCCGAGCCGCCGCTTCACCGATAGTCCCCGCCAGCGTTGCGATGGTTACATCCGGACCAAGCGCATTACGATTTTTTACGATGGCCGACGCCTTCTCCAGCGAGCGCGGGGAAACGAAAGCCAACTGCTGCTTCTGCGGGTGGTAGATGTAGGGATTTTCTCCTTGCGACGAGTCCGTATACGATGCCATGGCTTGCGGGTAGTCCTTAGTCCACGCGATGATTTCTGCTGCAACTCCGTTGTTCATCGCCCACAGCCCCCACTCGCCCATCTCCAGATCACCGCTTGCCGAAGTCTGGAACGCGCGGGGCTTTTTAACCTTCACCACCGTAACCCTGTTGCGCGCATGGGCTTTCAGCGTATCCCCCACACCGTCCGTGGTCAGGTTCCCCGTTGCGAACACGATGCTGCCTTCAGGCAGGTATACATCGCCCAGCCTGCGCTCTTGAATCAGCGGAAGCAGCATGTTCTTGACCGGTTCCGGGGCTTTCGTGATTTCGTCCAGCATGATCACGACTTTCTTTTTGTCCTGAAGCCGGAAGCGGGCATTCGGGGCGTAGTGCGTAACCCACATTCCTTCCTTAACTACTTTTTTCCTTATACCTACTATATCTCCTTCTTTATTCTTCACTTCGGTTTCTTGAACTTCTTCTCCTTCTTTTTCCACCTTCGGCATGGCGATATCGCCCAAATCCAACGTGGTACAGTCCATGTAACTATACGTGTATGCATCCTTATACTTTTCCTTCATCAGTTTCAGCAGCGAAGACTTCCCGATCCCCGGTTCGCCCTCCAGCATGAAGCAGACTTCCGGACCAACAGCCATGATGGTGTTGGCGGCTTCGGACAGGGAGATTTCGGTGCCGAACTTGACTTTTGTTGCCATTGCGGTTCTCCTTTCGAGAGAGGTTGTACTACGTTGGATTTACTTCTTGTTTAACTTCTTCAATTCTTCGGTAATTTTTTCTAACTCCGCCGATTGATCCAGCGAAAGACGCAGCGCTATCTTGAGGTTCCACACCCCAAGCAAAAAATCAACAATATTAAGCCAACCGTAAGGACTAGTGCAAATCGAAGCAGCCACCATCCATACTCCGATAATACCGTTCAGATGCATGGCTACGGAACGAGAAAACAGAAAAGTTTTCATGGTTTTCCTTTCTTTCTTTGGAGTTCTGCATAAAGTCTAGCTATTTCCTGCTCTATTTCATCAGCATGAGGATTAATTGGCCGCGCCCATAGATGATGCTCTAAGCGAGCGATTTTAAAAGCTATGGGGTCGGAAGACTTAACGCCTTCATTGTGCAGTGCAGTACGAATAGAGGGTTTCATTTTTAGGGTTTTTCTTTGAATTGAGCAAAAAAAGAATGGGGGACATTAAAATTAAATCGAGAATGTTTCTCAGTACATCCCAACATAAAAGCATAGCTCTTTAAAGCAATAACGTAATCAGGAGGAGAAACAACATGGCAATGTTTAAAAACATGAACTTTAACAAAACGTTCACTAATAAGAGTAAGCCAAATTATATTCCAATCTTCTCTCCACTGAAATGTTATTTCTACGCCCTTTATTTTTTCAGCCATGGATATCGTTTGTCAGGAAAATAATTTTTGAAGAATGCCTCGGGTAACTCTACTTTATACCAAAACTCTTCACGAGCGATATTTCTTCCTTCTTTAGCATATGCCTTTGGAATTTTTACATATGGACCATCTAATTTAACTAAAGCACGGATAGCAGATACCCAATCCGGAAGGTCTTCATTTTCTTCTTTCCACATTCCTAAATAAACAGGATCGCTATCATTAGTTATTAAAACATGGGTATGTTCCCACGCTCTTGATCCTCGAATATAGATACCTATTTTTTCCACGGTCCCTCTTCAGCAGCGTATAGAAGAAGTGCAAAAGCCTGAGCTTGTCTAGCATTTTTTAATTTACCCAAAGTGAACATACCCTCTTTCTGTGTCCCGACAACCCAACCAGATGCTTTCTGTTCCCAGATATAAATTCCAACATAATCTTTGTCTTCTTTATTCTCTCGATAGACCCATTCTTGTCTCCAATCTTGTTCGCTCCATTTCTTTTGCTGAAAACGAAGGGGCCACCAACGTTTTTCAGTCATCTTTTTTAAGCGCAAATCCCAAAAGTGAAGCCATAGCCTTCGCGTCTTCTTTAGTTTCCAAAGGCCACGCATAAACAATAGACCCTATATCCTTGGGTCTTATTCTAGCTGCCCAGCCCGATTGTCCTTTTATGGTTAAAAATCCTATCATTGGTAAATGAGCTTTAATCTGCTCTAGTGTATAGGTCTCTACTGTATATGAAAAAACTTCAGCCTCAGTTAATAATATATGTTCAAGTCCTTCACATAAATTAGATAAATTACCAAAGGCAAGACGCAAATCTCTTACCTTCACCCACTGCCCTTCATCATTCATTCCTTGGCTTCCCCGATTTCTTGATCGGTTCGAATCTACGTGGATGGTATTCGTGCCAGTATTGGATCGTGCGCCACCAAACCGTTTTCTTTCTTTTTGATGCCAGTTCTTTTGTTTTTTTACTTCTTTTCACGTTCTCGTCTAAGCTTAGTAACATATGCTTCAGCTTCTTCATAAGATTGTCCTATTTTCATTCTTTCTAAAATGACGGCTGCCCATCTATCACCACCTAATATGCGCCATGCTGCAATTTTTCCTTCTGTTAAATCTTCCGGGTTTCCTTCGCATAAAGCGCAACCTGATGACCTATTTCTTGAACTAAAACTAAATCCTTTTACTAATCCTTCTACTAATCTTTGTTCACAACGCGGGCATTTATTATTTTCCATATTTTTCTCTTATAATACAGGCTAAATCGCCCCACTGATGTTCGGCATATTTATGTTTATTAAATATGTATTCATTTATTTCTTTGTTAGAAGGTATACGTTTCCCTTGGCATAATCCACATCCGCGTTGGGCTGTGGCGGGCGAGTGTCCCCATAATTCTCTATCTTCACAGCGTGGGCATTTATATTTACTCATACATCATTTCTGCTAATAGCTGAGCTAATTCTCTTGTTTTAAATGGACCGAACATCACTGTACTGTCCCATTTCCATATATACCAATTAGGAGAACTCCATCGAGGAGTAAAGACCGAAGCAAATCCACCCCCTAATTTGTTTTTAAGATAATAATGGTTACATAACCCAATGTTAGGTTGACCACTTCTATATGGTTTTACATATTCGAATGGCTCCGGAAGATTTTTCTCTGGAAAGCTAATTATAAAACTCCCATTCGGTCCACTACCATATTGCTTAATCCATTCCATGCTCTTCCTGTATCTTCCTAATTCTGTTCCAAGTCCATGGATCGGGACAACCCACCGCAAGCCATAGATTGACCATCTTTACATGCTTCTCGTTGGACCCATGTTTCCCATGGGCAAGCGCTCCGATGCAGTTGCATTTCCCTCGCTTAACGTCAACCGTATAAACCTCGGTCGGTGCTTTCGTTCCATCGAACTTTGCTACTTCGAAGACGCTACGAACTTCCTTTATGTAATACTCTACGGTTCTCATATGGTCTCCTTTTGATTGCTTCCTGCCAATACTGCGGTCTTCGTTCCCAAGCTTGTTGCGCTAGCCAAAGAACTCCATATAAACCTGTTTGCGCATCACACATAGGGCAAACCAATCGCACTCCTCCTTTTGAATTCCAGACAGCTTGTGCGTATGTAGCCCCACAAAAAGGACAGGGAGAAGGTTTATAGGTTAGAAGTTTCATACATTGAACTTCTTTTTAAATTTTGAAGTCTCTAGAATTTCTCCGCACATCATTATTGCGATAGCCACTGCTTTTTCTTTTGATTTGAATCCTATGTAAAAATTACATGGAAATTGAATTCCATCTACTAGTATCCATCCTTTTGTTTTTGATTCTTTTACAAAAGCTCCATTATTAAAACAAACCTCTTCTTCTCCAATTCCATCTATTTTCCATCCTCCAAACAAATCCGGATAGTCGTTAGGGGTTTTTAGTTTTTTTATTATCATAAAAACATCAAAGCAAACGCCTTCGCCTTTTTCAAACTGCGCGTACCAGAATCCACTACATTACCTCCAAAAGTTACTCTTTTCTTTAAAGATTTTGGAAGAGGAATCTGTATTGCAGGAGAATAAATAAGCCACGTATTATTTGATTCTTTCTCTCTCCATACAACTACGATTGGAGTCTCTTCTTTTTCCTTATCTTTTGTTAAATTACTGCCTTTAATTCTTCCTACCCCCCAGTATTCCCAACGCTCATTGACAGGAGCGGTATCACTATCTATTCGCCGCCAGCCCTCTACATCTGGCGGGTATTCTTTTTTAGCCAATCATCATCTCCACATATACTTTAGCTATTTTTTGCGTTTCAAATGGACCAAAATAGTTTCTATTTCTTTGTGTATCTGTAATAAACCAACCATTCCCCTTAACTTGTCTATTATTGTGATTAATTTCTACTTCTTTTCCTTCCCAAACTACTGCTAAACTCTCACCTAATTCTTTAGAATCTATGGATCTAAATGATTCTGCGTATCTATATAATCCTTTTCTTATATTTTCTCTCGGATTTAAATTAGGCAAAGTACGCCAAGTATAATTACTTGTATCATGGTAATCCACCCACCTACCTTCCAAACAGCGTCTCCCATTTCTTTTTCAGCGCCGCATTGCCGCGCTTGTAGTCCATGCTCATGATGGTGGACAGAAACTCCAGCCACTTCTTGGCCTTCTGATCATCGGGTTGTTTCTTGATGTGGCGTTTGATGCGCTTAAGGGCATTGTTATACCTGCGCCCCTGCATCTTGTAGAGTTCGTTTTGTTTTTGATGCCGCCCTGCCTTGTGGGATTTCTTCTGCTCAGCCATTCTTACCTCTTCTTAGCCTTGCGTTTCGCCTCGGCGGATGCACGAGCGCGTTCACGAGAGATCGCTTCCGATACGCTCAGCAGCCTGCGCCGCCTGTAAATGGGGCGACCGAGCCTTGCGATATGCCGGAAGTTGATTGCGAACTGCCTACGACGACGTTTTGCAGCGCCCATCATGGTCTCCTTTAAAAAAGATTTCCTACAGCCATTGCTTCTTCCAGTGTTTTGAAAGAAGGACAAGAATCCAGCGGAATATTTTTTGTGTTTGGCCCATATAAATGAAATCGTTTGGTATTACGATGTTCGTAAATATATATTTTGGGGAGAGAATAAGGAGCGTTAATACTTCTACAATAAACTTTTCTAATATTGTCTAAATTGTTTCCATTTTGTTTACCTTCATATCCCCATTCTTCATCTCTATACACACTCATCTTTTCCCAAGTCATAGGAATAACAACGCTTTCGCTTTAGCCTCTTCAAAATCTGTTGTTTGGAGGTCTATCCAAGAATAATGACTTACAGGGCACGAAAAATTCAAAACCTCCCAATGCGGGAATCGTTGTCTATTTCTATTCTCGCCTATACTGCCTTTCCATTTTTCTCTAAATATTCTTAATTCATAATTTCCATACTGCCAAAGATCCCTATCGAGGTAAGGTTTTCCCTGCTCATTCATTACTTCGTGCCATTCTTCTTTCATCTTATATCTATCGGCTCCAGTACAGCATCCATGAATGCAGCGAAATCTTCGTCGTGATGCCAGTAACGAGGCACTTCATCTACGCGGATTATGTGGCTGGCTAGTTCTTCCAGCATTTTCAATAACTCTTTTTCTTCTTCATCCATTAGGGCCTCTTATTCTGGAGTTGCTGCGTGAATAATAAGCATTAGGGCTTTAGCTTTTTCGAAATCAGGGAAAGGACCATGTAAATCAGTCGCTCGCCTTTCATGGAGAATTCCAAACCAATAACCAGTTTCGTATTCTTGTACAATCCATATAATTCCTACTGTACTACTGCTCTTTACTGCCATATATCCTTGCTTAATTTTTAGGCAGTTTGTTTTTTCATTTCCGGCAGCAACCCAACGAAAGGTATATTTCTCTCCAAGATGCATGTCTTTCCATCTCAAATCATTATCCATATCAGTGCTTTGGGATTTTATTAAAGAGTGTCCACACCTTGGATTCGAATTCTTCGTCGGTTAACTTCTCCCCGAGAATCTTCCTGAATTCCGTAGGAAAATGTTTGCGGAGTTCAGTGGCTAATACCTCATTCGTATCTTCCGTCCATTCTTCCATGAGTTTTCCTTTAAAGCATCAAGAAAATAAAAATTTTTGCTTTTTTCATGCTTGTTAAATTCGTTTTGGTCCATGGAATATCTTGAATATATGTTATGTTTTCTTTTTCTTTTTTAGGATTTACTATAGCATAGTGAATGCGGTTGTTATCAAAGTGATTATATTGCCAAAGCCATAATAGCTGTCCATCATTATATTTATACTCAGACCATTTTTCACCCGGCTGTAGTTTCGTTCCGCAGGGTCGATGTATTCTTGTAATCCAAGTCATAGAAACAACAGCGCCTTGGCCATAGCTTCTTTTATATCTTTGGTGTACAGTTTTTTCTTTTGAAATTCACGTTCTTTTTTATCCCAAACCCACGCTACCCAATCGCGTCTTTTAGAAGTTCTATCAACAAACACAAGCACCCAACCTTTTCTAATCCCTTCTCCCCAAGTAATGGCTTGATAAGCCATTGACTCAGGATCGTCAACCATGTACTCACCTTTTCTAATTAAATCTGTTTTTATCCAGCGTCTGGTCATAAAAAAAGCAACGCCTTTGCTTTTGCCTCAGTTTCGTCTTTTGTTTGAAGATTAATAGCAATGTCATCTGTATAAAACATAGAAGTTGAATCTTTTCGCTTTCTCACAGCCAATCTAAATACATCATCAGATGCACGGCCAATAATAAGTTGGGTGTTTTCTCCAGCTCCCCCAACGTAAACCAACAAACCAAACGGTCCATGACCAAGAAAAGATTCCCAAGTATTCATCAGGAATTTAGAAAAAGAAGAGCGACGGCTTTAGCAGTTTCCAAATCTTCAAATTCCGAGGGGGAAACAAAATCTCTTCCTTCATCTACTATCCCAACCTGAATTCTCCACCAACCGCTCATTTGATTTTTTGTTACCGCAAGCAGCCAGCAACCTTTCGGCATTACATCCCCATCTTCACGCACTACATACCACCAATTGTTTGATGATACTCCCTCCCACTCTCTTTTTTTCATTCACTATCTAAAAACAAAAGAGCTTTGGCTTGGGCGGTGTAGATGTTTTTTGTTTTAAGAGAACAAACTTTTATTCTTGGCATGTTGTACAAAACTTCCCAAACCCCGCTTTTGCGCACTCGTAAATACAATTTTGCACGGGACAAATCATTTTCCGCATACTTATAAACTATCCTATTTGGTTGCTGCAACCCTAGCGTAAACCACATCATCACAAAAATAGAAGCGCCAATGCCTTCGCTTCTTCTTCATCTTTAACATTGAGTGGAATCCAATGTTCGGTTCTACTTCTACATTGGGATGTTGCATAAATCCACCACCCACCCAAATTACGCTTAAGGAATATTACGTGTACCCATTGATGGCCAGCTTCATGCCAGCCATCCAAATACCACCATCCATTATTTACTTTCTGATACC
>Ga0335069_10016964_pt1 | contig 10152 bp, 10 predicted proteins | sample Lox_Sample_11_FD_206714 | JGI IMG/M metagenome (GOLD analysis project Ga0335069, IMG submission 206714) | Soil microbial communities from Loxahatchee National Wildlife Refuge, Florida, United States - Lox_Sample_1.1 | ecosystem: Environmental > Terrestrial > Soil > Wetlands | place: USA...
TCGCTCTCGTCGGCGCGACAGCCTAAGCTTTTCAACCCGCAAAGCAAGCCCCGGATGATTCCGTCCGGGGCTTTTTATTTTTGAGCGGGATCAGATTTTCCCGTAAACCGCCTGCATGAAGACCGCCATCGCGATCATGAGCGCGTTTTCAGCGACGGTAACCCAGGTGATGGGAATGCTGAAGAAGCCGCCGAGGCATGCGCATTGCACCTGCTGCTTTTCACGCAGGACCTTCAGGATGCCGATCGTAGCGATGCCGAGAACGACGACCGTGACGATGTTGGCGATGATTTCCGGAAACAAAACTTCCTTGAAAGGAATGGCGAGAAAGCGGGAGGCGTACGAAACGCCGAGATAGAGTTCGATCGCCGGATAGGCATAGGCGTAGAACCTGCTTTTCTTTGCGAGGGGGTCGTAGCCGCGATAGCTTTCCGCGAAACCCTTCCAATTCGCGGCTTTCAATCCGCCGAAGATGAGGAAGAACGCGGCCATGATGTCGTGCATGGTGTCATGCAGCGTGAAACCGATGATCGATTCGTGAATGACCGTCCACACACCTATGATGACGAAGGCGATGAGAAGCGGGCGGAATGTCTTCAGCTTCCTTTTCGCAACGGTCCAAAAGCTTGGCGCCTGTAGCTCGAGGGAATAGTGGCCGGTCTGCTTCACCCGCTCGGCGAAAACATCCATGCCGATTTCGGCGGTGGTTTGGGCGACCGTTTTCCCCGAATCGAGGTCGATGCTCACCGAAGCGACGCCCGGCAATGACGACAACGCACGCGTCAGCTTCCTCTGGCAGCCGTCGCAATGCATGCCCCTGATATAAAACTGAGTCATGCAACCATTATAAACCGGCGCTGGAATAATAAAAACCGCCGGATGTTCCCATTGTACAATTTTTGATAAGCATCTGAATATCTCATCAAAAGATACCGCCTAATCATTGGCTTTCTGAAGCCGTTGATGGCAATGAAAAACCAGAGCCGTAGCGGCAGGAAAGCTAATGCCCAAATCAAGTATGCATAGCTATACATTTGCGTAGATAGTACCACAAAGATCCACGGTTTTTATAGCCATTGATTAACCACACTTAGTCGAAACTAACGTGTATAGACTGATATGTTAGAAAATGCTATATTTCTTTATATATGGATTTAGAGACTATTTCAGCAAAAGATGTTAAGCCATATCCCCTTCCTAAGCTTCCTCCCAGGGCCATCTATTTTAATAATGAAATATTAAAAGAATTAGTGGGAGCGAGAACTCAAATAGCAGAATTAAAGGGTTATTGTCTGGATTACCCGAATCCACTGCTTTTATTATCACCAGCAATAATCAAAGAATCGTTAGCAAGTTCAGAGATTGAGGACATACACACAACCTTAATAGATGTACTTCAAAATGCACTATTACCAGAGATAGAACGCAGACAGCCAGATAAGGAAGTTTTGAGGTATAGAGAGGCAATACTATTTGGCTATAAAGCAATTAAAGAAAGACCGGTCATAACTCATAGCCTCATTGTGGGGATTCAAAACACTTTGATGCAAATACGTGGGCAAGATTTTCGTTCCGATCAAAATGCAATTATTAACCAAAAAACTAACAAGATAGTATTCGTTCCTCCAAAAGCAGCTGACATCCCAGAATTAATGCGGAACTGGGAATCTTATGTAAATTTAAAATCGGACAATCTAAAAGATGATCCTCTTATTCGAGCCGCCATCGCACACTATCAATTTGAATCCATACACCCTTTCACGGACGGGAACGGGAGAACTGGCCGCATTCTCATGGTTCTTCAAATGATCAATGCTGATTTATTAACAGCTCCTATACTCTATATTAGCGGCTATATTAATAAAAATAGATCTGAATATTACGGCTTATTAAGAGAGGTTACTAATAAGGGAATATGGAAAAATTATCTCCTATTTATGATTAGGGGATTTAAAATGCAGGCGACGAAAACGAAAGGGCATCTTCTGGAAACAAGAGCACTATTTGAATCAACTCGAAAAACCGTCAAAAATAAACTACCAAACGTCTATTCGCACGAACTGATGGAAGCGATATTCGCAAACCCGATCATCACCCCTACGGCATTGGCTAATAAACTGGGTGTGCACCATATTACAGCTGGTGATTATCTAAAAAAACTCGAAAAGAATAAAATTGTGCGAGGGCGAAAGGTGGGTAAATATCGAATGTATGCTAACGAAGGACTGATCCGTTTGTTAAATAAGTGACGCTTTTTCCAAAGCAAAACCCGCCTTTCGGCGGGTTTTATCCATTGCAACGTATAACTTTCACTCCGTGACTTCAATTCCCATAGTTCTCACTGGGGCTCGCATGATTTAAAAAATCCTGTAAACGCTCAGAATATGAAAAGTTTTAAGCTGCAATTTGATAATAGCACACCCTCCGGCGATGCTAAAAGGTCGGTTGTGTATAAGCTACCCGCTATGACACGCTTTAAAGAAAACTATTCCCCTCTCAAACTCCGGTATGCTTCCTCTCTGTCCTTTCCGAAAAGCATCGTATAGGGATACGAGCTCTCAACGCGTGCGTGGCCCATCATACTCGAGATGACGAAGTTGTTTGCCTTCTTCTTCGCCAGATCACGCCCGAAGAGATGTCTGAATGAATGCGGATTGATGATCGGCAGTTTTGCCCTGTTCGAGTATTTGCGAAACAGCTCAGAAACGTAATTAACCTGCAGCCGCTTCCCTTTCGCCGAATAATTTGACGCACCGCTCCCCGCCTTAATCCCGAAGAACACCGCCTTTGGCTCTTCCAACTCCATCGTCGCGATAAACTTCTCTCTAACCTTAACCCATTTCTTTAGCTGCTCGTTCGTTTCGTTACTCCAAAAGATTTCCCGATATGGCAACTCACCACGCGACTTTTCCGTCTTGATCCGCGCCGATTTCCTGCCCAGATCAATGTCATCCATATCGAGCGAAGCGATCTCTCCATTCCTTGCTCCGGTGTCGTGGATAAGCATGATAACTGCCTTATCCCGGACCGCGTAAGTAATCTCTCCACACTTCCCCTCATCTTTCACGGCGGCGAGCAGCCGCTTGTACTGATCCTCCGTTGCAACGCGTGGAAACTTGAACACCTTGCGTGGTATCGGTATCAGATCAGAATCGAAGCCCACTTGAATACGACGGTGGAACAGATGCTCGAAAAACAGTTTAAGGGCTAACGCCTTTTTTATTCGAGTGTTGTCGTCATACCCCAATTCTTTCACGAGTGCCAACCAGCTTTCACATTCTTCGAGGGTGATCGATTCCACTTCGCGATCAACGTCTCTCATGTAGAACATGAAATCTGAGAGGTGCATGAAATCCATCGTAACCGTCTTGGATTTTCGCGTCTGGTGGCGAGAACCAAGATACAGATTTATTGCATCATTTAGTTTCATTTTATTTAGTTTTTTTAACGCAAAAGCCCACCAATACGACTCAGTGGGCCTTGCGTGGAGACAATCCTTGCGAATTGCTCCAGGGCGTTATTCTACTCGAAAAACGCTGAAATTACGAGACCCCATTGGTCGTATCATGCCTTTCGGCAGATCCCTTTCGGGACAATGGGTTTATTGCTATTTTATCGACCTTGCCGGACTATACGGCGGTTCGTTTCCGCCGTCCAGATATGCCATAGCTATGCAATTTTTCCGATATTAAATTTTATCAATAAGGTTATCAACACATAGGATTGGTTCGACCTTGACGCAGGGGCTTAAAATGAAGGCGTGCTCGTCTGATTAGGACGCCGTTCATTTTAATGACAGATTCAACCACAACATGCACATACTCAAACCCGCTCGTGATTGGCCACGGCGTTCTTCGCAATGCAACTTCGGGCGACGATAAAGTACCGTTCGAGTTCGGAAGCTCAACGTGTGCGACGCTCTACGGCATAAATACTTCGACCGATCCCAGTTATTATAATGGGTTCACCTACGGCGAGATCGTCATTTCTGTGCTTGTCTTGTTGATAACTGTCGCAGTGTTCTATAGCTTCTTCTGGTTCAGTGTAAGGGGCGTGAAAATTAAACAATAGGGTGCCGCTCCCATAGTAATCGAAAACCGCTATTATTATCTTGGGCGGCAAACAAAAAACCCGCGAGGAGCGGGATTTTTGTTTTCTTTTAAAGAATTTCGATCCAAGAATTATCGTAACCTATCAAATCAAGAATTTGCTTTTCTGGTAATTGCGGCGGCTTCTTGATAAAAAACTTGGCAACTTCTTTTGGTATAGCTTCCTTGATCGTGAACTGCGATCCGTGCCTTTGCCAAGTGAAGCGATGATCCCCCGTCTTTTTATCGTATCCCTCAAGATTTCCCTGTTTGTTTTTCTTCCACTCATAACCATCTTCGGGATATCTAACAGTTTCAAATTCAAAAACAGTAAATGGTAATTTTTCGGCGTCAAAATTTTGTGGTTTAAGCAGCACTACCGTCCTTAATTCCTTAAATTTTGCCCTTAAGCCCTCAACGCGGCCATTCCATATCTGTAAGACCTGCCTTCCAATACCATCCTCCGTATCCGCAATCGTTTGAAACGAATATTCGGGATTATTACGACCAGAAATTAAGCGTACAGCGGTAGCCCCGTGCGGATCTGTTGCTTTTACTGTTTTTGCTCCCCAAGCAAACGCGCCCTGAATAATATCGTCCAATCCAACATTTGAGGGCTTCCAATCTGCATCAATCGCTTTGGCAAAGATGCGCTCCCATTCTGGTCCTTCTAGGGCAGGATGGCGGCTGGTGGCCATCATAAATACAATCTCAAGACCGACGGTTTCCACAAACGTTTTCGGAAATTTGCTCATAGGATAAGGCGGCTTTGCCTTATCTACTGTTTTTAAGCGTGGCTCAGCCATTAGCTCTGTAAAACAAGATTTTTTGTTTCGGCTAATTTTTTTCCGTTTTCTTCTCCATCTTCCAAGTAGCCCAGAAGTCGCTCGAGAACAGCTTTAACCATTGGAACCGGAACCGCATTACCCGCCTGCTTCCTAGTTTGATGATCTGCATTAACAATTTTGAAAGTATCCGGGAAGCCCTGCAAGCGAAGCATCTCCCGCGGCGTTAATCTCCGCTTCCCATCAACTAAAAGATAGTTATAGGAAGCCCCAGCGCGCAGTGCGCAAGAGTATGGATACGATGTTATATTCCCAGCCTTATTTTCGTGCCAAATAGCTGGCTGACATTCCGATTTATGAGCGGCTAACCTTTTCTGAAGAATTGGCTTTGAGGCAAAATGTTTTTTATCAACATTTTTTTCTAAGATTTCAGAAAGTGGCCTCATTGGTCGCTTGGGGAAATTCCAGTCAAAATTCAGCTGCTTATCGCGCAATCCGACAATGAAAATACGCTCTCTCTTTTGTGGAAGTCCAAAATTCAACGCATTTAGAACGTGAGCATCCACCGAATAACCAAGTTCATTTCTTAAAACATCTAAAATGCGGGCTAGCGTTTTCCCTTTATTGTGCCCTCTTAATGCTTTAACATTTTCCAGAACAAATGCCGCTGGTCGCTTCTCATCAATGATTCGTGCGATATCAAAAAATAATGTTCCGCGGATATCCTTAAATCCTCTCCGTTCGCCTATGATACTAAATGGCTGGCAAGGGAAACCGCCGAGTAGAACGTCATGGGCTGGTATATCATTCGTCCTTGCCTTAGTAATATCGCCAAACTGCTGAATCCCAAAATTTGCGAAATAAGATTTCTGGCAATACGGATCAATATCAGAAGCAAAAACACATTTCAAACCCATGCTATCGGCAGCATAGTGAAACCCACCAATCCCAGCGAATAAATCAATATACTTCAACGGCTCCTTATTATCCTTTTTTGCAAGTTTCCCCTTCATGTATCCAAGTTTATCACACCGCTATCCACATCACAAAGGCCCTGATTTCCCGATGATTTTAAAGTGATTTTGTAAGTACACCAAATCGTTTACTAAAGCTTGTAATATGCGATCCTTATCGCTTTCTTTCATTATCCCCTGCCGCATTAAATCTAAAATGGTTGCTAGTGTACCAAAATAATCCCCCTGCTCAATATGGAATTGCAATGCCTTATTTTTTTTGTTCATCACCCCACCATAGCACGGCGAGATTAAAAAATTATTAAATACTGGGTGGTTATATAAATCGGTCGTATGATGGAATTGGTCGGCAAAATCAAAACCCGCGACGAGCGGGATTTTTGATACAAGACCCTACTGGATAAATGGCTCCGCAGCTTGCGCTGCTTTCTGTTGAGCTGGTGCAATTTGCTCATGCCAACATGCGCTCACATCCCACTGGACGGGCCAATGGAAAACGCAGTTCCGAAGAAAACCAGCAACCGTAAAATAGATTAAGGCAATCACAAAAACAACTGCAGCGACAACCAACGAAAACTTCTCAAATTCAGTAAGTTTGCGTGGCTGCTTGGGTTTATAGTAATGTTTCTTCTTATGCCAGTATTTAGCCATAGAACACATATACCACCAAGAAGCCCCTTTGGCTACTCCATGCCCAAGGCTAAATATTATTAAATTGTTTTCAGCTCGTCTAAGTCACTTTGTGTCTTTTCCAAAATTGCCTTAAAGCAGTCTTCGCAATATCGCCGTAAGGGATTAAAACTACCTTTGAGCTGTGGGATGGCGGCACACTCTTTCCCTGCTTCTATAGAAGCAGAACACCTCTTGCACTCGCTTTTTCTTTCAACATGAACTCTCCGTGGAGAACCAAGCGTGCTTCCTATGAGCGATGGAGTTGTACCTCTTGGCTTACTTTTTTTCATATTCGCTTTTTGCTTTATGGATTCGTCGCGTGATCGTCTGAACGATATCATCGAGAACTTTAGAGTCGAGTATCGCCTTGAGCTCTTCGGAGCTACACTGCGATCGATCCTTACCAAGCCGGGTGTTAATTTCGTGGTTTATTAACATTATAGCCGAGACCAAATTATTCTTTGCGCGAGCTTTGAGGCTAGTATACTTATATGCCAATTCCGTGCCACCCGTACTAAGCCCCATGTTATTTAAAACAATTTGCGCAAGGCGCGATCCTTGTTCGTACACGCGACGCTTGGCTTCTTCGAGTTCCTTTTGCGGCTGAACCGGAAATGCCTCAGTCGGCGCGCGCCGCGTCATCCCCCCGCGTTTCGCGTTCTTAATCATCTCCTCCGCTTTGTCGGAATCGAGGCCGTACAACTTCAATCTCTCTTTCAAGTCATCAACTATCTGCTTCTCGTCCATATCGGCCAAATCTTCTTCCCATAAAGAATCGACGATCTCGCCATTCACGACAATATCGTTTTCGGAAGCCGTAAGACGCGCCGAACCATCGCGCACGCCCTGAGGAACTTCCGGCTCGTCGCCGCCAACAACTTTCTCCCAGAACGTCTGATCGTCATTCTCAAAATCTTTAAATTCTTTTACCCGTTGATCGAGATTCATTCCAAGATGGGTAATGATATGCCCCAGATTATCGGGATGGGTAGGATCGTTCTGCACGACTACTCGCATTATACGGCCAACAAATTGGATGTAGGGCGCAAGGGTGCGGAAGGGTCGAAAGATCGCCGCAACGCTCAACTTAGGATGGTCAAATCCCTCTCCCAGCATTTGCACCTGGATAATGCAGTCCAGAGTCCCATTGTAGAGATTCTTCAATACTTCGTCCTGCTCTTCTTGCGTTTGCTTGCTATGAATAATCTCCGCGCTATAGCCACGCTCCCGGTAAATAGCGCGGATGTCCTTTGCGTGATTGATAGTGCAAGCAACCGCGATTATTTGGTGGCGAGTGCCGGTTCGCCTCAAATCCTCCAGTTTTTCCAAGCTACTGTCCACGATATGTTGATTGCACGGCTTGGCTAAAGCGACGTTCCTGCTGAACCAATCCTCTTCTTTCATTTTAACCACTTCATCAAGTGTATATTTCTTGCCCGTGCCGTCCGTAAAAGAAAGCTCAATTTCTTTCGGGGCCACATAGCTTGCCTTCAGCCGCTTGATATAACCCTTGAGAGTCGCACTCCGGAACGGATAACGATACACAAGCTCGCCATCTATCTCTTGGCGATCGCTTCTGAACGGAGTCGCGGTCATAAGCACCACCTTCGCCGCCGGAAAACGCTCTATCACCTTTTTCCAACTATCCGCTGCGCTGTGATGCGCCTCATCAACTATAATCATGTCAAAAAAGCGATCAGGAAACTGCATCAACCACTTATCCACGTTCGTCGCAAGCTGCTGAATGTTAGTAATGACGATATGGGATTTTTCGGCGACGGTGATGTTGCCCGTTTCCAAAGTACAAGCCAACGGACCGGATGCCATTTGCGCGTCGCTTAAAACTTTTGCCTTCCGCCAAAAACATTTCTGGCGATTCGTGATATCCATAGCATCGTAAAGATTTTTCCGAATAGTAAGATTCGGAGCGATAATCAATACTCTACCATTCGCAATGCCGAGAGGAAGAATTGCGGCAAGTCCTGACTTGCCGCACCCCACCGGAATTTGAAGAAGCGCTTTGTTCTTGCCGGACTGGAAAAAATCGTAGGTTCGTAAATACGCCTCCCGCTGCGGATCGCGCAACTCATCATTTCCTGCAATTTTATAATCAAGGTTCGTAAAAAATGACTCCATCGGCTGATTTGACCGAAGCCAATCATCGAGCTGTGATTTTTCAAAAGCCCATTTCTTGCCTACCCTACTCGCCGGTATACGCCTGCCTCGAGCCAGGGTATACAAGACTGTTTTGCCCATTTTTAAATACGCCGCCGCTTCTTCCACTGAAAGCCATTTAGAATGCGAGTTTTGTTGGTTTGTGTTCTCCATGATAGTAAATGATACCAAATGACAAATAGAATGCAATAGCTTAAAAAAGCCAGCAAATATGGGTTAAATTGCCTTTATCCCCCTCATCACTTCCGCCGCCACCTGCGGCACAATAGCATTGCCTAAGGATTTGATGCGCTCTACGCGGTGTTGCTTTGCGGTAAATTTAAGTCCGTCCAATTCGGCGGGAAGCCCATCATCCACTCCACAAAGAGCGGTTGCAGCTTCAAGCCAACTGACCCTTGAATCGTCTCCCCAAAATTTGATTTTCCGCGATCCATATAGCCAGCCCTGCTGTCCTGTGCCTTCGGCGTGGGCAGAATTTCGGGCAATCGAGGCAGAATCTGCCCCAATCTTGCCCCGTGTCGCTCCCCCTTGCCCTTGGATCGCCGATAAAACACCCCGTCTTTGTAATTGACCGTCTTGGTGTATTCGCTTCCCACCATTTCGCTCGCTACGGGCGTCGGGATCATTAAATCCGACAATCCAAACCCGATCTCGCCGATGCGGGGCACCGACGGCTGCAGCCGGAATAATAAACGCTTGGACTTCGTAATTTTCGGCTTCCAGATCAGCCAGCACTTGGTCGAGTGCCAGATTGACGATCCCAGCAACATTCTCGCCAATGATCCAACGGGGCCTCGTCTCTTGAATGATCCGAAACATGTGAGGCCAGAGATAACGGTCATCTTCCTTGCCTCGACGCTTTCCGGCGAAACTGAACGGTTGGCACGGAAAACCACCCGTGAGGAGATCGAGTTGATAGCTTTGGGCAAGTTCATGCTGTGCTTGCTCCCCTTTTTTGTTTGAGAGCTTTTCAGATTCGGCGTGAACACGTCCGCCGCCGTGGGCGTCGGCAATAAGTCGTCCGATCGATAGCTCCCTGATGTCTCCATAGATTTTTGCATTGGGAAAATTCTTTTTTAATACCGCTTGGCAAAATTTATTATTGTCGCAAAAGCCGACGTTTTCGTATTCGTCGCCCCATACCCACTTCGCCGCGAGGGCAAAGCCTCCGATGCCCGAAAAAAGATCGAGATGTCGCATTTCATTGTTAATTGATTCCAGGAATTTTGTTATAGATCCACTTCACGCCCTTATAGGCGAAATATCCGGCTTCGATTGAGATGACGATGCCGAACACGGTAAACAGCGTGCCAATTGGCAGAAAAATATCGAATAGGGCGAGATAGTTGCCCGCCTGGGTGAGCGTGCTCGTGAGATTTACCGAAAGCGCGGCGACGGGAAGCAAGAGCAACGGCGACGTTACCAAGCTCAAAAGGGAGATGAGAAATTTTATGAGCC
>Ga0335069_10016967_pt1 | contig 10150 bp, 11 predicted proteins | sample Lox_Sample_11_FD_206714 | JGI IMG/M metagenome (GOLD analysis project Ga0335069, IMG submission 206714) | Soil microbial communities from Loxahatchee National Wildlife Refuge, Florida, United States - Lox_Sample_1.1 | ecosystem: Environmental > Terrestrial > Soil > Wetlands | place: USA...
AATGTTCCTCAAGGATGTCACGGAAAAACTCCAGCGGAATGGCGTGATCCGATTTCGCCCGCAGCGCGCTGTCGATCTGCTGGAACAACTCCACGTGCTTGAGCGCAGCCTCGCGGAAGAGAACCTTGCGCTGCAGGATGTCGGCCTCCGCAAAGGTGCGGCCCTCCTCGGTGATGGAGGCGTCGCCGGAATGCAAGTGCGCGAATCCGAGCATCGATGCGGCTTCCGTGATAGGCAACAGATCGTCAACCTGAAGATGCAACTCTTCGGCGAGATGATAAACGTCGTCAATGCCGTTGTGATCGGCGAGCAACTCCAGCAGGCCGGCGACTCCACCCGGACGCGCGTGCGGCAACATCTTATGTTTGCGATCGCGCTTGGTCTGGCGGCGCTCCACCGCTCCCGGCGGCGGAGCCACTTCCGCCTCCGGCTGCGTCATAACCGTGTAGATGTAGTCGACGTACGCGATGAATTGCCGCGACTTGCGGTCACGATAATGCGGCAATTTAATGCTGAAATCGGCGCGAATGCGCCCCGGATTGCGCCCCAGCACGATCACCCGATCGGCCAGCAGCACCGCCTCTTCAATGTTGTGCGTGACGATGAAGATGGTGCTGATCGGCAGCTTTTTGCTGATCCATAACTCAATCAACTCACTCCGGAGGTTTTCGGCTGTAAGCACATCGAGCGCCGAAAACGGCTCGTCCATGAACAATACTTCCGGCTGGACCACCATCGCCCGGGCGAAGCCCACGCGCTGCTTCATGCCTCCGGAAAGCTCTTTGGGGTAGGCGGATTCGAATCCGTCGAGGCCGACGGTGTCGAGTTGGCGCAACGCGCGCTTGTGCCGCTCGACAGCATTCACACCACGGGCGACCAGGGGCGCTTCCACGTTTTCGAGAACCGTCAGCCACGGAAAAAGTGCAAAGCTCTGAAAGACGATCGCGACGTTCGGGATTTGCCCGTCGAGAGGCTTACCGTGCCACAAAATGTCGCCGCACGAAGGCTTCGCCAGTCCGGTAAGCATGCGCAGCAGCGTCGACTTGCCCGAGCCCGATGGGCCGAGCAGCGCGACAATCGACCCCGGCTCGACCTCGAGATCGGTGGGGGCGATGACCTGAATGCGCCCGCCTCCCGGCTGGTCGTAGTACTTCTCTACTTTGTTGGCGACGATGATGGGATCCAATCCCGTTCCCCTTTTGGCGAGCCACGGCCAGACTACCGGCGCAAACAGCTATGCGCAATCGTATGCCTTCCAATTTAAATGCTTGATGAATGAAGAGGAACCGAAGGCTTAGAGTTACCCGAGATGCCCCATATAGCCGACCACCGCGAACCTGCCCACCACTTCGACGTAGCCCTTGATGAGTTCCAGACATTCGTCTAAATCACGATATGCGAATGGGCCGTCGGTGCGAAGCGATGAATCTTCTACACCATCTGGTATTAACACCGATTTACGAAACGACGTATAGTCAAACGAGTCCGACAACGGCTTACAGTCGCTTCGAGACATTTTCCTGCCGGTTCCGTGGCTCATCGAATTTAAGATCTGACCTACCCTGTCCGTCGCTCGAATAAGGACAACGTCTCCCGACATATGCGAAGGGAGAACTGACAGTTGCCCAGGCATCAGACGTACCGACCCCTTGCGGATGACAACTGCGCCATCCCCGAGTTGCTCATAAGTGTTGTGCGGAAGGTCGAGGATCATCTCGGTTTTGCCAAACACTTCTTCTACAGCTTCGTGGATTCTTGCTCGATTGTTACTCGCCCACTTTACGACTTCGTCGAATGTACGGTCGAATTCTGCGGGCCGATCAACAAATGCGTCGACCAGACCCGATTCGTTGCGTGAGCCCGTGTGGATTAAAAAGAACAGCGGTCCGTCTTCGTACGGGGATATGGCATCCAGGAAGTGATTGCCACCTCCGAGGTCACCGAGCGTACCTTTGTTCTTCCTGAGAAGGTCCGCAACAGCATTCCATCTCTTCCGGTCAAGCTCCTCCGGAGAGATACCCGAACGAACCAGCATCATGCCGCAACCGCAATCCGAAACTGCAAAGCGGCGCCAGTTCTCTTGTTTCGTCAGAACGGCAGTGCCGGTCGGAAGAGGAGATTTTCCAGGGCAGGCATCCGGCAGAAACACAACCTGTTCAGCAACGAGGTCATCCGGAAGCCACGAATGAAGTTTGCCTATCGGCTCGGCAGATAAGTTCGTGATTTCCATTTCGTTGCATTCCCAATTTCATTTTACAAGATCGAGGCCTACAGCCTTCCCACCGCCGGCTGAATCCTGATCTCGTCCATCGACGTTCGCTCCGGCATCAGCAATGCTGCGACCACCGCCTGCGCGACATCTTGCGGCCGCATCATCTTCTCTTTCGGAGCCTCCGGCCAGAACTGGTTCCAGATCTCGGTCTCCGTGGCACCCGGCATCAACGCAATCACACGAATGCCACGCGAGCGCAGGTCTTCGCGCATTGCGTTCGTCAGACCGAGCGCGCCTTGTTTGCTGGCCGCGTACGCAGCCGAATTCGGAAAAGCCTGATTCGCCGCGACCGACAGGTTATTCACAATGATCGCTCCCCGCTGCATCAACGGCACCGCGTACTTCGAGCAGAGGAACGGACCAGTCAGGTTCGTTTCGAGCGCTTCCCGCCAGCCATCGGTGGGAACCTGATCGATCGCTACCGCTGGTCCAAAAATGCCGGCGTTATTGATCAGAAAATCGAGTTGCTTGAACTTGTCCCCGAGCACTTCGAACAGTCGCCGCACCGCCTGCTCGTCTCGAATGTCGCACTGGATGGGGATAGCAGAAAGATTGGCGGCTTTCAGCTTTGCGCTCGCAGTTTGTGCCGAGCCCGTGTCGCGGAAGGTGAAAACGACTTTACATCCTCGGCTGGCCAGTGCCTCAACCACGGCCAAGCCGATGCCGCGGCTGCCGCCGGTGACTACTGCGAGTTTTCCGTTGAACTCGTGCGCCACGGCTAAGAAGTCTATCAGTCGGTCAGTGGGTCAGTCTTCACTTTGAACGCTCGACTTTCAGAGACTGAAAGACTGACCGACTTCTTAGAGCCCGTTCCCGTTCTTACCCCGAACCAGTGACAAGAATTCTTCCCGCGTTTCTCTCTCGCTGCGGAAGCAGCCCAGCATGGCCGAGGTCACTGTCGCCGAATGCTGCTTCTCCACTCCGCGCATCATCATGCAGAGATGGCGCGCTTCGACGACAACTCCCACACCCTGTGGCTGCACCACCTTCATCAGGGTCTCGGCGATCTGCGTGGTCAGGCGCTCCTGCACCTGTAGGCGACGCGAGAAGACCTCCACTAAGCGAGGCAGCTTGCTGAGGCCGATCACCTTGCCATTGGGGATGTACGCGACATGCACCTTCCCAAAGAACGGCAGCATGTGGTGCTCGCAGAGCGAGAACATCTCGATGTCTTTCACGATGACCATCTCGTCATAGTCGACCGTGAACAGGGCGCTGGTGAGCAGTTGCTCGGGATCCTCGTGGTATCCCCGCGTCAAATGCTGGTAGGCCTTTTCGACGCGTTCGGGGGTGCGGCGCAGTCCTTCGCGCGAGGGATCTTCGCCGAGGCGGACAATCATCTCCTGCACCAGTTCGGCGAAGCTGGCCTCAGTCAAGGTTGGCGTTTCAATCAGATTCTTGGACATGGCTAGTCGTTACGTTTTTCTCGAGTTCAGCGGCGCGGTTCGGTGCCGCCAGCGTACTCGAAGGAATTCATCAGGGTTTCATCGAGCTTTACTCTCTCCAGATGTGCGTGCCGGAACTCCCGCTGCAAAATCTCGAACACGTGAATGCAGAGATTTTCCGTGGTGGGCACTTTATCGCGGAATTCTGGCATACAGTTCAAATTCTGGTGATCGTATCGCTCCAGGATCGATCGTCCAACGCACTCGTCAAGATCAACCAGGTTGCAGACCATCCCAGTTTGCCGATCGACCTGCCCGCTCACTGAGACCTCGAGCGTGTAGTTGTGCCCGTGCCCGTACGGGTTGTTGCACTTGCCGTAGAGTTCGCGATTGGCGTCATCCGCAAATCGATCGTTATGCAGCCGATGCGACGCGGAGAACAGATACCGCCGATTCAAGTAAGCCTTCACGGTTCTCCGTAGTAATCGACGAACAGGTCGGGCGTTTCGTACACCCGTACCCGATGCATGTGCGTTCCGTGGTTCAGTTTCGGCGCCACGCGATTCCAGATCGAAATGGCGATGTTCTCGGTCGTCGGAATCTCGCTCGCAAATTCTGGAACTTCTTTATTCAAATGGCGATGGTCGAAGACGTCCATCACCTCGCGGTTCAAGATATCCTTCAGGTCCTTAAGGTCGAGCACGAATCCGGTGTCGCCATCGATCTCGCCCTTCACCGTTACTTCCAGCGTGTAGTTGTGGCCGTGGCCATTCGGGTTGTTGCACTTGCCGAACACGCGGCGGTTCTCTTCCGGCGTGAAGGCCGGATTGTGATAAACATGCGAGGCGGAAAACTCAACCTTCCGAGATAGATAGACGTATTTGCTCATCTGGAGCTTACAGTTGCCTTTGATTCTCTTTGCGCTACGGGCGGCAATTCGATTTTACTCGCCGGCTGGTATTCGCGCCCCTTCCACGTTACTTCGTTCTTCTGATAATGGAGTCGCGAGTTGAGCAGAAGTAACACAAAAATCGGCAGACCCGCGGGCGAGATTATCGTATTGATCCAACCGAAATGCGCTTTGCGTACCCTATAGAAAAAGTTAAAAGTGACCGGAAAGCTGACCAGCGCGCCAGCGATGGCAACCCAGTAAGGGAATGGCAGCAGGGCGGCGCGCGGCACCGGCGCTAAGCCTGCCCGTTCGAGAATTCCCAGTTGCCACAACACGCCAAACGCCACTGCCAGCAGGCCAAGGAATGAAGCCAGGAATTCCAGCGTGCGAAGCGCTGCAAGTTTCCCCGGCGATGGAAACAGCAGCGCGAGGTTCTTGGTCCAGCCCTCCCACATCTGGGGGAACGTCCGATACATGCGGGTCCGGAGCGCGTCGCGTCCGTAACGGAAACGTATTTTGCGGCCGGATTGCTTCAGCCGCTTTGCGATCTTGACGTCTTCGAGCAACGAATCGCGGACCGCCGCGTGCCCACCCAATGCGTCGTAGGCGGCACGCTTGATCAGCAGATACTGGCCGTTCGCGGCAGCAATCGGCGAATCGGCGCGGCTGACTTCGCGTGGCGGATACTGGCGGCGAAGCTCGGCGAAGATCACCGGCATCAGCGCGCGCTCCCAGAGCCCGCGCACCTCCTGCTTCGGCGAATACGAAAGCATATCGACCGAGTTATTCTCAGCTTCCTGAACGGCGTGTCGCAGTGAACGATGACGGTGGATGGTATCTGCGTCGGTAAACAGCAGCCACTCGCCAAGCGCCGCCTGCGCCCCTACATGCGCCGCGTGGCACTTGCCGGTCCAGCCTGGCGGCAGCGGCGGCGCGTCGATGACCTTCATGCCGCCGTAGCTCCGAGCGATGTCTCCGGTGCGGTCAGTGGAATTGTCGTTCACGACGATGACTTCGTGATCGATCCCCGTCTGCTCTTGCAGTGAGCGCAGGCACTCGCCCAGACAGGCTTCCTCGTTGCGCGCCGGAACGATCACCGACACGACGGGAACTTCGCCGCTGGCTGGATTCTCCGCTGGATTGGCATCCATGACGAGTAGCTCTTATTATAGTTAGGTGCTCCGTTTAATCGCCGTACTCGCCTTGATTCTCGGGCTTGCGGGCTGTTATGACAGCTCTCGGCCCACTCGTATCGGCTCTGCCGCCCCCGACTTCGTGGTTCAAGACAGCGATCGCAAAGTCGCGCTGCATGACTTCAAAGGACAAGTGGTCGTTCTGAACTTTTGGGCGACCTGGTGCGCGCCTTGCATCGAAGAGACGCCCTCGCTGGTCGAGATGGCGCAGAAGGTAAAAGACCAGGGCGTAACCGTAGTCGGGGTGAGCATCGACGTGGACGGCAACGCCTATCATAGCTTCATCAAGCAGCACGGCGTGGACTTCCTCACGGTGCGCGATCCCGATCAGAAAGCCCCTTCGCTCTACGGGACCACCGGCTGGCCGGAGACGTTCATCATCGATCGGCAAGGCGTGTTGAGAAGGAAGTTTGTCGGTCCGGTGAACTGGAACGATCCGGAGATTGTGCAGTATCTGACGAGCTTGTAATCTGGATCACTTCGCTGGTAGGAACTCGATTCTAATCATGCCGGCCGGAATTGACTTGAAATCGAAGTCTGCAGTCAGCAGCGTGGCGTACTTCCCATTTCCGGAAGACAACGATGTCAGTGCTGCTGCGAATGCGTCCGCCAAGGGCAGCTTGAAAGTTGATTTGAATCCCGCTGCCGTTTCCGCAGCGAGTTGATCCACCGGAACAATCGCAATAGGCAATGTGGCGAGGTTTGCTGCCATAGCACCGGCCGAAGGGCCTAGGCGTTTCTGGAGCGCAGCCACAATCTCGGCCCAATTTACCGAGCTAATTAGCAATTCGGCTCTGCCTTTTGCGGCCTGCTTGAATAGATCGCGCACACGGGAAAAGCCAGCTTCTTTGTCGGTAAAACGAAGAACCGCGCTGGCATCCAGTACGTACGTCGTCATCGTTCTTCGTCATCCCGATGCATCTGTTCGCGAAGATCGCCTAGGCCTTTGGTGGCTCCGCAGAGACTGTCAATGAACTCAGGCGTGATCGGTCGTAAGACCAACGTCTGACCTTCGCGCCGGATAGAGAGCTTCGTGCCCGGAGCAAGTTTCAATTGCTCACGCAAATCAGCCGGGATGATGATTTGACCCTTGGTGCTCACGGTAGTGTATTCCGAGTTCATGTAGGTAAATTAGCACATATGTAAGACGAACACAACGGTAGTCTTACATAAGCCTCTGGCGAGGGTGCCCTACAGCTTCACCGTCCGCAGCCGTAACGAGTTCGTGATCACCGACACGGAACTGAAACTCATCGCTGCGGCAGCAATCACTGGCGAGAGCAGGAGCCCGAAGAACGGGTACAGAATGCCAGCCGCGATCGGCACTCCCAGCGAGTTATAGACGAAGGCGAAGAACAGGTTCTGCTTGATGTTGCGCAGCGTAGCGTGCGACAACCGGCGGGCTCGCAGCAGCGAACGCAGATCACCTTTTACAAGCGTGATCCCTCCGCTCTCGATGGCGATATCGGTCCCGGTGCCCATGGCGATGCCGACATTAGCCTTGGCGAGTGCGGGAGCATCGTTGATGCCGTCTCCAGCCATTGCCACCACGTGTCCCTGCTGTTGCAATTCGTTGATCACGGCAAGCTTGCGATCGGGCAAGACCTCAGCTTCGAAGCGCTCGATCCCTAGTTTCTGAGCGACGGCCGCGGCGGTGGTGCGGTTATCCCCGGTGAGCATCATCACCTGCACACCTTCGCGGCGAAGTTCGCGGATGACCTCCGTGGCGTCTTTGCGAATGGGATCGGCAATTCCCAGCAGTCCAGCGTAGCGGCCATCGACGGCGGTGAATATCACGCTCTCGCCGTGTCGACGCAGGTCATTCGCTCGTTGCCTTCCCTCTTCCGGCACAGTGACTGCCGAACCTGAGAGCAGCGCTTCGGTGCCGGCAAGTACCCGCCGCTGGCCAACTTGCCCGGAGACGCCTGTTCCCGGCACGTAATGGAATGCGGTGACGTTCTCGAGGACGTGGCCCATGCCCTCGCTCGCTTTCACGATCGCGCTCGCCAGCGGATGTTCGCTGTTGCGCTCGACACTGGCGACCAGGCGGACCAGATCGCTTTCGGTGATGAAGCCGTCGGCAAAAATCGAAACCAACGCCGGTTTGCCTTCGGTCACCGTGCCGGTCTTGTCGACGACGAGAGTGTCAACCCGTTGCATGGTTTCGAGTGCCTCGGCGTTGCGGATGAGAACCCCCGCCTGCGCGCCGCGTCCAGTGGAAACCATGATGGCGATCGGAGTTGCGAGCCCTAGCGCGCAAGGGCAGGCAATGATGAGCACGGCGACGGCATTGACGAGCGCATGTGCGAGCCGAGGCTGCCGGCCGAAAACACTCCAAAGAATGAATGTTAGAACTGAAATTGCAACAACCGTTGGAACGAAATAGGCAGCCACCCGATCTGCCAGCCGCTGAATCGGTGCCCGCGAGCGCTGCGCCTCCGCGACCAACCGCACAATTTGCGCAAGCATTGTCTCGGCACCCACGCGTTGCGCACGCATGACGAAGCAGCCCGTGGAATTCAGAGTCGCGCCGATCACCCGATCGCCGACTTTCTTCTCGACCGGGATCGCCTCGCCCGTGATCATCGACTCGTCGATGGCGCTGCTTCCCTCTTGGATCAGACCGTCGGTCGGGACCTTTTCGCCCGGACGCACGCGAAGACGATCGTCTACTCGAACCTGGTCGAGCGCTACATCTTCTTCTTCTTCCGATCCGTTTGCGTTGATGCGGCGCGCCATCTTCGGAGAGAGATCAAGCAGCGCACGAATGGCAGCGTTGGTTCTCCCGCGCGCTCGAAGTTCCATAATCTGGCCCATCAGCACGAGCACGGTGATTACCGCCGCCGATTCGAAATACACTTCGGGATGCCCGTGCATGGTGCGCAGGGACGCCGGGAAGATAGACGGAGCTACGGTAGCCACGAGGCTGTAGATATACGCTGCTCCGACGCCGAGCCCGATGAGCGTGAACATGTTCGGACTGCGGTTGACGAGGGACGTCCAGAAGCGTTGCAGAAACGGCCATCCGCACCAAAGAACAACGGGAGTGGCCAGCGCGAATTCGACCCAGGGCATCGCCTCTGGCGACATGAGATAAGCGATCCGCGGGATCATCGCCAGCAGTAACGGAACCGTTAGTACACCCCCGATCCAGAAGCGCCGGGTCATGTCGCGCAGCTCGGAGTTGTCTTCCTCCACCGGAGCACCGAAGGTGAACTCCGGCTCCAGCGCCATGCCGCACTTGGGGCAGGCCCCAGGCTTATCCGAGACCACTTCGGGATCCATCGGGCAGATGTACTTTGTGCCCTTCGGCGCAGGCGGCGCGGGAGCCGCAGTTTCCGGATGCAAATAACGCTCAGGCTCAGCCTTGAACTTCTCTTCGCAGCGTGGATTGCAGAAGTAATAAGACTTGCCCTGATACTCGTACTTCCCTGCCGCGTGCACAGGATCGACCTGCATGTGGCAGACCGGATCGATCTCAAGTTTCAGGGCCGTTCCCATACCGACCAGGGGAGCTGGTTTCGCGCCCACCTGCCCCAGCATCACCATGCCTGGTTTCGTAGCCGGCTTGGCGAGGTACTTCTCGGGATCGGCCTTGAACTTCGTCTCACATCCCGTGCAGCAGAAGTAGTAAGCCTTGCCGTTGTACTCAGCCCGCCCTCGGGCCCGCGCGGGATCGACCGTCATCCCGCACACCGGGTCGATGGCTGGTGCGGCGCCAGACGGAGGAGCGGGCGAGTTCAGAATCGGGAGCTTGGATTTAGGGTCGTCCATTCCAGTTGAAATCCAGTTTCACCTACGGTCGACAAAAGCGAAGTTGCCGCTGCAGCTCTGCTGTATTAGATTCTTCACTAAGAGCTTTATTACATATTAATTCCGGGGAGCGCGAGCATTTTATGACGTTGTTCGATGTGGCATTCCGATACGGGAAACGGCCCGGGCCTGAAGAGTTGCGCGCCATCGATGCGCTGCGCGAGGTCTATGGCATCAGGCAGGTTCGGTTCAACGAGAAAGAATCTACGGTTCGCGTAGAGTTTGACGCCTCTCGGATGAAAGAAGAAACGGTCGCCGCTCTGCTGCGTCGTGCCGGGATCGATCTGAAAGAGAAGCTGGTTCTGGCCTAAGCGACCCGACTGCGCCAGACTTCGTAAACATTTCCTGCCTCCGGGCAATTTGTACCGTCACCTTTATTCCCATGCCAGTCCATCCCCTTTGTTTTCAAGGAGGAAAGGTTTGGCACGGGCGGTGCATACATAGAGGGCAGACGAAGTGGCGCGCAAAGGGGCGCTCCCTGACGGAAGCTTCGGCCAGAGGTTTTCTTCCAAGGGCGCCCCGTTGCATTTGTAGCCATCAGCTCTCAGCCTTCAGCGATCAACTCCCAGCAGCACTCCCAAGATTTCCGGTTTAG
>Ga0335069_10016968_pt1 | contig 10150 bp, 9 predicted proteins | sample Lox_Sample_11_FD_206714 | JGI IMG/M metagenome (GOLD analysis project Ga0335069, IMG submission 206714) | Soil microbial communities from Loxahatchee National Wildlife Refuge, Florida, United States - Lox_Sample_1.1 | ecosystem: Environmental > Terrestrial > Soil > Wetlands | place: USA: Florida...
GGTGGGGCCGGTGCGGCCGAATGGCGGGGTGTCCATGCGGATGTCGGCGATGAGGAACCGGTCTTCGAACACGCGCCCCTTGAAGTCGAGCCCGAGCAGCTGGCGCGCGGTGGAGCGCGCTCCGTCCGCCGCGATCACCCAGTCGGCCTCGATCTCGTAAGGGCCGTCGGGCGTTTCGATCGTCAGGCATACGCAGTCCGCGCGCGGCACGAGGCCGATGAGCTTGTTCTTCCAGCGCAACTCCACCCCGCGTGTCTCTTGCAGCCGCTCGACCAGGAACTGCTCGACATAGTATTGCTGCAGGTTGATGAATGCCGGGAAGCGCTGGCCGCCTTCGGGCAGCAGATCGAACTTGTAGACCTCGCGGTCGCGCCAGAACACGCGGCCGACCTGCCAGGTCACACCCTTGGCCATCATCGGCTCGGCGCAGCCGAGGCGGTCCCAGATCTCGAGCGAGCGCTTGGCCTGGCAGATCGAGCGGCTGCCGGTCGAGACCGTCGCGTCGTCGTCGATCACCACGACGCGCACGCCGCGCTGTGCGAGGTCCAGTGCCGCGGTCAGGCCGACCATGCCGCCGCCGACCACGACCACCGGATGGTGCGCCCGCCGCGTCAGACCGTGATCGGCGCAGCGCCTGTATTCAAAGACCGGGTAGACGTAGCTGGCCACGGCCGCGATCATAGCATCCGCCGCGTTACTCCTTGGGGCGCAGATCGATGATGCGTCTGGCCTTGCCGAGCGAACGCGCAACCCCGCCGACCGGCACGCAGCGCACCCTGGTGGCGAGCCCGACATAGGCCTTGACGAGCTGGGCAAGCCGCTCTGCCGCCAAACTCTCGTCCGGGGCCTTCCCGGCGTGCTGCGGCTTGCACTCGACGACGATGTCGAGCGCATCCAGGCGCTCCTCGCGCCTGACTTCCAGCACGTAGTGCGGCGAGAGCTCCGGCACCTTCAGGATCAGCTCTTCGATCTGGGTCGGGAACAGGTTGACGCCGCGGATGATCAGCATGTCGTCGGCACGGCCGGTGATGCGCGCCATGCGGCGGAAGCTGCGCGCCGTCCCCGGCAGCAGCTTGGTCAGATCGCGGGTGCGATAGCGGATGACCGGCAGCGCCTCCTTGGTCAGTGAGGTGAGAACCAGCTCGCCGGCCTCTCCGTCTGGCAGCGGCTCGCCGGTCGCGGGATCGACGATCTCTGGATAAAAATGGTCCTCCCACAGGGTGGGGCCGTCTTTGCTCTCGATGCATTCGTTGGCGATGCCCGGACCCAGAACCTCCGACAGGCCGTAGATGTCGACGGCGTCCATCGCGAAGCGCTGCTCGATCTCGCGCCGCATCGCATCGGTCCACGGCTCCGCCCCGTGGATGCCGACCTTGAGCGAGCTGCGCCGCGCATCGATGCCCTGGCGCTCGAACTCGTCCGCGATCGCCAGCATGTAGCTCGGCGTGACCATGATGACATCAGGCTTGAAGTCGGTGATGAGCTGCACCTGGCGTTCGGTCATGCCGCCCGACATCGGCACGACGGTGCAGCCCAGACGCTCGGCCCCCGCATGCGCGCCGAGGCCGCCGGTGAACAGGCCATAGCCGTACGCGACGTGGACGATGTCGCCCGGCCGCCCGCCCGAGGCGCGAATCGAGCGCGCGACGAGATCGGCCCAAATATCGAGGTCGCGCCGCGTGTATCCGACGACGGTGGGCTTGCCTGTCGTCCCGGAGGACGCGTGGACGCGCAGGACCTGCTCGCGCGGGACGGCGAACATGTCGAACGGGTAGGTGACGCGCAGGTCTTCCTTGGTGGTGAACGGGAACTTCCGGATGTCCTCGAGGCGCCTGAAATCGTCCGGATGCACCCCCACCGCGTCGAGCTTGGCCCGATAATGCGCAACGTGCTTGTAGGCGTGATTGAGGGTCCATTTGAGGCGGCGGACCTGCAAGGCCGCGATCTCATCGCGGCTCGCGATCTCGATCGGCTCGAGGTCGCGGCGGGCCGGGCCGGGCCGCAATGTTTTGCCGGCCACGGTCGGGGCTGTGCGCGTGATGAGCTTGAATCGCGTCCGCGCAGATGCCCGCGCGCGCCTGCGGTCGGCCATGGCGCCTCATCTCCCCTGTCGTTTGGGAAGGTGTAACGCCGAATCCGGCTCTCAGTCCATCCGTCGCGGCGGCCCAACGGCACCCGGCGGAGGCATCCGCAGCGGCGGCCAGTGCGGCAGCGGATCGAAGAACATGGGGCAAAGCAGCAGCATGTTGATCTTTTCACCATCCGCGGCAAGCGGCAGGCGCAGCACCTCGAACTGGCGCGGCTTGCCTTCGATCACCTGCTCGTATGTTTGCAGGTTCGGCTGCCCGGTCTCGATCGCCTCCCGGTAGGCTCGGAGCACCAGATCGCGATAGATGCCGGGGGGCAGCTCATCGACCATTTTGCCGGTCATGTCCTGGCCGACGCGCTGCGCCTGCAGCCCGCCCATCAGGCGGAAGCGGAAGCGCAGCGGCTCATAGAGAACGTCGATCAGGGTGACGTTGCCGAGGGCGAAGCTGAACTCGACGGGATCGAGATCCCCGCGGGCCGGATAGCGGCGGCCGGCGCGCCGTGACTCCCAATAATCATAGAGGCGCCGCAGATCGGGATGGCGGATCTGGTCGCGAAAACTGGCCGGTGGCTCGTTAGGTGGTGTCACGCCCCGTCTCACTCCCCCCGAGAGTAGGGGCAGGGCCATGCTGCCACGCCAATTCTTACGCTATGGTTAATCGAAATTAACCGTATTTCGGCCAGCAAATTAACTTTCGGCGGTGAGGCCCGGGACGAGTTCGCCCTTTATTTGCGTGGAGTGGCCGCGGAAGACGGCGATGGTGCGGCCCGCCTGATCGGTCACGGTCACATCGCAGACGCCCGAGCGGCCGCCGCGGTGCCGTTCGGCCGCCTCGGCGGTGAGCACGTCGTCGGCGCGGGCCGAAGTCAGAAAGGCGATGCTGCAGTTGTTCGCGACGGTCACCTTGTTGTGAGAATTGCACGCAAAGGCGAAGGCGGAATCGGCGAGCGAGAAGATCATGCCGCCGTGGCACAAATGATAGCCGTTGCACATGTCTGCCCGGACGGTCATGCGCAGGCAGGCACGTCCGGGCCCGACCGACAGCAGTTCCATGCCGAGCGCGCGGCTCGCGCGATCCTTGGCCCACATCGCCTGCGCCGCCGCTTCGGCGACCGCCTGCGGCGTCCGCTGCGGATTGCCGCTCATCGGCCCGTGAAGCGCGGCGTGCGCTTTTCGAGAAAGGCGGCGACGCCTTCGCGATAGTCCTCGGTCCGCCCGGCGAGACGCTGCAGATCGCGCTCGACGTCGAGCTGGCGGTCGAGATCGTTGGCCGCCGACCGGTTGAACGCCTGCTTGATGAGCGTCAGCCCGCGCGTCGGCTGAGCGGCCAGGTGCCGCGCCAGTGCCGTGGCCTCGGCCATCAGCTGGGCGTCATCGACGACCTTCCAGATCAGCCCCCACGCAGCCGCCTGCTCGGCGCCGATCTTGTCGGCCAGCATGGCAAGGCCGCGGGCCCGCGCCTCGCCCGCCAGACGCGGCAGGAAGAACGTCGAGCCCGCGTCCGGGATCAGCCCGATCTTGGCGAAGGCCTGCAGGAAACTGGCCGAGCGCGCGGCAAGCGTGATGTCGCACGCGAGGGCCAGGCTCATTCCGGCCCCGGCGGCGATACCGTTGACGGCGCCTATGACCGGAAGCTCCAAGGTTCGCAACGTGCGGATCAGCGGGTTGAACTGCTTCTCGATCGTCTCGCCCAAATCGGGCACGACGGGACCCGAACGCTGCGACAGATCCTGCCCCGCGCAGAACCCGCGTCCAGCACCGGTGATCAGAAGGGCGCGCACGCCCGCATCCGCGGCCGCGACGCGGCCGAGCGCGTCCTTGAGCTCCGCGTGCATCTCGGCCGTGAATGAGTTGAGCTTGTCGGGCCGGTTGAGCGTCAAGGTCGCGACCTGGTCGGCGACCTCGAACCGGATCGTGGCGTAGGTCATGATGGAACTATGCAGGTGCGGCTGCGGCCGGGCAATGGGCGGGGCTGTCGGAGCCGCCCTGGCGCGCACCGCCATCCGGGGGCTAAATAGAAGCGGAGCTGAGGTGCCATGCCGTTTTACTCGATTGACGGGGTCGTGCCGGTCGTCGATCCCACGACGTTCGTGCATCCGACCGCGAGCCTGATCGGCGACGTCATCGTCGGTCCGGGCTGCTATATCGGCCCGGGGGCCAGCCTGCGCGGCGACTTCGGCCGGATCGTCATGAAGGCCGGCAGCAACTTCCAGGACGGCTGCGTCGCGCACAGCTTTCCCGGCATGGATGCCGTGATGGAGGAAAACGCCCATGTCGGCCACGGGGCCGTGCTGCATGGCTGCACCGTGGGCCGCCACGCGCTCATCGGCATGAATGCGGTGGTCATGGACGGCGCCGTGGTCGGCGAATCCGCGTTCGTCGGTGCGATGACCTTCGTCAAGGCGGGGTTCGAGGTGCCGGCGCGGCACCTGGTCCAGGGCGTGCCCGGGCGCGTGCTGCGGCCGCTGACCCAGCCGGAGATCGACTGGATGCACGAGGGCACCCGCGTCTACCAGGAGCTGGCGCGGCGGAGCCTGGCCTCGCTCAAGCCGGTGGACCCTCTGCCGGCGCCCGAGGCGGACCGCCAGCGGCTCCAGGTGCATTCGATCCAGCCGCTCTATAAGGCAAAGGCCGGCGGCTGACGCGCGAAGCGATATTTTTAACGTACGATTAACCAATTTCTGGAACCGTCGAGCCTGCGGCCGAGCGGCTCCCGCGCCCGGCTTTTCCCGGCCCTGGACTCGTCGCGATGCCCGCCCGCCAGCCTTTTCCTTATCTGCGAGTGCCAGCCGGGCGCCGTCGGGGCGGTCTGGGCATCGCCGTTGCGGTCGCCGTCGCGGCGCTGATCGCGGCGCTGCTGGTGCTCCTCGGACTCGATATCGCCGAGCTCGATGCCGGCGAGATGCCGCAGAGCGAAGGCGCGCTCGCCTGGATGGACGTCGCGGCGGCCGCGGGTGCGCTCGCCATTGTCGTGGCGCTCGCGGTCGTGCTCCTGCGCCAATTCGGACGCCTGCGCACGATTTCGGATGACCTGCTGCGCGAGCAGGAACGGCTGCGCACCTATGCGTCGCTCGGCTCCGATTGGTTCTGGGAGACCGATGCCGCAGGGCGTTTCACGAAAATGAGCGGCTCGCGCCCGGAGGCGATCGGTCTGCGCGCCAACGCCGAGATCGTCGGGAAGACCCGGCGCGACATGATCGCGGAGGGATCGATCATCGCCGACCCCGACAGCCCCGAGTGGCGGCAGCACTTCGCCGATCTCGCTGCGCATCGGCCGTTCCGCGACCTCGTGTATTCGGCGCGGACGCAATCCGGTGAGATCGTCATGTTGTCGGTCAGCGGCGAGCCGGTGTTCGCGCCTGACGGCACGTTCGCGGGCTACCGGGGTGTCACGACCAACATCACCAACACGAAGCGCGCCGAGGACGAGCTGCGGCAGGCCAAGGACGCCGCGGAGGCGGCGAACCGCGCCAAGTCGGAATTCCTCGCCAACATGAGCCACGAGCTGCGTACGCCGTTGAATGCGATCATCGGGTTTTCCGACATGATGAAGGGCGAGCTGTTCGGGAAGCTCGGCCATCCGAAATACATCGAATATGCGCGCGACATCCACTCGAGCGGTTCGCACCTGCTGGAGCTGATCAACGACGTGCTCGACATGTCGAAGATCGAGGCCGGCCGCATGGAGCTCGACCAGAGCGTGGTCAACCTGGGATCGGTGGTCAAATCGTGCCTGGCGATGATCGAGTGGCGCGCCATCCAGGGTGAGGTGGCGCTCGGCAATGGCGGCGGCTGGTCGCTGCCCAACATCGTGGGTGACGAACGCGCGATCCGTCAGGTGGTTCTCAATCTTCTGAGCAACGCCATCAAGTTCACGCCGCAGGGCGGGCGCGTCGACGTGAGCGGCGGGGTCGGTCGCAACGGCGACGTGCTGCTGATCGTCTCCGACACCGGGCCGGGCATCCCGCCCGATTCGCTGAAGCGCTTGTTCGAGCCGTTTCAGCAGGTCGCCGCGCGCGTGACGCAGCGGCAGGAAGGGACCGGTCTCGGCCTTGCGATCAGCCGGAACCTGATGCGGCTCCACGGGGGCGATCTCGAGATCCACAGCAAGGTCGGCGAAGGCACCGTCGCGACGGCGCGCTTTCCCGCCGCGCGCATCATCGAGCTGCCGATCGATAAGATCAGCTAGCGCCCCACCGCGTAGGCCTGCTGCAGGCGCGGCGTGGCGGCGGCGCGCAACACCTGCCCGTCGCGCGCGGCCGCGCAGTTGCGGCCCAGCGACCAGGGATCGGCGAGCTTCACCTTGTGCCCGCGCGCCTCGAGCTCGGCCACGGTCGCCTCGGGGAAGCGCCGCTCCAGGGTGACGTCACCCGGGCTCGCCTGGCGCGGATAGAACGAGTTCGGCCAATGGTCGGTCTGCAGCATCGGCGCGTCGATCGCCGCCTGCAGGTTGAGCCGGTGCTCGACGTGACGCAGGAAGAACTGGACGATCCACTGGTCCTGGTTGTCCCCGCCCGGTGAGCCGAACGCGAGCACGGCCTGCCCATCCTTGAGCGCGAGGCTCGGTGTCAAGGTCGTGCGCGGCCGGCGGCCCGGCGCCAGCGAGGAGGGCAAGTCGTCCTCCAGCCAGAACATTTGCGCGCGCGTGCCGAGGCAGAAGCCGAGCTCGGGAACGACCGGCGAGCTCTGCAGCCAGCCGCCGGAGGGCGTGGCTGCGACCGTGTTGCCGTGGCGGTCCATGACGTCGAGGTGGCACGTATCGCCTTCCGCCGGGCCGCGCGCCGCCCGGCTGCGCGCCGCCATGGCCGCGGCCCCGCCGGAGCGGTCGTAGGATTCGTTGAGCTCGCGCTCGACGCGCGTCGGCTCGCCGACGCCGGCGGCGGCCCCGGCGATCGCGCGCAACGTCGGCAGCCGCGGCGTGCGTCCGTCGGGCGATCCGGGGCGCAGATCGAGCGAGGCGCGCTCCTTGATCAGCGTGCGCCGCGCATCGTTGTAGGAATCGCTCAGCAATGTCTGGAGCGGCACGTCGACGAAGTTGGGATCGCCGTACCAGGCGTCGCGGTCGGCATATGCGAGCTTCTTGGCCTCGACGAGCGTGTGCACGAACGCAGGGCCGGTGGTGTCCATCGCCGCGATATCGAAGCCCTTGAGCAGCGCCAGGACCTGCAGCATCACCGGTCCCTGGCCCCATGGCCCTGACTTGCAGACCGTGAGCCCACGGTAGTCAAAGGTCGCGGGTGCCTCGGTGGTCGCCTGCCAGGCGGCCATGTCGGCCGCGGTCAGCACTCCTTTGCGGCGCTGCCCGGTCGCATCCATCGCCTCGGTCGTGGTGCAGAAGCGCTCGATGGCCTCGGCGACGAAGCCTTTGTACACGGCCGCGCGCGCCGCCTCGATCTGGCGCTCGCGGTCAGGTCCGGCGGCACTGGCCTCGCGCAGGATGCGGGAATACGTCGCGGCGAGCGGCCGGTTCGCGAATAGCTCGCCGGGCTTGGGCGGCTGCCCGTTCGGCAGGTAGACGGCGGCCGAGCTCTTCCACTCGTCGCGGAAGAGTGGAGCCACGCTCGCGATCGTCGCCGACAGCCCGTGGATCACCGGATAGCCGTTCTGCGCGTAGGAGATCGCAGGTGTCAGCGCTTCGGCCAAGGTGATCGTGCCGTGATCGCGCAGCATCAGCATCCAGGCGTCGAAGGCGCCCGGAACGACGGCGGCAAGGAAGCCGGTGCCGGGCACCAGATCGAGCCCCTCGCGCCGGTAATGCGCGATGGTGGCTGCGGCGGGCGCTGTGCCCTGGCCGCAGACGACCTGCGGCGCCTCGCCCTTGGCCTGGATCAGGATCACCGCATCGCCGCCGAGGCCGTTCATGTGCGGCTCGACGACCTGCAGCATGAAGCCGGCGGCGACCGCGGCATCGAAGGCGTTGCCGCCCTTCTCGAGAATCGCCATGCCGACCTGCGAGGCGAGCCAGTGCGTCGAGGACACGACCCCGAACGTGCCGGAGATCACGGGCCGGGTGGTGAAGCTGGGCGGCAGCGGCGGGGCCATGGCAGATCCTGAACGTGATGGGATTAGGGGCGACTATAGGCGCTCCACGGTGAACACAGCAACGCAGGACGCGGTTTGACAGGGGACCCGCGGGCCTATTTCATGCGGTCGACGGCGTGAGGCGCTGAGGGAGATGACGCGATGAAAATGCGACGGCTGGGCCGCAACGGTCCGATGGTGTCGGCGATCGGGTTGGGGTGCATGGGCATGACGCCGATTTACGGCATGCCGGACGATTCCGAGGTGACCGCGACCATCCACCGCGCCATCGAGCTCGGAATGAATTTTCTCGACACCTCCGATGCGTACGCGAACGGCAAGAACGAAGAGGTGGTCGGGCGCGCCCTCAAGGGCAAGCGCGACAAGGTGGTGCTGGCGACCAAGTTCGGCCAGAAGCCGTGGGACAACGACCGGAAGATCGACAGCCGGCCCGAATACGTGGCGCAGGCCTGCGAGGCGAGCCTGAAGCGGCTCGGCGTCGACGTGATCGACCTTTACTACCAGCACCGGGTCGATCCGCAGGTGCCGATCGAGGACACCGCGGGCGCGATGAAGCGGCTGGTCGAGCAAGGGAAGGTCCGCTACCTCGGCTTGTCCGAGGCGGCGCCGGCCACCATCCGTCGCGCGGCCAAGGTGGCCCCGTTCGTAGCCCTGCAATCGGAATACTCGCTGTGGACGCGCGACATGGAGGGAGAGGTCCTCTCGACCTGCCGCGAGCTCGGGATGGCGTTCGTGGCGTACAGCCCGCTCGGGCGCGGCTTCCTCAGCGGCGCCATCAAGGACCTGGGCGTCCTGGCGGAGAACGACCGCCGGCGCGAGCATCCGCGATTCTTCGCCGACAACCTCGCGCGCAACCTCAGCCTGCTGGGGCCGTTGGAGCAGATCGCTCAGCGCCTGAAGGTGGAGCCGGCGCAGGTGGCGCTCGCGTGGCTGTTGGCGCAGGGCGAGGACATCGTCCCGATCCCCGGCACCAAGCGCCGCAAATATCTCGAGATGAACGCGGGTGCGGCGGACGTGCAGCTGAGCCGCGATGACATTGCCGCCCTGTCGAAGGCGTTCCCGCCGGGTGTGACAGCGGGCACGCGCTATCCCGAGGCGCAGCTGAAAGCGTTGATGCGCTAGCTACTCGATCTCGCTCAGATAGTGATGATGGGCGGTTGAGCAGCGGCTGAGCCGCCACTCGACGGCGCTGCCGTCGAGCGCGTATGCGATGCGGTCGATCTCGAGCAGCGGGGCCGCACGCGTCAGGTTCAGCGCCTTGGCTTCCTCCGCGGTGGCGGCCACCGCCTTGAGCTTCTCGACCGCGCGCGCGACCGTGATCCCGTAGACGTCCTCGTAATAGCGATAAACCTCGTTGGGCACGTCGGCGGGCAGGCGCTGGACGAAATTCGGAAAGCGCGCGGCGGGAAGCACGATGCGCTCGAAGATCGCCACCTCGCCGCCCAAAAGGCGCACGCGCTTGAGGCGCACGACCGGCGTGCCGGGCTTGAGGCCGAGGTGCTCTGCCTCTATACGGTCGGCCTTGGCCGTCTTCAGGCCGAGCACGCGCGAGCCGGGCAGAGCGCGCGCGCCGTCATCCGCGACCAGATGGAAGAAGTGGAAGAGGGCGCGCTGCGGCGTGTGCCGGGCGACGAATGTCCCTTTGCCCTGGTGGCGGACGACGAGGTTCTGCGCTGCGAGATCGTCGAGCGCCTTGCGCACCGTGCCCTGGCTGACGTTGAACTCGGCGGCAAGGCCGAACTCCGACGGCAGGGCCTCGCCGGGGCGCCACGCGCCGGTGGCAAGGCGCTGGATCAGGAGATCCTTGACCTGCAGGTAGAGCGGGCGGAATCCGGGGGCCGCGTCCATCGAGGACACCGTAGCACAGTCTTATATAAGAGATATAAGAATCGCGTTGACTCAGGCCCGCTGCCGCGCCTAGCCTCATGCGCGAAGGCCAAGGACGGGAGGAGCGATGGCGGCGGCGACGCATTTCATTGTCCACGACAAGACCGACACGGTCGGCGTGGTCGTGGTGGA
>Ga0335069_10016969_pt1 | contig 10150 bp, 11 predicted proteins | sample Lox_Sample_11_FD_206714 | JGI IMG/M metagenome (GOLD analysis project Ga0335069, IMG submission 206714) | Soil microbial communities from Loxahatchee National Wildlife Refuge, Florida, United States - Lox_Sample_1.1 | ecosystem: Environmental > Terrestrial > Soil > Wetlands | place: USA...
GCGCCTCATGCCCCGGATTCTGCGAGATGACCGCATCCATCACGCCTTGCAGCAGCAGTTTTCGCGTCATGACCGTGACGTCATGGCCGACGAAGACCACCTGCTCGTTGCGCCCGGCCTCGATCAACGCCTTCGCGACGCCCGGCGTACCGGCGCCGACATTGTAGAGCCCGACGATATCGGCATGCTCCCCGAGCAACCTCATCATGAGGTGTTCTGAGCGCTCATCCTCATCCCGCCCCTCAACCACGGGCAGCATTTCGAGGTGCGGGAATTCCGACACCATGACCTGGTTGAAGCCGAAAATGCGCTCGGCATGGTCGCGCAGCGCGGTCGAGCCGGCGACGATGGCGACCTTTCCTGCGCCCGCGCCGGTGAGACGGCCGACCAGCGCGCCGGCGGTCCGGCCGGCGGCGATGTTGTCGATCCCGACATAATGGTAGCGCCGCGACGACGGCACGTCCGAGACCAGCGTCACGACCTTGGTGCCGCCATCGACGAGATCGTTGATGGCCGCCCGAACCCGCGGATGATCGAGCGCGACCACCGCGACGCCGTCGAACCCCTCAGCAAGCGATTCCAGCGTGGTGGCGAGCGCCGTCGGCTCGAACACATCTGTGGTCACGGTCTGCACGGCGAGCCGCCGCGCCGAGAGCCAGGCCGACATCTCGCTGAGCTGCGACAGAATCTGCTGCATGAACAGGTTCGGACCGGACGGCATCACGAAGGCGAACCGGCGGAGCCGGCCGCGGGCGAGCTCAGCGGCGGCCACATGCGGCTGAAAGGAATTGCGCTCGATCGCGTCCCTGACCCGACGAGCGGTGTCCGGCTTCACGCCGGGGCGATTGTGCAGCACACGGTCGACGGTCGCCAGGCTGACGCCCGCGCGGCGCGCGATGTCCTTCAGCGTCAAAGGGGGGCTGATGTCCTGTTCCGTCATGGCGGGCGAGCTTAGCAGAGGCCATGAGGTACGCAACTCATTTTGAGGTGCAAACTTTTCAGATGCGGCTTGTCGGACTGCGGGATTCCCGCCCGGCCTGACGGCGCGGCGCGCAGGCGCGGCCCACGACACGCGTCATCACGGCCGGGCGTGTTCCCGGCCATGGCGCGCGCGGAGAGGTCGAGCCGCCCTCAGCCGAGATTGAGCTCCTTGAAAAAGTCGTTGCCCTTGTCGTCGATGATGATGAAGGCCGGAAAATCCACCACCTCGATGCGCCAGATCGCTTCCATGCCGAGCTCGGGATATTCCACCACCTCGACCTTCTTGATGCAGTGCTCGGCAAGGTTCGCCGCGGCGCCGCCGATCGAGCCGAGATAGAAGCCGCCATATTTCTTGCAGGCCTCGCGCACGACGGGCGCGCGGTTGCCTTTTGCCAGCATCACCATCGAGCCGCCGGCCGCCTGGAACTGGTCGACGAACGAGTCCATCCGCCCCGCGGTGGTCGGACCGAAGGCGCCCGATGCATAGCCTTCCGGCGTCTTGGCCGGCCCCGCGTAATAGATCGGGTGGTTCTTGAAGTAGTCCGGCAGCGGCTCGCCCTTCTCCAGCCGTTCGCGCAGTTTTGCGTGCGCGGAATCGCGCGCCACGATCATGGTGCCGGTCAGCGACAGCCGCGTCTTGATCGGATTTTTGGACAGCGTCGCCAGAATGTCCTTCATCGGCTGATTGAGATCGATCTTCACGACCTCGCCGCCGAGCGCCTGCTCGACCGCCGGCAGGTATTGCGCGGGATTGTGCTCGAGCTCCTCGAGATAGATGCCGTCCTTGGTGATCTTGCCGAGCACCTGGCGGTCCGCCGAGCAGGACACGCCGAGCCCGATCGGCAGCGAGGCGCCGTGGCGCGGCATCCGGATCACGCGCACGTCGTGGCAGAAATACTTTCCGCCGAACTGCGCGCCGACGCCGAGCGACTGCGTCATCTTGTGGATCTCCTGCTCCATCTCGAGATCGCGGAACGCGTTGCCGTCAGCCGAGCCATGGCTCGGCAGCGCATCGAGATAGCGCGCGGAGGCGAGCTTCACCGTCTTCATGCAGAGCTCGGCCGAGGTGCCGCCGATGACGATGGCCAGATGATAGGGCGGGCACGCCGCAGTGCCCAGCGTAAGCACCTTCTCCTTCAGGAATGCAAGCAGCCGGTCCTTGGTCAGGACGGACGGCGTCGCCTGGAACAGAAAGCTCTTGTTGGCCGAGCCGCCGCCCTTGGCCATGAACATGAACTTGTAGGCGTCCTCACCTTCGGCGTAGATCTCGCACTGCGCCGGCATGTTGTTGGCGGTGTTTTTTTCCTCATACATCGACAGTGGCGCGACCTGCGAATAGCGCAGATTGCGACGGAGATACGCGTCGCGCGCGCCCTCCGACAGCGCCGCCTCGTCCTCGCCATCGGTGATCACGTTGCAGCCCTTCTTGCCCATGATGATCGCGGTGCCGGTATCCTGGCACATCGGCAGAATGCCGCCGGCGGCGATGTTGGCGTTCTTCAGAAAGTCGAGCGCAACGAACTTGTCGTTCGGACTCGCCTCGGCATCATCGAGGATGCTGCGGAGCTGCTTCAAATGGCCAGGGCGCAGATAGTGGTTGATCTCGCCGAAGGCGGCTTCCGAAAGCGCCCGCATCGCCTCGCGCGACACCACCAGCATGTCGCGTCCCAAGACCTTCTCGACCCGCACGCCCTCCGTCGAAATCTTCTTGTAAGGCGTCGTATCGGCGCCCAGCGGAAACAGCGGCGTGTGCTTGTAGGGCGGAACGGGCTTTTGCTGGTCAGGAAAGGCAGTGGGGGCGTTCATGGGGAGCTCATGGGTTTCGGGTCGCGCGCGGCGCTCTTGACAGGTCTGATAGACTACCACCTGAAAGCCATCAACTGAGCTTTCGGCATGGCGGCCCGGGGAGCCCAGGCGATGGCGACTTTCGTATTGATTCCAGGCGGTTGGCGCGGCGGCTGGACGTTCGCCGATTTCGTCGCGCGGCTGCAGCGCCAAGGCCATGCGGCCTACGCGGTGACGCTCAGCGGGCTCGATCCTGCAGCGGACCACGCTGCAGGCGCGATCAATCTCGACACCCATATCGCCGATGTGCTGGAGCTGATAAGGATCGAAGACCTCGCCGAGGTGATCCTGTGCGCCCACAGCTATGGCGGGATGGTGGCAACGGGAGTTGCGGCGCGCGCGCCGGAACGGATCGCCGCGCTGGTCTATCTCGATGCCTTCGTCCCCGAAGATGGCCAGTCATGGTGGGAGCTTGCAAACGAATACTTTCGCAAACTCGCAATCGCGCGTGCACGCCACGACGGACTGACCGTACTGCCGCCGGACGGGCGCGATCCGCGTTGCCGGCCCCACCCGCTCGGCTCGTTCCTGCAGGCGCTGCACATCGGCGAAGCCGCGATGCCGAGCAAACGCGTGTTCGTCCATGCCAGCGGCTGGGACGCAACTCCGTTCGCGGCGCAATATCAGCGGCTGCGGCAGGATCCGGACTGGATCGTGCACAGCATCGCCTGCGGCCATGACGTCATCAACATTGCCCCCGACGAAGTCTTCGACATCCTGATGGAGACGGCACGCGTGTCCGGATCGTGATGACCTGCGCACGGCGACGCACGTTGCCGCGCCGCGAGATTGGCGACGCCGCGCGAAGCTTCCCCTTTATTTCCGTCACGACTCACGCTTAATCTCTGGTTGTTTTGATAACAATCAAACGCAGAGAGGGAGGCGTACATGAAGAGGGGTCTTGCGATTTCATTTGCGGCTTTGGCGTTGTTGATGACAGCCTCGAGCGGGGCCGGCGCGGTCGGGCTCGGCCAGCAATGCGACGGCTTTGTCGGGACCAAATGCAACCGTGGTCTGTTCTGCGAGAAGCCGGCCGGCACCTGCTTCTTCGCCGACTTCACGGGCACCTGCGTGCGGGTGCCGCACTTCTGTCCGCTGATCGTCAAGCAGGTGTGCGGCTGTGACAACAAGACCTACACCAATGATTGCTTCCGCGAGCGGGCCAGGGTGTCCAAGAGCCACGATGGGGCGTGCTTCTAGCGGCGCGACGCCAACACTCTGACAATCGCCCGCGGGGTTCAGTGCATATCCCGAGGCAAATGTCAGACAGCTCACACTCGTCCGACCGGGACGGAAATAGACTCGGCAGGGCCGTGCCTTGCGGAGCGGCTCGTCTTTTGGGTCGTTTCAGACACTGATCAAGCGCAAAGAGGGAGGCGTTCATGAAGCGTGGTCTTGCGATTTCGTTTGCTGCCTTGGCGTTGCTGTTCTCCATTCCAACCGACGCGGGCGCGGTTGGCCTCGGCCAGGCCTGCGGAGGTTTTGTCCTCCCGCAGCGGGAGTGTGATCCCGGCCTGTTCTGCCAGAAGAAAGCCGGACAATGCTTCATCGCCGACATCGGCGGCACCTGTGCGCGAATACCGCGGTTCTGCCCGCGGCACATTCGGCCGGTCTGTGGCTGCGACGGCAAGACCTACAACAATGACTGCGAACGCCAACGCGCATCGGTGTCGAAGAATCACGACGGCAAGTGCGCGTATTAGCAACGGTGCGAGCGGCGGCGCCGGCCACGCAGCCGGCGCTGCCGTCTGTTTACCTGCCGCGAACGGGCGTGGCCCGTACGCCACAATTTCGAGACCGATGCCGGCCGCCCCGGTGACAGGGCTTGCATGAACCGCCCGCGATAGGCTTCAATCGCCTCAGGGGTTTTCATGACAAGCATGTTGCGCGCGCATTCGTTGCCTGGCGTCAGATCGGCCATCTTCACCATCGCGCTGCTTGCGATCGCGGTGCTGGCCGCTTCGCCGGCTCGTGCCACCGACCGCTGCGACGATCTTGCCGGCCAGCTCAAGAGCCAGATCGATGGTCTGCGGATCGGCCAGACGGCCGCTGGCGTGATCTACCTCGCCCATCCCAATGCGCGCGAGATCACGCTCGGCTGCTCCTCGCGCAGTTACGCCAACCAGCTGTACGCCAAGAGCGACCGCAAGCCGCCAGCAACCTTTCTCGATCTGATGGCGGGTGCGAGCGCGATCGTCTTCACGCTGCCGAAAGACGACATGCTCAAGGGCGTGACGCGCTGCGTGAAGCGGATGGGACTGCTTCGCGGCGACGACATCTCCATCCGCTACCGCCGCCTCGACATGCACTGCGTCCGGACCAGGACCGAATCCACGATCACGATCTCGCGCGGCAAGGACCAGTAGGCGGCGCCGCCTCGCGCGACGGAAGCCCGTAGTTTTGCGGCCGACTTTCCGTGATCGCGTCAGGTCGCGGTTCACCATGCACCGAGACAACTCTCGATTGCAGACAATTTGAGCGATCGCGTTCGGACATATTTGGCGTCATCCCGGCAGGCTTGCCGCGACCAAGCAGGATGAGCCCCATGGCGATTTCAAGCGTCACGACCAGCGTACCGAGCCAGCCTCCCGCCGCTTCGACGACGGACCCGACCCAGCAGAAGCCGCCGCCGCCGAAGAACGACAACGACGACAACAACACCGTGCAGCAGACGCGCGCGCCGCTGCCGCCGGGACAGGGAACCCGCGTCGATCAGCTCGCTTGAGGCTGCTCGCTTTCGGACGCTTCCGCTGTGACGCGTCCGATGGCGTCGAGCACCCGGCCCCAGCCCGGGCTCATGGCATCGTATGCGAACCGGTTGCCGGGGAAGACGAAGCCGTCGTGCACCATCCGCACATGGGTGCAGCCGTCGACTGCGGTCAGCGTCCAGGTCACGACGCTGTCGAGGCGTGAGCCATAGGCCGGATTGGAATCGGACCCACCCTTCCAGGAATAGCGGAGCAGCCGCGGCGGGTCGCAGTCGAGCACCCGGCAGTGCACGACGCCGTCCCAATCGCCCATCGGCTTGGTCTGGAAGGTGAAGGCCTGGCCGGCCACCGGCTGGAAATCATTCGGCATCAGCCATTTCGCGAGCAACTCCGTTGCCGTCAACGTGCGCCAGATCCGCTCCGGCGCATAGGGCAGCACTTTCTCGACCGTGATCGCGTGGCTCTCACTCATCACTCGTTTCCTTCAACAGCTTTTCCAGATTTTCGAAGCGCTCGCGCCAGAACGCCTGGTAATGGCCGAGCCAGTCGACGAGCGGCGCGAGGCCGTTTGGCGCGACGCGATAGAGCACATGGCGGCCGTCGCGCCGCTCCGCGACCAGCCGCGCCTCCCGCAGCGCGCGCAGATGCTGCGACACCGCCGGCTGCGAAACTTTTGAGCCGCGCACGAGATCGGTTGCCGCGACCTCGCCTTCCCGCGCAATGCGCTCGAACACCGCACGGCGGGTGGGATCGGCGAGCGTCTTCATGACGGCGGTGAGCTGCACGGACCCTGTCATGAACAACGTATAAGTAACTACTTATTCATTTGTCAACGCACAATCCCGCGATCCCGGACCCTCGCATCACGTGTTCGCCTTCCGCTCGCGCGCGATGAAGTTGAAGCTGTCTCCGCGGTCTCCGTTCACTTCTCCCGCTTGCCGGGGAGGGAGCGCACCTTTGGCGCGACAACGTTCGAACCTGTCCTCATCACGCTTTGGCGCAGGCCGGAGCGATTACTATCTGCCCCTGACTTCGACGAGGCCCACCTTGTTGACGAGGCTGTTGGCCATGACCGGCTCGCCGCCCGGCGTGACGTCCATGTTGCGCACGATGTCGCCGCCGCCGGGGATCGCCCAGGTCTGGAATTTTTCGCTTCCGGGATCGAACCGCACGATGGTGTTCGGCTTGGCCGCCGACTCGCTGTACCAGACCGCGCCCTTGGTGAAGACCATGCCGTAGGGCTGCGACTTTGGCCCGCTCGGCGACAGCCACTCCTTCACTGCGCCATCAGCCGGATCGAGGCGGCCGAGATAGCCGCGCGCAAAATCGCTGTACCAGACGATGTCATCAGGTCCGATCGCGAGCCGGCGCGGACGCGCGGCCGGATCGGGCAAGGGATATTCGCGCATCTGCAGCGTCTTCGGGTCGATCGAGGCGACCTTTGGCGCGCCGAACTCGACGAAGAACACGACGTTCTTTGAATTGACGACAATGCCATAGGGCCGCGCATTCGCGGTCGGCGGCGTCAGCAGCTTGATCTCGCCGGTCTTGGGATCGAGGCGGCCGACCCTGTTGCCCTGCTGCACGGTGAACCAGAGAATGCCATCGTGGTCGAACACCAGGGAATGCGGGTCCTTCGCCGCGGGATCCGGCATGCGGAACTCGGTGACCTGCCCGGTTTTCGGATCGAGCCTGCCGATCAGGCTGGCAAAATTGCCGGTGAACCAGATGTTGCCGTCCCTGTCCTCCTTCAGCCCATGCGGGCCGGTCTGGGCATTGACGTGATACTCCCTGACCTGCCCGGTCGCCGGATCGAGCCGGCCGAGCACGTTGGCGAGCTGGCCCGAGTACCAGATCGATCCGTCGCGTGCGGCGAGCGGATCGTGCGGCCGCGACCCCGGCGTCGCCACCGGCCACTCCTTGATGGCCACATCGACCGGACCTTCGATCAGCGCGGCCTGCGGGCGCGGTCCCTCCGGAAAACTCTTGATCAGATAATTGGTGATCTCGGTGGCATGATCCGGCGGGATCGGCGCACCGAAATTCTGCATCATGCGGATCACGGTGTGCCAGCCTTCGTCGGTGTAGCCGGCCTTCAGGCGGTTGATGTCGTGGCAGCCGCCGCAGATCGCGACGACGTCGGCCTTGGCCGAGCCGTCGGGAAAATCCGCCCCCGGCTGCTGCGCTGCGGCCGGGCTCGCCAGCGCCATCGCCGCAAGCACGCCAAGAATTTTTGGGGATCGACGGATCGCAGGGATCACATCATCGCAACTCATGGACACCTCCCGAAAATGTTGTGGTCTTTTCGTTATGAGAGCCGGTCCAGCTCAGCGAGACCGGATTAAAGACCAAACGGCGCGCGCTGCGCAACTCGCGTCCGCTTGATCGGCCGCCCCTCGCGCGCAACGCATGCGGGAATGGTCGTATCAGCCATCAAGCTCCTTGTAGCGGCGGAAAATTCCGCTCTCGTTGAAGGGGATGCGGCGCTCGCTGGCGAGATAGGCCTTGATGTTCGGCCGTGCTGCGACGCGGTCGCGCAGTGTCAGCAGGCCGGGCACATCATCCTCGAATGCCTTCATGCGCTTCGGGAAGGCGTAGCGCAGGCCCTCGATGATCTGGAACAGCGAGAGATCGACATAGCTCACGCGGCGTCCGGTGACATAGGCGCCGCCGCCCTCCTTGAGGATCCGTTCGAAATAGCCGAGATATTTTGGCACCCGCTCCTTCCAGAACTCCTCGCTGCGCTTCTTTGCCGGCGCCTTCTGGTCCTCGTAGTAGAGCGACGGCCCGAGCGGATGGTGGGTGTCGTGGATCTCCAGCACGAAATCGGCGATGGTGAGCTGCAGCTGGTGCACCCAGAGTTTTCCACCTTCCGTCTTCGGCGCCAGGGCATGGCGCGCACCGAGATAGAGCAGGATGTTGGCGGTCTGGCCGATCACGAGCTTGTCGGCCTTCAAAAACGGCGGCGCGAAGGGCGGCGTGCCGCCCTGCTCCATCATGCGCATCATTTTGGCCGTGCCATCGCCCTCGCGCGCGACGTCGACGTAAGCGGCGGCGACGTCCTCCAGCGCCAGGCGGACATATTCGCCGCGGCCCTGGATCTCCGGCCAGTAATAGAGCTCATAGCGCATCGGCGCCTCTCCTTCTTCCCTTGGGGCCAGCCGCGAGCGCCCGCTTGCAGCCCGGTTGCGATGATCGTATCCAATGCCGCCGCGCTGGCAAAGCTCCGCTAACTCACAGGGTCCACATGACAACCGAGATCGCGCGCGTCGTCAGCGAGGCCTACCGATGGCAGCGCCGGCTCGGCAACACGCTGATAGCAGCGCCGCATTGCCATATCGTCGCCGATCCGTCGCGCCCGGACGTCTGGGATTGCAACCACGCCGACGAAGTCACGGCGGAGACCGACGCGGCGATCGACGCGGTTCTGGCGGCAATGGAGCTTCATCTTCATCACACGCCATGGCGCGTCATCCACACCGACGCTTTCACGCCGGATGCGTTCTTGGCCCGCCTTGCGCTGGAGGATTTTGAGGAGCGTCCGGTCACGATCCAGATGGTGCTGCGCGGCGAGCTTGCCATGCACGGCCCCGATATCGCGCTGCGGCTGGTCACGTCGGACGCCGATTGGGCCGCCCTGCAGGACCTCGTGCGCGCGGATCATGTCGAGGGCCGGCGCACCGCAGGCCTCGATCTGTCGCCTGCGTTCAGTGAGAAACTGGTCACCGCCTACAAGGCGAAGAGCAGCGCTTATCATTTCCAGTTGGTGATCAAGGATAGCCTCCCTGTGGCCTACGGCGCGTACGCCGCGGCGCCGAACGGCGGGGGGATGATCGAAGACCTGTTCACACTGCCCTCAGCACGGCGGCAAGGGATCGCCACCGCCATGATCGCCGCCTTTACAGGCCGCCTGCGGCAGTCCGGCTGTCACACCGTCTTCCTCGGCGCGCTCGCAAGCGAGCCGCCGAAACGGCTCTATCACAGGCTCGGCTTTCATCCGGTCGGACTGGCGCGAAGCTGGGTGAAGGACGTGCAAGCGTCAGCCGAGCCCGCAAGCGGGGCGAGGTGAACCGAGCACGTGAACAGTTCACTCTTATCAATTCACCGCGAAACAATAGAGCAGTCCGTCGCCGCCGGTGCTCCTCAGATCGGCTTGCGAGCAGCCGCCATCCGGACCGCGCGAGGGATGCGACGAGTTCCAGGAGTGTGACGCCTCATCATCGCGCAGCCCCTGCCGGTCGGAATGGCCGACCATGGCAGCGCCCTGCCCCGAGCTCAGCCAGTTCCCGCAGGTGCGGTCGGCGCCCGGCGGAAAGGCGGTGCCATCGGCCTGCGATCCGGTGAGAATGTCGTGGCGGTTCGGGGTGTCGCCGCGGCCATTGTTGACGTCGCCCTTTTCGGTGAGCGCGGTTTCCTTGGTCAGATTGTTGTTCGCGCCGTGCAACTCGGCGACGTCCTTGGCGACCACGACGCCCTTGGCGTTCTGCCACGGTCCTTTGCCGATGCGGTCGCGGGCGTTCACGGCGCTCGCGCCCTCGGCCTCCTGTGTCGAGAGATAGGCGCGCCATGTCTTTCCGCCGGCGCCCGCGGCCTGCGCGAGCTGCTGGCAGTGACCG
>Ga0335069_10016970_pt1 | contig 10149 bp, 4 predicted proteins | sample Lox_Sample_11_FD_206714 | JGI IMG/M metagenome (GOLD analysis project Ga0335069, IMG submission 206714) | Soil microbial communities from Loxahatchee National Wildlife Refuge, Florida, United States - Lox_Sample_1.1 | ecosystem: Environmental > Terrestrial > Soil > Wetlands | place: USA: Florida...
GGATGTGGCTAGATGGTCTCAGGATGACCCGAATCGCTCTGACCTCGTGTTCCTGACCCGCGTTCTTCCGCAGAATAACCGAAGTAAGCGAGCTCGACTGCACCATGGACGAAGAGGCCCTCAGGATGGCTGCCGCCTCTTGCAAGCGCGAGACGGTGGAAATTTGGCAGGGGAGGGAGGCTCGTTCGGCGGATAGACGTTCAGGTAGGTCGATCTCGAACAGCCAGCTAACAGAAAGGCCGCAGCACGCGGCTGAAGTGACGGCTGCCGCATCCTCCAGCTAACAGTTGCATCATGCATTCGTGCAGATGTAATTCTTGGCAGGGACAGGCCGCTGGGGGCTCACGTCGATGGCCCCCCATACCCGGTAAGAATCTGGATGTACTGCGCCCGCACGTAGGCCTCCGGGTGGGCGAGCCGAGAAGCGGCGAGCCGGCCGCGGAGATCGCCGATTGCTTTGAAGTTGCGGCCAGCCATCCACTCCTCAAGCCCGTGCCTGAGAACCCCGATGTGCTCTGGCCCGTGGCGTAGCAGCGACGAGGTCGTCATCACCACATCGGCGCCAGCGAGCACGTACTTGACCACTTCCTGGTAGGTCTCGACCCCGCCGGTCGCCGCAAGTGATGCGGTGGTTCGCCGGGCGAGCAGGGCGATCCACAGAAGTGCCTGCCGGATCTCATACGGTTGGCTCAGCTGCAGATCGGACTTCGGCATCAGTGTAGCCAAGTCAATGTCGGGCTCATAGAAACGGTTGAACATCACTAGCCCGACAGCACCGGCCTTGAGCAGCTTGGCGGCAAAATTCCCGGGCGAGCTCAACCACGGCCCGAGCTTCACGGCCAGCGGTAGCGACACGGCGGTGCGCACCAAACGCACCGTATCGAGCCAGCGCCGTTCCACCGCTTCGCCGCTCATCGCCGAGTCGGTTGGCACCCGGTAGAGGTTGAGCTCAATCGCAGCCGCGCCTGCTGCCTCGAGCTCGTGGGCATACTCCACCCACCCCGCTGGCGTCGAGCCGTTGAGGCTCGCGATGATCGGGATGCTGCAGGCCTCGCTGGCGCGCCTCAGCGTCTCGATTCGCCCCACCAGGCTGCCGACCGGCCGCGGCAAGCCGGGGAAATAGCTCGCCGCTTCTGCGTGGGCGAGGCTGCCGCGGTCCACCAGCATAGCGAACGCCAAGTCCTCCGCTTCGATTTCCTCCTCATAGATCGATGGCATCACGACCGCCGCCGCACCTGCATCCTCAAGACGCCGGATGCCGTCGAACTCGCGCGACAGCGGCGAAGCCGAGGCGACGATTGGATGATCGAGTTGCAGGCCAAGATAGCTCGTCCTGAGGTCCATCACGCTTCCCCCCAGTTCGGCAGGAACCGGCTGCCGTCGCGGCCGGCGAGGTCCTCGTACACCCGGTAGCGCTCGTCGATGACTGCCTGCGCCTGCCGCAGCATCCGTGCGGCACCCTCCGGGTCGGTCTGTGTCAGGATCTTGTAGCGGACTTCACGATAGGCGAAATCGGCGAGCTTCACGCGCGGCCGCGGGCTGTCGAGACGGAAGGGGTTCTGGCCGCGGCGTCGGCGCGTGGGGTCATAGCGGAACAGCGGCCAGTGACCGGCGGCAGTGGCGCGCGCCTGCTGCTTCATGCCGTAGCGCATGTCGATGCCGTGCGCGATGCAGTGCGAATAGGCCAAGATCAGCGACGGCCCAGGATACGCCTCGGCCTCGCGGAAGGCGACCAGCGTCTGTTCGGCGTTCGCGCCCATGGCGACCTGGGCGACGTATACGTAGCCGTAGGCGATCGCCTGCAGGGCAAGATCCTTGCCCGGCACCCGCTTGCCCGCCGCCGCGAACTTCGCCGAAGCGCCAAGTGGCGTCGCCTTCGATGCCTGGCCGCCGGTGTTGGAATAAACTTCGGTGTCGAGGACCAGTACGTTGACATCGCGGCCCTGCGCGAGCACGTGGTCGAGCCCGCCGTATCCGATGTCGTAGGCCCAGCCGTCGCCGCCGACGATCCACACGCTGCGGCGCGTAAGGAAGTCGATCAGCACCAGGAGATTGACCGAATCCTCGTCGCGGCGTCCTTCGAGCTTGATCTTAAGCGCGGCGACCCGTTCGCGCTGTGCGGCGAGCTCGCTCTCGGTCACCTGGGGCGCCGTCAGGATCGCCGTCGCCAGGCCATCATCGACTTGGTCCGCGAGCTTCTTGAGCAGCGCCCGCGCGGCTTCGGTCTGCTTGTCGATGGCAAGCCGATAGCCGAGACCGAATTCAGCATTGTCCTCAAACAGGGAATTGGACCACGCCGGCCCGCGGCCGTCCGCGCCGGCGCGCCACGGCGTTGTCGGCAGGTTGCCACCGTAGATCGACGAGCAGCCGGTCGCGTTGGCGATTTGGAGCCGGTCGCCGAAGAGCTGGCTGAGGAGCTTCAGGTAGGGCGTCTCGCCGCACCCGGCGCAAGCCCCACTGAACTCGAACAGAGGCTCCAGGAATTGGACGCCGCGAACGTTAGCAAAGTTGACCCGCGACCGTTGCGGCAACGGGAGCGTCTCGAAGAAGGCTGTATTGCGCCGCGCGGTTTCAAGAAGCGGCCGCTTGTCGACCATGTTGATGGCTTTGTGGCCGGGATCGGCCAGGCTGATCGCCGGGCAGTTTTCAACGCAAATCGCGCAACCCGTGCAGTCCTCTACATAGACCTGAAGCGTGAAACGGCTGCGGGGAAAGCCGCGGGCATTGACCGGTGCAGACGGAAAGCCGTCCGGCGCGCCACTAAGTGCGTCTTCCTCGTAGTATTTGGCGCGGATCACACTGTGCGGACATACGATGCCACACTGGCCGCACTGAATGCAGAGATTCGCGTCCCATGCCGGCACCTCGACCGCGATGTTGCGTTTCTCGAAGGCGGTCGTTCCTGGCGGGAAGGTGCCGTCGACCGGCATCGCGCTCACCGGGACATCGTCGCCGCGCCCAGCCATCAGCTCGGCGATTACCTTGTGCACGAAGTCCGGCGCATCGTCTGGCACCAGTGGAGGTGGTTCCGTGGTACTGGTGACGCAGCGCGGCACCGCCACCTCTTGCAGATGCGCAAGCGCCGCGTCGACCGCGGCGAAGTTCTTCTTGATGATGGCGCCGCCCTTGCGGCCGTAGGCCTTTTCGATCGAGGCCTTGATCTCAGTGATTGCCTCTTCGCGTGGCAGCACGCCCGAGATCGCGAAGAAGCAAGTCTGCAGGATCGTATTCACCCGCGGACCTAGCCCGAGATTCTGCGCCACTTTGGTCGCATCGATCACAAAGAAGCGCAGGCGCTTTTCGACGATGTGGCGTTGCACCAGTCGCGGCAGCACGTTCCATGCTTCGTCCGCCGGGTAGGGGGCGTTCAGCAGAAACGTCGCGCCGGGAACAGCGGCGCCGAGGACGTCGAGTTTGTTGAGAAATTCGAACTTGTGACAGGCGATGAAGCAGGCGTGGCGGATGAGGTAGGGTGCCCGGATCGGGTGCTTGCCGAAGCGAAGATGCGAAATCGTCTCCGCGCCGGCTTTGTGGGAATCGTAGACAAAATAGCCCTGGGCGTAGCGACCGCGCGCTGCGGCGAGGATCCGGACGCTGCTCTTGTTGGCACCGACCGTCCCGTCGGCGCCGACGCCGAAGAAAAGGGCACGGGTGGTGTCGGCCGGTTCGATATCGAGTTTGCGATCCCACCCAAGGCTGGTCGCCGACACGTCATCGTTGATACCGACGGTAAAACCGTTCTTCGGCTGCGGCTTCTCAAGCTCGTCGAACACCGCCTTGGCCATGCCCGGATGGAACTCCTTCGACGACAACCCGTAGCGACCGCCGATGACACGCGGGGTCCTATCGGCTTGAGCGAACGCCGTGACGACGTCCTGGTAGAGCGGCTCGCCGGTTGCGCCCGGCTCCTTGGTCCGATCCAGAACCGCGACAGAATCAACGGTCTTGGGCATGGCCGAGAGGAAATCGGCGACCGAGAACGGTCGGTACAGAAGCACCTGCAGCGCGCCGACCTTGTCGCCCTTCGAGGCCAGCCAAACCGCCGTTTCCCTCACCACTTCGGCGCCCGAACCCATCGACACGACCACCCGTTCGGCCTCCGGATGCCCGTCGTAACGGAATAGGCGGTAGGAGCGACCGCAAAGACTACCGAGCTTGTCCATCGCCGCCTGCACCATGCCCGGCACCCGTGCATAGAACGGATTCGCCGTTTCTCGCGCCTGGAAGTACGTGTCAGGATTGTGGGCGGTGCCGCGCACGACCGGATGGGCCGGGCTGAGCGCCCGGGCACGATGCGCGCGCACGAGATCCTCATCGATCATCGCCCGAATTATTTCGTCGGGGATTGGGGTCACCTTGTTAATCTCGTGCGAGGTCCGGAAGCCGTCCATAAAATGGATGAAGGGCACGCGCGACTCCAGCGTCGCCGCCTGTGCGACCAGAGCGAGATCGTGCGCCTCCTGGACCGAGGCGGCGCCGAGCATGGCGAAGCCGGCTGTACGCACAGCCATGATGTCCTGATGATCCCCGAAGATGGAAAGCGCCTGGGTGGCCACCGATCGGGCAGCGACATGGAACACCGTTGGCGTCAACTCGCCGGCGATCTTGAACATGTTCGGGAGCATCAGCAGCAGACCTTGCGAGGCCGTGAACGTCGTGGTCAGCGCGCCGCTCTGCAGCGAACCGTGGACCGTGCCGGCGGCACCAGCCTCGGACTGCATTGTCTGGATGGCCGGCACGCCGCCCCAGATGTTGGGAACGCCCCTGGCCGCCCATTCGTCGGCCAATTCGGCCATCGGCGAGGAAGGCGTGATGGGAAAAATCGCGCAGATCTCATTCACTCTGTATGCGATGTGGGCGACAGCGCTGTTGCCGTCCATCGTGTCGGTTGTCATCGGGTCCTCATGCGCGCAGCTTGAAGCGGGAGGGAGCAAGCAACCGTTCCTGGGCTGACGACACGACGCGTTCCGCTTCCATGTCGATGGCGTGACACGGGCATTGGTCGAAGCAAACCGCGCAGCCGGTGCACAGAGTAAGATCGACCGCATACTTCTTGCCTTTGCCGAGCTTGGTGATCGCCTGCTCGGGGCAGGCGGCGAAGCAGTTGTTGCACTCGAAGCAGTTGCCGCACGACAGGCACCGGTCGGCCTCGTAGCTGGCCTGCCGCGCGTCGATGGCTGCTACCACCTCAAGGAATCCCCGGCGCAACTCCAGCGGCAGCTCGCTGAGCCGCGACCGTCCGGCGTCAAGAAACAGCGGCAGGTTGAGCCCGTCGAATCCAATCGTGGATGACTTGGAGGGGGCTTCGTAAGTGTCACCCTTGAGCCAGGCATTGATGGCACGCGCCGCTCTCTTGCCATGTCCAGTGGCGGCGGTCATCGTCATCAGGCCACCGATCAAATCGCCTCCCGCGAAGATGCCTTGGTGACCGGTCATCAGTTGCTTGTCGACCATCACACTGTCGTTGCGCCCGATTTCGATTCCAGGCACCCGGCGCAGAAACTCGACTTCGGCATGCTGGCCGAGTGCCAGAACCAGCGCGTCGACCGGTAATGTCTCGAACTGGCCGGTTGGGTTCAACGTGCCGTCGTCGCCGAGCTCGATTCGTTCGATGGTGACACCTTCCTTGCCGAAGCGGGTCGGATTGCTTAGCCACTTGACCTTGACGCCCTCCAGTAAGGCTTCGTCGGCTTCGTAGGGAGTGGCGCGCATGTTCGCGCGGTCGCGCCGATAGACGAGAATGGCTTCTTCCGCGCCGAGACGCTTTGCGACGCGGGCCGCGTCCATCGCGGTGTTGCCGCCGCCGACCACCGCCACCACCCGGCCAAGCTTTGGCGCGCTGCCCCTCTCGATCTGCTCCAGCATCGTCACCGCATCGACCATCTGGCGACCGTCCACAGCGGGAATATCCAGGTGATTGCCGGCGTGGGTGCCGATCGCGATGAAGCAAGCGTCGAAACGGTCGGCGTTCATGTCACCGACTACGTCGTCGACCCGTGTGTTCATGGTAAACGTAGCGCCCATTGCCTCGATGCGCCTGATCTCGTTGAGGAGTTCGGCGCGAGGGAGCCGATAGGCGGGAATGCCATAATGGAGCATGCCGCCGGGTTCCGCCATGGCGTCTCGGATCTCGACAGCGTGGCCCAGGCGGCGCAGATGCCACGCACAGGACAGGCCCGCCGGTCCAGCGCCGACGATCAGCACGCGTTTGCCAGTGTCACGGCCCGGCCGGACCGACCAACCTTCTTCAAGCGCGAGATCACCGAGGAAGCGCTCGACCGCATGGATCGCGACCGCTTCGTCGAGATCCTTGCGATTGCAGTTCGTCTCGCACGGGTGGTAGCACGCGCGCCCATGTGTGCCCGGCATCGGGTTATCCTCGGCGAGCTTCCGCCACGCCGTCTCGAAATCGCCGTTGCGTGCATAGGCCAACCAAGCCTGGATGTTTTCGCCCGCCGGACAAGCGTGATTGCACGGCGGCAGGTGGTCGATCCACTTTGGATACTGCCAGCGGACTGGGCCCACGCCCTTGCTCGCCGTTTCCTGAAGAACCGGGGTGAGATCCTTGGGTATCAGGCTCATCGAGGATGCCTCTCGCGCGAACTCGGTGCGGTCGCAGTTCGGTGACGGGCCCCAGGAACGGTGAACTTAAGGATAAGCCTATGCGGCTTCGCCGGGCGTTGATCTATCTCAAGTGGTCTGCTGCAGCAGGCAGCGGTACCCTAACCATGCGCCGATCGCGCACTCCTTGGCGGTGTATGCAAGCCAAGGTGCCTCCGCCCGAGCTGCCACCGCAGGTGCGTGCCGCTCTACGTCAATTAGATTGACGAGCGCGCCCTCGCGTCGGTGGTGCATCGGCAGTACGTGTAACCGTGCCGAAACTCCTGCCCCGCCTTTGACCGGCAGCGGGTTTGGCTGGGGAGCTTTGCCACATTGCTGCGCCTGCTCGTCGATGCTTACGCCAGTTCCTGCCCCAAGGCGTGCGCCTGATCTGGATCAATGCCGCATTGCACTAGGCCTCGTAACTAAACTTGGGCTTCTCGTGCCTGAGCCCCTCGTATAGGCGCCCGAAGGTGTCTCGCTGCTGTCGAGGAGAACCTCGCACGGATTACCCAGACTTGCACCGGAGAAACGGTCTATGTCGGCGGCAAACATCAAATCGTCGGATAGTCCCGAGAAGCGGCCACAACCTCCTAAAGAGGAGGTGCTGCCCAAAGCTATCGCTGTGCCGAAGCGACAGCCAAAGATGAAGGGACGCCTGGGTTGGTTGGTCGTGCTGGCTTGTATCGTGGCCGCCGGAGGCGCGGGCGGTTGGTATTGGTGGCAGCAGCATTTGCACGCGCTCCCCCCCGGCTTCGCGAAGGCCAACGGCCGCCTCGAATCAGAGCAGGTGGAAATCGCGACGAAGTACTCGGGCCGGATCGCCGAAGTTCTCGCCCGCGAAGGAGATATGGTTGACGCGGGCCAGATCGTCGCGCGCATGGATACGGTGGAGCTCGAAGCGCAGCTGGCGGAGGCCGAGGCTAACGTCCAGAAAGCAGAGCACCAGAAGGTGGCGGCGGAGGCTCTCATTGCTCAGCGGGAGAGCGAGCGAACGTTCGCGAAACAGGAACTCCAGCGGACGGCCATTCTCCGGGACAAGGGGTGGTCGACAGCCGAGAAGCTCGACGAGCGACGGAGCGAGCTGCGCACCGCCGAGGCCGCCTATGACGAAGCCGTCGCCAGTCTCGATGCCGCCAAGGCAACGATCGTCGCCGGGCAGGCCGCAGTGGCGAGACTGAAGTCGCAAATTGACGATTCGACGCTTGTCGCCCCGACTCGGGGCCGCATCCAATACAAGCTCGCGCAGCCGGGGGAGGTATTGGACGCCGGCGGCCGGGTCCTCACGCTCCTCGACCTCAGCGATGTCTACCTGACCACCTTCGTGCCCGCACAGGTGGCGGGCCCGCTCGCTATCGGCGATGACGCGCGCGTCATCTTCGATCCCGTCCCGAATTATGTTTTCCCCGCAAAGGTCACATTCGTGGCCACCGAGGCGCAGTTCACGCCCAAGACGGTCGAGACCGCCGAGGAGCGCGAGAAGCTCATGTTTCGGGTCAAGCTGACGATCGACCCGGGGCTCCGTACGCGATACGAAAATCAGGTCAAGACTGGAATCCGCGGCGTCGGGTTCGTGCGTACCGATCGGAATGCGGCGTGGCCCGAGAGCTTGGCCGTGAAGCTGCCGTGATACTCGACGCCGCGCGGGTAGCGGGCCTGTCGCACCGCTATGGCCGGACCGTCGCGCTCGACGACGTGACACTGGCGATCCCGTCCCATCGCATGGTCGGGCTCATCGGGCCGGACGGCGTCGGGAAATCCACCTTACTCGCTCTCATCGCTGGCGTTCGTAGGATCCAGGAAGGCGAAGTATTCGCGCTTGGCGGCGACATGAGGAATGGCGAACATCGCCGCTCGAGCCTCCCTCGCATTGCCTACATGCCGCAAGGACTCGGGCGCAACCTGTACCCGACCCTCAGCGTATTCGAGAATCTCGAATTCTTCGGCCGCCTCTTTGGTCAGACCAAGCGTGAGCGAGAACAGCGTATCGCTGATCTTCTCGCCGCCACGGGTCTCGATCCGTTTCCCGACCGGCCGGCCGGCAAGCTGTCGGGCGGCATGAAGCAGAAGCTCTCGCTGTGCTGCTCCCTCATCCATGATCCGGACCTGCTGATCCTCGATGAGCCCACGACAGGGGTCGACCCACTATCGCGTCGACAATTCTGGGAACTGATCGACCGGATCCGACAGCGGCGACCGACGATGAGCGTGATCGTTGCAACGGCCTACATGGAGGAAGCGGAGCGGTTCGATTGGCTCGCTGCCATGGATGACGGACGGGTGATCGCCAGCGGCACGCCCGCGGAGCTGAAGGCCCGCGGCGGCAACAAATCCACGCTAGACGAAGCGTTCATCAACCTTCTTCCGGCTTCGAAACGCGCGGGTCATGAAGCCGTTGTGGTCACGCCCCGGCGTGCAATCGAGGGTCCGCCCGCCATTGAGGCGGAAGGGCTTACTTGCCGCTTCGGCGCATTCACGGCCGTCGATCACGTCAGCTTCCGCATCGAGCGCGGCGAGATCTTCGGCTTCCTTGGGTCGAACGGGTGCGGCAAGAGCACCACCATGAAGATGCTGACGGGATTGTTGCCGGCCACGGAAGGGGAATCACGGCTGCTCGGCAAGGAGCTCGACGCCTCCGACACGGCAACGCGTCAGCGCGTCGGCTACATGTCCCAATCCTTCTCGCTCTATGCCGAACTCACGGTGCGGCAGAATCTCGAACTCCATGCCCATCTGTTCCAGTTGCCGACCGAGCGGCAGCAACCGCGTATTCAGGAAATGCTGGAGCGGTTCGATCTCTTGGGTGTTGCGGACGTCCGGCCCGAAAGCCTGCCCCTTGGGCAGAAGCAGCGCCTGCAGCTCGCCGTAGCCATCCTGCACAATCCCGAAGTACTCATCCTGGACGAGCCCACCTCGGGCGTCGACCCGGTCGCCCGTGACGGCTTCTGGCGCTATCTGATCAAGCTGTCGCGCGATGAAGGCGTGACGATCTTCCTCTCGACCCATTTCATGAATGAAGCGGAGCGGTGCGACCGCATTTCGCTGATGCACGCAGGGAAGGTCCTTGCCGTCGGCACGGCAAGGGAGCTGGCGCGGCGTCGCGGCACCGATAATCTCGAAGAAGCCTTCATCGGCTATCTGGAAGACGCTGCGCGGGACAGCTCGGCAGCGGGCCAGGAGAAAGCTCTTGCGCCGCTTGCGCCGGCCGAGCCTGAGGTCTTATCGCCGCCCCTGGAGCGCCGGTTCGAATGGCGCCGTCTCTGGGCCTATGCGCGGCGGGAGACAATGGAGATCCTGCGTGATCCGATCCGGCTCGCCTTCTCGCTTGGCGGCCCGATCATATTAATGCTGACCTTCGGCTACGGCATCACGTTCGACGTCGAAAACCTCTCCTTCGCGGCGCTCGACCAGGACCAGACGCGCGAGAGCCGGGAACTTCTCGAACAATTCTCGGGATCCCGGTATTTTGAGGAACATCCGGAAATCACCACCGAACGCGAGCTCGACCAGCGACTCCAGAATGGAGAGTTGAAGGTCGCAATCGAGATC
>Ga0335069_10016971_pt1 | contig 10149 bp, 8 predicted proteins | sample Lox_Sample_11_FD_206714 | JGI IMG/M metagenome (GOLD analysis project Ga0335069, IMG submission 206714) | Soil microbial communities from Loxahatchee National Wildlife Refuge, Florida, United States - Lox_Sample_1.1 | ecosystem: Environmental > Terrestrial > Soil > Wetlands | place: USA: Florida...
TCTTGGACACGACCCGTCCGAGCGCGTCGTAGCCCCACCCGAGGGTATGGTTGGCGTCGGAGGCCCCGGTCAGCCGTCCCTTGCCATTGGTCCCCGCGTCGTACGGCGGTTTCGTTACGGTCTTCATCCGTCCTGTCATCAGCGACGGCGGCGACCCCGGTCCCGATCTGTCGGTGCTCACCGTGCCGGCGGACTTGCATGAGGCCGCGGCAACACTGGTCCCGCCGGCGGTCGACTTCTCTGTCGCTCGCAATGCGGGTGCCGGTGTCTCTGCGCCCTTGCCCCGAAGCGAGACGACATCCGACATGCATGCGTACGTCACGCAGGCAGCGCTGCTCCCTGGAGAAGGCGCCACGGTGGTCCTGCGCGTAGAAGTCCTGACGACTGGGGAACCTGGCCGGATCGAGGTCGACGTATCGAGCGGCAGCGATCAGGTCGATCAGGCGGCCGTCGGTTACGCCCGCACTCAGAGCTGGTACGCCGGCCGCGTCGGCAATGTTCCTCAAGTCATGTGGATCCGCTGGCCGGTGCGGCTGCACGGCTAGCGCTGCGGAAAACTCATTCCCGTATGCCGGTGCCGCGGTTCAGCAGCAGCAGCGCGAACAGGTACAACGCCGCGACCAGCGCGATCATGATCCCGAAGGCGAGCACGACGTTCACATCGCTGAAGCCGATGAAGCCGAAGCGGAAGGCGTTCACCATGTACAGGATCGGGTTGGCGTGCGAGAGATGCTGTGCCCACGGGGGCAGCATCGCGATCGAGTAGAAGATGCCGCCGAAGTAGGTCAGCGGCGTCAGGATGAAGGTCGGCACGAAATTGACCTGGTCGAAGTTCTTCGCGAACACGGCGTTGATGAAGCCGCCGAGCGCGAAGGTCACCGAGGTCAGCACCACGGCGGCGAGGATCGCGCCGAGGTGATGCACGGTGAGGTGCGCGAACACCAGCGACACCAGCGTCACCACCGCGCCGACCGCGAGGCCGCGCGCCAGGCCGCCGCTCACGTAGCCGCAGAGGATGATCCAGTTCGGCAGCGGCGAGACCAGCATCTCCTCGAGGTGGCGGCCGAACTTCGCGCCGAAGAACGACGACACCACGTTGCCGTAGGAGTTGGTGATCACGCTCATCATGATCAGGCCGGGCGCGATGTACTGCACGTAGTCGAAGCCGCCCATCGCGCCGACCCGCCGGCCGATCAGGTTGCCGAAGATGATGAAGTACAGCGTCGCGGTGATCGCCGGCGGCATCAGGGTCTGGCCCCAGATGCGCACGATCCGGCCCCACTCGCGGATCACGATCGTCTGGTAGCCGATGCGGCGCGCGCGCCGCAGTCCCAGGGCCAGGGCCCGGTCGCGGGCGTCGGCGGCGACGCTCGCGGGCGACGGCGTCTCAGGCACGGCGCGCCTCCTCGCCGCTGCGCTCCACCAGGCGCATGAACACCTCCTCGAGGCGGTTCACCTTGTTGCGCATCGACACGACGTCGACGCCGCAGGCGGTGAGCCCGGCGAACAGCGCGTTCAGGCTCTGCTCCTTGGACAGCTCGGCCTCGAGCGTGTGGTCATCGACGCGCGTCAGCGCGAAGCCCGGGACCACCGGCGCGACCGCCAGCGGCGCGCGCGAGTTCAGCACGAAGGTCTCGGTCTGCAGCCGGCGCAGCAGGTTGGCCATGCGGTCGCGCTCGACGATCGCGCCGCGGTCGATGATCGCGATGTTGCGGCACAGGGTCTCGGCTTCCTCGAGGTAGTGCGTCGTGAGGATGATGGTCGTGCCCCGGGCGTTGATCTCGCGCAGGAACTCCCACATCGAGCGGCGGATCTCGATGTCCACGCCCGCGGTCGGCTCGTCGAGGATCAGGAGCCGGGGCTCGTGCATCAGCGCGCGCGCGATCATCAGCCGTCGCTTCATGCCGCCGGACAGCGCGCGCGCCATGCCGTTGCGCTTGTCCCACAGCTGAAGCTGCTTAAGATAGCGCTCGGCGCGCTCGCGCGCGACGGCGCGCGGGATGCCGTAGAAGCCCGCCTGGTTGACGACGATCGTCGACGGGCTCTCGAACATGTTGAAGTTGATCTCCTGCGGCACGATGCCGACGCAGGACTTGGCGAGCTCGAGCTGGCGGTCGAGGTCGTGCCCGAAGATGCAGGCCTTGCCCGCGCTCTTGCGCACCAGCGAGGTCAGGATGCCGATCAGCGTCGTCTTGCCGGCGCCGTTCGGGCCGAGCAGGGCGAAGAAATCGCCCTGCTCAACCTCCAGGTCCACGCCCCTGAGGGCCTGTACGCCGTTGTCGTAGGTCTTCGTGAGCCCCCGTACCGACAGTGCCTGCATGCCGCGCCCGGATCGCGCCTTCAGGGCTTGGTCACGAGGACTTTCTTGACCCAGCCGGTGGCCGAGCCGCTCTGCACGTTGACGTAGCCGTTCTGCTCGGGACCGACCACGACCAGCTCGTCGCCCTTCTGCAGCGTCGCGATCGCCTTCGCGCCGTCGGCGCCGGCGAACATCTTGACGTTGCCGATCTTCGGCATGATCACGTCGCCCTCGTTGAAGACCTCGCCGGCCTGCGTGCTGCCGCCCGAAGCGGCCTCCTGCTTCAGGGTGCCGACGTTGCGCTGCAGGCTGGGGTCGCCGCGCACGACCGCGACGATCTTCTTGTAGTTGTCGAGGAAGGCCGCGGCGATGATCTTGCCCTCGTTGGTGTTGCCGTAGCCGCCGATCGCGCCGCCGCCGGCGCCGCCGAACAGCGCGGCGCCGAGGTTGAGATCGGCCTTGCGCGTACTGCCCTCGGCGGCGGCGACCTGTACGGTGCTGCGCGCATCGGCGAGGATCATCGTGGTCTGGGCTTCCTTGAACTTGAGCCCGCCCGCGACCGCGCCGAACACCCGGCCGGCGCCACCGAACATGCCCCCGAGCGCGCCGCCGAGGCCCGCGCCGACGCCGCCGGCGTTGCCCTCGGAGAACACGACGCTCGGCGTGAGGATGAAGTCGGCCGTGACCATCTGTCCGCCGCCCATGTTGGAGCCGGCGCGCGACTGACCCGCGCCGGCGAGCGCACGCTCCTGCTGCATGTTCTGCATGCCGATGCCGCGCTCCACGACGATGAAGCAGTTGGACTGCTGGATCATCATGCGGATGAGCTGGGTCGGCGACTGCAGGCCGTAGCGGCCCAGTGCCTGCATCATGTAGTCCTGCGGCTCGACGACGGCGACCGCACCCATGGGCTTGTCGCAGTGCTCGAGGTTGTCGCCGGTGCTGCCGCTGGTGCCCGCGGCCCCCTGCACGGGGCTCGCGCCCTTGCCTTCCTTGTAGTCGGTGACGCCGGCGAGCGCCCCGCACACCGGCAGCGCCAGTCCGAGCGCGATCGCCAGGGCGCGCGCCGGCGCCCGCGTGGTTGTCTTCTGCATGGCTGCTCCCCGTTGGATCGGTCCGGTTGCCGAGGACAGGGGAAATTAGCCTAAACGGCCCGGCCCCGCCAGCCTGCGTCGGGCATCCCCTCGGCGCCACGGGCGCCTTCAGGCGAGGACCAGGCCGGCATCGGCCGCCAGCAGCTGCAGCCCGCGCATCTGCAGGCCCGCCAGCGTCGCGGGCTGCCCGGCCAGCGCCGCCCGCAACAGGTCCCGCCACAGGCCGACGTGGCCTTCCCAGCGCAACCGCACCCGGCCGGGGTCGGCTTCGGCGAGGGCCTCGAGTTCGCCCAGGCGCATGGCGCCGATGCGCTGCGCGCACGCCACGCTCATGCCGAGGGCAACCCGGGCTGCCAGGCGGTTCGAGCGCGCCAGGTGCCAGCCGAGCAGCAGCGCGCGCCGCGCGAGCTCGACGCCGCAGTCGATGGCCGCCGGTCCGCGCGCGAGCGGGGGCGCCGTCTCGCGCACGCCCGCCGGCGAAGGCCAGCGCTCCGGTTCGCCGAAGCCGGCGTCGAGGAGCAGGTAGGGACAGCTCGCAGCCCGGCGACGGGCGGCCGCCGGCGCGTTCAGGAACTCGGCGCGCACGACGGCGAGCAGGCTCGCCGGATCCTCGCCCGCGCCTGGCCCGGCTGCCGCGAGGCACAGCCGGTCGATCAGCTCCTCGTTGATCTCGCGCACCGGCCGCAGTGCGGCCGCATCCCACACGCCCGCCAGCGCGCCGACCGCGGGCTCCGGTTCCATGGTCATGGCTTTCCTCCCCGATTGCGCGAGATATGGTGCGGCCGCGGACCCTCGACCGCACTCAAAGATTTAGGCTATTATGACCAAAAATTAATCCGCGCCGAAATCGTCCTGCCCGGAGCCCGCCGCCATGCGCATCAGCGACGACCGCTACGCCCGCGATCACCTGCGCCTCGACACCGCGCTGCGCTTCATCCTGCACGAGGCGCGCACGCAGACCATCCGCCAATGGACCGGGCTGTCGGACGACCGGATCCGCAAGCTCTACCATTCCTATGCCGGCGCCGGCCACCGGCCGGCAAGGCATCGGGGGCGCTCGCCACAGCAGGCCGCGTACTTCCTGCGCACGCGGCGCCTGCGCGAGGAAGCCGCCTGGCTGACCAGCCTGTACCTGATGCTGGACGTGATCCCGCCGCTGCAGTCCGGAGCGCCGCAGCGGCTGCTGCCGGGCGTGGGGCGCGGCCGGCTGCTGTGCAACGCCTACGAGGTGTTCCTCAGTCTGGTTCCCGACGCGCACATCTCCTTCGAGCACGCGGTGTTCCTCGCCCACGCGCTGTGCCGCGCGGACGAGCTGCGGCCCGCGCGCTGCGGCGGCTGCGGCGCGGTGATCGCCGCCGATCGGCTCGCCGTGCGCGCGCCGCGTTGCCCGGGCTGCGACGCCGGGGGACCGGCCGGGGCCTGAGCGCCGGCCTGCTAAGATCGGCTGCCGCACGGCGCAGGCAGCCCGATGAGCTCCGAGGACCCGAACTACAACCCCTTCAGCGGCGCCTTCCTCGACCGGCGCGCCGAGCTGCGCGAGGCGCCCGGCTGGACGGTCGCCGCACGCGCCGAGGCGGACACGCTGTTCGTCGCCGGCCGCGGCACGCTGCAGCTCGTGCGCCGCGACCCGGCCCCGCAGGTGGCATTCCTGCGCGGCGACCATCCGCTCGTGGCGGGCGCCGCGGACAGCGACCTGGTGCTGCTCGGCTGGCACGCGGGCCGCCGCTGCGTGCTGGTCGAGACCCGCGCCGAGGCGCCCGCGCTCCCGCCCGGCACCGACTTCGCCGAGCTGCGTCCGCTGCTCGCGACCCTGCCCCCCGAGGAGGCCGGACTCCTCTCTTATGCGCGGGCGCTGCAGATCTGGCGCGCACGGCACCGGCACTGCGGGGTCTGCGGCGCGCCGACCGGGCCGCGCAGCGCCGGCCACGTCCTGCGTTGTACGAGCAGCGCGTGCGGCGAGTCCTTCTTCCCGCGCATCGACCCCGCGATCATCGTGCTGGTCACGGCCGGCGACCACGCCCTGCTCGGCCGCCAGAAATCCTGGCCGCCGGGACGCTACTCGACGCTCGCGGGCTTCGTCGAGCCGGGCGAGAGCCTCGAGGACGCCGTGGCCCGCGAGGTGCTCGAGGAGACCGGGGTGCCGGTCGAGCGTGCGCGCTACTACGCCTCGCAGCCCTGGCCGTTCCCGTCCTCGCTGATGCTCGGCTTCCTGGCCACCGCGGAGCGCGTCCCCGTGCGTCTCGACCAGGAGCTCGAGGACGCGCGCTGGTTCGCGGCGACCGAGATCGAGCGCATGCCGGGCCTGCTGCCGCAGCGCTTCGCGATCGCGCGCCGCCTGCTGGAGGCGTGGTTCCTCGAGTCGGTCGGCCGGCCGTTGCCGCCCGATCTCTAGGAACCTGTCCGCCGCGCACCGCTCGAATCGTTGCAGATGCCCTGCCCCTCCCCTCATCGGCGCCGCTGGCCCAGGATCCTGGCGCTCGCGGCCTGCAGCGCGCTCGCCGCCCAGGCGGCCACGGCACGCATCCGCGTGGACATCGAGGGCGTCGACGGCGCGGCGCGGCGCAACGTGCTCGCGCTGCTGAGCGTCGAGCGCTACAAGGATCGCGAGCGCATCGAGCCGGACGCCGTCAACCGGCTGTTCCGGCGCGTCGACGACGAGGTGCGCTCGGCGCTGCGGCCCTTCGGCTATTACGAGCCGAAGATCGACGCCACGCTCGCGTCCGAGGACAAGGAGCGCAACTGGGTCGTGCGCATCCGCGTCGATCCAGGGCCGCCGGTCATCGTCGACACGGTCGAGGTCGCCGTGCACGGCCCTGGCGCAGAGGACGAGGTGTTCCGCCGCATCCTCGCGCAGCCGCCCATCGCGCGCGGCGCGCGCCTCGAGCACGCGGCCTACGAGGAGCTGAAGGGCAGCCTGCAGCGCGCCGCCGCCACCTACGGCTACCTCGACGCGCGCATGGAACGCAGCGAGCTCGCGGTCGATACCGCGCGCCGTCGCGCCGCCGTGTACCTGACGCTCGACACCGGCGAGCGGTACCGCTTTGGCGCCACCGAGATCCGCCAGGAGGTGATCCGCCCCAGCCGCGTGCGCCGCTTCCTGCGCTACCAGGAGGGCGAACCCTACGACGCCGGCAAGCTCCTGCGCACGCAGTTCGCGCTCGACGACAGCCAGTACTACTCGAGCGTCGAGGTGCTGCCGGGCGACCGCGATCCCGCGACCCACACGGTGCCGATCACGATCACGACGGTGCGGGCGCGCCGCACCTATTCGCTCGGCGCCGGCTATGGCACCGACACCGGCGTGCGCGGCACGCTCGGCTGGCTCAATCCGCGGGTCAACAGCTTCGGCCACCGCCTGCGCCTGCAGGTGCAGGCCTCGCAGATCATCCAGACCTACGACGCGCGCTACGACATCCCGTTCGGCGACCCGGCGCTGGAGAAGTTCTCGCTGAACCTCACGCGCCAGCAGCAGAAGATCAGCGACGGCATCGACATCGTCGAGAACTCGGTGAAGCCCAGCATCACGCAGGTGCGCGGACGCTGGCAGCGGGTCTTGTCGCTGGCGGCGGTGCACACCGTCACCACCGATGCGGTCGACGGCCGCATCGTCGACGACCTGCTGGTCCCCGGCATCACGTACGCGTCCGTGCCCGAAGGGTACCTCGGCGAGGCGCTGTTCTCGCGCACTCTGTACATCGAGCTGCTCGGCTCGCAGGGCCTGCTCGGCTCGAAGGCCAACTTCCTGCGCCTCGACATCCAGAGCGAGCGCGTGCTCGACCTCGCGCCGAAGTGGCACCTGCTGCTGCGCGGCGAGTTCGGCACCAGCGCGGTCGGCAACTTCGGCCAGCTGCCAGCGGAATACCGCTTCTTCGCCGGCGGCGACCGCAGCGTCCGCGGCTTCGGCTACGACGCGCTGGCGCCGACGGCGACCGCAGCCGACGGCACCGTCGAGCGCATCGGCGGCCGCCACCTGATCGCCGGGACGGTCGAGATCGAGCGCGACCTGCCGCACAACCTCGGCGCGGCCGCGTTCTTCGACTTCGGCAATGCGTTCGACCGCTTCGGCGATCCGCTGGCGTATTCTGCCGGCATCGGCTTCCGCTGGCGGCTGCCGGTGGTCACGGTCGGCATCGACATCGCCCAGGCGCTGAAGGCTCCCGGCTACGCGACGCTGCCGGGGCCGCGGCTGCATCTCAACATCTCGCCGAGGCTCTAGCGCCGACCATGCGCAAGCTGCTGCACACCTCGTGGATCGCGCTGCTGCTGCTGCTCGCGCTGCCGCTGGGCGCGCTCTACTACCTCGTCGGCACCGACGCGGGCCTCAGGACGCTGGCCTCCACCTTGAGCCGCCGGCTCGGCCCGGTGACGCTCACGATCGAGGGCGTGTCGGGCGCGCTGGCGCGCGGCGCGCACTTCGACCGCATCGTCGTGGAGCACCGCCGCGTGCGCGTCGAGGCCGACGACGCGACCCTGCGGCTCGCGGTGCTGCCGCTCGCGTGGCAGACGCTGCGCGTGCCGGCGGCGCGCTTCGGCACCGTGCGCATCGACGTCCACCACCGCCCCGACGAGCCCAGCAGCTGGAAGCCGCACTTCCTGCCGGCGCTGATGATGATCCAGGCGGACCAGGTGCTGGTGCGCCGGCTCGTGATCGTGAGCCCCTCGGGCCACGAGGTGGATTTCGACGACATCAGCGCGCAGGGGAGCCTGTACCCTAAGACGATCCGCGTGTACGCGGCCTCGGGCGCGCTCTCAGGGATGCGCCTCGAGGCGCGAGGCGAGCTGTTCGCCGCCCGGCCGCTCGCGATGCGCGGCTCGGCGCGCTGGCGCATGGCGCCGGCGGGCCAGCCGCCGTGGATCGCCGACGGCAGCTTCGAAGGCGATCTCGCGCGCCTCGCGGTCGACGCCAGCCTCGCCGAGCCCTTCCGGGCCACCGGCCGCGGCGCATTGCTCGACCTCGCCGGCAACTGGCGCCTCGAGGGCCGCACGCAGGTCCAGCATCTCGACCTCGCCGCCTGGGGCGGAGGGCACGCGCTCGGCATCGTCACCGGCGCGCTCGACCTGCATGGGGACCGCAGCGGCTACCGCGCCAACGGTACGCTGACGGCGCCCGGGCTGCGCGCCGGGCCGCTCGACCTCGATATCCAGGGCAGCTATGCAGCGCGCGTACTGCACGTCGCGCAGCTCACGCTGCGGCACGCGCCCAGCGGCTCGACGCTGCGCGCGCGCGGCGACGTCGGCTTCGTTCAGCACGGCCCGAGCCTCGCCCTCGACGGCGAGTGGAGCGGGCTGCGCTGGCCGCTCGCCGCGGCCGACGCGCCCGTGCACGACAGCGCGGGACAGTTCCGCCTGGCCGGTACGCGCCCCTGGGCGCTCGAGGCCCGGGGCGCATTCGCGGCGGCACACTGGCCAGCGGCCCAGTTCAGCGCCCGCGGCACGCTCGATCACGACCGCCTGCTGCTCGAGGCGATCGACGCCGACGCGTTCGGCGGCCACGCCGAGCTGCGCAGCGAAGTGCGCTGGTCGCCGGCACAGCTGTGGTCGCTCACCGGCAAGGTGCGGCAGCTCGACGTCGCCGCGCTGCGCCCCGCGATCCCGGGCCGCGTGGATTTCGCGCTGCAGCTCACGGGTGAGGGCTTCGGCGCCGGCGGCGCCGTGCACGCGCGGCTCGACGATCTGGGCGGCCAGATCCGCGGGCAGCGCGCTTCCGGCCATGCCTGGTTCTCGACGCTGCCGGAGGGCTGGCACTTCGAGGACGTGCGCGTGCAGCTCGGACGCACCCGCGTCGAGCTCAGCGGCCATACGGGCGCGCGCAACGACCTGCGGTTCGCGATCGACGCCGACGACCTCGCCCTGCTGCTGCCGGGCGCAACGGGCCGCCTGGAGGCCAGTGGCCACGTCGGCGGCACGGCCCATGATCCGCTCGTCGCGCTGATCGCGCGCGGCGGCGGCCTCGCCTGGCAGGACCTGCGCGTGGATGCGCTGCGCGCCAGCACGGACTTCGACCCCGCCGGCAGCGGGCGGGCCGACGCGCTGCTGCGTCTCGACGGGCTGCGCTGGCGCGACCGCCTGCTCGACAGCGTGGTTCTGGAGTCCCAGGGCACCGCGGCGTCGTACAGCGCCGGGCTGCACGTGCAGGGCCCTGGGCTCGCCGCCGACGCGCGCGCCACGGGCCGCTTCGCGGACGGCCAGTGGCAGCTGCGCCTCGCCTCGGTCGAAGTCACCGATCACAAGGATCTCAAGCTCGCGCTTGAGGCGCCGGCCGACCTCGCGGTCGGCGCAGCCGGCTGGCGCGCAGGGCCGCTGTGCCTGCGCGACGAGGCGGCGCACCTGTGCGGCAGCGCCGGCGCCGACGCCACGGGCTGGCGCGCCAGCGTCGGCGCCAGCGGGCTGCCGCTCGGGGCGCTCACCGCCGGTCTCGTGCCCGGCACCGCCTTCGACGGCATGCTGACGGTGGACGCCGCGCTGCAGTCCCCCGCGCGCGGCAGCTGGAGCGGGAGCCTGCACGGCGCGCTCGACGGTGCGGCCGTGCGCCACACGCGGCGCAACGGCAACATCGAGTCGCTCGATCTCGGCAGCGGCACGCTGCACGTCGAACTGCTGCCGCAGGGATTCGATGCGAAGCTGCTGCTCGACGCGGGCAAGACCGGCCGACTCGAGGCACAGCTCGGCGCGCACGGCAGCACGCCGGCGGGCGACTGGCGCCACTGGCCCGTCGCCGGCCGCGTCGCGATCGACTCCGATGCTTTCGGCTTCGTC
>Ga0335069_10016972_pt1 | contig 10149 bp, 8 predicted proteins | sample Lox_Sample_11_FD_206714 | JGI IMG/M metagenome (GOLD analysis project Ga0335069, IMG submission 206714) | Soil microbial communities from Loxahatchee National Wildlife Refuge, Florida, United States - Lox_Sample_1.1 | ecosystem: Environmental > Terrestrial > Soil > Wetlands | place: USA: Florida...
GCGTTCGATATTCCTTTTTATTTTAGGAAGCCAGAATCTCCGAGGAAGTTTTCCTCCAACAATCTTGAAGTTGTAGCCATGCCAAAAGTCTCCGTCGGCGAAAATCGCTATCTTCTTGGAAACAATGGCGATGTCCGGTTTGCCAACGATCCGATTATAGTTTCGTCTGTACCTGTATCCCATTCGATACAGCTTTGAACCGATTAGCTTGGAAAGCCTCCGTTCGATGCTAGTATCTTTGGAACGTATCAAGGACATTATCCTGCTCCGCTCCTTTTTGCTAAAAATGTCCGCCACGTTCTATACTAAAAACTTTTAAACCAATCTTCGTCTATTTCGGGGATTTCTTTCGTTTTTATTTTCACACCCAATCCTAGCTCCCTCATCTTTGTTATCAATTCATCTCCGTCGATAAGATCAATCTGCAACGCACCTACCCTTGCCGCTTCGTTTCTGGCATCTCTTGTAAAAGAGCCTGTAGTAATAAAAAGTCCCTTCTCCGCCTTTCCCTGCATCGCGCCGCGAAAGTCCCTGATCTGCGATGCGGAGACGCTTCCGGCGTAACGCTTACATTGAAAAACTATATGAAAACTCAATAAACCATTAAGTCGCACTATCCCAACACCATCTATTCCTCCATCCCCAACTTTTCCAACCACCTCGACCTTAATGAATCCAGATTCTCTTAATATCCTCTGACAGAGCCTTTCAAAGGCTTCCGGTGATAAGGTTCGTAATTTATCCATCAATTTTTCCTCCCAAAGGTCTTCCTCCAACGGTGGGTTTTTTTCTTCAGAGGGCTTGCGTTTCCGTGCATCGGCTTCCCGTGGAATTTTGTGTACTTCCTTGTCTACCATGTCTTTGTCCACCGAAGCGGTCGCTCTGCCTTTAGCGGTCAACGCCCAAATTCCTCTCGCTGAATTTTCCAAAAGTCCGTAGCGTTTCAAATAATTCCTTGCCCAACCAAGACGATAACCCAATTTTGTAGTATTGCCGCGATGCATTTCTTCTGCATCCTTTTGCTCTAGTTTGATAATTTCAATCACGGTATCTTCTATTTCGGAGACCGATCCAGAACCCCCCAACTGACGGAGGGCTTCCAAAACCGGATTGAAAAGTTCATAGAATGATGGGACCGCCATAGATACATTGTACCTCATGGCTGTTAATTAGTAGACCCAGCTTTTTTTATATATCCTTGTTATAATTTAGGCTGATACCATGAAAAAGAAACCAACGGTCGTAGATTTATTTAGCGGTTGCGGCGGTCTGTCCAAGGGCTTTATTGACGCGGGATATGATGTAATTTTGGGCGTTGATAATGATGAGGTATCGTTAAAGACGTTCGCGCTAAATCATGGAAACGCCAAGACACTCCAACTCGATCTATCCAAGAACGAAAGTATCAAAGAAATTCGGAAAGCTCTTGGGCGTGAATCTCCCGATGTTATCATCGGTGGACCGCCTTGCCAGGGATTCTCTTTGACTGGAACAAGAAATTTCGATGATAAGCGAAATCGCCTTTACCTTGCCATGATCGAAGCGGTGAAGGAATTTCGCCCGAAGATGTTTTTAGTTGAAAACGTGCCCGGCCTTGCTCGCTTGTACGGAGGCGAAGTTAAGGATGAAATCATCAGACGCTTCACGGAGCTTGGTTACTCGGTCAGTATGCAGATACTTTGTGCCGCAGACTACGGAGTGCCGCAGGTACGGAAAAGGGTTGTGTTCGTAGGCACAAAAAAGGGAATGGGTAAATTCGCGTTCCCGAAGCCCATATTAGCACCCGCGCAATATGTAACTAGCCAAGAGGCCATCGGCGATCTACCAAGTAGAAATAAAAATCTTGGCAAGGAAGAAGATTCTTACGAATCCGCCCCGAAGACCCCTTATCAGAAAAAAATGCGCGGGACACAAAAGACGCTTTTTAATCACGTTGCCACGCAACATTCGGAGTTGGTGAAGTCCGTCATAAGACAGGTTCCCGAAGGCGGCAATTATAAAAACCTTCCTAGCGGCGTTGGGGAAAGCAGAAAGTTCCACGAGGCTTGGACAAGGTACCACAGTAAGAAGCCGTCGAGGACGATAGACACGGGCCACAGAAACCACTTCCATTACAAATACGACCGCATACCGACCGTAAGGGAAAACGCCCGCCTCCAGTCGTTTCCCGACAATTTCAGGTTTCTCGGCACGCGCACGGATCAGAACAGGCAGGTGGGGAATGCTGTTCCGCCGCTATTGGGTTATAATTTAGCTAAGGAGTTCCTAAAATATCTGGGGACATGAAAACAAGCAAGTTGGACAAGCTAAGGACAATCGACTTGTTCTCTGGATGCGGAGGCCTGACAGAAGGCTTCGAGATGTCTGGCCTTTTTTCCACCATCGGCGCGGTGGAGTGGGACAAGCCTTCATTGGATACTTTAGTAAACAGGCTCCAAAAAAAATGGGGCTATGCCGACGCGAAGTCTCTTGCTTTTCATTTCGACATGCAAAGGACGGAACAACTCATGGAAGGTTGGAATAACGATAGAGAGTATGGAAGCGGAGAGGGGCTAAAAAAACTCGTGAAGAAAGGAGGCGGTGATGTTGACCTAGTTGTAGGCGGCCCTCCATGCCAGGCGTACTCGATAGCGGGCCGCATCCGCGACACGAACGGAATGAGGAATGATTACCGAAACTATCTTTTCGAAACCTACCTTGAAGTTGTGCGCGAATTTAAACCAAAGGCGTTTGTATTTGAGAACGTACTGGGAATGTTAAGCGCGAAGCCCGATGGAATTTTAATTACAGAACTAATAAAAAAGGCTTTTCACGGCATAGGCTATGAGATTATCGAGGATTTAAAGGATGCCGCAGTAGACGCTTCGGACTACGGCGTTCCTCAATATAGAAAAAGATTGGTGATCGTCGGTCTTAGTCGTCGCTTCTTCGGGGCCGACGCTCAATCAATACTCGCCGATTTTTACTTCAACATCCTGCCTTCGCATAAAGCAAAAAGGCAAACGGTCGCCGATGCCCTGTCCGACCTTCCTAAAATGAAAGTGGTGCATGGCAAGAACAATTCCCACGAAGTGATTGGGGCTAGCTCGATTAAAAATCATGTACCTCGTTATCACTCGCCCCGTGATATTGAAATATTCAAAGAACTTGCGCGCGACCTCCAGAGAAAAAACAGGAAGTACGGCTCGGTTGAGGACTTAAAGAAACTCTACACTCAAAAAACAGGGAAAACGTCGAGCGTCCATAAGTATTATGTTTTACATCCAGACCAACCTAGCAATACGATAGTAGCTCACTTACACAAGGACGGCCTTCGCCACATTCATCCAGACCCGACGCAAGCAAGGTCAATAACCGTTAGAGAAGCGGCTCGCCTTCAGTCCTTTCCAGATGACTTTGAATTTCTCGGTAGTATGGGCGACCAGTATAAAATGATAGGAAACGCGGTCCCGCCTCTCTTGGCTAAAGCCGTCGCCCTTTCTATCGGCGAGATACTAGAAAAGTATCGTAAAACTGAAAAAGCTCCTATAATGAGCTTCTATGAGCATGGAATTGCTAAAGTTTGACGAGCAGGCTTATGTCCACAAACTAAACGCCCAGGAGCTTGGTTATCGCAACGGCAAGCCCCATGGCGCAGGGCGTTATTTTTACGTTTCCAAATCATGTATTAGCTATTTTCCGCCTCTTAGCGAGGTGGTTCTCAACGATCACGTACTGCTCGATTTGATTCCGCCTAACGCCGACCAAGTTGTACTTACCAAGTATGTTTACCATAACGACAAATTCGCCGCCGATGGGTCCAGGGATGAATACAGACTTTATTTGAATAGTGGCAACGACCCAGGACGGGACTACTACAAGCCCGATGACATAGTAGTCATAGTGAAAATATACGAAGGAAACGATTTCTTATATAAGGTCCTTCACGTAAAGCCCTCGACGGCAGATTACAAAAAACTGGAAGGGTTGCTTGCGGCAACCAGTACGGGGAGGCACAACACGACGCACGCACTCATTCCTTTGGCCGCCTTAACCTTCTTGGAAGGATTACGAAAAATTACAATCGGCAAAAAGATTATTCCAAAAGAAATAATCGCGGAGGCCCTGGCGGAACCGATTTCTCATTCGCTAGAAACCACCGAGGTTGAAAGCGACACAACGCGAATTGTACGCAGTAGATCGTTCAGGGATTTGGTGCTTTATTTTTATGGTTATCAATGCGCCATAACCCGCAAAACCTTTGTCATTGATCATAAAGATTTTATCAACCTTGAAGCTGCTCACTTATTAGCCAGAGCTTCTGGGGGAGGTAGCAATCCCTCCAACGGTATGGCCCTTGAAAGAAACTTGCATTGGGCTTTTGATAAAGGGTTCTTCACCGTAACCGATGAATATAAGGTGGAGGTTCATCCAAAGGCCATGAGGATAAATTATTTGAGGGAAAAACACGGCGCAGAGCTTGCCGTTCCAGAAGATAGCAGAACTAGGCCGAATAAAGATTCTCTAAAATGGCACAGAGAAAACGTTTTTGGTCTATTTCTAAAAACCGAAGAAGTAATTTAACAGGGAGTGCCGTGCTTCTGCATCGGCAAGAGTTATAACACGCGCACGGGTGGCGTGGGGCAAGTGTTATACCGAGATGTATCGTCGTTTCACCCTCTCTGCCCCCACAAAAATCTTCGGCGCAAAAAACCTTCGGCTCGAACCTTCTTCTCTCTAATCGTATTCTTCTCTCTACCCCCACCAAACCTTACGCTTCGCTCCGCGAAGCGGGCAAAAATTTTGGGGAAAATGACCTTTGTCTAAAACTGGAGCCGATGAGAGGAATCGGACCTCCGTCTTGGCTTTACGAAAGCCTTGCTCTGCCATTGAGCTACATCGGCAAATTTATTGCTATCATTTTAGCACCGAATGAGCGTGATTTGAAATAGTTAACGCTCTGCCTTCTTTTGCCCTCTTGCTCGTGATCCTGTCATTTCTGCCATGCCCTCGATTGAGCCCTGCGTAGGTTGGGCCTAAAGAGTCGCAGTTCGGGCAAATAAGTCGAAGATTGTTTTCGGTATTATTGCGCCAATTACCATCGATATGGTCAGCAACCAGAGGGACCAAGCCAGTCGTCGGATTCACTTTTGCCCATCCGCACAAACAACACTTATTTTCGAACTTTCTGCGAAGATATTTTTTAACATAATGCGAAACGAGACCCAGGCATTGCAGTCCGCTCTCTTTGCCGCACTGCAAGCAGTGATTTCTTGGTTTCTTTGGCGCTGGCATGGATTCGTGTGTGAAAGAACCACCGCGGTCGAAGCGCCGTTATTCTAGCTCGACCGGGGTATTTTTTCAATAGTTTCAACCTTTCATCCATTATGGGCCGCGCGCCAGGCCAAAAGCAAATTTCTTTTTAGAAAGATTTAATGCGAGGCCAAGGTCAGGATATTCCGGATGATCTTCTTCGTGTCCTCCGGACCGCGGACGGCGATGCACTGGACGCCGGTCCGCCGCGCGGCGTGGTCGTTGCCGCCGGGATAGAGCCCATCGCCGATAAAGACCATAGCTTTGATCGGGACCCCCAGTGTTTTCCCGATCTTCCGCACGCCGTATGCCTTATCGATGCCCTTGTGCGTCACGTCGATCGAGGTGTACGCCGAGGTTCGCACTTCGAATTTCGGCAGCCGCTTTTGAACGAGCTTCGCGATCTTTATCTTGAGCGGCGTATTTTCTTTTTTCCACTCTTCCTTCAGACGCAGCCCTTGCTTGCCAAGCGCGGCGACGACATCCTGCCCAAGCGCCGAGAAAGTGACCTGCGTGCCGCGATTCTCCAGGACCTTGCCGTACGTTTTTCGTGGCGGCACGTAGCGGACCTCTTTCAGTACGTCCGCGAATGCTTTTTTTATCGCTTTGACCTCGGTTTTTGAAAGCAGGAACTGGTAAACCGGTCTCCACCCGCCGCGATAGCGATAGAAGGTAGTCGCGGTCGTCGGGAAAAGGAACAAGTTGGCAAGGAGCGGTTTGGGGACCGCGAGCTCCGCGAGGAATTGTTCGCGGAACTGGTGGTATGCCCCGCCGCCGATGACGGCGACTTTCTTCCGTGCGAGAAGCGCCGCGAGCGCCCGCGCCATGTCCGGCCGCAGATTTGACTTGCTTTCGGTGAGCGTCCCGTCGAGGTCGAAGATGACGAGCTCTTTGTCCGGTAGTTTCATACTCTATATTGTACCAATCCGCGGAGAAATGCGGTAAAATACAACCATAATGGCAAAGCGGAACGGAAAGAACGGGAGGGGCAAGGCCCGGAACGGCGGCAATGGCAATGGCCATGACGGTGGCGGCGGCCGCGGGCCGGAGCCGCGCCTGCACCCTGATACCAAGAAGAGCATCTGGGCGATCGGTTTCATCTGTGTCGCGGTGATCCTGGTCCTGGCGGGGTTCGATGCCGCCGGCCCGGCGGGGGAGTCTATCTACCGCGGCCTTGACGCGCTTTTCGGCTGGGGCTATTTTATTTTGCCCGCGACATTGTTGTTCGCCGCAGCCGTCCTCATTCTTTCGCGCGAGCGGAAGGTGATCGGCACGACGATGATCGGCGGCTGCCTGCTCGTGCTCTCGTTTCTCGGCCTCATCGAGATCTTCTCGCCGACGAAAGGCGGCTGGCTGGGGCTGGTTTTGGGGTCGCTCCGGACGCCGTTCGGGCAGGTTGCCGCCGCGGTCATTGACGGGTTTATCTTTATCATTTCCATCCTGATCACGGCAAACGTGCCGCTCCGGATCAAATGGCCGGAACGGGGCGGGGCGGATGGGGAAGATGATGAAGCGGAGCTTGTGGTCACGGGCACGGAGGATGAGGGGCCGGAAAAAGGGATGGATGAAAATGAGGCGAAGGCGGCGAGATCAAAGAAGCCCGCGAAAGAAACCAAGGACCTGGAGGAGGTGGAGGTCGTGGAGCCGCACGGGGACGCCAAACCGCGGAAGATGAAGGCGCAGGTTTTCGCGAACTACGTCCCGCCGCCGTTATCGCTTTTGAAGTCCGATATGGGCAAGCCGACGACCGGCGATCTTCTGGCGAACGCGAACATCATCAAGCGGACGCTCGAAAGCTTCGGTATCACGGTGGATATGGGGGAGATCAACGTCGGCCCGGCTGTCACGCGGTACACGCTGAAGCCGGCGGAGGGCGTGAAGCTTTCGCGCATCACGGCCCTGAATCCCGACCTCGCGCTCTCGCTCGCGGCGCATCCGATCCGCATCGAGGCGCCGATCCCGGGCAAGTCGCTCGTCGGCATCGAGGTGCCGAACAAGGCGGCGGCGCTCGTCCGGCTGGGCAGTCTGATGCACTATCCGGAGTTCGAGAGGTCGGGGCCGCTCGGTTTCGTGCTGGGCCGCGACGTCTCCGGCGAGCCGATCTTCGCGAGCATCGAGAAGATGCCGCACATGCTCATTGCCGGTGCGACCGGTTCCGGGAAATCGATCCTCGTCCATTCGATCCTGACCTCGCTCCTCTATAAGAACTCGCCGCAGACGCTGAAGCTCATCCTGATCGACCCGAAGCGCGTCGAACTTTCCATCTACGACGGCATACCGCATCTCGTGAGCCCGGTCATCACGGAAAACAAAAAAGCGCTCGGCGTGTTCCGCTGGGCTATTTCCGAAATGGAGCGTCGGTACGAGGTCCTGCAGAAAGCGGGCAGCCGCGACGTCAAGAGCTACAACGCCAAACACGCCGGCGAGGACACCCTGCCGTACGTCGTGATCGCCATCGATGAGCTGGCGGACCTTATGAGCTCGTTCGGGCGCGACGTCGAGGGTTCGATCGTCCGCCTGGCGCAGATGGCGCGCGCGACCGGCATCCACCTGCTGCTCGCGACCCAGCGGCCGTCGGTGGAGGTCATCACGGGCCTTATCAAGGCGAACATCCCGGCGCGCGTGGCTCTGCAGGTTGCGAGCCAGATCGACTCGCGCACGATCCTCGACGGGCCGGGCGCGGAGAAACTGCTTGGCCATGGCGACCTGCTGTTCCTTTCCGCGGAGCTCTCCAAGCCAAAGCGCATCCAGGGCTCGTTCATCACCGAGGAGGAGATCAAGAGCGTTGCCGATTTTATCCGCGAGAACAACAAGCCGCAGGGAGGCGGGACGGAGGAGCCAGATTTTGCGAACGGGAACGGCGCCGGCGCGCCGGCGGCCGGCGGCATCGCGGCCCCGGGTGATTTCGATGAATATCTGGAGGACGAGGATAGCGACGAGATGCTCGACGAGGCGATCGCGGTGGTGGCCGAGGCGAAGAAGGCGTCCGCGTCGCTCCTCCAGCGCCGCCTGAAGGTGGGCTATGCCCGCGCCGCGCGCCTGCTCGACCTCATGGAGGCGCAGGGCCTCATCGGCCCGGGCGAGGGCGCGAAGCCGCGGGACGTGAATATCGAAAAAATCGAAGAAAGACTATCATAAGAACATGCCACCCGAAGAATCCAGTTTCCAGACGTTTTTCGCGGCCAAACTAAAAGAGCGGAACATTTCGCTTAAAAAGCTGGCCGAGGCGACGGGTATCGCGCAGGCGCATCTCGAGAGCCTTCTCCATGGACGGATCGAGGACCTGCCGTCCGCGCCCTATGTGCGCGGCGATCTGGTCCGCATCGGGAAAACGCTCGATTTCGACGGAGAGGCATGGTGGGAGCGGGTCAGGAAAGAAGGGCTCGTCCGGAATTCCGGTCCCGCCGACGCCCTGCCCAGTAACCGCTTCATAAAGCGATCGCCGGCGAAGTTTGTCTGGGTGGGCGTTTTGGCACTGGTTATCGTGGCGTATCTCGCGTTCCAGATCCCCATCATCTTCGGAAAGCCGTCGGTCAGGATCACGTTTCCGGCGCAGAACCCGTACCAGACGGCGTCGAACACCCTGGCGATCCAGGGTGTGGCGAGCGGCGCCGATTCACTGACCTTAAACGGCGACAGCGTCATGGTCGCGCAGGATGGTTCCTGGCAGAAAACGGTATTATTGCAGGATGGCATGAACACGTTCCAGATCGCGGCGAAGAAGCTGCTCGGCGGCGAAACCGACATTACCCAGCAGGTCTGGCTTCAGGAAACCAACCTTCCGCCTGCCGCCAGCTCGACGGCGACCTCGACAACCCCGTAAAACCCTGGTTTTTGCCTGTGGATAACTCGGGTTGACGGCCCTGACCAGGTTGCTATTATTAAATCAGATCTTCTTCATAGGGGCTCAATACTACTTTTACCGCTCAGCATTCGTGCCGAGCAAATGAAGCTGTAAACAGCAATTATCGCCCCAAACTTTTCCGAAAAAGGCGTCGTCCCCCTGGGAAGACGCCTTATTCTTTTGTTTCGATCTCAAGTATGAGCGGCAGATGGTCCGAGATCTCGCTATCCGGCACGGAGAAGCTTTTCAATTTCACCTCGGGGCTGATGAACGCATAGTCGGAAAAGTATTGTTTGCTGTCCGGGAATTTCGCCCAGGCGATCTCGTTCCGGGTTGTCGGGATGTGGAACTCCCTGATGAGGTCGCGGTAGCCGTTTTCCCCGAACATCAGCACGCTCCTCGTGTCGGGAAGCAGGTTGAAGTCTCCGCCGATAACCTTCGGTCCCGGTTTCCCTTTGAAAAAATCGATCAGTCGTTCGGATTGCCGCAGGCGCGCGGGGTCGTCCAGCTTGTCGACCGGGCGGGACATCCCGTGGAAGTTGCCGATATGCAGATGGCCGTCGCCCGAGGGGACCTTGGCATAGATGCCGAGCCCGATGCCGGGTTCGCCGTCGAACACGACCTTCGAATCCAGCAGGGGAACGCCCGGCCTGATATAGGTTGCCTGGGGAAAAGTATCGTCGTCGGTGACGTATTTGTATGCCGCGATCTCCCGGTGGCCCGGCAGCAGCTCTTTCATAAGCGCGCGCATGCCGTCGTATGCTTCCTGGAAGCAAAAAACGTCCGTGTCAGCGGACTGTTCTTCGATGAATCGCGTGAACGGCTCGCGCAGTTTGGCGCCCCATGCGTTCAGGAAGATGATCTTCATAATGAAATTATAACAGGAATATTTCAGTATAACGGGTTAGCCTTTTCATGGGGCGGAAAGGGGTGATACCGATGAGCGCGAACGGCGGGGAAACGGGTCCGGCGGACCTTGCCAAAAAGATCAACACGGCCATATGGGTCGTGGG
>Ga0335069_10016973_pt1 | contig 10148 bp, 8 predicted proteins | sample Lox_Sample_11_FD_206714 | JGI IMG/M metagenome (GOLD analysis project Ga0335069, IMG submission 206714) | Soil microbial communities from Loxahatchee National Wildlife Refuge, Florida, United States - Lox_Sample_1.1 | ecosystem: Environmental > Terrestrial > Soil > Wetlands | place: USA: Florida...
GTCTGGCAGGTGCTCGCGCTCTTCGGCGTGCGCGAGCGGGAGGAGCCCGAAGCCGTGCTGCCGCCGCATGAGGACATCCGCGGCACGGTCGCCCTTCACCACATCGAAGGCACGGTCGAACGCGAGCACCGCGACATGATCGGCGGCATCCTCGATCTCACCGAGCTGACCGTCGCCGACGCCATGACCCATCGCAAGAACATGGCGGTGATCGATGCCGACCAGCCGCCGGCCGAGCTTCTCGACGCCGTCATCCGCGCCGATCACACGCGCGTGCCGTTCTGGCGCGAGACGCCGGAGAACATCGTCGGCGTGCTCAACACCAAGGACATCGTGCGCGAGCTGGTGCGCCGCCGCGGCATGCTGAAGGACTTCAACATCCAGCCGCTGCTGGCCGAGCCCTGGTTCGTGCCGGAGACGACGACGCTCGAGGACATGCTGACCGCATTCCGCGAGCGCCGCTCGCATTTTGCGCTGGTGGTCGACGAATATGGCGCGCTGCAGGGCCTCATCACGCTGGGCGATATCCTCGAGGAGATCTTCGGCGACATCCCCGACGAATATGCGAAGGTCGAGGCCTCCGGGATCCGCCCCCTGGCCGACGGCTCCTATCTCGTGGACGGGACGCTGCCCATCCGCGAAATCAATCGCGAGCTCGACTGGAATCTGCCGGACGAAGAAGCGACGACCATCGCCGGGCTCGTGATCCACGAAGCGCGCGCCATCCCCGATGTCGGCCAGCGCTTCGCGTTCCACGGTTACACATTCGAGATCGTGCGCCGCCACCGCAACCAAATCACCGCGCTGCGCGTGAACCCGCCGCGCAAGCCGGCGGCGGAAACGGCACATTAAGCGACGCTGGAGACGTATTTCCGGGCAAGCGCCGCGACGACGCGCTGGCGCGGCAGGATCACGGTGACGGTCGTCCCCGCGTTCGGTGCGCTTTCGAGAGTCAGCGATCCGCCATGCAGCTCGGCGATCGATCGGGCCAGCGGCAAGCCGAGGCCGGTGCCGTGGTGCTTGCGGCTGAAGGCCGACTCCACCTGTCCGAACGGCGTCAAGACGGTCGCAATATCCTGGGCCGCGATGCCGATGCCGGTATCGCGCACGCAGAGAACGAGGCTTCCGTCGTTGCCCAGTTGGCCCGACAGCGAAACGCTGCCCCCGCGCGGCGTGAATTTGAGCGCGTTCGACAGCAGATTGAGCAGAAGCTGCGCGAATTTCCGCTCGTCGACGCGCACGGCTTCCACGTCCTTCGGCAGGTCGATCCGGAAATCGATGCCCAGCTCGACGAAGCGATGGCCGAGCAGCGTCTCGAGCGTCTTCGCGAAGCGCGGCAGCTCGACTTCGCGCTCGCTGATTTCGGCATGGCCCGCCTCGATCTTGGCGAGATCCAGGATGTCGTCGATGATCGCCAGAAGATGCCGGCCGGATTTGTGGATGTCCTCGGCATATTCGACATAACGCTCGACCGCGTCCGGCCCCATCGATTGCTGCGCGATGATGTCGGAAAAGCCGAGGATGGCGTTGAGCGGCGTCCTGAGCTCGTGGCTCATATTGGCGAGGAACTGCGACTTGGCGCAATTGGCCGCTTCGGCGCGCGCCTTGGCCTCGCGCAGCATCTGCGCGTCGAGGACGATGGCCGTGATGTCGCTGCCGACGCCGCGATAGCCGAGGAAAACCTCCTCCGCGTCAAGATTGGGCTTCGCCGAGATCGACCAGTACCGCACGGTGCCGTCCGGCGCCTTGTGCGCGACCTCGATGCCGCGGAATTCGCGCGCGTTGAGGACGGCGTTCAGATAGGCTTCGCGATGTTCGGGAGTGGTTACGTTCTCGCGGATGAAGGCATCGGCATCCTCTCCGATGAGGCTCTCCGGTGCACTGTCGATGACGTATCCGAAGCGCTCCGACACATAAGTGAGGCGGCCCTCGGTATCCATTTCCCAATACCAGTCGGACGCCACATCGGCGAAATCGCGGAAGCGCTGCTCGCTGGAATGAAGCTGGCCGCCAAGGGCCAGTTGCCGCTTGATCATGCGTGTCGCCAGCGCCGATCCCAACGCGCAGAGGAGCGCCGTAATGGCGCCCAGCCCCCACAGCACGAACAGCCGCGCCGCGCGCGCCGCATCGCCCAGATGTGCCGAAAAGCGGGTTTCAAGCTCGGTCAGGCGGTCGTCGAGGCGATCGATGCGGTCCAGCACGCGCGCGCGGACATCCGCATGGGGCGGCTCCGCGGCCACGATCTTCGGCTGAACCTTTTTTGCGCGGATTTCCGCACGCGCCTTCCTCGAATGATGCCGGCCTTTTCGCCCGGTCACCCTGCGCGCGGCGACCCGATGCGGCGCCACTCGTATCGGCGCCACGGCAGCGACAGGATGCAGCGTGATGTAATGCAGTTCTGCGGCTTCCGTGGTCATAGCGGTGACGAGGCGGTCGCCGTCCCGCCAGTCTTCCAGCGCGGCGCTCAAAGGCTTCCACCACGAGAACCGTCGGTAGAGCGCGATCATCCGGTCGGCATCCGCCGCTGTGTTGCCCGCCGCCAGGAATCCGGTTCGCGCCGCTGCGAAATCCGGTGGAGCTTTTTCGAGCGCGATGCGTGCTGCATGGGCGCCGCGCAGGATCGCGCTGGCCGCCAGGAACCGCGCATAATCTTCGGGGCGCTGCGAGTACGCATAACGGTGCAGATCCAGCACCGCGATCTTTTCCGCCTTGGAGTAGCGGCTTTCGCCGGTCACATAAGCGCGCGTGGCGTCGATCACGCCGATCACGCCCCAGCTCGCAAAGAGCGCCATCGCCAGAAGGAACAGGAAGATGCCGAGGATGATGCCGTAGCTGCGCAACTGCTGGCGCGCCGAGTCCGACAATGCCTCACGCGCGCGCCTGCTTGTCGCCAGCCCCAACATTTGCGTTCTCGAACGCTCCCCATCGGCATTTGAAAGCCGCCGCCTGCCGCCCGAGAGTAGTAAAGCCTCCGTAAATTTGAGGTTACCCGTTGCTACGACGGGACGCGGCCCGTGCCCTGGAACTCCCGCTTTCCGGCCGGGTTTGCTCCAATACCACGGTTCGGACGGCGCCTTCATGACCTCGGATCACTACGACCTGATCGTGATCGGCAGCGGCCCCGCCGGTGCGTCCCTGGCGCAAAAGGTTGCGAGGACCGGCAAGCGCATCCTGCTCCTCGAGCGCGGCGACTATCTTCCCCGCACGATGGCCAACTGGAGCGCCAAGGCCGTCTTCATCGACGGCACCTATCACGCCGGCGAGACCTGGTACGACGTGAAGGGGAGGCCATTCCGGCCGGGCCTTCATTATTACGTAGGCGGCAATTCAAAGGTCTATGGCGCCGCGTTGCTGCGCCTGCGCGAACGCGACTTCGATGTCGTCCGGCATTACGACGGCCTCTCGCCCGCATGGCCGATCGGCTATGCCGACTTCGAGCCCTACTATGCCGAAGCCGAAAAGCTGTTCCACGTTCATGGACTGAGGGGCGAAGATCCGAACGAGCCGTGGTCGAGCGGGCCGTTTCCCTATCCGGCCGTTCAGCACGAGAAAACCATCCAGGGCTTCAGCGACGTTTTCGCCGCCGAAGGCCTCAGGCCGTTTCATCTGCCGCTCGGCATCCTGCTCGACGAGAAGGACGGCAAGCCGACGCCGAAGAGCATCTGCGTGCGCTGCGATGCGTTCGACGGCTTCCCATGTCTGGTCAACGGCAAGGCGGATGCGCAGGTCGTGTGCGTCGACCCCGCTCTCGCCGCGCACAAAAATCTGACGCTTCTGACCAACGCCTATGTTTCGCGGCTCGAGACCGACGCGAGCGGCCGCACCGTGAAGCAGGTCTTGGTCACGCGCAACGGCGAAGAGGAATGCTATTCCGCCGATATCGTCGTCGTCTCGTGCGGCGCGCTGTCGTCGGCGCTTCTGCTTTTTCGATCCGCCAACGACCGCCATCCCGACGGCCTCGCCAACGGTTCGGGCCAGCTTGGTCGCAACTATCTGCGCCACAATCAATCGGTGCTGCTGGCGCTGCTGCGCGATCCGAATGACGACGTGTTCCAGAAGACGCTCGCGGTCAGCGATTTCTATTTCGGCGCCGACGACAGCGAGCTTCCGCTCGGCCTCATCCAGATGTGCGCCGCGGTGCATCCCGAACAGATCCGCATCGAAGCGCTGCCGACCTGGCTCGAATGGATGCCGGGTCTGCCGTTCGAAACCATGGCGCGTCATTCGATCGCCTTCTGGCTGTCGACGGAGGATCTGCCGCGCGCGGAAAATCGGATCTACTACGACGAGAAAGGCCGCGTGCGCCTCGATCTTGTCGACAACAATCTCGAGCCGCACCGCCGCTTGCGCCGCAAGATGGAACAGATGATGGATCGCGCCGGCGCACGCGTGCTGCCGCCGGGCCTCTATTTCCACATGGACGTGCCTCTTGCGGGCACCTCGCACCAGGCCGGAACGGCGCGTTTCGGGACGTCGCCGGACGACTCGGTTCTCGATGCCAATTGCCGCGCGCACCAGCTCGACAATCTCTATGTCGTCGACGCCAGCTTTTTTCCGTCGATCGGCGCCGTCAATCCGACGCTGACCATCGTCGCCAATGCGCTGCGCGTGGCCGACCACATCGCCGAACGGCTCGGGTCATGACGGCGGCGGCCTTCATCCAGCTGGGGGCCCGGCTGATGCTGGTCATCCTGTTCCTGCCGTTCAGCGCGCTCGACAAGATCTTCAATTTCCGCGGCGCGGTCGGTCAGGCGAAGCAGGAAACCCCGTGGCGCCCGATCGCCGTGCTTCTTGTCATTGGCGGACTGGCAATCGAGATCTTCATGTCGCTGGCCATCCTCACCGGAATCATGGATCGGCTGGCTGCGGTCATACTCGCGATCTATTGCATTTTGACCGCCTGCCTGTGGAAGCAGTTCTGGAATCCGCCGCCGCATCAGGCGCTGGGCGCGCGCGACCTGTTCTGGGATTTCCTCAAGAACTTCTCGCTGGCCGGTGGGTTCCTGCTCGTCGCGCTGGGCACGACTGCGTCGAGCGTGCGCAGCTTCATCGCCGATCCGTTTTCGTCGACGCACCCCTATCAGGACATTCGGCCATGACTCCCGCCCCGCCGCGCGTGCCCTACTGGCACATCTACACCGATGAAAACGGCGTCAGCCATCAGCATCGCTGTGCGCTGGAGAATTTCGATTGGAAAGGCGTCGGGCCTGCGGCGCCGCAATGGAACGCACGGCAGCCGAGGAGCGAGGCGACCGTCGTCGTCACGGTGCAGCCGGTCGGCTGGGTCGGCGAATGGCACGAGAATCCCGCGCCGCAATGGATCGTACCCCTGTCAGGCCGCTGGTTTGTCGAATCCATGGACGGCACGCGGGTCGAGATGGGTCCGGGCGAGATATCCTTCGGCGAGGACCAGAATTGCGTTGCCGACGCGGCGGGCCGCAAAGGCCATCGCTCCGGCACGGTCGGCGACGAACCCGCCGTGCTCCTGACCGTGCAGCTGCATGTGCCGCCGGTGCGCAAGCCCTGCCACATGATCTAGCGCGATGGACTTCGAGATCATCGATCCGCGCTTCCGCTCCTTCATGCTGGTCAACGCACCGCTGGAGAAGCTTGCTGACGGATTTCGCTGGCTCGAAGGTCCCGTCTGGTTCGCCGATCACCAATGCCTGCTGTTCAGCGACATCCCCAATAACCGGATCATGCGCTGGTCGGAGCGCGGCGGCGTCACGGTCTTTCGCGAGCCGTCCGGATTCGCCAACGGCCACACACGCGACCTCGAGGGGCGGCTGATCGGCTGCTCGCACCAAGACCGCTGCATCACGCGCACCGAGGTGGACGGCACGATCACGATCCTCGCGGACCGCTACAACGGCAAACGCCTCAATTCGCCGAATGATATCGTCGTCGATCGCCACGGGGCGATCTGGTTCAGCGATCCGACCTACGGCATCAGCACCGACTATGAAGGCGGCAAGCAGCAGCCGGAACTGCCGCCGGCTGTCTATCGTCTCGATCCGCGCGCGGGAACGCTGAGCCTCGTGGCCGACGATTTCGAAGGTCCGAACGGTCTCTGCTTTTCGCCGGACGGAAAGAAGCTTTACATCGCCGACACAGGCACCCTCTTTGCGCCAAACCCGACACAGCACATCCGCGTTTTCGATGTCGGCGACGACGGCGTGCGGCTGAGCGGCGGGCGCGTCTTCCATAAAGTCGACCCCGGCGCCGCCGACGGCTTCCGCTGCGACGAGGACGGCAATCTCTGGACCAGTGCCGGCGACGGCGTGCATTGCATCGATCCGTCGGGCGCTCTTCTCGGCAAAATCCGCGTGCCGTCGGCGGTCAGCAATCTCACCTTCGGCGGCCGCAATCGAAGCCGGCTCTTCCTTTGTGCCGGCACGACGTTGTATGCCATCTTCACGAACAAGCGCGGCAGCCAACGGCCATGACCTCACACATCGCCCGTATCGTGATGAATGTCGCCGACATTGCGCGGTCGCAGAAATTTTTTTCCGAAGCGCTGGGATTCCGCAAATCGCGCGTGCCTTCGTTTGCGCCAGCGCCGACCCGGTCCGCGGTGATGGCGCTCGGCGATCAGGCCATCGAGTTTGTCGAACATGACGAACCGGGCGCACCCTACCCGCCCGGCAGCACCGCCAGCGATCTATGGTTCCAGCATTTTGCGATTCGCACCGCCGACATGGCGCACGCCTATGAGCGGCTGAAGCAATGCGGCTTCGGTCCGATCTCGCAAAAGGGCCCGCAGGCACTGCCGCCTGAAGCGGGCGGCGTCGTCGCCTTCAAGTTTCGCGACCCCGACGGGCATCCGCTCGAGCTGCTGCAGCTCCCGCACGGGGTCCACACGGCCGGCATCGATCATACCGCGATCAGCGTCGCCGATGCGGACCGAAGCATCGCCTTCTACAGACTGTTCGACTTCGAAGTGACGACCCGCCGGACCAATACCGGAGAGGCGCAGGATCGCCTCGACGGGCTCGAGAATGTTTCGGTGGACGTGATTGCGCTCAGTGTCCCCGGCGCGCCGCCGCCGCATCTGGAGCTTCTCTGCTATCATCATCCTCGCGGCCGACACACGAGCGCGCCGGGGCGCCACGATATCGCCGACACCAAGCTCGTCATCGCGGTCCGGACCTGGCCGAAACTCTCGGCAGCCTTCGAGGCGGCCGGCTATGCGGTTTTGCGCGACTCTCATTCGGCATTCCTGCGCGATCCGGACGGTCACGGCATCATCCTGACGGCCCCGTGAAACCATCTCCTTCCTTGACGCTTATCAACTGGGGCGTCGCGCGTCGACGAAGGATATGCCATGCCCGGACGAATAGAAGACTACGCTGTCATCGGCAATTGCGAGACGATGGCGCTGGTCAGCCGCGAGGGCTCGATCGACTGGCTCTGTCTGCCCCGATTCGATCGCGCCGCCTGCTTCGCAGCGCTCCTGGGCGACAGGGACAACGGGCGCTGGCTGATCACCACGGCCGATCCCGACCCAAAAATCTCGCGGCAATATTGCGAAGACACGCTCGTTCTCGAAACAACATTTGAAACGAAGACGGGAAGCGTCCGCCTCACCGATTTCATGTTCCGGCGCGACGGCGTCAGCGACGTCGTTCGGCTTGTGCACGGCCTCAAGGGCAAGGTGGAGATGCAGATCGAACTTATCGTCCGCTTTGAGTACGGCTCGCGCGTTCCCTGGGTCACGCGACGCGACGACGGCCGTCTGCAACTGATTTCCGGCCCCGACCGGCTCCTGCTCGACACGCCCGTGGAACTGCGCGGCGAGGATATGCGCACGGTCGGCGAGTTCGAGGTCACCGAAGGCCAGCAGGTCGCTTTCATGCTGTCGCGCAGCCTCTCCTACCGTGCGGAGCCCGAGAAACTCGATGCCGCGGCGGCGCTCGAACAGATCAAGAAGTTCTGGTCCGATTGGGCCAAGCCGTTCCAGAATCACTGCGAGTGGTCGAAGCTCATGCTGCGCTCGCTGATCACGCTCAAAGGGCTTTCCCATTGGGAGACGGGCGGCATCGCGGCCGCGGCGACCACGTCGCTGCCGGAAAAGATCGGCGGCTCGCGCAACTGGGACTACCGCTATTGCTGGCTGAGGGACGCCACGCTGACTCTTTTTGCGCTGGTCGAAACGGGTTTTCTGGATGAAGCCAGGCGCTGGCGCGAATGGCTGCTGCGCGCGGCGGCCGGCAGTCCCGACCAATTGCAGATCATGTACGGTGTGGCGGGCGAACGACGCGTCGACGAGTACGAGGTTTCCTGGCTGGCCGGTTACGAGAATTCGGCGCCCGTCAGGATCGGCAATGCCGCGGCGGACCAGATTCAGGTTGATGTCTACGGCGAGATTGTCGAAGCGATGTATGTGGCGCGCAAGCGCGGGCTCCGAACCGAAGCTCCGAGCTGGGAACTGGAAATCGCTCTGCTCGAGCATCTTGCGAAGATCTGGGACAAGCCGGATCACGGCATTTGGGAGGTGCGCGGCGAGCGGCAACATTTCACCCATTCCAAAGTGATGGCCTGGGTCGCGTTCGATCGCGGCATTCGTTCCGCCGAGGAATTCGGACTCAAGGCGCCGCTCGAGCGCTGGCGCAGCTTGCGCGATCTCATTCACAACGATGTCTGCGCGCACGGCTTCAACAAGGAGCTCAACTCCTTCGTGCAGTATTACGGCTCGGACCAGCTCGACGCGAGTCTTCTGCAAATCGGGCTCGTAGGCTTTCTTCCGGCCGGGCATCCTTATGTGAAGGGAACCGTGGCGGCGATCGAGCGCTCGCTCGTGAAGGACGGTTTCGTGCAGCGCTATGATACGCATTCCGGCACCGACGGGCTGCCGCCCGGCGAAGGCGTTTTCCTCGCCTGCAGTTTCTGGCTTGTCGACAATTATGTCCTGCTCGGCCGCCACGACGAAGCCGTTGCGCTGTTCAAGCGCCTCATCGCTCTCTGCAACGATGTCGGGCTCCTGGCGGAAGAATATGATCCGGTCGACAAGCGGCAGGTCGGCAATTTCCCGCAGGCTTTTTCACACCTGGCGCTCATCAACAGCGCGCGCAATCTCTCGGTGCCGAGAGGACCGGCACAAGAACGCTCGGAAGGAACAGCCGAAACCACGCGCTCAAAGCTCCAGAACAAAGTCGATAAGGGTGAAGCCGTGGCGTGAGCCACGCGCTCTGGCGAAAGGACGTGCCTATGGCTCTCAAGATCGACCCGGCGAAACCGCTGAAGGGGCAGAAGGCGCTCGTCACCGGCGCCAGCTCCGGCCTCGGACATGCCACGGCCCTCGCATTCGGCGAGGCCGGCGCCGATGTCGTCGTGAACTATGTGGGCGATGCGAGAGGCGCCACCGACGCGGTCGAGAGACTGGGCGCTTTCGGCGTGAATGCCTATGCGCACCGGGCGGACGTCTCGCAGGAAGACGAAGTCAAGGCGATGTTCGCGACGATGCTGGAGAAATTCGGCACCATCGACATCCTCGTCGCCAATGCCGGGCTGCAGCGCGATTCCAGTTTCGCCGAGATGACGCTGGCGCAATGGAACACGGTCATAGGCGTCAACCTGACGGGACAGTTCCTCTGCGCGCGCGAAGCGGTGCGCGAATTCCTCCGCCGCGGCATCAGGCCGGAGATATCCTGTGCTGCCGGCAAGATCATCCAGATGAGCTCGGTGCACCAGGAGATCCCATGGACGGGGCACGCCAACTACGCGACGTCCAAGGGCGGCATCAAATTGCTGATGGAAAGCCTCGCGCAGGAAATGGCGCCGCATAAGATCCGGGTCAACGCCATCGCGCCCGGCGCCATCCGGACGCCGATCAATCGGCCCGCCTGGGACACGCCGGAAGCCTATAAGGCGCTGATGACGCTCATCCCCTACGGCCGCATCGGAGAGCCCGACGACATCGGCCGCGCGGCGGTGTGGCTCGCGTCGGATGCATCGGATTACGTCGTCGGCACGACGCTGTTCGTCGACGGCGGCATGACGCTCTATCCGGGCTTCGCGACAGGCGGATAAAACCGGTACAAAAACGATAACGCGCCGTCATATGGGTCAAAGGTTTGCGCGCGAAAATGCGAAAGGTTCGATAACACCGCGAGATTTTGCTGGCGGCTTTTGATCAAAAAGTGGTAGCA
>Ga0335069_10016974_pt1 | contig 10147 bp, 10 predicted proteins | sample Lox_Sample_11_FD_206714 | JGI IMG/M metagenome (GOLD analysis project Ga0335069, IMG submission 206714) | Soil microbial communities from Loxahatchee National Wildlife Refuge, Florida, United States - Lox_Sample_1.1 | ecosystem: Environmental > Terrestrial > Soil > Wetlands | place: USA...
GCAATGGTGCCTCCGGTGACTACCGTGTCCCCTCGGCGGCATCGACCTGCGCCAGCCAGTCAAGATACAGCAGGAACAGTTCGCGCTCGGTCGTGATGTCCAGCTTGTCGTAGAGCCGGCGCCGATGGTTCTTCACGGTGCCGCGGCCGATCCCCAGCCGCTTGGCGATGGTGGCGCTGGGATGCCCCGCGAGGATCAGTTCGACGATCTCGCGTTCCCGTGCCGTCAGCGCCTGGCCGAACCGGGTTAGCACCTCCTTGACGGACCGTCGCGCCGGCGCCAGCCCGCGCCGCTCGATCACGAACATGCGGCCGGCCGGGGCCAGCGGAAAGTCCGGTTCCAGCCCTTCGACATGCAGCACGCGGTCGTCCGGCAGGCCGATCTGCCCGGAACGGCGGTCCCCGAACTGCGCCAGCGCGGCTGCCACGGCCGGCTGCGCCGCCGCCTCGCGCCAACCCTCGCTGGCATAGACGGCGTCGCCGCTGCGATCGACGAGAAGCGTTGCCCGCGTCGGCGATGGCGACACGGCCGAGCGGCTGCTGCCGAGAGCGGCGAAGACGCGGCCGATATGGGCGCGATAGAGGCCGGCGATGGCCGGATAGATGCGGCGCGCCCGGTCCTTTTCGGCGGCGCTGAACCACCCGGCCGAGCGCTCGAGGAACAGGGCGATGCTGGCCCGGCCGACGCCCGGCAGGAACATGCCCAGCTCGTCGCAGATATTGGCCTGCCGCTGGAACACGCGGCGGTAGCGGCTCTGCGCTTGGCCCGGCGGCGACACCTCCCGCAGGCTGACCACGCCGCCGCGCTCGCGCTGCTGCCAGTAGTCGTAGAACGGGTCGAATCGGTAGTACCCCGACCGGTAGAGCTCGATGATGTGGTTGGGGAGGCCTTCGCAGATCAGAAAGTCCGGTGCGGAGAACCGCGCATAGCGGACGACCATCGCCATGTCGTGGCGGATCAGGCCGGCAAAGAGCCGCAGCAACTGCGCCGGAAACCCATCGCTGCCGATGGCGCGCGCCGCCGCGCCGAGGCTGGTGAGCCAGGCCGGATCGCTGAGGGACAGGACGGACGGCTTCTTCTTCATGTCTGTCGTCGCGGCGGATCAGGTCCGCAACCTAGCCGGCCCAGCCGCACGGGGGGAGGGGGAGATTCCTACCCGTGCCCGGTCTGAAAGTGGCGGGTCGCTCCTGGAAACGACGAATCGAGAACATAAGTGATAGGGATTATGGGGTCGGCAGCGACGTCGCCCGAACAGGGGCCGGTTACTTAAGAAGCAGCCGTTTATGGCACCCATTCCCCGGTCGGGGGCATGGCTCGCCGGGGACCATTCATGACCAAGCGATTTCGTGGTGTGCAGGATGGCTCGGATACTCGTTATCGATGACGACGAACTCGTGCGCGGCACGGTGCAGGCGATCCTGGCTACGGCGGGTCACGACATCATGCTCGCCAGCAACGGCGAACAGGGCCTTACAGAGCTCGAGCGTGCCGCTTTCGACCTCGTGATCATGGACGTTTTCATGCCGCAGAAGGAAGGTCTCGAGACGATCCGTGACATGCGCCGCCAGGGCATGGAGACGGCCGTCATCGTGATGACGGGCGGCCCGACCCAACGCGCCGACGGCGGCCGGCGGGCCGGCGTGAACTATCTGCAGATGGCCCGGGCCTTCGGCGCCAATGGAACGATCCAGAAGCCGTTTACACGCCAGCAGCTCCTGGCCGTCGTCGATGAATGCCTGGCTGGACCGGCACCCCCGCCGGCCGCCTGATTCACTATCGCCCGCCGAGATTTCGCCCTGGTTGCAGCCGCAAATCGGCCATAATAACGGGTAAAATCGCCGTCATCCCAACAGGCTTCCGCCGCTACAGCGAGGGCTTACGCCGTGCCGCAGACGATCGCCCTGGTCGATGACGACCGCAACATCCTGACCTCCGTGCAGCTGGCGTTGGAGGCCGAAGGCTTCGCCGTCCGCACCTACACCGACGGGGCCGAGGCGCTACGCGGTCTCACCGCCACGCCTGTCGACCTCGCCATTCTCGACATCAAGATGCCGCGCATGGACGGCATGGAGCTGCTCGAACGCCTGCGCCGGGCCAGCGATCTGCCGGTCATCTTCCTGACCTCCAAGGACGACGAGGTCGACGAGCTGATGGGCCTGCGCATGGGTGCCGACGACTACATCAAGAAGCCGTTCTCCCAGCGCCTGCTGATCGAGCGCATCCGCGTCCTGTTGCGCCGCGAGGCGGCGAACCGGGAAGGTGCCACGCCGGCTGGCGAAACCCTGTCGCGCGGCGACCTGAACCTCGATTCCGCCCGCCACCTGTGCACCTGGAAGGGGCAGCCGGTCGACCTGACCGTGACCGAGTTCCTGCTGCTGAAGTCGCTGGCGTCGCGCGTGGGTCACGTCAAGAGCCGTGACCAGTTGATGGATGCAGCCTATGGTGAGCATATCTATGTGGATGACCGCACCATCGACAGCCACATCAAGCGCCTGCGCAAGAAATTCCGGGTAATTGATGGCGAGTTCGCGCAGATCGAAACGCTCTACGGGGTCGGCTACCGCTATCGCGACCGCTAGGTCGCGGCCCGCCGCCCCGCCGGTCTGAGGCACGGCCCCAGGGGCCGCCGACGAGGCGCCGGTGACGCTCAGCATCGAACCTCGGCTCGGGTCGCCCGGCGCGGCGGGCTTCCCGGCCCCGTCGGCGGGAGCGCAGGCGCCGGCCGGAAAGACCAAGCCCGACATCGAATTGCCAATCCTGCGCGCCGAGCGGCCGCTGCCGGATGCGCGCCGGCGCCGGCGCCGGCGCACCTCGCGCCTGCGCCGCCGCATCCTGACTCTCAACGTCCTTGCCCTCGTCATTCCCATCGCCGGCCTTCTCTATCTCGACCAGTATCGCGACAACCTGATCGACACCGAGTTCGACGCGCTGCGTACCGAGGGCCAGCTGTTCGCCGCTGCCCTGGGCGAGGCTGGGGTGACGGCCGGCGACCAGGGGGACGAGCGACTGATGCCGGAATTGGCGCGCCTGACGCTGCGCCGCATGGTCGAGATCTCCAAGCACCGCGCCCGTCTCTTCGGCCAGGACGGCGCGCTCGTCGCCGACAGCTTGCGGCTCTACACCCCCGGCGGCCAAGTCGAGATCGAGCCGCTGCTGCCGCCCGAGCCGGAAAGCCTGTTCGAGAAGCTGATGACCGACATCTACGAATGGGTGCTGAGCCTGTTGCCGGCGGGCCATCGCTGGCCGGCCTATCCGGCCGACAGCGTCGACCAGCGCGCCGACAGCTATCCGGAAGCCGTGCAGGCGCTGCGCGGCGACATCGGCCGCGCCATCTACGAGCGCCGCCAGGGCGGCCTGGTCATCAACGTCGCGGTGCCCGTGCAGCGCTACCGGCAGGTGCTCGGCGCACTGCTGCTATCGAGCGACGGGGCCGACATCGACGAGGCCGTGCGCAGTCTGCGCTTCGACATTCTCAAGGTATTCGGCGTGGCGCTGGCGGTCACGGTGCTGATCTCCTCCTATCTGGCGCGGACGATCGCGAGCCCGATCCATCGCCTGGCCGATGCCGCCGATCGCGTTCGTCGCGGCCATGGCCGCCAGATCGATATTCCCGATTTCTCGCGCCGGCGCGACGAGATCGGCGATCTCTCCGGCGCTTTGCGCGACATGACGCGCGCGCTATGGCAGCGCATGGACGCCATCGAGCACTTCGCCGCCGATGTCGCGCACGAGATCAAGAATCCGCTGACGTCGCTGCGCAGCGCCGTCGAGACTGTGGCGCGCCTTGAAGATACCGAGAAGCAGAAGCGGCTCATGACGATCATCCTCGACGACGTCGAACGACTGAACCGGCTGATCACCGACATCTCCGACGCCTCGCGGCTCGACGCCGAATTGTCCCGCGCCGAGATGGCGCCGGTCGATATCGGCAGCATGCTGCGAGCGCTCGCAGAGTTGCACGAGGCGACGATCGCCGAAGGCGACTCGCCGTTGAAGCTGGAGATCGCCTCCTACCAGAACCTCGTCGTCACCGGCATCGAGGGCCGTCTTGTGCAGATCTGGCGCAACCTCATTGCCAACGCCGTCTCCTTCAGCCCGCCCGGCGCCAGCATCCGCATCGCCGCCGCCCGGGCCGGCGACAAGGTGCGGGTCACCATTGCCGACGACGGACCGGGCATCCCGCCCGAGAAGCTCGCCGCCATTTTCGACCGCTTCTATTCCGAGCGTCCGGCCGGCGAGAAGTTCGGCACTCACTCGGGTCTCGGCCTCAGCATCTCCAAGCAGATCGCCGAGGCCCATGGTGGCAGCATCGTCGCCGCCAATCGCACGGCCGCCGATGGCCACATCCTCGGCGCCGTCTTCACCGTGACGCTGCCGGCGGCGTAGCGCATTGACCGCGGTCGACCGGCTCTTCGTCCAGGCTACCTGCGTCGCCGTCGACGGCGCCGGCGTGCTGCTGCGGGGACCATCGGGCAGCGGCAAGTCGGACTTGGCACTGCGCCTCATCGACGGCGGCGCCGAGCTGATTGCCGATGATGGCGTCGAGCTGCGCCGCGCCGGAGATCGGCTGATCGCCGCTCTTCCCGGTCAGGCGCCCGCGACTCTGCGCGGCCGGCTCGAGGTCCGCGGTGTCGGCATCTTGCCGGTGGCGTCGGTGCCCGAAGCGCCGCTCGTCCTTGCCGTCGACCTGGTCGCCGTCGTCGAGCGATTGCCCGAACCTGAGACAGTTCAATGGCTTGGGATTGCGATACCGGTGCTCCGCCTGGCCGGATTGGAGGCGTCCGCCACGGCCAAGGTTCGCCTTGCGGTGCGGACCTTGCCGGGGTCTATAATCCGCCCCCCATGAATGACTACCGAAAGCCGGCGGCCGCCGGTCCCGCCGCGAACCGGGGATCGACGGACAACTCCCGGCGCCTCCTCGTGGTCACCGGCCTGTCCGGTGCCGGCCATACCACCGCCCTGAAGGGACTCGAGGATCTCGGCTACGAAGCGGTCGACAATCTGCCGCTGCTGTTGCTGGGCGGCATTGCCGGCGACACCGATGACGGGACGGGCGCCATTGCCATCGGCGTCGACAGCCGCACCCGCGATTTCACCGCGGCCGCGCTGGCCGAGCGTCTCGATCGCCTGCGCGGCACGCCCGGCCTTGAGGTGAAGCTCGTCTATCTCGACTGCGCCGACGAGGCGCTGCGCCGCCGCTTCACCGAGACGCGGCGCCGGCACCCGCTGGCGCTCGATCGGCCGGTGAGCGACGGCATCCGCCAGGATCGGCAGCTGCTCGCCCCTCTGCGCGAGCACGCCGATCTCGTCATCGACACGACCGACCTGACGATCGCCGATCTGCGGCGCGAGCTGCGCGGGCATTTCGCCTTGCATCGGCGACCCGGCTTGGCCTTCTCCGTCGTCTCCTTTTCCTATCGCCATGGCCTGCCGCGCGAGGCCGACCTGGTGTTCGATGTCCGCTTCCTCAAGAACCCGCACTACGATCCGGCGCTGCGTCCACTCACCGGGCGCGATGCGGAGGTCGGCCGTTTCATCGAGGGCGATGGCGCCTTCGCGCCGTTCTTCTCGGCGCTCACCGGGCTGCTGCTGCCGCTGCTCCCCTGCTTCGAGCGCGAGGGCAAGAGCTATGTCACCATCGCGATCGGCTGTACCGGCGGCCGCCATCGCTCGGTCTTCGTCGCCGAGCGGCTGGCCGCCTGGCTCGCCACCCAGGGTCGCACGATCAGCATCCGGCACCGCGATACCGCCGGGCTTTCCGCCGAGGAGTCATGACTGTGGCGCTTGAAGAGGTAGGTTCGATGATTGGCATGGTTCTCGTCACCCACGGTCGTCTGGCGACGGAGTTCGTCGCCGCGCTCGAGCATGTGGTCGGGCCGCAGCAACGCATTGCCGCCGTCTGCATCGGCCCCGAGGACGATATGGAGGTGCGACGACGCGAGATCCTCGACAGCATCAAGCAGGTCGACGAGGGCGACGGCGTTGTCCTGCTCACGGACATGTTCGGCGGTACGCCCTCCAATCTCGCCATCTCCGTGCTCGATCGCGCCAATGTCGAGGTCATCGCCGGCATCAACCTGCCCATGCTGATCAAGCTCGCCTCGTTGCGCAGCACCGCCAAGCTCGCCGTCGCCGTCGCCGCCGCCCAGGACGCCGGCCGCAAGTACATCAACGTCGCCTCCCAGCTCCTCGCCGATACCCGCAGCTGAACATCAGCTGCCGTCCGTCATGTCTGCCGAGAACGCCCAGGCCGCCACCGCCGCCGTTGCCGTCACCCGCACCGCCGTGATCTGCAACCAGCGCGGATTGCACGCGCGCGCCGCCGCCAGGTTCGTCAAGCTGGCCGGCCAGTTCACGGCCGACGTTACGGTGACCAAGGGCGAGACCAGCGTCTCCGGCACCTCGATCATGGGATTGATGATGCTGGCGGCCGGACCCGGCTGCGAGGTCGAGCTCAAGGCGACCGGCCCGCAGGCCGCGGCCGCCATCACGGCGCTCGCCTTCCTGATCGAGCGCGGCTTCGATGAAGGCTGAGCGCAAGCGAAGCGGAACGCGGCGCGGCCGCGGCCCCACAGCCGAACGTGTTTTCGACGGGCTCGGCGTCTCCCCGGGCATCGCCGTCGGCCCGGCCCATGTCGTCGAAAGCGGCCAGATCGACGTTCCCGAATACGCCGTCGCCGAGGACAAGGTAGCGGCCGAGCAGCAGCGCTTCGCCGAGGCCGTCGCCAAGTCGCAGCGCCAGGTGAAGAAGCTGAAGGTGAAGTCGGCGACCCTGCACGGCGCCGCCGCCGAGGAGCTCGGCTTCCTCCTCGATTCCCGTCTGCAGATGCTGACCGGCTCGCGCGTCGTGCGCGGTGTCGAGCAGCGCATCGCCGAGCAGCGCATCAATGCCGAGGCCGCCGTGCGCGCCGAAATCTCCCAGGTGGCCGAGAGCTTCGCCGCCCTCGACGACGCCTATCTTGCCGCCCGCGCCGACGATATTCGCGAGGTCGGCGACCGCCTCATCCGCAACCTCACGCGCACCCCCTACCAGGCCTTCTCGCGCCTGCCGGCGGGAAGCATCATCGTCGCCGAGGAGCTGACGCCGGCCGACACCGCGCTCATGGACCCTGCGCTCGTCGGTGGCTTCGCCACCGCCATCGGCGGCACGGAAAGCCACACGGCGATCATGGCCCGCTCGCTCGGCCTGCCCGCCGTGCTCGGCACCGGGCCGCTGGCCGGCGCCGTCAAGACCGGCGACACCGTCATCGTCGATGGCCGCGCCGGCCGCCTGGTCGTGCGGCCGAAGGCGGCGACGCTGGCCGACTACGAGCGCCGGCGCGGCGAGTTCGCCGAGGGCCAGCGGCAGCTTGCCGGCCTCAAGCGGCTCCCGGCGGTTACCCGCGACGGCACCGAGATCGCGCTTTACGCCAATCTCGAATTGCCGCGCGAGACCGAACTGGCGCTCGCCGCCGGTGCCGAAGGCGTCGGGCTGCTCAGGACCGAATTCCTCTTCATGAACCGCCCGGACCTGCCGGACGAAGAAGAGCAGTACCAATCCCTGCGCGAGCTGATCCGAGGCATGGACGGCCGTCCGATCACCGTGCGCACCCTCGACGTCGGCGGCGACAAGCTGAGCGCCAGCCTCGAGGCATACCAGGGTGGGGGCGCCAACCCGGCCCTCGGCCTGCGCGCCATCCGGCTGTCGCTCAAGGTGCGCGATCTCCTGGACACGCAGCTGGCCGCCATTCTGCGCGCCGCCGCGCTCGGCCCAGTGCGCATCCTCTTGCCGATGATCGCGACGGTCAGCGAGGTGCGCCAGGTGCGCGATGCCATGACCATCGTGGCCCGCCGCCTGCGGCGGCGTGGCATCAAGATCGCCGATCCGCTGCCGCCTTTGGGGGCGATGATCGAGGTGCCCGGCGCCGCGCTCGCCGCCGATGCGCTGGCCCAGGTCGCCGACTTCTTCGCCATCGGCACCAACGATCTCACCATGTACACGCTGGCCATCGACCGCGGCGACGAGCAGGTGGCGCATCTCTACAACCCGCTGCATCCGGCGGTCCTGCGCCTCATCCAGTTCGCCACGGAAGCAGCGCTGCGCGCCCGCATTCCCATCAGCGTCTGCGGCGAGATCGCCGGCGACCCTCGTTATGCCGCCTTGCTTCTCGGCCTCGGCATTCGCGAGCTGTCGATGGCGGCCAACGCCCTGCCGCGCGTCAAGCAGCGCATCCGTAGCCTCGACATCGTCGCCGCCACGCGCTGCGCCCGCCAGATCATGGACCAGTCCGACTCCGGCCGCATCGCCACCCTGCTCGACGACTTCAACGGCCTCGCCTGAACAAACCCTCCCCCGCAAAGGCGGGGGAGGGCATTGCTTGGATTCGATTCGGCGGCAGGCGCGTCAGTGGGTGAATTCGACGAGCTTGCTGATCGAGCCGTCGTCGTTGTCGAAGATAAGCCCGATGCCGGGCGCGTAATATTTCTTTTCGATCACGCCAGGCTCGAGGGGCGCCGTATTGCGGGTCACAAGGCAGGTCTTGTCGCAGCTTGCGAACGGCGAGGTGGCGCTCCCGGTCGTGCTGATGACTTCGGCGATGTCCTCGGCATTTGTGAGGGAGAATTCCTCGCGGTAGGCGTCGCCCACCTGTGGTGAGGCCAGCATGATGATGCCAGGCTGGTCACCGTCGCGGTCAGCTTTGAACGATCCGTCGATACTCGTCAGCTCTGGTGCGCGCGGACGATCGCCCCGGAACGTCTCGAACTCGCGCGATAGTTCGCCGCAATACCAGACGTTTCCGGCAAGGTCCTGAGCGAACCAGTCGTCGGTCTGTTCGAGCACGTTTCCGGTCTTGGCGTCGGTGACCACGTCCTCAGAGACGCGGCAAGTGACGCCGTCGATGAGCTTTGTCTTGTCGGTGATCGTCACGATGTCTACCTGACCGCCACCGGTGTATTTCCAGCGCATGCCGACGACGACCGGGAAGAAGGGGTTGGGTTTGACGCCGTGGCCGATGTCGTCGGGGTTGACGAACTGGCGCGGTTCAAATTCCGGATCATAGCGATCCTCGCCGAGCAGGCTGCAGACGTGCAACCGTGCATCATGCTCGTCGTTGCACGACTGCATGTCGTCCGTCAGGGTCTGCTGCGCATCGGCATTGCACTTCGTGCGGTCCTTGTCGTCAGTCTCGTTGATGCAGATGCCCTTCGAGGTATAGAACGTGACGCGCGCGTCGTTCTGACACGCCGTGAGAGCGGCATCCGATGTCTGTGTGCAGAAGCCGGCGGCGAGCGCAGCGGGTGGAGCGAGGAAGCCTCCCAAGCTGGCGGCAAGGAAGCCGGCGATTGCGTTGCGGACCGTATTGGGGATGGCGTGCCGCGGCCGCACTCGGCCGGGGTGGGCAGGCTGCTTCGGGATCATGACCTCGTCCTCCGCAGGTTGTTTGCGTGGCCAAGGTCCGCTCCAGCGCGCGTGCCCGTAAATCCGCTCTTTGTCGGACAAGCATGTCAGATGCGTTCGTTCAATTGTCCTCGAAGCGGGTTGCAGCCGGCCGCGCCGTCCGTCCCACTAATGTCGTAGAGTTGCAATGATGGGCCGCTGAACCGTCCGATCGAAAGGCTACATCTTCGGAAGTTCGATCCTGGGCCCACTCGGCGGGGCTGGCGTCAGCAGATCCTCCAGAAAATAGGCGGAGAAGGCTGTCTTGCCCGGCAAGTCTGACTTCCGATAGATAGCCTGCGCCTGCTGCCGCACGGTCGCTTCGGAGGTGCCGCGCATCGTGGCGATCTCCTTGTGGCTCAGCCCCTTGAGGATCAGAAGGCCGATGTCGCGCTCGGCGGCGGTCATGCCCCAATGCTCGAACTGCCGGTCTATCTCGGCCTTGATCCCCGCCAGGTTGGCTTGCACCTTGGCGCGCCAGTCGGCGCCCTCGGCGCGCGCCAGGTCCAGATCCCGGATCAGCGTCATCTTCTCCTCATGCTGCGTTTGCATGCGCTGAACAAGCAGCGCCAGCCCCACCGCCGAGATGATGAGCAGCAGCAACTGCACCGTGTCGATCAGGAAATCAGGCAGCGAGAAGGAATCGTTATCGAACCAGACGTCCAGCGCTCGCAGCAGCACGAACGATCCGGCGCCGAGAGCAAGTAAAAGCCACCTGACCTGCCGCTC
>Ga0335069_10016977_pt1 | contig 10146 bp, 10 predicted proteins | sample Lox_Sample_11_FD_206714 | JGI IMG/M metagenome (GOLD analysis project Ga0335069, IMG submission 206714) | Soil microbial communities from Loxahatchee National Wildlife Refuge, Florida, United States - Lox_Sample_1.1 | ecosystem: Environmental > Terrestrial > Soil > Wetlands | place: USA...
GCCGGACGGGCGCGCGACGTATCGAGTGACAGTGGAGCGGTTCGCATGGCTGCTGCCCATTGCGAAAGATGCCGAGGCAATCGTGTGGGTGCCGACGCGCACGGAGCTACGCACCCAAGAATGAGCCGAGTTTCCAGCGCCGCGCCGGCGAGCCTTAGAGCAAGGGGCAGCGGGCGCGAAGGCCGGAGAAGAGAGGGCGGGGCGGTCATGGCAAGTTCAGGGCTGAAGCATGACGCGCCCCGTACCCTCAAGGAAGGACGTGCTAGACTCTCGATTCAGTCCCGTGAACGACCCACTGCCGCGACGCTACTGGCCACTGCGAGCGATATTTGGCGTTGCCGCGGCGGCATTTCTTTTTCCTCTTGGAACATTTCTAAGCGCACAGCCGGAGACGCTGGAAGACTGCGTGGAGCGGTTGGCGCATAAGGCCGCTGCTATGCCGCACGAGCGGCGGATGACCCTGGTGTGGGTGAATCACGCCGGGTTTTCGGACGAGCGAGCGGAACGCTTGCGCCTACGGTTCGTGACCCAGATGGAAACCGCGCAAGTGCATTTTGTGCAGGGCGAAGCGGCTCCGGCGCTGCGGGTGGCGATGGAACGGACGCCGACGCAGATTGTGTTTGCAGCGACAGTTCCGGCGGAGGGCAGCACGAACGTAGCGATTGAAGAGATCGCGCGGACGTCGGCGGGCAGCGACGAGCCGAGAGCACAGGGAGTGCGGCTCGAAAAAGAACTGCTCTGGCGGCAGGAGACCCGAATTTTGAGCGCTGCCGTTACCCAGGATGAGCAAGGACGGGTCTTGCTTGTGCTCGACGAGGATGCGCTGCGCATCCTCCGGGAATACGCCGGCGAGTGGGAGTTGGAGGAATCGAGAAATTTGCCGGGACCGAAGCAGGCACCGCGCGGGGCGCGAGGGCAGATCCTGGTGACGGAAGGAGTCACGCAGCACGCAAGCGTGATGCTGCCTGGGCGCCGGTGCGATGTGAGCCTGACGCAGGCCGGCGGCGCGAACGTGACCTGCGTGAGCGGCGGCGGTGAATGGCCCGCCGGGCGCTTGCTGGCGAAGCCGGATTGCGGGGCGCAAACATGGTGGCTGAGGAGCAGCGGCTCCGACTGGATCGCCGAGGACCGGCTGCAGCTGCGCGGCGCAAACGCAGGCAAGGACGCCGGGCCGGCAGCCGAACTGAGTTTGCCAGGGCCGGTGATTTCCATCGCGGCCGGAGATGGTCCGGAAAACGCCACAGCCACGGTGCGGAATCTCACGACGGGAAACTACGAGGTGTACGGCATTGCGCTGGCGTGCGGGAATTGAACGGCTGACGTGTGCCACGGCCGCAATGGTGCTGCTGGCGTCCGCCAATGCGCGCGGCGCAGGCAAGCCGGTGTACGGCGGAACCCTGCGGGTGGAACTGCGCGCGTCCGGGGTGACGTGGAATCCAGCAAAATGGAAGCCCGGTACGCCGGAGTTCTCGAGTAACGAACGGCTGGGCGAACTGGTGTTCGAACGGCTGGTGTCCCTGGACAATTACGGCCGGTTTCAGCCGCAGCTGGCGACGGAGTGGAGCCGCGACGCGGCGGGCAAACGCTGGGTGTTTACCCTGCGGCCTGGCGTGAAATTTTCCGACGGTTCACCGCTGACCAGCGGGGACGTGACCTCGGCATTGCAAGGGCTCTTGCCGCGCGGCATGCAGATCAGCGCGACAACGGGCGGCGTGGTGATTCAAGCCACGAGCGCCGCGACCGATTTGCTGGAGATGCTGAGCTACGGGCCGTACTTCGTGTACAAGGACGCCGGACAGAGCGTGCCGCTGGGTACCGGACCGTTCGTGGTGGAAAAGGAAGACCCGGCGGGCCAGCGGCTGCGGCTGCGCTACAACGAATTGTGCTGGAGTGGCCGGCCGTTCGTGGACGCGATCGAAGTGACACTCGGCGTGCCGCCTTTGCGTGCGTTGCTGGATGTGCAGCTGGGACGCGCGGATCTGGCGGAGCTTTCCGCGGACACGGCGCGGCGCGCGCAGCAGACGAAGACGAAACTCTGGGCTTCGGCGCCGGTGGTACTGTACGCGTTGCAATTTTCCGAATCCGCGCGCTCGGCGAGCGAGCAGGACGCTCGCGCGGCGCTGGAGGCTTCACTGGACCGCGAGGCGATGGCCCGGGTGTTGCTGCAGAAGCAAGCTGAGCCGGCAGCCGCCTTCTTGCCGCAATGGCTCTCGGGATATGCTTTTCTTTTCCCGATGGAAACAAATGTGGAGAAAGCAAAGGCATTGCGTGCGAAGCTGCCGGTAAGTGCGGCGGGCGCGGGCCAGCCGCTGCGCATCGGCGTGGAAACGGGGAACGACCTGGCGAGACTCCTGGCGGAACGCGCGGTGGTGAACGCGCGCGCGGCGGGCCTGACTTTGAGCGTGCTGACGACAAAGGCCGGGCGCGCGGGCGACGGCAACGGGAAATCGACGGACCTGGACGCCCAACTGGTAGCCTGGCGCTACAGTTCGCTTTCGCCTCGGGAAACACTCGAGGATCTGGCCAGCGCGTGGAAGGTGGACGCGGCGGAAGGCGTGCCGGCGGATGGCGAGGCGCGCTATGCTTGGGAAAAGCGCATGATGGATGAAAGGAATCTGTTGCCGTTGGTGGCGGTGCCGGACTACGCGGCGGTGGATGCGCGGGTGCGGAACTGGGCGCCTGCGGCGTGGGGCGAGTGGCGGCTGGCCGATGTTTGGCTGGAAGCCGCGGAAAATAGCGCCGGTGGGGCGAACGGCATGGGCAGTACGGGCGCGACTGGGGCAAAGCCATGAGTTTCCGGACAAAATTATTCCTGCTGTTCCTGGTGACGGTGCTGGCGTCGGTCTCGGCGGTCACCTACAGCGTGACCCACTACACCCGGCAGGCATATGAAGAGGCGGATGCCCAGCGAACCCAGGCGCTGGTGGAGCAGTTCCGCAAGGAGTTCGCGCAGCAGGGCGAAATCGTGGCGCACGATGTGGAGAACGTCACCAATTCCGAGACCACGCTGAAGATGGCCATCGATCTGGACCGGCCGAACGCCGACCAATCCACGTATTTGCACGATGCGGCCGGCGCGGCTCAGGAGCACGGGCTGAATTTCATGGAGTTCGTCATCGCGGATGGAACGCTGATTTCCTCGGCGCAATATCCGGCGCGCGTGGGCTACAAGGAGACCTGGGTCACGAATGGCAAGGACTGGAACGGCAGCGAAGCGTTCCTGCGCCGGGAGGAGCTGCCGAACGAAGTGGCGGTGGCGCTGACGGCGGTGCGCACCCAGCCGAACGTCTCTCGGCCGTTTTATGTGATCGGCGGAAAGCGGCTGGACAAGAAATTCCTGGGAGCGCTGGTGGCTCCGGCCGGGATGCGGACACTGCTTTATCTGAACTTGAACCCGACCTTTACCGCCTCGGACATAACCGGCGCGGGCGAGGAAGTGGAACAGCCGGAGCGCTTCGCACCGATGATTGCGCAGATTCAAAAGCAGCCGGCGCCGCTGGTGGAGACGATTCAGTGGACGGACCAGGCAGAATCGGCGGAAGCGTTTCACGTGCTGCCGCTGACCGGGCGCAACGGCGAACTGCTCGGCGCGTTGCTGGTGGGAAGTTCGCGGCGTGAACTGGTGCTCTTGACGCGGCACATCATGAAGCTGGCGGCGGCCGTGGCTGGCGCGGCGATCGTGATTGGTCTGTTGCTCACGTGGTGGGTCTCGGCGCGCATTACCCGGCCGATCGAACAACTGGCGGAAGGCGCGCGCGAGGTCGCCGCCGGGAATTGGGACACACGGATTCAACTCAGCGGAAGCGACGAGACCGGGCAGCTGGCGACGGCCTTCAATAACATGACCGCCAAGCTGGCGTCGCAACGCGAACGGCTGGTGCAGACCGAGCGCGTGGCGGCGTGGCGCGAACTGGCCCGGCGGCTGGCGCACGAGTTGCGCAATCCACTGTTCCCGCTGCAGATCACGGTCGAAAACATGCAACGCGCGCGGCAGCTGGCCCCGGCGCAGTTCCAGGAAGTGTTCAACGAATCGACGGCAACGCTGAAAGCCGAGCTGGCCAACCTGAATACCATCGTCAGCCGCTTCAGCGATTTTTCCAAAATGCCTGCGCCTGAATTTTCGCAGGTGGATGTCAGCGAAGCGATTCGCGGCGCGGTCCGGCTGTTCGAGCCGCAGTTCCATGAGGTCGGCAAGCCGAATATCGCGACGGAATATTTCCTGAAGGATGGCCTGGAGATTGACGCCGACCCGGACCTGCTGCACAAGGCGCTGCAGAACCTGGTGCTCAACGGCCTGGACGCGATGCCGGCGGGCGGAACTCTGACCTTCCGTACCTTCGATACACCGGGCGGCGTGCGCATCGAGGTTTCGGATACGGGCAAGGGGCTGACGCCGGAAGAATGCTCGCGGCTTTTCACGCCCTACTACACCACGAAGCAGCAAGGCACGGGCCTCGGACTGGCGATCGTGCAGTCGGTCGTGAGCGATCATCGCGGAACCATTTCGGTGGCTAGCGAGGAAGGGCACGGCACGACATTCCGCATCGAGTTGCCCAAGCACCAGCCGGGCGTCACCACGAAAAAAGCCGAAACCCCGGTGTCCGCCGCGCATGCCGGCTCGCCCAAGCCGGAAACAACCGCCGCGGCGAGCGACTGAGCCGGACGGGCCTGCCTACTGTGAGCAAGAAAGCTCATCTGCTTCTGGTGGACGACGACGCCAACACGCTGGCGTCGCTTTCTCGCGCCTTTCGCCTGGAAGGGCACGAAGCCACGGTCTGCGACAACGCGAATCGCGCACTGGAACTGCTGCGCACAGAAAAGTTCGACCTGATTTTTTCCGATGTGGTCATGCCCGGCAAGAGCGGACTGGAATTTCTGGAAGAGCTGAAAAGCGCGGGAGTGAAAGCGCCGGTCATCCTGATTTCCGGGCAGGCAAATATCGAGATGGCGGTGCGTGCGACGAAGCTCGGCGCCCTGGATTTTTTGGAGAAGCCGCTGTCCACAGACAAGCTGCTGGTCACGGTGGAGAATGCGCTGCGTCTCTCCCGCCTGGAAAACGAAAACCGCGAGCTGAAGAAACTGTTGGGCAAGCATCAGCTGGTCGGTACCGGGCCCGCGATGAAAAAGCTGCAGGCGCAGATCGAGCGCGTGGCGGGCAGCGAGACGCGGGTATGCATCCTGGGCGAAACCGGCACCGGCAAGGAGCTGGTGGCGCGTGCCATTCACGAGAAATCGCCGCGCCGCGAGGGGCCGTTCATCACGCTGAATTGCGCGGCCGTGCCGGCCGAGCTGATCGAGTCCGAGCTGTTCGGGCACGAGAAGGGCGCGTTCACCGGAGCAGCGGCGAGGCACCTGGGCAAGTTTGAGCAGGCGGAAGGCGGGACGCTGTTCCTGGACGAGATCGGCGATATGCCGACCGCGATGCAGGCAAAGCTGTTGCGCGTGCTGGAAGAAGGCGAAGTGGAGCGCGTGGGCGGCGACAAGCCGGTGAAGGTGAATGTTCGTGTTGTTGTGGCCACGCACCGCAATCTGGAAGACCTGGTGACGCAGAACGCGTTCCGGCGCGATCTGTTTCATCGCGTGTATGTGTTTCCGTTATTTTTGCCGCCGCTGCGCGAGCGGCGCGAGGATTTTGCGGAGTTGGTGGCGCACTTCGCGCGACAGGTGGCGGCGCAGAATGGCTGGAAGGAAAAAGAGTTTTCAGCGGAAGCCATCGCCGCGTTGCAGCAGTATGGCTGGCCGGGAAATATCCGCGAACTGCGCAATGTGGTCGAGCGGCTGGTACTGCTGGCGGAGGGCCAGCGCATCACGTCGGAAGAGGTGCACACCGCCCTGCCCGCAGCGGCCGCGGGCGCCCTGGGCGCGGCTTCGGCCGAACGCGACGGCGCGGGCACCGGGACCCTGGCGGCGCGCACGGAGGTTTTCGAGAAGGAAGTGCTGCTGGCGGAGATCCGCAAGCACAATTTCCATATGACCAATGTGGCCAAGTCGCTGGGCCTGGAGCGCAGCCATCTCTACAAGAAATGCCAGCAGCTTGGAATTGACTTGCAATCGCTGCGGCGACCGGAATAATTTGCAAGGAATGAATCTTTGGTGGATGGGAGTGCCTGCGGGAGCGCTCGCCGCCGGCGCAGCAATCGCCCACGCGGCGGTCAACGCACAGTCGCAGCTCTTTGGCGCGACGCTGCGCCACACCAGCCAGCCCTCGCAGATCGCAATCACGTTTGACGACGGCCCGAACCCGGCCATCACCCCGAAGCTTCTGGACCTGCTGGATCAACACCAGGCGAAGGCGACATTTTTCATGATCGGGCGCTGGGTGCGCGAGTGCCCGGACCTGGTGCGCGAAATCGCGCGGCGCGGGCACTGCGTTGGAAACCACACGCACACGCATCCCAACCTTTTCTGGCTTACGCCCGGCCAGGTACACAAGGAACTCCAGCAGTGCCAGGATGCGCTGCGCGACGCGCTCGGCGCTGCGCCTGTGTACTTCCGGCCGCCTTACGGGCTGCGAAATCCCTGGGTGGTGCCGGTGGCCCGCCGGCTTGGCATGCAGACCGTGATGTGGACGATGATTCCGGGCGACTGGCGCCAGGGCCCGGTCGGCACACTGATTCGCACCATGGAGCCGATTGCGCAACACGCGATGCAGGCGGCTACGCGCACCTCTGGCGACGTGCTTTGTCTGCACGACGGCACCCAGCGCGCGCTGGGCGGCGACCGTACGCGCACGCTGAGAGCGCTGGAAGTGTGCCTGCCACGCTGGCGCGAGTTGGGACTGAAGTTTGTTACAATCGCCGATGCGGTAAAGGCTCCCGCAGGTTAACCATGGACTCGCGCGCGTTTTACACGGAACGGGAAGAGAACAAGGCGCAGAAGATTCTGTGTCCCAGCTGTCGCAATGAATTCACGGCTTCGGTGCGCTGGAAAGTGTGCACCAAGCGCAGGGAACTGGCGCGCGGCGCCAGCTCGGAAGACCGCGCAAAGTTCGCGAAAGCCAGTTCGTATATGGTGCGCCTGGATGACCTGGTCGCCTGCCACAAGTGCCGCAAGCGCATCGAGCTGACCGGGCAATCCACGGTGCTGATCAACGACAACCTGGGCGACCGCAACGCCGACCCCGAAAACTTCGGCAACCGCTAAATTTCCGGGTACATCTCGAAGAACGCTTGCACCGACTGGTGCAGCGTGGCTTCGATTTCTTCCTTGCTTCCTTCGATCAAGTGCATGGTGACCCGCGCGGTGCGGCCATTTTTCAGCTTGATCGTGGCGTCCTGAATTTCACCGAGGTCTTCTTCCGGCAACAGCCTCATGCCGTAAATCAGAGCGAGCTTGGCCATAACAGGATTCTCCGTAAAGTGTCTTGTCCAGACTGACTGCGCCGCGGCGAGGTGTCAAATCGGCAGCGGAGTTTAAGCTGTGTTAAGAGACACCCGCGCTAATCCCCGCTATACTGCGGGCATCCGGACGCATGGCCGGCGCATCGGACGTCATACGGAGGGCACTCCATGAAGAATGCAGCGTGGGCCGCGAACCGGCTGCTGATGATCGCGGGACTGGCGTCCCTTGCAACGTGCGGTGCACTGGCGCAGGAATCGGAAGGCCCGCAAGTCAACGCGCCTGCGGCGGTGGCCAAGCTGGAGGCCGCGCCGCGCGCCACAGGCGAAAAGATCACCCTGCCGGCGGGTACCCGCGTGGCGGTGGTGCTGGAGAACGGGATTTCCACCCGCAGTGCCAAGGCCGGCGACTCGCTGTATTTCCACACCGCCTTTCCGATTACGCAGAACAATCAAGTTGTTGTGCCTGTGGGCTCGTATTTGCGCGGCTCCTTACTGGAAAGCAAGCGGCCCGGCCGGGTCAAGGGCCGCGGCGAATTCCGGCTGCGCCTGGAATCGCTGATCCTGCCGAATGGGTATACGGTGAACCTGCTGGCGGCGCCGCGCAGCACCGACAGCGGAGGCAAGGAAACGACCGATTCCGAAGGCAAGGTGACCGGGGCCGGCGGCAAAGGGAAAGACGTCGGAACCGTCGCTTCGACGACGGTGACCGGCGCAGGCATCGGCGCGATTGCCGGCGGCGGCAGAGGCGCGGGCATCGGCGCTGGCATTGGCGGCCTGGTCGGACTTGGCGCGATTCTGCTGACGCGCGGGCCCGAAGCGGAACTGCCGCGCGGCACAACCCTGGACATCGTGCTGGAGCGTGACCTTGCGCTCGATTCCGGTTACGTCCAGTTCTCCAACACCGGGCGGGCGCAGCCCATCACGCCGCCGCCCACGCGGCAGGACTGATTCCCGTTTGCAACGTGTCTGACTAGTGAGTGGAGGCGGAAGCCTGCGCGCTCTGGCCCGCGGGCAGGAAACGCATGGGGCTGAAGCGCCGGTATTCCGCGCCCAGCGGCGCGCCAAGCACGAGTCGTGCAATCAATTGGGCGGTGGCCGGCGTCAGCAGGACCCCGCTGCGGTAGTGGCCGGTCGCGATCAGCAAACCTTCCACATCGGTCGCGCCGAGGATCGGCAAGTGGTCCGGGGTATCGGGGCGAAGGCCAGCCCAGCTCTCTTCGATTTGCGCCGAGGCGAGAATCGGGGCCAGTTCGAGGGCACCGGCAAGATCCTGGTGCACGCCTTGCGCCGTGACCGCCTTGTCGAAGCCCACATGCTCGACCGTCGCGCCGGCCAGGATGCGGCCGTCGTTCCGCGGCACCAGATAAATATTCTCCGACCACAGCACCCGTTCGATTCGTGTGGCTGCGCAACGAAGTGAAAGCATCTGTCCCTTGGCCGGAACGACCGGCGCGTATTTTTCGACACCGGCAATCCGCGCCGAAAAAGCACCCGCGGCCACGATGCTGACGCTTGCCGCTATTTCTTCGCCGCGCATGGCGAAGCCCGCGCACCGGCCGGAAGCATCGAGGGCCACCGATTCGACAGCCCCGGTCACGAAACGCGCGCCCGCGCGACTGGCAGCTTCTACCAGGGCCAGCGAGAGAAGCCGGTTGTCCACGGAAGCTTCGTCCGGGCGCAGAATGGCCGCTTCCACATCCTCGCTGAGGGCCGGTTCGAGATGGCGGGCGTCGGCGGAGGAGAGCGCTTCGGCGGCCAGTCCGAGCCCACGGTGCAGCGCCACCACAGTGCTTACGCGTTCGGACGCGTTTGCCGAAAAGTGCGCCTCGATCGTGCCTTTCGCGCGATAGCCGGTGGGCAACCCGCTGGCTTCTTCCACCGAAGCAATGAAGTCCGGGTACAGCGCCATGCTCTCTTTCGCCAGAGGCACGGCGGTGATCATCCCCGGATTTTCCGGCGCGGGGGAGAGTATTCCGGCGCTGGCCCAGGAGGCTTCCTGCCCCGGCGGCCCGGGATCGAACACCGCGACGCGGAGGCCCTTGCGCGCCAGCTCCAGAGCGATGGCCGAGCCGATGAGGCCGGCACCTGCGATGATGGCGTCGTAGGTTTTCACCTTTGAAATTCTACCGCAGCGACGCGGGAAACGCCCTGGTCACAGGGAAGACGCGAGTTCGTCGGAAAGGACCTGCGCCTTGCGCGCAAGGTTTCTGGCGCGCGTCCAGTCGCCGTCCTTTGCCGCCTCTTTCGCCTCTTGCAGAAACGTCGTGACTTTGGACGCAAGGTCCGCCTGCGTGGCATTGAGTTTGTGCCCGCCGGCCGCGGCCAAATTTCTTTCTGCCGCCGCTGAACTCTCGTTGAACTGCTGCTGGGCCGCAGCGACTTCCTGCTCGGAAAGCTGCGGAGCGAGCGAGGGCGCGGCGGCGTGCGTGGCTCCGGGCGGTTCTTGCTGCTGCGGGGCAGCGACCCGCGGGCGCGCGGGGCTCCGGCCGGGAGCTAGGCGGGAAAGCGGCATCGCCGGCGGAATGCTGACGGCGAGATCGGGAAGCGGCACAGCCTCCCGCGGGGAGGGCGGAGGAAGGTGCGGACGGATATTCATCGTCGTCGCCCACGGATAAGCGCGCGCGCGGCGCTCCGTGCATCCTGCCGCGAGAAGCGAGGTGCAGGCGATTAGGAGGGTGGCCCGCCTTTGAAAAAGAGAGCTCATGCGGCCAGCGGCAACTCGATGCGGAAGGTGGTGCCGCGTCCCGCCTCCGATTGAAAGTCTATGGAGCCGTTATGCAGCTGCACGATGCGGAAGGTGGTCGCG
>Ga0335069_10016978_pt1 | contig 10146 bp, 8 predicted proteins | sample Lox_Sample_11_FD_206714 | JGI IMG/M metagenome (GOLD analysis project Ga0335069, IMG submission 206714) | Soil microbial communities from Loxahatchee National Wildlife Refuge, Florida, United States - Lox_Sample_1.1 | ecosystem: Environmental > Terrestrial > Soil > Wetlands | place: USA: Florida...
CGCTGGGTGTCGCGCGCATCGCGCCGCTCGATGTCGGCCAGCACCTCGGCCAGGCTCACCGCCTCGCCGCCGGCGGTCAGCTGGCGCCAGCGCCGCTCGGCGCGGACCTCGGCGCTGGCGGTGACGAAGAGCTTGGCCGGAGCGTCCGGCGCGATCACCGTGCCGATGTCGCGCCCATCGATCACCGCCCCGCCTTCCTGCTCGGCGAAGGTGCGCTGGAAGGCGCGCAAGGCATGGCGAACCGCCGGATACTGGGCCACGCGGCTGGCGACCTCGCCCGCCTCCCGGGCGCGCAGGGCCGGGTCCTCCAGGATGGCGACGTCGAGACGCTCGGCGACGGCGGCGGCCGCGGCCTCGTCCTCCAGCCGTCCGCCTTCCCGCACCAGGGTGACGCCCACCGCCCGGTAGAGAAGCCCCGAATCCAGGACGGGCGCGGCGAAGTCCTGGCCGAGGAGGTGGGCGATGGTCCCCTTGCCCGAGGCGGCCGGCCCGTCGACGGCGATGACGAAACCTCGCAAGGCCACGCGCCGCACCCCTAGCCGATGTCCGCGCCGAGGCCCTGCATCAGGGGCTCGAACCGAGGGAAGCTGGTGGCGATCATCTCGGCTTCGTCGACGGTGACGGGGGCGGCGGCGCCGAGGCCAAGCACGAGGCTGCTCATGGCGATGCGATGGTCGCCATGGGTGCGGACGGCGCCGCCGCCGGCCGGGCGCTTGCCCGTCCCGGTCACGATCAGCCCCTCGGCCTCCTCCTCGGTCTCGACCCCGCAGGCGCCGAGCGCCGCGGCCATGGCCGCGATCCGGTCGCTCTCCTTGACCCGCAGCTCGCCCAGGCCCCGCATGACGGTGCGTCCGCGGGCGAAGGCGGCGACGGCGGCGAGGATCGGATATTCGTCGATCATGGACGGCGCGCGGTCGGCCGGGACGACGACGCCGCGCAAATCGCAGCTGCGCGCGGTGACGTCGCCCACCTGCTCGCCCGCCGCCTCGCGCACGTTCTCGATCGTCAGGTCCGCGCCCATCTCCTGGAGCGTGACGAAGAGCCCGGTGCGCAGAGGGTTCAGCAGCACCCCCTCCACGGTCACCGCCGAGCCGGGCGTCACCAGGGCCGCGGCCAGGGGAAAGGCGGCCGAGGAGGGGTCCCCAGGCACGCGCACCGAGGCGCCGCTCAGCGTCTGGCCGCCTTGCAGGCGGATATGGCGGCCGTCCGGCCGATCCTCTACCGATACTTGCGCGCCGAAGGCCCGCAGCATCCTCTCGGTGTGGTCGCGCGTCGGCGCGGGCTCGATCACCTCGGTCTCGCCCCGCGCGGAAAGGCCGGCCAGGAGCGCCGCCGACTTTACCTGGGCCGACGGCTCGGGAAGGCGGTAGGCGATGGCGGCAAGGTTCCCGCCCTTCAGGCTCAGCGGCAGCCGCCCGCCCGCGCGGCAGAGCCAGGTCGCGCCCATCTGGCCCAGGGGGGTCAGCACCCGCAGCATGGGGCGGCGCCTAAGGGAAGCATCGCCGGTGAAGGCGCAGGTGATGGGAAAGCCGGCCGCCGCGCCCATGATCAGGCGCACGCCCGTGCCGGAGTTGCCGAGGTCCAACACCGTCTCCGGCTCGGAAAGGCCGCCGTGACCCTGCACGCGCCAGGATCCCTCGCCCTCGCGCGTCGCCATCGCCCCCAGCGCGCCCATGGCCTCTGCGGTGCGCAAAACGTCGTCGCCTTCGAGCAGACCCTCGATCCGCGTGGCCCCCGAGGCCAGCGCGCCCAGAATCAAAGCGCGGTGCGAAATGGACTTGTCGCCCGGCGCGCGAACGCGTCCTTGCAGCGGACCGCTGGGCCGCGCCGTAAGTGCCCGCTGGAGCATGGAAATTTCCGCCTCCAAGACAAGGCGCGATCGGAGAGGGCTTTGCTTTTGACAGCGCCCGGCGCCCGTGGCAAGGGAGCCGCCGCTTTTCCCATCGCAAGGTGCTTTGCCTTGGCCAATCCCGCTCTGGGCGCCAAACAGATCTGCCCCGCCTGCTCGACGAAGTTCTACGACCTTGGCAAGCTGCCGGCGGTCTGCCCCAAGTGCCATACGGAATTCGACCCTGAGGAGGCGCTGCGCAGCCGCCGCGTGCGCACGCGGGTTCCCCTGCCCGACGACGAGACCGAAGTCGCCCCGGCGCCGGCCGAGGGTGACGAGGAGTTCGAAAGCGAGGCCGAGGAGGCGCCCGAGCTCGACGAGGCCGCCGAGGCCGAGCCGCTCGAGGCGGGCGACGAGGAAGACTCCGCCGAGGCGCCGGCCCAGCCGGCGGACGAATCGCTGGGCGTGGACTTCGCCGAGGACGACGACCTGGAAGAGGCCGACGACGACGTGCCCTTCATCGAGGACGACGACCACGACTTCTCCGAAGACGAGATCGACGGCCTGCCGGACGAGGGCGGCGGCGACGAATAGGCCTTGGATAAGGTGCGGTCCCAAGGCCCTTGATCGTCGAAGGGCCTCGCACTAGGTTCCGCGCCTTCCGCTTCGGCGGAACCCGACCTCGGGGCTATAGCTCAGCTGGTAGAGCGCTTGAATGGCATTCAAGAGGTCAGCGGTTCGACTCCGCTTAGCTCCACCATTTCAAGTCAGAGGCGCGACGTAGCGCGCGCCTCTGACTTTTGGTTCGCCGCCTGATCGGTTGCGCTTGTGACCCGACGAGCGCACCGCTAAATCCCGCCCGTGACGGCGAGCCAAGCGCAGACCATCCTGATCGCCGGCGGCGCCGGATACATCGGCAGCCATGCGGCGCTGGCGTGCCTCGACGCCGGCTATGGCGTGGTCGTCCTGGACGATCTTTCCACTGGCCGGCGGTCCCTCGTTCCACCGGCCGCGCGCTTCGTCGAGGGCGACGTGGGCGATGCGGCCCTGGTGGAGAGGCTCGTGCGCGATGGGGGCGTCTGCGCCGTGATGGACTTCGCCGGCTCCATCATCGTGCCGGAGTCGGTGACCGAGCCGGGGAAGTACTACCGGAACAATACGGTCAAATCCCTCAGCCTGTTCGAAGGTGCGCTGGCGGCGGGGGTTCGCGCGATCCTCTATTCCTCCACCGCGGCGGTCTATGGCGAGGGCGGCGGCGCGCCGCTCACCGAGGCGGCGCCGCTGGATCCCATGAGCCCCTATGGCCGCTCGAAACTGGCGGCGGAGTTCATGCTGGCGGACCTTTGCCGGGTGGCCGGCGTTCCTTGCGCTGCGCTGCGCTATTTCAACGTGGCGGGCGCCGATGCGGCCGGGCGATCGGGGCAGGTCTCGCCCCGCGCCACGCACCTGATCAAGGTGGCCTGCGAGGTGGCGACCGGCAAGCGCGCGATCCTGCCCATCTACGGGACCGACTACGACACGCCCGACGGAACCTGCGTGCGCGACTACATCCACGTCACCGACCTCGCCGAACTGCATGTCATGGCGGTGGGCCGACTTCTCGCCGGCGCGGAGAGCTTCATCGCCAACTGCGGCTATGGAACGGGCGTCTCGGTGCTCGAGGTGGTGGCGGCGCTGGAGCGGGTTCTCGGCCGGCCGCTGCCGACGGAGCGGGCGGAGCGGCGTGCGGGCGATCCGGCCACGCTGGTCGCCGACAGCCGGCGCATCCAGTCCCTGCTCGGTTGGCGTCCGGCGCGGGCGAACCTCGACGAGATCGTGGCGAGCGCCTACCGCTGGGAGCAGACAGCCTAGCATATTGGCGAAGCGCACAGGCCCCCTGCGGATCGGCTTGGCCATCTTCCGGCTGGAGCCGGGGGGCGGGCGCGAGCAGCAATGCCTGGCCGTTGCGAGCGAGCTTGCGGGCCTTGGCCACGCGGTCACGCTCTATTCAACCACCGCGCCATCCCGCCATCCCGCCGGGGTGGATTTCGTAGCGGTCGCCCGCCGCGGCCGGACCAACCATGGCCGGCTCGCCGCCTTCGCCGCCGACGCGGCCACAGCCATGCGCGGCCGGTGCGATCGCGCCGTCGCCTTCCACCTTGTTCCCGGCTTCGACGCCATCTTCTGCTGCGATCCATTGCGGCGCATCCCCTGGTGGGGCGGCCTCCTCCCTCGCTACCGGACCTATGCGGCCTTGGAGTCCGCGGCCCTGAAGGCTCCGTCGCGGACGCGGGTGATGGCGCTCACCGCCGGCCAGCTGGCCGCCTTCGAGGCGCGGGGGCTGGTGCCGGACCGGGGCTATTTGCTGCCGCCCGCCGTGGACCGGGCGCGCGTCGACCCCGCTCTCGCCGAAATGGGCGCGCGGCCCGCGCCGGCCGATGCGGCGGGGCCGGTCTGGCTCTGGATCGCCGCGCAGCCGCATACCAAGGGGCTCGATCGCGTCGTTCGGTCGCTCGCCAAGGTCGGAGAAGCCCGCCTGATCGTCGCCGGGCTGAGCAGAAGCGATCAGAAGGCCGCCCCCTTTGTCGCTCTCGCCGACAAGCTTGGGGTGGCGTCCCGCATCGACTGGCGCGGGTTCCTTTCAAACGACGCGCTAAAGGCGGCGATGGCGCAGAGCAGTCTCCTCGTCCACCCGGCGCGCGCCGACCTGACCGGCAACGTCATCCTCGAGGCGCTCGGCAATGGCCTGCCCGCCGTGGTCTCGGCCGCCTGTGGCTTTGCCGAGCACGTAGAGCGGGCCGGGGCCGGCGTCGTCCTGGCCGCGCCCTTCGTCCAGGCGGACCTCGACCGCGCTCTCACTGAAGCCGATCCTGCGACACGCTCGGCCTGGTCGGCCAAGGCGTTATCCTACGTGCGCGCCGGCGACATCTTCAGCGGCCTGTCGCGCGCCGCCGACCTGATTGAAACAACGTTCTAGCCGATCAAAGAAGGAGACAGGCGCGAATGGCGCAGCCCCCGATTTCGCGCCGGCACGTGGCCGCCGCCGTGGTGGGTAACTGGCTCGAGTTCTACGACTTCACCGTCTACGCCTATTTCGCAATCCCGATCGGCGACGCCTTCTTTCCCGGACACTCGCCCTTCGTAACCCTGATGGCCTCGTTGATCACCTACGGCGTCGGCTTCGTCTGCAGGCCGCTGGGGGCGATGGTGATCGGCTGGTACGGCGATCATGCAGGGCGGCGGCCGGCGATGCTGCTGTCCTTCGCCCTGATGGGCCTAGCCCTCGTCGCCTTCGCCCTGATCCCCCCTTGGAGCCAGATCGGGGTCGCCGCGCCGGCGCTGGTCGTGGCCTGCCGCATCGTTCAGGGCTTCGCTCTCGGCGGCGAGGTGGGGCCGACCACCGCCTATCTGATCGAGGCCGCGCCGGAGGGGCGCCGAGGATTTTACGGCGCCTGGCAGAGCGCCAGCCAGTCCCTAGCCAGCCTCTCAGGCGGCGTCATCGGGGTGATCCTGGCCAACGTCCTTCCCGCGCCGACCTTCCATGCTCTCGGCTGGCGCATCGCCTTCCTCATCGGCGCCCTCGTCCTGCCGTTCGGCTTCGCCATGCGCCGCAGCCTGCCCGAGACGCGTTATCATCCGGAGCCCTTGCTGGACGTCCATCCCGAAACGCCGGCCGACGCCGGGCCGATGCGGATCCTTCTCGGCCAATGGCGGACCATCGTGCTCGGCGTCGGCCTCATCACCGGCGCCACGGTCGCCACCTACGTCATCATCTTCATGCCCACCTACGCCCAGGCGACCCTGCACATGGGCCCGAAGGTCGCCTTCTGGCTGCCGGTGGTGAGCGGGGTGGCGGGACTGTTCGCCTCCCTGGCCGCCGGCTGGCTCGCCGACCGGATCGGACGGCGTCCGCTGATGATCGGATCGCGCCTCTTTTTCCTTATCGCCGCGGTCCCGTCCTTCCTGCTGATCACCCGGATGCGCAGCGCCGCCGTGGTCCTCAGCCTGACCGCCGTCCTCAACATCGCCCTCAATTTCGGCTCGGTCCCCTCCCTGGTCGCCGTGACCGAAGCCATGCGCAAGGAGGTGCGGGCGGTGGCCATGGCCACGGTCTACGCCACCGCGGTCTCCATCTTCGGCGGGACCACCCAGGCGGTGGTCCACTGGCTGGATACGGCCACCGGCAGCCCCGTCGCCATCGCCTGGTATGCGACCGCGGCGACCTTGATCGCCCTGGCGGCGTCGGTCCTCATGCCCGAGACGGCTTGGCCGCGCCGCGATGACGTCAGACCTGTAAAACCTGAAACCTCGCGGCAAGCCTGCGGACCTACGGCAGTCACATGCGGCGATTAGGGAAGCGTGGTAGGCGGCTTATCCCCCCTCCAAGCCGCATGCTTCAGGGCCCGGCGCGTCCATTTCGGCCCGTCGGGCCCACCCAACTTCAGACCGCAGCGCGTCGATCGACCAGAGCCTGGAAGGCCGCGGTGATCCTTTCGGCGAAGGGGTTCTTGTAGGAGAACTCGCCCACCGGCTCCGGGTGTACGAGCATGGTCGCATTGGCCTCGAAGACCAGTAGCCGGCCGTCCGGGAGGACGCCGAAGTCGACCCCGGCGAAGTCGAGATCCAGTCTAGCGCCGATGGCGGCCAGCGCCGCCATGCCCCGCTCGCCGAGAACGGCCTGCGGATCGAGCAGGAACCGCAGCTCCTCGGCCTGACGCTCATGCGCGCCCACCATCTCCGCCGTCTGGTAGTGGGCTAGCCACTGGTCCTTGATGGCCAGGTGGTAGGGGTAGGGCTGGCGGTCGACGAAGATCGCCCGATACTTGCGATAGCGGCCATCCGCCGGCGAGCCATACTCCACATATTGGGTGACATAGACCCCGCCGCCCGCGTCCGCGCCGGCGAGGTCGTCCGCCGTGCGCGCAAGGGCGAGCCCCCGTCCGCCGTGGGAGCCCATCGGCCTGACCAGGACCGGGAAATCGATGCCCGCCGCGGCCATCTGCGTCGCCAATTCGGCGGCGTCGCCGGCGCCAGCGGAAAAGCGCAGGACCTTGGGGGCGAGGACACCCTCGATCCCTTCCAGCAGGGCGGGCAGCCGGTCGCGGCGCGTGCGCGCCACCTTGGCCGGGTCGTTGAGAAAGGGCGGTTCGCACCCCCGCAGGTAGGGCGTCACCGCGGCCTCCGTCCCCTCGGCGTAGTCCGGGTCGCCGATGATGTTGAAGACGAGGTCGTAGGGCGGCAGCTCGGCCGCCTGGCTGTCCTGGGCGTATTCGATGAACCAATCGATCCGGGTGTAGCGATCGGTGGGCAGGAGATATTTGTGCGGCACGTTCCCGCTGTCGGCCGTGCTGACGGCCAGGACGGTCGCCTTCGCCGCCGGCGCCGCCTCGATCCGCACATTGGCGGCGGCGAAGGCGTGGTCGCGGTGGCGGCGCGCCTCTTCCATCTCTCCGCGTTCGGCGAGGATGCCGGCCAGGTTCTGGTGGGCGACGCCGAGGTCCGGATCGGCGGCCAGGGCCAGCCGGCAGTGCCGCTCGGCCGCTTCCAGGTCGCCGCAGCGATAGAGCATGGAGCCGAGATTGGCCTGGGCCCATTTGGAGGCGGGATCGAGGAGGGCCGCGCGGGCCAGATGTCCGAGCGCCGCCTGGTCGAGGTCGAGCTCGGCGAACGCATCGCCGAGGCTCAGGTGCAGCCGCGCTTGGTCGGGGGCGAGGTCCACGCCCCGCTTCAGCGCGACCGCCGCGTCCGCCGGACGCCGCACGGCCAGCAGGGCGCGGCCCTTGGCGTACCAGGCGTCGGCTATGTCGGGGTCGATCCGCAGGGCGGCCTCCGCGGCGCCGAGAGCCGCTGCATGGTCGCCGGAGTCGAGCAGGGAGAGGGCCAGTCCGGCCTGGGCCTGGGCGTTCAGCGGCGCGGCGGCCACGGCGGCTTGGTAGGCCTCAGTGGCTTCGCAGGCGCGGCCGGCGGTCAGCAGCAGCCGTCCCAGCACGGCCTGGGCGGGAGCGGGATCGGCCAAGAGGGCGATGGCGGCGCGGCAGACGTCGATGGCGCCGTCGAAATCCGCTTCGTCGACGAAGCCGCGCTCCAGGATCAGCGACGCGAGCTTGAGCAGCGCCTGGGCGTGTCCGGGCTGAAGGGCGAGGACGGAGCGAAAGCGGGCGATGGCGCTGTCGCGGTCGCCGCGTAGGGCGGCAAGCTCGCCCAGGGCCAGGCGACTGTCGGCATGGGCCGGCTGGCTGTCGGCCAGCTGGCTGAGCAGGCGCTCGGCGCCCTCGGTCCGGCCATCCTCGGCCTGGAAGACGCCATAGAAATACAGGGCGCGGGGCTCGCGCGGATCGATCCGCAGCACCTCTTGGTAGAGCTGCTCGGCCTCCGCCCGCTCTTGGGCCTTGTGGCGGGTGAGGGCGAGCCGCAAGGTCTCGGTCTGGTCCGGTGGGGGTTCGCGGGGTTCAAGCGCGGGGGAGGAAGGCATGGTTTTCCGCACTTTGGCTTTCGACGGCGGCTGTAGGCTGCGCCCTTTACAACGATGAAATACTTCGCTCTGTCTGTTTCGAGCGCAGCCGAACCAGATGTTGTTCACAGTTTCACTTGCAGCAAGTTAGAGGTCTCTTAATGCCGAAGGCGCAGCCCCCGGAACAGGCGCTCATGTCGTACGAGCCCCTCGACACGTCCGACATCGATCGCTGGATCGGCCAGCCCATCGGCGGCGAGCAGCTGGTCGAGCCCGTCACCGTCACCGACGTGCGCCGCTGGGTCCAGGCGATGCACAACCCCAATCCGGCCCATTACGACGGCGAAATCGTCATGCCGCAGTCGATGCTGCTCGCCTGCTCGGTGCGGCACGGCGTGTTCACGGCCAACCAGGGCCGGATTCCAGGCGGCGGACAAATGAACGCCGGCGAAGAATGGTGGTTCGGGCCACGCCTCGCCGTCGGCGACAAGGTGACGCTGGCGCGCCAGGCCCTGGACTATCGGGTCACGCAGACGGCTCAATTTGGGCCTACGGTCTTCCAGAGGGGGGACACGACCTTCACAAATCAGCATGGCCAGGTCCTCGGCCGTCAGCGGGCGACCGCGACGCGCTTTGTCAGCGCCAATGTCCGGAAGGGCGGCGGGTCGTCGAAGAAGGCGAGCGCCGATCCGCCGGAATTCTCAGCTGATGAGATCGCAGCGTTCGAGGCAGAGCGGCTGGCCTACGCCAGGGGCCTGCGCGAGCACACGCCTCCAACCCTCTCCGATCTGACGATTGGTGCAGAACTCCCGAGACGGCTGATCGGCCCCCACTCCATCGCCAGCTTCGCCGCGGAATACCGGGCCTTCCTTCATACAATCTGGGGCAATCTCTACGACGACGGCCTGCCGCGCAGCCCGCGCGTGATCCGCGAGGCCGAGGCGGCGATCGACCCGGAATTCGGCGACTCCCTCTACCACGGCGCCGGCGCTGGACATGTCGACTCCAAGGCGGCGGCGCTGCGGGGAATTCCGCGGGCCTATAACGCCGGGGCCACGACTTGCGCCTGGATCGTCGATTACGCGGCGAACTGGGCTGGGGAGGCCGGCGAGGTCCGCCACGTCAGCCTGCAATACCGCAGCCCGGTCCTGGTGGGCGATGTCACCTATATCTCGGCCAAGGTGACGGCGCTCGCGCCCGACGAGCAGCCCGGCTTCGACCTCGTCACCTTGGAGGTCACGGCCGTCGACCAGAACGGCAAGACCAACACCCGCGGGACAGCCACGGTGCGGCTGCGGACTTAAAGGAATCGCCCATGCCCAAGATCGATGTCGAAGCCGCACCGCCGCGCCACGGGATCCGCATCCCTGCGCCCTATGACGCGCCCCTGCGCGATCGCTGGAAGGTGCGCCTGGGCGACGCCGCGGGCCTGAGCCAGTTCGGCGTGAACCTCGTTCGCATCCCGCCCGGCAAATGGTCTAGCCAGCGGCATTGGCACAGCCACGAGGACGAGTTCGTCTATGTGCTGGAGGGCGAGGGCGTTCTGGTTACAGACGAGGGCGAGCAACCGATGCGTCCCGGCGACTGCGCAGGCTTTCCGGCTGGCGCGCCAAACGGCCACCACATCCAGAACCGCTCCGATCGGGAGCTCGTGCTCCTGGAGGTGGGAACCCGGTCGCTGGAGGCCGACAGCGTCACCTATGCGGACATCGATATGCTGCTGCCGGAGCGCGGCGGCGCCTTCACGCACAAGGACGGCACGCCCTACGCCTGAGATTGGCCCCTCGCAGCGCCGGTTTTGGATTGAATCTCGAAAAACCGAGCCGCGTTCGACATCCTGCGTCAATTGACACCGTCCGGGCGCTTATCTCCAATTTGGGCAAAAGGA
>Ga0335069_10016979_pt1 | contig 10145 bp, 8 predicted proteins | sample Lox_Sample_11_FD_206714 | JGI IMG/M metagenome (GOLD analysis project Ga0335069, IMG submission 206714) | Soil microbial communities from Loxahatchee National Wildlife Refuge, Florida, United States - Lox_Sample_1.1 | ecosystem: Environmental > Terrestrial > Soil > Wetlands | place: USA: Florida...
CAGCTTCGCTCCCGAACATATGAAGGGACGACCGATGCCATCTCGAGGCCACTGACAGCGTGCCCGTTTATGGGTTGATGCCCAAATACAGGCAATAATTTGAATGCCGCCACGACGCGTAGGACTTTGCACAATAATAACTTAGAAGCATTGCCCTTTGGTGACCAGGTTGCACTTGCTAGGGAGCGTGAAGGCGATGGAACAGTCCGATGGAAGACCGAATCTGACCTTCACGTCGAGGCTGTTCCATCCATGAACTGACGACCGCTGCAACCGCGGAGGATACAGGCAAATCTCGGCAAGAACGGGTATCAACATGAAACTTCAAGTCCGTGAATTCCAGAATCAAGCCAGAACGCGCAGCATTTTAAGCATAGCGATCTACCCACTGCTTGCCTTGATTATGAAACCCCGTTTCGTCATTGCTTCTTTTTTGGTTTGGATGTCGATTCCTCTGTTCTCCCAAACCTCCGGCACAATCATGCCGAATGCCGATGAAGTGATGGCCACCGTGGCCGCACGGGACAGCCAACGGGAGATGCTGGGGGCTGGATACAGCGGAAGCCGCGAGTACGTTTTCGAGAATCAGCATCTCAATAAACATGCCCAAATGCTCGTAACTGTGACCTGTGATCCCGATGGCGCCAAGCATTTCCAGGTTGTTTCCGAGGCAGGATGGAAGTCCGCACACAAGCACGTGCTCCAGAAGATGCTGGAATCGGAATCGGACAGCTCGCAGCCAGACACCCGCCCGAAAACCCGGTTAGTCTCTGAGAATTATGTTTTCCAGATGGTCGGGCTGGATTCTCTCGACGGCCGGGCTTCGTATGTGATCGATGTAATTCCAAAACGGCACGACAAGTACCTGTTTCGTGGAAGGATCTGGGTGGACGCACAAGATTATGCTGTCGCCAGGGTAGAGGGTGAGCCGGCTAAGAGCTTCTCGTTCTGGATACGCAGCGTGCACTTCGTGCAGCAGTACCACAAAGACGGCGTCTTCTGGTTCCCAGCTACAACCTCCAGCGTCACCCAGGCACGAGTCTTTGGAACTACTGAGGTCGACATTCGCTACTTCGATTACGCGCCCCTATCTGCGCAAGCGCATTCGGCCCCAGGCCCAAGCATCGAACAGACAAAATATGTCAGGCACTAACCGTGCATTGGTGCAGCCGGCGTTGAACAATACTCCAACAGCTTACGCATTCACATCTGGGATTCAGGGAAGCCCAACGCTGCCGCATTGGCTCACGTGGCGTGCGGCACGTCACTGCATTCGCGCACATCAAGTGTCACGATCAGAACTGCGAGCAGTTGATCAGTTGAACTCGAACTGCGTACAGAAAGGTCCTCCACATGAGAAAGAAGCTGATTGCCGGCAATTGGAAGATGTACAAGACCCCGGAAGAAACCTCCGTCTTCTTCGCCCAATTTCTACCGCTGGTTGCTGAATACGATGGCGCCGAGATTGTGGTTTGTCCTCCATTCCTCGATCTTCACACCGCGATTGATGCAGCCTCAGGGTCCGATGTGGCGATCGGCGCACAGAACGTACACTGGAAAAAAGAAGGCGCTTTTACCGGCGAGATTTCCGCGCCCATGCTTACCGCGATCGGCGTCACACACGTCATCATCGGACATTCCGAACGTCGTCAGTACTTCAACGAGACCGACGACACCGTGAATCGCCGATTGGAGATTGCACTGGAGTTCGGCCTGACTGCGATCGTGTGCGTCGGCGAGGTGCTGGAGGAACGTGAAGCCGGGTTGACCGAGGATGTATTGCGTCGCCAATGCATGCGCGCGTTCAATGGCATCTCCGCAAGAAAGGCTGCAAAGCTGGTCATTGCTTATGAGCCGGTGTGGGCAATCGGCACCGGCAAAACGGCGACGCCGCCAATGGCAGCCGACGCGCACGCTGTTATCCGGCATGAAGTGAGCCGAGCTTTTGGCGAGGAGTTCGCGCAGGCTCTCCGCATCCTGTACGGCGGTAGCGTCAAGCCGGAGAATGCCACGGCGTTGATGTCGGAGAACGAAATCGACGGAGCACTGGTCGGTGGTGCCAGCCTGGATCCGGACTCGTTTTCGAAGATCGCGATGTATCAGGGTATGCCGGCGGCGATTGTCAGTTAGGCAAATTTTATCTGTCCCGCCTAACTGTGGCAGAACCCTGCTGCAGTTCAGAGCTTGCGGCGCAGGAGTTCCTCGATGTCGGCGATACGATTGCCGACGCTGTTGAACTTCTGCGCGACGCCTTGGATTTCGCTGCGCGCGTGCCGATTGACTTCAAAATCCATTTCGCTGCGAAGGCGGTCTTTCTTGTCCTGACGGTTCTGGCTCATCATAATGACGGGTGCCTGAACGGCGGCTAGTAGCGACAGGAACAGGTTCAGGAGAATGAATGGGTAGGGATCCCAGGCTTTGCCGCGAAGGGCAACGTTGATGGCAGTGTATACCATTATCACGATCAGGAACCAAACGATGAAAGTCCAAGAACCGCCAAAAGCTGCAACGACATCGGCGATCCGCTCACCGCGGGTGGCTCGCTCATCGATGACCGCGTTGGGAGAGCGCAGAGAGCGTTCCCGGGCGAGTTGATGGGCATGGTGCACCTGGCTGGCAAGAAACGCCAGGAGGTCGATTCCCGCATGGGGCCTTTGCTCGAACAGGGCAAGAAGGTCCTTGCGCCCGATTTCGATGCACGTCGAATTCTGGGTGGCAGTGGCTTCGGCTTGATGCGGAGTCTCTTCCATCATGGATGCAAAACCGAAGAACTCACCCAGCTTGGGCTCGTGGAGCACTACTTCCTGTTCGTCTTCATCGACGGCGGTGACGCGCGCGCCCCCGGAAAGAAGGATGTAGGCGTGGTCGGCAGGATCACCGGTGCAGAAAATGCGCTGCCGTGCAGCAAATTGTCTGAGATCGACCTGCCTGGCCAGCACGCAGAGTTCATCGTCATCCAGATTCGAAAACAGAGGCACATCGCGAAGAAGTTCGGGTGAACATGCCATCGCCCATCTCCTGAAATTAAAGTGGCTGCAGCCTAAGCGAAGCCGCTTGGCTTGTGCCCCGAAACACCATTTTTGTCGCAACACTGCTGCGGGGACCCAGCTGTCGAGCAATTCGTAGGAAATCAGCGCTCTGACACAACTGAATCGGAGTGGTACCCGATCGTGCCACTCCAAGGGCGCGGGCGACGAACAGCTCCGCGGCAAACAACCACTGGCATTCAAGCGCTTCTGCTTCGTCCCTGTTGGGCCACCGCTTGCTGGGCCTTGCGAATCTCTTCAGGGTCACCCAGATAATAGTGCTTGGTGGGCCTCAGCTCCGCGTCCAGCTCGTAGACTAACGGCACGCCGGTTGGGATGTTCAGTTCGACGATAGCGTCCTCGGAAATGTCATCCAAGTACTTGACCAATGCTCGCAGGCTGTTGCCATGGGCCGCAATGACGACGCGCGCCCCTGACTTGATTGCCGGAGCGATGGCATCGTGCCAATAGGGTAAGAAACGGGCGACTGTGTCCTTCAGGCATTCAGCGACCGGAATTTCATGCGCGGCAACCTCATGGTAACGCGGGTCGCGGCCGGCCCAACGCGGATCATGCTCGGTTAGCGCCGGAGGCCGGGTGTCATAGCTCCGGCGCCAGAGCTTTACTTGAGCGTCCCCGTACTTCGCTGCGGTCTCGGCTTTGTTGAGCCCCTGTAGCGCCCCATAGTGGCGTTCGTTGAGACGCCAGGAGTTACGCACCGGGATCCACATCAGGTCCAGTTCGTCAAGAGCAATCCACAAAGTACGAATGGCCCGTTTGAGCACGGAGGTGAAGGCTACGTCAAAGACATGGCCTTCGGCCTTTAGCAGAACCCCCGCGCGGTGAGCCTCGGCGATCCCGCGCTCCGAGAGGTCCACATCTGTCCAACCGGTAAACCGGTTCTCCAGATTCCATGTGCTCTCGCCATGACGGAGCAGGACGACTTTAGGCATTGGCTTCTCCTTTTTTCTTGTCGTTGAGCGCGGCTACCCCGGGCAGCGCCCGGCCTTCCAGCAGTTCGAGCGATGCGCCCCCGCCTGTGGAAACATGCGTCATCTTCCCCGCAACTCCGGCCTTCTTTACTGCGCTGGCGCTGTCGCCGCCTCCTATGACGGTAATAGCGTTGGTCGTCGCCAACAGCTTAGCGATAGCGAACGTGCCCTTGGCGAACTTGGGAAACTCGAATACGCCCATCGGGCCGTTCCACACCACTAACTTTGCGCTTTTCAGTACGTCACCGAACAACGCAACGCTTTTGGGACCAATGTCCAGCACACGCCAGCCAGCCGGCACCTTGTCGACATCCACAGTCTGGCTCACCGCCTCCGCGTCGAACCTGTCGCCCACTACTGCGTCGAGCGGCAGGAGCACTCGATCGCCGCCCTTCGCCATAATCGCCTTGGCAGTTTCCACTGACCCAGCTTCGACCAGGCTGTCCTGCATGTTGTACCCTTTGGCGGCCAGGAACGTATTAGCCATGCCGCCGCCGATGATCAACCTGTCGCATCGGCTCAGCAAGTTTTCGATCACCTTAATCTTGTCACTGATCTTGGCTCCTCCCAGGATCGCGATGTAGGGATGGGCGGGGTTCTCAGTAGCTCGGCCCAGGTACTCCAATTCCTTCTCCATAAGGAAGCCGGAAACAGCGGGCAAGAATCGGGCGATACCTTCGGTGGAGGAGTGGGCGCGGTGAGCGGAGCCAAACGCATCGTTTACGTAAATGTCGCCCAGGCCGGCCATCTGCCTGGCCAACTCCAAATCATTCTTCTCTTCCCCCTTGTGGAAGCGCGTGTTTTCGAGCATCAGCACATCGCCCGCTTTAAGTGCCTTGGCCATCGCCTCGACCTCGGGACCCACGCAGTCCTCTGCCATCTCCACGGGTTTATTCAACAGCTTCGACAACGTCTCGGCTGCTGCTTTCAAACTGAATTCTGGTTCAAATCCGGTTCCCTTGGGCCGGCCTAAATGGCTCATCAGAATCAGCGAAGCGCCCTGATCGAGAATGTACTGAATCGTCGGAAGTGCGGCTTTGATGCGTTTGTCGTCAGTCACCGCGCCATTCGCCATAGGGACGTTGAAGTCCACCCGCATGAGAACACGCTTCCCATTAAGGTTGATGTCACGGACGGTCATCTTATTCATAGGGTCACCTCTGGTACTCGCTGGAGCGTACCTTGGTAGGTCAGCCTGAAAACGACGCTTCGTTTTGCGGGTGGAGCACGCCTTAGTAGCTGCGTCTCGCGGCTGAACTCAGCGGCTCAAGCTGGGCTCTTCCGGAATCTCGAATCGCATGCCTGAGGGCACGCTCCACCAAATGCCACCTGAGGACCATTACTGCCAAAAGCAATCACCTGACTCCGGCCAACTCACTCACAGGGTTGTTAGCGGCCGTGTCGGCACGATCTCCTGTTGCGATGCGGGCCGCCGTTTCAGCCAGACGGGTTGAGTAACCCATCTCGTTGTCGTACCAGGCAGCAACAGACAGTAATTCGCCCTGCACCGCGGTCAGTGGCAGGTCGACAATGGACGAGTGCGGATCACCGACGATGCGAGACGATGCCCATTCGTCCTCCAGGACACCCATTACGCCCTTCAGCGGCGGCGCCCCGGCCGCTTTCCTGAAAGCATCGTTGACCTGTTCTACCGTGACTGGACGCTCGGTGAGCAGGTTCAGTTCTGCAATGCTGCCGGTGCGTGCCGGGACGCGGTACGCCTTGCCCGTGATCTTCAGGCCCTTCCAGATGAAGGCAAGGGCACGGGCAGCTCCGGATGAAGAGGGGATGATGTTCTCGGCTGCCGCCCACGAATCGCGCCGGTCCTTCATTGGCTGGTCCGTCAATGACTGGGTATTGGTGTAGGCATGGATGGTAGAGAACAGGCCAAACTTGATGCCGAAGTTCTCGATCACTACCTTGACCACTGGGGCCAGGGCATTGGTTGTGCAACTCGCCATGCTGATGATCTTATGTTTGTCCGGGTCGAAACTATCCAGGTTGATGCCCGGCAGTAACACCGCATCACAGTCTTCTTGCTTCTTGCTCGGCGCGCTTACCAGAACGCGCTTGGCGCCCGCGTCAAGATGGGCCTGAGCGCCGGCACGTTTGGTAGCGCGGCCAGTGCAGTCAATCACGAGGTCGATGCCGAGCGCTCTCCAATCCGGCAGGCTCTGGCCCGAGTCGAAATAAGGAATCCTGCGACCACCGATTACGAAGCAGCTATCTTTCGTGATGACCTCCTCCGGCCAGTGACCGTAGTTACTGTCAACCTCGAAAAGGGCTGCTAGTGTAGGAAGATCCTTGATATCGGAGATTGACGCTGGCACGAATAGATCGTTCTTCAGCGCCACCTTCATCAAAGAGCGCCCTATACGACCAAAACCATGAATTGCGATCCTAGGCATGATCCTTTCTCCTTTTCCATGTTCGCTGTGAAACTTCCCTTATGAAGTTCTTGGCTAGTTATCTGTAATGTGCCAAAGCGACGGCAGTATGCCTTGACAAGTACTCATCTGCGCGGCCTGCGAGGAGCGAGAATAAACTGATTCTGGTACGCCCCTCCATAGTGTCAGCGGTCGGGACGGCTGGCATGGAGCGGAACGCGCACTCGCAACAACAACGTTGGGATTGCCAGGCCGGTGCCGATCGCACCCGTGATAAAGGCCACACTCAACGTATATTGCAGCGCTGTGAGCAATACGCGCGTGTCGCCAGAGCCGGTCTTTGTCGCAGCCGCGAATAGGCCCAGCGTAGCCTTGGCTGCAAAGCTGCCCGGCACCATCGGAATGCAGCCGACCACATCGAATGCCGTCGGGGAGATTCCCATGCGCCAATGCAGCAACTGCACGGCTGCCCCAACCACAAGCGCCGCGGTAAACGATGCTCCCTCCAAACTCCATCCCAGCCCCGTGCAATAGGTGCGAGTAGCCAACGCCAGGGCTCCAGCCCCAGCGCACCACGGCAATTGACGCATGCCAATGTTGAACAGCATGCCAAAACCCGCTGCCGCGACTGCGCCGCAGAGCGTTTGGTGCAAAAGCGTCAGTAAGCTCATCAGTGCCACAGTTCCAGGAGTATCGGCCCAATCCAGAGACCAGCGGCGATAAAGACTAAGGTCATCATCACGGTTATCGCCCTCGCGCTGCCGAGCGTGGGGTAGCCTTCCAGAATGTCATTTAGGGCGTTGACCGCAGGAACACCCGGAACCAGCAGCAAGACGGAAGCTATGACTGCCGTCCCAATGGTCCCGCTCCCCGCCAGGCGCCCACCCATGCTGGTGAGCAGAGAGGCTACAGATGAAACCAACCCAGTACAGATGAACACGTTCAAACCAAATTTAACTGCAAGCTGGCGGATAATCTGTCCAACTGTGGCTGCGAGGAACACCGGTACACTGCCTTTCAAGTCCACTCCCAGCAGACGACCAAACGCGGCGCATGCCAGGCCCACCCCCACGGCAGTCACCCAGGCGCCATAGCGCGGCGTGGCTAGAGCCAAACGCGCAAGTTGCTCTTCTACTTGCTCCACCTCAAGCCGCTCGTGCGATCCGCGCTTTGCCAAGTGCCAGAGCCCCTGTTCCAGCTGCTGATTGACGCCGATAAGGCCCACTTTCTTCATGCGCGTGATGCTGGAATGGCCGATGCTGATGGTGAGGGACAGCGAAGCATAACCGATGCGCAGCTCCGCGCTTTCGGCGCCGAGGCCATGCGCGATCAGGTGCACGAGTTCGTCAACGCTCTTCGCCTTTCCGCCGGACTCCATCAGCAGCCGTGCCGCATCGAGTGTCGCCATCGTGATGGCATTCAGGGGCGGTACCGGTGTGCTGCCCAAAGGCGGGCACGTTCTCATCACTGTGGGCACGTCGGCCAAGACAACCTCTTTGAACGTTGCGCTGCGTTCTACCAAGAATCTCAGAAGGATCTACTCAGCAACATTGCTGCCAACCTCCGCTCAGCGCAAGATACGCGCAGGCTGAACAGTCGGAGTGGCTGCGCAGAACTTGATTTGCAGGGGTGCAGCGGCTCCATGACGCGGACCGCTACCAGGCATGCCTGCGAGTCGGACGGTCAACCAGGTTCCCATCGGGCCTCCTTACCGTGGCGGGATAGGCTCTCTCCGCGAACGGCTGCACGCTGCACTTACAGCGGCCGGAACCGCCTCTCACGCGATGGTACGGTTTTTACTACCAGAATGGTGTGACTCCCCTCACCCGTGAACGTGACTTTTCAGCCTCGAGCCATTGCGGAAGAAATGATGCCCTCGCTTGTCACAGCGCGCTGCGGCTGTCGTCACATACCAAATTCGGAGCAAAATATAGAAATGAGTTAAGGGGAAGGTCTCTATGTTCCTCCGGTCCATCCTGTCCACGTCGTCAGGCTTGCCTTCCGGTAAATGCGTAACACGAACCTCTGGGTCAGGGACGGCAGCATGGCTCGTTTCCGGGATCGAAGTGACCAAACTCGGGCAGTGCGTTAGCCGGAGTGCACGTATAGGCGGATGACCACAGGCAAGATGAAGAAAGTCAATGCCACACAGAATAACGGCGCAAAGGCGAATCAATTGCTGCTGAAATTCGAGTGCTCCTAAACCCAGAGCAGTTACAGGAGGTGTTCCGTGGCTTCATTTGATCTGAAAGACCACAACCTGACGGTATCGCAAATCTATCGCAATCTGCCGCCCAGCGTGCTTTACGAGCATGCGATACGGTATGACAAGGCTGCGAGCATCGCTGAGAACGGCGCGCTGGTCGCGTACTCCGGAGCGAAAACAGGACGTTCGCCCAAGGACAAGCGCATCGCAAAGAATCCGCAGTCGGAGCACGACGTTTGGTGGGGCAGCGTCAATGTGCCCATCGATGAGCGCACATTTGACATTGTTCGCGAGAGAGCGCGCGATTACCTGAACGTCTGCGACCAGCTCTATTGCTTCGACGGCTTTGCCGGTTGGGACCCCAAGTACCGCGTCAAAGTGCGCGTCATCTGCGAACGCCCCTATCACGCACTGTTCATGCACAACATGCTCATCCGTCCTACCCATGAAGAGTTGGCCAACTTTGGCAAGCCGGAATTCGTTATTTACAACGCGGGCAGATTTCCCGCAAACCAGTACACGGCCGGCATGGGCTCGAAAACCGCCGTATGCCTGGATCTGGAAGATCGCGAACTCGTTATTCTGGGAACGGAGTATGCCGGCGAGATGAAAAAGGGGGTCTTCACGGCGGTCAATTATTTCGCGCCCAAGATCGGCATCCTGTCGATGCACTGCTCGGCGACTGCCGACAAGCAGACTGGCCGTTCGTCCCTGCTGTTTGGGTTGAGCGGTACCGGCAAGACCACGTTGTCAGCGGACCCGCACCGGCTGCTGATCGGAGACGACGAGCATTGCTGGAGCGATGACGGCATCTTCAACGTCGAGGGTGGATGCTATGCCAAGGCGATCCACCTGACGCCGGAGTCGGAGCCCGACATTTTCTCTGCCCTGCGTTTCGGCGCCGTGCTGGAGAATGTGGTCCTGGAGGATGATCATAGCGTGGATTTCGACGATACGCGCATTACCGAGAACACACGCGGCGCTTACCCGATCAACTTCATTCAAAACGCCAAAATGCCGTGCATGGCCGGGCATCCGACGGACATCATCTTCCTCACCTGCGATGCCTTTGGCGTGCTTCCGCCCGTCAGCTCGCTAAATCCGGCACAGGCCATGTACCACTTCATCAGCGGATACACGGCGAAGGTAGCTGGCACCGAAGTCGGGGTGAAAGAACCACAGGCGACCTTCTCCCCGTGCTTCAGCGGTCCCTTCATCGTCTGGCATCCGAGCAAATACGCCGAGCTGCTGGCGCAGAAGATGAAGGAATATGGCGCGCGCGTCTGGCTGGTGAACACGGGATGGAGCGGCGGCGCCTACGGCACAGGCAAGCGCGTCAAGTTGAGCTACACGCGGGCCATTGTCGATGCGATCCATAGCGGCACCCTGGCAAATGCGAAGTCACAGCGCGATCCGGTTTTCGGGATCGAGACAATCACCGAATGTCCCAACCTGCCCTCGGAGATACTGGTTCCACGCAACACCTGGGCCGACAAGTCTGCCTACGATGCTACCGCCAGAAAACTCGCTGAAC
>Ga0335069_10016980_pt1 | contig 10145 bp, 9 predicted proteins | sample Lox_Sample_11_FD_206714 | JGI IMG/M metagenome (GOLD analysis project Ga0335069, IMG submission 206714) | Soil microbial communities from Loxahatchee National Wildlife Refuge, Florida, United States - Lox_Sample_1.1 | ecosystem: Environmental > Terrestrial > Soil > Wetlands | place: USA: Florida...
GCGTTGATCAGGAAGCAGACGCCCGCGCCGGTGAAGCCGTACACCATCCCCGCAACCGCAGGCCCGAAGATCCGCGACGCGTTGAACAGGCTCGAGTTGAGGGCGATCGCATTCGGCAGATCCTCGCGGCCGACCATCCGGTACGTCAGCTGCTGCCGCGACGGGACATCGAGGACGAGCACCATCCCGTTGACGAACGCGATCACGTAGAGCATCCACGGCTGCGCGATCCCGGCGATCGCGATCCACGCGAGCGCGCTCGCCGTGACGAGCTGTCCCGCCTGCGTCGCGATCACCGTGCGCCGGGCGTCGAGCCGGTCCGTGAGCACCCCGGCGAACAGGCCGAAGACGGTAAACGGCAGGAACGAGGCGAGGGCCATGATCCCGACCGCGAATGCGGAGTGGGTCAGCTGGTAAACGAACCAGCCGAGCGCGATGCGCTGCATCCACGACCCCGTCTGCGAGATCGCCTGGCCGGTGAAGAAGAGCCTGTAGTTGCGGTAGCGGAAGCTCGAGAACGTCCGCGCGTTGACGCGGCGGATCGCAGCCGTCACGGGCGCGCTCCCTCGCCCGGGAGCCGGGACAGCGGCGCGATCGCAGCCTCGACGGCGGCGAGCTCCTCGGGGCCGAGCGCGCCGAGCCGCGAGACGAGCCACGCCGTGCGGCGTGAGCGGACGCGGCGGAGGACGCGGCGCCCCTCGTCGGTGAGGGTCAGCCCGACGCGGCGCCGGTCCCGCTCGCTCGGCGTGCGCACGACGAGATCCGCGCGCTCGAGCCGGTCGACGTGCTTCGACATGGCCGGCGCCGAGATCCGCTCCTGCGCCGCGAGCTCGCGGACGCCGATCCCGGGCGCGTACTTGATCGCGACGAGGAGCGCCACCTGCTCCGGCGAGGATCCGCCGGCGCGCGTCTCGCGCCGCAGCTCGCGGTTGATCTGGAGGAGAACGGGGCGGAGCCGGTCGGCGACGGCGAGGGTGTCCGTGTTCGCTGTCTGTGACGTCTTCGCCATATCGTTAACCCGGTTAACGATATCAGAAATCGGCCAACTCGCCTGGCGCCTGCATCCACCGTTCGGTAACGTGACGATTGTCACCAACCTGGACCGGAGGTAGGCACGATGCAGATCGGTGGAGTGATGCGGGTTCGGCTCGTCACGGCGGCCCCGGACGAGACTGCGGGTGCGGCGATTCGGAAGATGCTCGAGGCGGGAGTCGGATCGGTCGTCGTCTGCGACGGGCCCGCGCTGGCCGGCATCTTCACCGAGCGCGACGTCCTCCGGCTCGCCGGCGAGGGCGCCGACTTCGAGGCGATCCCGCTGCGCGACGTGATGACGGCGAGCCTCGCGACCATCTCCGCCGACGACGGCATCTACGAGGCCGCCGCGCTGATGAAGGAGAAGCGGCTCCGCCACCTCCCGGTCACCGAGGACGGCAACCTCGTCGGGATCGTCTCCATCCGCGACGTGCTCGCCTACCTCGCCGAGCGCCTCTGGCAGGAGCGCGACGAGTCGGTGCACGACACCGCGCGCGGGCTGCTCGAGCGCCGCTAAGGCCGCCGCTCGAGCTCGGCGGGGTCGCCGAGCCCGGGCATCGTCGCGTCCGTCGCGTGGATGCTCTCGATCGGCGCCCACGTCTCCTGCGGCTGTCGCGCCCACCAGCGGCGCCGCGCCGCCGAGGTCGCGGCGAGGACGATCGCGACGACGGCGATGGCGATCGTCCAGTGCGAGAGGCTCAGCGCCGTCGCGCGCGCCATCTTCTCCCACTCCCCCGGGTCGAACTTGTTCGACTGGACGTTCGAAGCCGGGATCAGGTCGACCCCGTTCGGGAACCGGAGCGTGTGGTGCAGCGTCCAGCGGTCCACGCGGTGGACGACGGCCAGTGCGATCACGATCGCCGCGACGCACGAGACGTAGAAGCCGTGCGGCAGGCGGATCGCGATCCAGCCGACGACGATGAGCACGAGCGGCGGGACGAGCGCCCAGAGCCAGATCTGCGCCGTGGTCGACGCCGCCGGCTCGTGCCACGTCGTCAGCAGGCGGCCGCCGCTCGTCCACTGGACGACGCGCGGCTTCTCGAGCGCGAGCGTCGCCGCCATCAGCGACGAGAAGAAGAGCGGGATGGCGATGAACGCGGCGATCCCGAGCGGCGCCCGGCTGCGCTTCACCAGGGTGCGCCGTCTCCTCGGCTGCTCCTGCTCCGTCACTGGGACTTGTCCCGCTCGAGGACGCGCGCGAGGAACTCGCGCGTGCGCGGCTCGCGCGGCTCCGTGAAGATCTGCTCCGGCGGCCCTTCCTCGAGGATGCGGCCGTTGTCGAGGAAGCAGACCTTCTCGGCGACCTCGCGCGCGAAGCCCATCTCGTGCGTCGCGACGATCATCGTCATCCCGCTCTCCGCGAGCTCGCGGACGAGCGCGAGCACGTCGGTGACGAGCTGCGGGTCGAGCGCGCTCGTGATCTCGTCCAGCAGCATCAGCTTCGGCTCCATGGCGAGCGCGCGGACGATCGCGACGCGCTGCTGCTGACCGCCGGAGAGCCGGTCCGGGAACTCGTGCGCCTTGTCCTCGAGGCCGATGCGTCGGAGCAGGAGTCGCGCGCGCGCCTCGCACTCGTCGCGCGAGAGCTTCCGCGTCTTCCGCGGCGCGAGCGTCACGTTCTGCAGCACCGTCATGTGCGGGAACAGGTTGTACGCCTGGAAGACGATCCCGATCTTGCGGCGCAGCTCGTTCACGTCCACCTTCTCCGCGGTCACGCGCTGTCCGTCGACGACGATCTCGCCCTCGTCGACGTGCTCGAGCCGGTTGATGCAGCGGAGGAGCGTCGACTTGCCCGAGCCGGATGCGCCGATCAGGCAGACGACGTGATGCTCGTTGACGGCGAGATCGATCGAGTCGAGGACCTGCAGCTCACCGAACCACTTGTCGACGCCGCGGACGTCGACGAAGGCGGTCGCGCCGTCGCCGTTCGAGGCGTCCGTCAAAACGCCTGCGCCCGCTCGCGCTTCTCGCGCTCCGCGACGAGGTGGTCGGTGAAGCGCGCCAGCGGGATCGTGATGAGGATGAAGAAGACGGCCGCGACGACGTACGACGCGAAGTCGCCGTTCTGCGTCGAGAACTGCTGGGCGAGCGACGCCGCCTCGGTGACGCCGATCACCGAGACGATCGCCGTGTCCTTCTGGAGGCCGACGAAGTCGTTGAGCAGCGGCGGGATCACGCGCCGTACCGCCTGCGGGACGACGACGTAGCGCATCGCCTGGAAGTACGTCAGGCCGAGCGACCGGGCGGCGGCCCGCTGGCTCGGGTGGATCGACTCGATCCCGGCCCGGTACACCTCGGTGACGTACGCCGTGTACACGAGCGTAAGCGTGATCACGCCGTACGTCGTGATCGAGCGGGCCGACACGTAGCCGAGCTGGAGGCCCGGGATGCCGAACCCGACGAGGAACGCGACGATGATGATCGGCGTCCCGCGGAAGAAGTCCGTGTACGCGATCGCCAGGGCCCGGAGCGGCTTCGCTCCGGGCCCCGGCAGGCCGCGGACGAGCGCGAGCCCGAGCGCGAGCACCAGGACCAGGGCCTCCGCGATCACCATCATGTGGAGGTTCACCTGGAAGCCCGCCCACACGTCCGGCAGCGCCAGCGTGAAGCTGTGCGGGTTGAAGAACGCGTGGGCGACCTGGTGCAGCGCGTTCACGTCGCTAGTGCAGGGTCGGGATCGACGCGAAGTTGAGGTTGAACCACTTCTTCTGCAGCTTCGCGATCGTGCCGTTCGCGGTGAGCTGCTTCATCACGCCGTCGACGACCGGCGTGAGCTTCGAGCCCTTCTGGAGGACCGCGCCGTACTGCTCGTGCGTCGCGATCTGGCCGGCGACCGGGCCGAAGCGGCTCGGCTGCTGCTTCTTCTCGAGCGCGACGAGCGGGACGTCGAGGATCAGCGCCTGGCACTGGTTGATCTGCACGGCCTGGTAGGCGGCCGTCGTCGTCGGGTACGTGAGCGGGCGCTTGTCCGGCTTGAGCTGCGAGTTGATCCAGTCGAGCCCCGTCGTGTTCGTCTGCGCGCACGTCTGGAGCTTCTTCAGGTCCGCGATGCTCTTCGGCGCCGTCGTCTGCTTCGAGATGAGGACGCCCTGGTTCGCGTTGAGGTACGTCGTCGTGAAGTCGACCGTCTTCTTCCGCTGGGCGGTGATCGTCGCCTCCTGGAACGAGACGTCGAACTTCTTCGTGCCCGGCGCGAACAGGCTGTTCCACGACGTGTAGACCCAGACGGGCGTGAGCCCGAGCTGCTTGGCGATGGCGCTGGCGATGTCGACCTCGTAGCCGCGCGGGTTCGTCACGGTGCTGCCGCGCACGGTGCCGGAGGCGAAGCCGGGAGCCGGGTCGCCGAACGCGACGATCAGCTTGCCCGCCTGCAGCGTCGGGGGCGCTGCCTGCCGGGCCGACGCCGCCGGCACGGCGATGACCGCCGCGGCCGCGAGCAGCGGGAGAAGACGCTTCACAACAAGTCCTCCTGTCTGTTTGAGCCTGGAAAGGGGGGAATCTACCGCGCCCGGCGCGATGCGACTAGTCCGCGAGGGCCGCGGCGGTGAGCTGCTGGAAGTGCCCGATCAGCCGCTCGCTCCGGCCCATGAGGACGCCGTGCTCGAGCACCCCGGCGGCGACGCCCCGGTGGACGCCCTCGACGAGCGCCCGGTCCTCCCGGCCGACCTGGTCGTCGAAGGCCATCAGCTCGTCGATCCAGCCCTGGTCGACGTCGTGGCCGAAGAAGTAGTCGAGGAAGCGGTACGTGCGGCCGGGGGCGACGGGGACGACGGGCCCGATCGAGACGTTCGGGCGGCCGGGGAAGATGTTGACGGTGAGGTTGGGCCAGAGGAAGTGGAACTGGCTGCGCGGCAGCTCGCCGTCGAGCCGCATCTTGTCGCGGCCGCTCTCGCGGATCGGGCCGCGCTGGCTCGAGAGGCGGCCCTCGGTCGAGAGCGCGTACGCCTCCGCGGAGACGTCGAGCACCTCGGCGAGCGCGGGGTGCGCGACCTGGCAGTGGTAGCACTCGAGGAAGTTCTCGCAGACGATCTTCCAGTTCGCGTCGAGCTCCGCCTCCCAGCGCGTGAACGGGACGAGCGCGTCGACGTCGAGGCCGAGCTCGGCGACCTGCGCCGGCATCGAGCCGAGCGCGTCGGCGAGCGGCTCGGGGTGCGCACCCGCGTTGACGAAGACGAACGGGCCCCACGTGCCGACGGCGACGGGAACGAGCCCGTGCTCGCACGCGTCGAACTCCGGCTCCTCGTCCGAGCGCGGCGCCGCGCGCAGCGAGCCGTCGAGGCCGTACGTCCACGCGTGGTACGGGCACTGGAGCGTCTCGCGCCGGCCCTGCCCCTCGGCGAGCGGGAAGCCGCGGTGGCGGCAGACGTTGAGGAAGGCGCGCAGCTCGCCGTCCTTCGCGCGGGTGACGACGACGGGGACGTGCCCGGCGCGCGCCGCGAAGAAGGTGCCGGGCTCCGGCAGCTGCCCGAGGTGCCCGGCGTACTGCCACGACGGCCTGAAGATCCGCTCCTGCTCGCGCCGGAGGATCTCGGGATCCGTGTACCAGCTGTACGGCAGGGTGCGCTCCACGCCGCGAGCCTAGCTCAGTCCGGCGCCGGCGAAGGCTCACGGCGCGCCGCCGACGGTTGGACGCGCAGCAGCCGCGCCGGCATGCTCGGCAGCCACCAGTTCCAGCGGCCGAACAGGGAGACGAGCGCGGGCACGAGCAGCGCCCGCACGACGGTCGCGTCGAGCAGGATCCCCGCGGCGAGGCCCGTGGCGAAGATCTTGATGATCACCTCCGGGCCCGACCCGAGCGCCGCGAACGCGAGGAAGAGGATCAGCGCCGCGCTCGTCACCAGCCGTCCCGTGCGCGACAGGCCTCGGATCACCGCTTCGTCCGTGTCGCCGACGGCGTCGTACTCCTCGCGCACCCGCGTGAGGATGAAGACCTCGTAGTCCATCGACAGGCCGAACAGGAACGCGAACACCATCAGCGGGATGAACGCCGTGATCGCGCCCGTCTTCGAGATGCCCCAGAGCAGGTGCGAGCCCCAGCCGTCCTGCCAGACGAGCACCATCACGCCCCACGCGGCCGCGACGGAGAGCAGGTTCAGCAGCACCGCCTTCACCGGCAGCAGCACCGAGCGGAACGCGCGCGCGAGCAGGATGATCGTCAGCACCGCGATCAGCGCGATCATCAGCGGGAAGCTGCCGTACACCGCGGAGACGAAGTCGGCACCCGACGCCGCCTGGCCGCCGACGGTCGTCCCGGGGACGCGGTGCGCCGCCGCCTTCAGGCGCGAGTAGAGCGCGCGGCCGCCGCTCGAGTTCGCCTGTCCCTTCGGCACCGCGACGACGACCGCCGCGCCGTTCGCCGTCCAGCCGACGGCGGCGCCGCGGACGCCGGAGACGCCGGAGAGGTTCCGCGCCACCTCGCCCGCGCGCGCCCGGTCGCGCACGAGCGCGGCGAACTCGGTCAGCACGCCGGAGCCGATCCCGGACTGCTCGAGCGCGACGAGGCCGTCGCGCGGGTCACCGCTGCGCGCGAGCGAGTCCGGGCTCGCGTTGCCGACCTGCATGTGCAGGGCCTGGCTCGCGAGCGCGACGAGGATCGCGAGCGCGACGCCCGCCGCCCACCAGCGCCGGCGGACGACGAACTTCGACCAGCGCACCCAGGAGGGGCTCGCCTCCTTCTCCGTCCGGATCCGCGGCCGGTCGATCCACGGCCCGATCGTGGCGAGCACGACCGGCAGCAACGTGATCGAGACGAGCACGCTCACGAGCGGGATGAGCATCCCGGCGTAGCCGATCGAGCGCAGGAACGGGAGCGGCAGGACGACGAGCGCGAGCAGGCCGATCCCGACGGTCGTCCCCGAGAAGACGACCGCCGAGCCGGCGGTCTGCATCGACAGCTCGACCGCCTCGACGTTGGGCGCGCCGCGCGCGTGCTCCTCGCGCCAGCGCATGACGACGAGCAGCGTGTAGTCGATGCAGACCCCGAGCCCGATCAGCGCGACGAGGAACTGGACGATGAACGAGACCTGTGCGACCGTCGTCAGCGCCCACATGAGCATGAACGTCGCGACGATCGCGAACAGCGCCATCACGATCGGCACGATCGCGATGAACGACGCGAACACGAACGCGAGCACGATGAGCGCGCCGAGGCCGCCGATCAGCGCCTCGAGGAGCACGCCGGGTCCCTTGCCGCCGCTCGCCGAGTCGCTGAGCGCGTCGTAGCCCGTGACGTGGATCGCCGCGCCGCCCGGAGGCGCGCGCAGGAGCGCCGCGCGGATCGCGTCCGTCTCCTTCGTCGCGCCCGCGAAGCCGCGGTCCGGCTTGAACGGGATGTAGACGATCGCGAACGTCGTCCGTCCGTCCGCGGACACGAACGCCTTGTTCCCGGTCGAGGCGAACGAGACGACGTGCGCTCCCGGCACGGCGGCGGTCGCGCGGCGGAGCGCCTCGCCGAGCTGCGCGCGCACGCCGGGCGAGTCGACGGTCGTGCCCGCCGGCAGCGCGAAGACCGGCACGATCGTGCTCACCTGCGGGTCGATCTTGTAGAGGTGGAGCAGCGCCGCGTTCGTCTCGAAGCCCTCGCGGCCCGGCACGGAGAAGGTCTGCGAGAGCGCCTTCGTCGCGCGCTGGAGGTTCGGCACCCCGGCGATCAGGACGACGAGCCAGAACGCGACGACCCACCGCTTGTGGCGGAGGACGAACCGGGAGAGGCGGAGCACGCCCCCGAGGGTAGCCGCGGGCATGGCCCGCGCGCGGCGTACGATCGGACCCATGCGCGCGATGGTGCTCCAGCGGCAGCGGGAGGCGTTGCAGCTGCGTGACCTGCCCGTCCCCGAGCCCGGCGAGGGCCGGGTGCGGCTGCGCGTGCTCGCCTGCGGCGTCTGCCGCACCGACCTCCACGTCGTCGACGGCGACCTGGAGCGGCCGAAGCTCCCGCTCGTCCCCGGCCACCAGATCGTCGGCGTGACCGACGACGGGCGCAGGCTCGGCGTGCCGTGGCTCGGCTGGACGGACGGCGTCTGCCGCTACTGCGTCTCCGGCCGCGAGAACCTCTGCGAGTCGGCGCGCTTCACCGGCTACGACCTCGACGGCGGCTATGCGGAGTACGCCGTCGCCGACGAGCGCTACTGCTTCCCGATCCCGGAGGGCTACGACGATCTCCAGGCGGCGCCGCTGCTGTGCGCCGGGCTGATCGGCTACCGCTCGCTCCGTCTTGCCGGCGATGCGGAGCGGCTCGGCCTGTACGGGTTCGGGGCGTCCGCGCACATCGTCGCCCAGGTGGCGCGTCACCAGGGGCGGCGGCTGTTCGGGTTCGTGCGGCGCGGCGACGAGGCGGCGCGCGCGTTCGCGCTCGAGCTCGGCTGCGAGTGGGCGGGCGCCTCCGACGAGCTCCCGCCGGAGCAGCTCGACGCGGCGATCGTGTTCGCGCCCGCGGGCGAGCTCGTGCCCGCTGCGTTGCGCGCGCTCGCGCGCGGCGGCGCGGTCGTCTGCGCGGGCATCCACATGAGCGACATCCCGAGCTTCCCGTACGAGCTGCTCTGGGAGGAGCGGCTCGTCCGCTCGGTCGCGAACCTCACGCGTCGGGACGGCGAGGAGTTTCTCGCGCTCGCGCCGCAGGTGCCCGTGCGCACGGAGGTCGAGGTCTTCGAGCTGGAGCAGGCGAACGAGGCGCTCGACCGGCTCCGCCGCGGCGAGATTCGAGGTGCGGCGGTGCTCCGCATATAGGGTCCGGAGCATGACCGACCTGCCGCCCTTCGAGCAGTTCTTCGCCTCGCGCCGCCTCGCCGGCGTCACCGAGTTCACCCCGGACGGGGACACCGTGCTGTTCGTCTCCAACATCTCCGGCCAGTTCAACCTCTGGTCCGTCCCGGTCGACGGCGGCTGGCCCGAGCAGCTGACGAGCTTCACGGAGAACACCGTCCGCGCGGTCGCGGTGCGGGCCGACGGCACGATCCTCTTCACCGCCGACCGCGACGGGGACGAGTTCCACCAGCTCTACCGCATCCCGGCCGGCGGCGGCTGGCCGGAGCAGCTGACCGATCACGAGCGCGTCCAGCACCTGCTCTCGCCGTCCGCGTGGTCGCCGGACGGCACGAGCTTCTTCTTCTCCGCGAACGCGCGGACGCCGACCGACAGCGAGGTGTTCGTCTGGGACGACGGCGCGGCCGAGCCGCGCTACGTCTGGGGCGAGGGGAGGTACACGTACGCGGCGTCGTGGTCGCCGGACGGGTCGAAGATCCTCGCCGGCGACTTCCGCTCGAACACCGACATCTCGCTCTACGTCGTCGACGCCGCCACGGGCGACGCGGTCGAGGCGACGCCGCACGAGGGCGACGTGAAGTTCCTGCCCGGCCCGTGGGCGGCCGACGGCTCCGGCTTCTACGTCCTCACCGACGAGGGACGCGAGTTCACCGGTCTCGCCTTCCACGACCTCGCCGCGAACGCGAGGACGTGGGTCGAGGCGCCCGACCTCGACCTCGACGAGCTCGCCGGCTCCGCCGACGGCCGTGTGCTCGCCTGGATCGAGAACGTCGACGGCTGGTCGCGCGTCCGCCTGCGCGATCTCGCCTCCGGCGCCGACCTGCCCGACGCGAAGCTGCCGCAGGGGACGATCTCCCCGCTCGGCTCCGGCGCCTCGCTCTCGCGCGACGGCGCGCGGCTCGCGCTCGCCTGGGACCAGCCCGGGCGTCCCGCGGAGGTCTACGTCGTCGAGACGGCGACCGGAGAGGCGCGGCCGGTGACCGAGAGCCGGCTCAGCGGGCTGCGCGCGCTGACGCTGCAGCCGCCGGAGCTGGTCGCGTACCCGAGCTTCGACGGACGCGAGATCCCGGCCTGGCTCTACCGGCCGGACCGCGACGGCCGCGCGCCGTTCGTGCTCGCGATCCACGGCGGGCCGGAGGCGCAGGAGCGGCCGGTCTACCGGCCGGTCTACCAGTACCTGCTGAGCCGCGGCGTCGGCGTGCTGGCGACGAACATCCGCGGCTCGACCGGCTACGGCAAGACGTACCAGAAGCTGATCCACCCCGACTGGGGCGGCGGCGATCTCGAGGACTGGCGCCTCGCGGCCGAGTGGCTGCGCTCGCAGGACTTCGTCGACGGCGACCGGCTCGGCG
>Ga0335069_10016981_pt1 | contig 10145 bp, 10 predicted proteins | sample Lox_Sample_11_FD_206714 | JGI IMG/M metagenome (GOLD analysis project Ga0335069, IMG submission 206714) | Soil microbial communities from Loxahatchee National Wildlife Refuge, Florida, United States - Lox_Sample_1.1 | ecosystem: Environmental > Terrestrial > Soil > Wetlands | place: USA...
GCCGGGATCGGTGACCAATGCTGTCGTCGGCCTGCACGGCGGTAGCGGCGATGCCGTGCAGTTCTGCGAGGATCTGGCCGTCTGCAACAAGAATCCCTACAGCATCGCGGTTGTGGGTGGCTCTTGGAGCAGTGCGAACGGCGGCACGACGACCGTAACGGTCATCTCGGACCCGACGGTCCAATTCGCGCACGCGCGCATCATCACGGTGGCGGGCACGACCTGTACCGGCGGCCCGTGTTTCGACGGCTCGTGGACCGTGCTATCGACTGCCTCGGTGTCGCCCGGCGTGTGGACGGTGTCGTTCGATCAGCCGCGCCTGACGTCGCCCGGCACCTGGGCATCAGGCGGCACCGTCAGCGTCGAGACGATCACGCCTCAGTCGGTGACGTGGACCGTCCCGAACCTGTTCAACACGATGATGGCATTCCCACAAGGGCAGTTCCCTCTCGGCGCCCATGACAGCTGCAACACTGGGATATTCAATGGAACCATTAACGGCAGCACACTGACCGTTAACTCCATGACATCTGGAGTCGTGTCGGCCGGCATGAACCCTTCGCTGACAGCGACCGGAGTGCCGCAGATCGCCACGATTACGGGGTTCTCCGGCGGATCATCCGGACAGACCGGCAATTACACGCTGAGCTATACCGCGCCGTCGCCGGTCGGCCCCGAGACGATGATCAGCAATGGCGATCTATACGGTCCGCAGATTCAAACGTGGTGCAATAGGCAGACAACCACGGGCCAGAATGACGCGCAGATGTTGGCGGACGCAAACACGTACATCCACAACACATACGGGATTCCGCTGCTTGCCATCAGTGGCGTAGGCTTGTCGAATGGCGGCTTCATGCTACAGAGGTTAATGCTCGAAGCGCCGGGCACGTACCAGAAGTACGGCCTGATATCAGGCGCCAAGAGCGGCTATTACCAATACCACGCTGGCCTGCCGTCAAACATTCACCCGGTGTTCATCTGGACCGGTGATGAAGACACTACGCTGTGCATCGACGTGTCGGACAGCAACACCTGCACCGGCACGCTGAATCAGTTCACCGGCTCGATCAACGGAACTACGCTGACGGTTTCCGCCGTTCTTTCGGGCGCCGTCACGGTCGGCAACCTGATCCACGACGACCCGCTTCCGGCGTCCAATCCGAACATCGCGTTCGGAACCTACATCACCGACCAGATCGACTCGACTCATTACCATGTCAGCATCAGCCAGACCGTCTCGTCAGAGACGATCGACAGCAACAATTTTTACGACCCGATCTACTATCAAAACTCGGCGAACCAGTCGCTGGCCGATCTGACGGTACCGAACTATCTGCAGTACATCGGCTGGACGAACATGCTGGCGACGTGGGGCAATGCGTACAGCGGACACGGGTGCCCCGGTTCATTCGGCACGCAGATCGCTCCGAGCAATTTCACGACCGTCCCACTGCGATATGGCGTCGAGCGCGTGCTTAATCCGTGCGGTGGATACATCCACTTCGAGGAATTTTCCAACGCAGGCCATGCCACAATCACGATGGAGGCGCAAAGCGGCACACGGTTCCTGAACCAGTACGAGAAGTGGCGCGCCGCCCATCCGGGAAGTTGACAAAAAATGGCCATCTCAATTGCCAATGCGTTCATGAATGCCGTTCGGTATGAATTGAACGACAACGGCACCACGAAACAGTGGGGCGATACCGAGCTGCTGAGCTACTACAACCTGTTCCGCACGGCAGTCTTGTCTGAATACCCGAACGCCCTGACCAAGCCGGCCACCTTCAACTGTGTCGCCGGCGTCGACCAGGTTCTCGCAGCCGACGGCGTGACCTATATCCGCGTGCCTTCCAACGCCACGGGCGAAGGTATCTCGCAAGTGAGCGCGGAGGCCATGTATGACGCAGACCCCAACTGGTACGGCGCCCCGCCGACCAAGATCGTCGAGCATGTCATTCCCGATCCGAAAGACACGCTTCGTTTCCGGGTTTATCCGCCGAACGACGGCACCGGCGTGCTCAACATCTCCTACGGCTACGACGTGGCAGACGCAACCGCAGTTACCGACAACTTCGGGCTGACCGAAGCCTATCGAATGGCCGCCTTCCACTGCGTGCTCGCATGCGCCCTGTTCAAGAACACGCCACGCCAGGACATCGCCAAGTCACAGATGCACTTCGGTCTGTTCGACCAGAAGATAGCCGCTCGCGTGCAGGCGGAAGTCGTCACCAAGACCGTCGCCGGCGCTCCTCAACCGGTGCAGGTATCCGCCACCTCGTCGGAGTGATGAGCGCCCATGGCAAACGTCAACCAGCTATTCAATGAGATCCGGCGCCAGGCCCGCGGCGTTCCCAACCCGACCATGGCGGAAGCGATCCTGCGCGCTGCGCGAACCTTCTGCCAGCAGACGCAACTGATCCGCCGCGACGTGCAGTTCAACACGCAGGCCAATGTGCACCAGTACCCGCTGACGTTCGCCAACGTGATCAGCGGCCTCAATCCGAGCGAGCAGGTGATCGACTTCCGGCACTGGCAGATCACGCAGCCAGGGCCGAACGGCACCAGCTCGATCGTACCGGGCTACGTCCCATACGGGACCACCATCAACCCGAACTGGGCGCCGAACCAGCCGTGGAACCTGAGCTACATCATCGAGGGCATCGCACAGCTCGATCCGATCCCCGACCAGGCCTATCTGGTGCAGATCGAGTGCATCACGCAGCCGGCCAAAGGATCGGTCTGGATTCCCGACGAGCTGATGGCAAAGTTCGACCAGGCCATCGGCTACGGTGCCCTTGAATGGCTGCACGGGATGGACGGGAACCCGTGGTACAGCGAGCAGAAGGCGGCAAAGAACCGGATCCTGTTTAACGATGAGATCGCCCGCGGCAGGCGTCTGGCGATGTACGACAACACTCCCGGCCCGCGCGCGTGGATGCGCCGTCCGTTCGCCCGCAAGACGCGCTGGAGATATTGATGCCGAGCCCGCCCCCACCGCCGCCGGCCACTTCGGCCTATTTCAGTCAGAACACGGGCTATCCGTCGGCCGGCTTCATTGATCCGACAGAAGACGAGCTCGGGTTTGTCCTGACGTGCACGCCAGCAGCGTCCAGCATCGACTGCTCATGGCCAGCGCAGACCGGCGCGGTTTACTACGACGTCTGGTGCGGTCGCTCGATCGAGAACCTTGTGCGCGTCGGCCGCGAGCTTCAGGCTACGACCTACACGATCGGGAACCTCACTGCGGGCAATCTCTACTACGTGCAGGCCACCGCCAACATGGGCGACCTAGCAGGACTGGCGAGCGAAACGCTGCCGGTGATTCCGCTTTCTCCACCGCCACCACCACCTTCTGCGGTCGTCGGGTTCGTCGCAACCTTCGACCTGATCCCGCCAGGCAACACAGAGCCGGGTGCGGTGCAATTGGAATCCGGATCAGGCCCCTGCAGCGTGGATTATCAAACGGTCGATGGAACGGCAACGGCGGGCGTCGATTACACGGCAGCCAGCGGCACACTCAATTTCGGATCCAGCCCGCAAGACATCAATGTGCACACGATGGGCCCTGGTCTCGGTCGGCAATTCACCATTGTCTTGTCGAACCCCGTCGGATGCACGATCGACTCGGGCGCTAATCCCATGACCGTCGAATTGCTGGGAAGCTGATCCATGGCAGGAACAGCAAAGGGGGTCTCAATCCTGTCGATGTCGGGAGTCCATCCCGCAGTCGATCAAAACATCCGAAATCTAGCGCAGCAACTCAGTCTGCTTTCGGCAAATGTGAATAGCTTCACTGGCAATCAGGTGACGCAGGCAGAAATTACGGCGCTGCAAAATCAGATCAATCAAATCGAGGCAGAACTTTCGACGCTTGAGAGTGAAATCGCAAGCGCGCTTCCAATTTATACCGCTCTCGAATCAATCAACTCCTTTCTCCCTGTGTATGCGGTCAATGATGGTATCGCCGACATTGCGGACAGCTCTGATCCAACCACATCGCAAACGGTCATCGGCATCAGCACGTCGCAAACAAAGCCCGGAGCGGTGATCAGCATTGCCGGAAATGGCCGTACTGTGCGCAGCACGACGTGGGCATGGACACCGAACCAGCCGGTGTTCCTCGGTCCTCCTGGCAGCAGCCTGACGCAGACATCGCCAAACGTGTTCCAGCCGGTGATCGTGGGAATCGCTATATCGGCGACCGTGATCTATGTATGCCCGCAGTTTTACGACGTGCCTGTGTCCCTGAGCAACATACCGAGCAGCGCTATCGTGTTCATCCCAAGTGCCTTCAACCTCCTGCCGATTGCATCCGGTGGCCTGCGCGTTGATGGCGGCCTCGTGCTCAACGGCGGACTAAAGATGGTGTGAAATGCAAACAGGACTACAGCTACCGCAGCAGGCTACTGATGGTTCCGGAATTGTCACGCCTGACTCTGGATATTCGACTCCATTCCCGGGGACGGATGGTAACTTTTATGTCAAGTTGCCAAGCGGAGTAGTTGTCCCCATAGCATCTCTTGGCCAAGTGGCGCAGCCGATCTTCTCTCAGTACACGCCGATCACTGTCGCGAACACGACCGCCGAGACCACCCTCACGGGGACTGGGAAGGGCGCGCTGTCCATCGCGGCGAACAGCGTCGCGCAGGGTACTGTGTTTCAATTCCGCGCGTCTGGGTACCTGTCGGTGGTTTCGTCGCCCACCTTCGAGCTGAAGGTGAAGATCGGCGGGGTGGTGGTCTGCGATACAGGCGTCGCGACGGCCAGCCTGACCTTCAACAACAACCTCTGGTCGCTGGAGGCTGACGTCGTCGTGAACACCATCGGAAACGCCGGAACGATGACCGGGCAGGGACTCGTCAAGGCCATTCAGACCATCACCGCGAATCGCATGTACCAGATGACGAACAGCGGAAGCCCGAGCGCCATCGACACGACGGCGGCGAACGCGATCGACCTGACCGTGACGTGGGGCACGGCGTCTGCGAACGACACCATCACGTGCACCAACTTCACCGTGGTGAAGCTGCCATGAAAGTAGGAATGATCAAGCCGCGTGGAGAATTGCCAAGCTGCGCACCAGAGCACCTTCCGGTTGGATTCGGCACCACAGTGATCAATGCCAAGCTGACCTCTAGCAATCTCGAGGGCTTCTTCGATTTCGGCAACCCGTACACGCTCGCCAAGACGCCGGCGCCTTTCAACACGATCTGGCTGATGCGTGACCCGAACACCGGCAACACGTTCTGGCTGCAGTGGAAGCAGACCGAGGTTTCCTACGGTCCCAACATCGATGTTTCGCTCGGCACGATCCCGGGCGATACCACGGTGCGGATCATGATCACCGGCCTTGCGGGTGGTCCACAGCAGACCAACCTGTTCTACGCTACAGACCCGAGTCAGCAGGGCTCAAACCCTCTACACGGATACCCCTACAAGACCTTCCCGCTCGGAGTAAACAACCCGACGACGGCGCCAACGGTGTCGGCCCCGTCAGCCCCACCAGGGCCAACGACGAACTTCGAGTACGCACAGCCGATCTACGTCAACAGCCTAACCGTCAGCGGCGGCACCAACTACAAGCAGTTCGACATCCTCAACGTTCCAGGCGGTACGATCCCGACGGGACTGACCGGCGCGCGGGTGCAGGTGACGGACATCGACCCTAGCACCGGAGCGGTCACAGGATCGGCACTACTCGAGCCTGGCTTCTACACGGTAGCCCCGTCGGCTTCCGGATCCATGACTGGCGGGAGCGGATCCGGCGCTAGCTACACAAGTTTGCTGACAGTACCGCTCACTACATTCCAGACTTGGCAGACCACGCAATACGATAACGGCGCCGGGAGCCACGGCTGGTTTTCGGTTGGATCTGGTCATTGGCACATCGATTCTGCTCAGGGGGACACGTACGTCTTCTACAGCACCGATTCGTACAACCTGAAGACCAATGCGATCACGGTCTACCAGATAGACATGGTGTGTTTTAACGAGGGAGGCAACATTTGCGACGGCCTCGTGCAGTTCTCTGGATCAACAGTGCAGGGGCCTCCCTTCGCGCGACTCCACAAGACTCCGGGCGTCGCCTATAGCGTCACCGACCAGACCTTCACGCTCTACAGCGATCTGGAAGGCTCGAACGGCGGCGCGCTGGCGGGGACGGTCGTCAATTCGACATCGACAGTAGGCCTGGCGGCCGGAACGTGGTACCGGATTGCCGTCACTCTGAATGCGAACACCACTGGCACGACGCCGGGCTTCGACGTGATCGCCACGATCGCCACGCAGGCGGCGCCGATGTCGATTCTGTACACCGTGAAGGGCTTCGTTCCATATGGTGGAGAGGTGCTGGCAGCGGGCCTGAATCACCGCGGCGACCACAGCCCGGGATCTGGCAACAATGCCAGCTTCAACAACATCCTCGTCGCCTGCACCGCGACAGCGCAGACGGTGGCCAGCGAGGCCACGAACTACGTGCAGGTCTACCGAAACCTGTTCTCGCAGGAGTCGGGCCCTGGCACGCCGAGCAACACGATCACCGTCTACCTCAATACCGCAACGGTGCCCAACACCTTCGGGCCGGTGACGGTCGTTTCGCCAGTGACGCCAGGCGGACAGGACGTCGACCTGATTGACAACTACCGCCTCGTCAACGCCGGCGGCGCGAGCGAGGTCTACGAGTTCGTCACGTCCATCACTGCGGTAACGCTCGGCTCGGTAGTCGGTGGTGCGGGGGCGTTCGTCGCAGGCCAGGATGTGACCACCACCTCTGGAATCACGGCAGTTGTCATCGCGTGGGACTCCGGAAGTGGTGTGCTGCAGCTGCGTGATGTGTCCGCAGTCATCCCGGTCGGCGATGTCATCACGGGACCGACCGGCCACGGCACCTACACGGCCAGCGCTAACTCCACCACATCGATCACCTTCACCGACTCGGCGCTCGATTCCGATCTGTCCGGCGAGCTGGAATCAACGATCTGGATCCCGCCACCATCGAACCTGCAAAACATCGTCTCCACCGCCAACGGGGTAATGGCTGGATTCTTCGCCAACACGCTCTGCCTGTCGGTCCCTTACGAGCCGCAAGCGTGGCCGACCGCGTACCAGTACACGGTTTCCAACCAGATCGTTGCTTTGCAGACCTTCGGCAATCAGGTGATCATCCTGACGCAAGGAAAGCCCGGCGTGGCCTACGGCAACGACCCGTCGAACTACTACGTCAACGACCAGAAAAGCCCGCAGGGCTTCGGCTGCGTCTCCAAGCTGAGCGCCGCAACGCATAGCACCTTCGGCACGATCTACGCGACCGGAACGGGCCTTGCCTGCATCCGCGGCGAAGGCGACATGGATCTGCTTCGCAGGGAAAACGCGACCGGAGAAATGGTGCCGCTGTTTAGCTTCGAGGCGTGGCAGTTGCTCAACCCCTCCTCGATCATCGGGTGCGTGCATCAGAATTGGTATTTCTTCTGGTACACGACGCTCGCAGGTGTGAAGGGTGGATACGCGCTCGACCTTCGGCCGGATGGCTTCGGCCTGATCGAGCTCGACTTCCATCCGAGCTGTGTCTACAACGACCCGCTGCCGGATTACCTCTACGTGGTCCCGGACAAGTCGGTCTACCCGATCAACGGCAGCGTGATTTCGACTGCCTCAAACGTGGTGTCGCAATGGGACTACACCGGATCGTCATCGCAGCGGCCAAAATCCTGGAAGCGGGATTTCTTTCTCGGGCCTTACCAATGGTACCCGACCTGCATCCGTGTCCGCGCGAGTGGATACACCGGCCTGACCCTTACTCTGTCGAACGAAAATGGCACGCTATTCAACGGCGCCGTCGCGGATGCCAATTCGTTCAATACCGACGGCACTTCCGGCATCGAGCCCGGGCAGAAATACGCGCTCACCATCGTCGACACCGGCTCCAACACCGTCTACGACATCGTAGCCACTGACGAAGTGCTGGAGATGTCATGACCCTTGCGCGCATCAATCCGCTGCAGGCGTGGCCGGATGCCGGGCCGCTGCTTGCCAAGGCGCTGGTCGGCACCGGCCAGACCGACCTTGATCTGCGGCGCGCGTGCCTTCGCGGTGATGCGTGGCTGCTGGCGTCTGACCGGATGTTCATGGTGGTCCGGATCGAGCACGAGGCCGACGGCTTCAACCTGCTCGTATGGGCAGCGGCCTCGCGAGGGGCCACCGATTGCATCCGCGAGCACCTGCCTGATCTGGAAGCGATCGCCCGGGGAATGGGGGCAAATGGCATAACATTCATCACCGACCAGAAGGGATTCGAGCGGGCGATGGGGCCGAACTGGAAGCCGCGCTGCTACGTGATGGAGAGGAGGTTCTGACCGATGGGCGTATTCAACAAGCAGGCCACGGCCACGTCACCGGCGCAGCAGGCATACGATGACGCGATCAATCAGCAGGTCTCGAATTACATGAAGACCTGGATGCCGGTGCAGTCGTATTTCACGCAGCAGAACGAGCAGAACCACTACGCGCTGCAGGACATTGATCGCGGGGAGACAGCCGCGGCCGCGCAGTTGCAGTCCGACAAGATCAGCTCGGGACTGCTTGAGCAGGACGAGCAGCACGGCGCAGCGCCGGGATCGGGTGCCTATACGGCGACGATGGAGAAGGGCACCGAAATGACGGCGACCGCCAAGGGCCTCGGGCTCACCGGTGCCGATGTCGAGACGCAGCGCGCCTACCTGCAAGGCGTGCAGAAGGCCCTCGGCATGTATCAGGCCGACTCCTCGATGGCACTGCAAGGCATTCACAGTGCCGCCGAAATGCAGCAGGAAGAGGCCCAACTACAAGCCGATGTCAACAACAGCCGCATGCAGACCGTCGGAAATATCAGTTCGGCGCTCGGCGGTATGGCGATCCAGAAAGAGATGGGTGGATCTGGCGGCGGCGGTCTGAGCAGCATGGGAGGTTAAGGAAATGGCCGGATTCAGCGGACAGGGCTCTGAAGAAGGAGCCGTTAGCGGCGCCGCGATTGGTGGTTCTTATGGAGGACCATGGGGCGCGTTGATCGGTGGCGTGGTGGGCGGCATTGGTGGAGGCTTGATGGGGGCCGGCACCAACATCGGCTACAGCCCGCAATCGATGCAGCTGCTCGCCATGAGTCGATCGCAATGGCAGACGGCCATGAACCAACAGTACGGTCTGCAGAACCAGCTGATCAGCTATGCCGATGACCCGAACCAGTTGACCATGGCGCGCGCGCAGGCGGTCACCGACGTCGACAAGTCTTTCGCTGGACAGGAGGCCGCGCAGCAGCGTGCGCTCGCTGACCAGGGCGTCACCCTGACGACGGCGCAGAAGTCCGACATGGACCGCCAGAACAAAATCGCGCAGGGGATGGCAGAGGCCGGCGCCTCGAACCTTGCATCGCAGCAGACCTACGCAACGCAGCGCCAGGTATTGGCGGGCGGGGGAGGCTAAGTCATGGCAGGCGGACTTCTCGATATGTCGCTGGAGCAGGAATCGGCGGCGCTCGGCGGTGAAATCAACGAGGCCGAGTACGGCTCGAAAAAGTGGCAGCAGGAGCGCGTCCAGCGCGAGCAGGCGCGCAATGCGCCCATCCAACTCGTTGCATTCCTGTCGGGACAGGCTACGGGCGGCAAGGTCAAGGATCCGACGCAGGGCAGCGACATCAACAAAGACGAGCAGCAAGTCAAGGGCACCGACTCTGGCATTGTGTCGCCCACCGACCCGCGCGTGACGAACCAGTCCTACAGCGGCGGCAGCGGTACCGGATTGCCCGAAGACAGCGATACCGGCCAGGACAACGGCATGGGCAGCCTGTTCGGCTTCGCCGGCAAGAACATCATCGGCGGGTTCCTCGGCCAGTCGGGCGGCGGCGGTGGAGCGATGGGTGCCTCCGGTGGCGCCGGCGCCTCGGCCGCATCGTCCATGGGTCCGCCGGACTAAAAGGAGACAGCGATGCCTGATTTTTACAGCGAGGGCAACGGGATCGTCAGCGCGTTTGCTGAAGGTGAACGGCTGGAACAGCAGAACCAGATGCTGCAGTTCGAGCGGCAGATGCGGCAGAAGGAGTTCGGCCTTCAGCAGCAGCAACTCGGGCAACACCAGCAGGAACTCGATCGCCAGCAGAACATGGATGCGCTCGG
>Ga0335069_10016982_pt1 | contig 10145 bp, 9 predicted proteins | sample Lox_Sample_11_FD_206714 | JGI IMG/M metagenome (GOLD analysis project Ga0335069, IMG submission 206714) | Soil microbial communities from Loxahatchee National Wildlife Refuge, Florida, United States - Lox_Sample_1.1 | ecosystem: Environmental > Terrestrial > Soil > Wetlands | place: USA: Florida...
GGTGTCCCGCGCGGCCTGGCCCTACCTGCGGGAGTCTTCACACGCCGCGGTCGTGAACACGTCCTCCGTCGCGGCCACCACCGGCCTGCCGCAGCGGGCCGTCTACTCGGCCAGCAAGGGCGCGGTCTCGGCGTTGACCCGGGCCATGGCGGCCGACGGCCTGGCTGACGGCATCCGGGTGAACGCGGTGAACCCGGGCACGGCCGACACGCCCTGGGTGGCCCGGCTGCTCGACGCGGCCGACGACCCGGCCGCCGAGCGGACCGCACTGGCCGCCCGGCAGCCGCACGGCCGGCTGGTCACCGCGGATGAGGTGGCCCAGGTCGTGGTGTACCTCGCGTCGCCCCGGGCGGGCTCGACCACCGGCGCCGAGTTCGCCGTGGACGGCGGCCTGTCCCACCTGCGCCCGCGGCCCCGTCCATGAGCGGCGGAGCCGCGGTCCTGGCCGAGCGGCGGGTGGGGCGGACGCCGGTCCTGGTGACCGAGGCCGGCTTCGGCGGGGCGTCGGCCGGCAACCTGTACCGGGAGACCAGCGACACCGAGGCGGCCGCTGCCATCGGCCAGGCCTGGGCCAGCGGGATCCGGTACTTCGACACCGCGCCGCACTACGGTCTTGGGCTGTCCGAATCCCGGTTGGGGGCGGTGCTGCGGTCCTGGCCGCGGTCGGAGTTTGTGCTGTCCACCAAGGTCGGGCGGCTGCTGGAGGCCAATCCGGCACCCACCGGGTCGGATATGGCCACAGGCGGGTTCGCGGTGCCGGACCGGCTGCGGCGGCGGTTCGACTTCTCCGCGGCCGGGGTGCGGCGCAGCCTGGAGGACAGCCTGACCCGGCTCGGCCTGGACCGCGTCGACATCGTGTACGTGCACGACCCCGATTCGCACGTTGCTGAGGCGATCAGCGGCGCGATCCCGGAGCTGGTCCGGATGCGCGAGGAAGGCATCATCGACGCGGCCGGGGTGGGCATGAACCAGTGGCAGGCGCCGCTGCGGATGATCCGCGAGACCGACCTGGATGTGGTCATGCTGGCCGGGCGGTGGACTCTGCTGGACCGCTCCGGCGCGCCGCTGCTGGCGGAGTGTGCGGCCCGCGGTGTGGCCGTGGTCGCGGCCGCCCCGTACAACTCCGGCCTGCTGGCCCAGCCCTGGCCACCCGACGACGCCCACTTCAACTACGGCCCGGCGGGCCCGGCCCTGCTGGCCCGGGCGCGCGCCCTGGCCGAGGTCTGCGCCCGGCACGGCGTGGACCTGCCCACCGCGGCCGCCCAGTTCCCGCTCCGTCACCCCGCCGTGGCCACCGTGGTCAGCGGCATGCGCACCGCGGGCCAGGTGGACACCACCCTGACCCGCCTCACCACCCCGGTCCCGGACGCCCTGTGGGCCGAGGTGGCGGCCCTCCCTGACCTCGTCCTCTGACCCGCCTGCTCCGGCCGGGCCTGGTCGGAGCCGAAAGCCTCAACAGTCACACGGGTCCCAGACGGGCTGATGATGTTGAGTTTGCCTACACCCGGGTGTAGGCAAACTCAACATCACGAATGTCCCGGCCGCCGGCGCGGGCACTGAAGATGCCTGCGGGGCCGATGTGACTGTTGAGGTTACGGCGGGCGGGGCCGGGTGAGCAGGTAGCCGGGTGAGCGGTGAGCAGCGTCAGGCGGCGGTCCAGCCGGCGTCTACCGGGAGCACGGCGCCAGTGATGAACGAGGCGTCGTCGCTGGCCAGGAACGCGATGGCGGCCGCCACCTCCGACGGCTGGCCGATCCGGGGGATGGCGTGGTGCGCGTCCACCATGGCCTGCATGGCGCCCGGGTTGGCGGCGCCGCCGACCTTGCCGCCGCGGATCAGCGGCGTGTCGATGAGCCCCGGCGCCACGCAGTTGGCCCGGATGCCCTGACGGCCGTGGTCGAGGGCCATGGCCCGGGTCAGGTTCTCCACCCCGGACTTGGCCGCGCAGTACGCGGAGCGGTTCCGCTCGCCGACCGTGCCGATGGCCGACGAGATGGTCACGATCGCGCCCCGGCCCTGGCTGGCGAACACCGGGATCGCGGCCCGGCAGGCGAAGAACACCCCGTCCAGGTCCACATCGATGATCGTCCGCCACTCCGCCAGAGTGGTGCCCGGCACCGTGTCGCACTGATCCACGCCGGCTGCGGTGACCAGCACGTCCAGGCGGCCCAGCCGGGCTGTCACGTCGGCCACGACCGCGGCCACCCCAGCATGGTCAGCCACGTCGCAGACCACCGCCTCGGCCCGCGCGCCCAGTTCGGCGGCGGCCGCCTTGACCGGCTCTTCATTGCGGTCCAGCAGCACCACGGTGGCGCCCTCGGCGTGCAGCCGCTGGGCCGTGGCCAGCCCGATCCCGGACCCGGCCCCGGTAATGAGCGCGACCTGCGAGGCAAAACGACGTGACGGCACGCGCCCATGCTAAGGATCGCCGCCGTGCCCGGTCAATGCCCGGATGGCTATTTATCTGATGAATGATGACTTTCGTCTGATGAATCATTGCCGACCGGGGAAGACCGGCGTAGGCTCGCCCCGAGATGACCACCGAGATGACCACCGACCTGGCCGTTTACCGCAACGACCACAACGACCGGAACCACCGGGACAACAGGAACGACCGCAGCTACCGCAGTGATGGCGTGCACGGCCGCCTGGTCCATGACCTCGGCCGCCGGATCGTCTCCGGCGAGTTCGCCCCCGGTGACCTGCTGCCCACTGAGACCGCGCTGGTCAGCGAGCTGGGCTCGGGCCGGTCCGCGGTCCGGGAGGCGGTCAAGGTGCTCACCGCCAAGGGCCTGGTCCGCACCCGGACCAAGACTGGCACGGTGGTGCTGCCGGAGACCACCTGGAACCTGCTCGACCCGGACGTGCTGGCCTGGCGGTACCAGACCGGCCCGACCGCCAGGCAGCTCGACGACCTGGCCGGGCTCCGCATCGCGCTGGAGCCCGAGGCCGCCCGGCTGGCCGCCCGCAACCGCAGCAAGTCCGCAACCGCGCCGATCACGGCCGCCTACCAGCGGATGGCCGGGACGGTGGCCGACCCGGACGTGTTCATCGGGCACGACCTGGCCTTCCACCGGGCCATCGTGGACGCGGGCGGCAACCTGCTGATGGCCCAGCTCTCCGACCTGCTGCACACCGCGCTGGCCGCCGCCCGGCAGGTGCACACCCGCAACGTCCGGCGCAACAAGCGCACGCTGGCCGCGCATGAGGCCGTTCTCGACGCCATCACCAGCCATGACGCCGAGGCGGCGGCCACGCTGATGCGCAAGCTGGTGACCGGCGCGCGGCGCGACATCCACCGCGAGCGGCAGCAGAGAGCCCGCTAGGCGACAAGGGGAAAGCCCATGCCCGTGCTGGACGGATACCGCGTCCTCGACCTGTCCATCGCCATGGCCGGCCCGCTGGCCAGCATGCGCCTGGGCGACCTGGGCGCCGACGTGATCAAGGTCGAGCCCACCGGCGGTGAGTGGCAGCGGCACACCTCGGCCGGCGGGGTGCACGGTCATGAGGTCAACGCCTCGTTCCTGTCGCTGAACCGCAACAAGCGCAGCCTGGCCATCGACCTCAAGTCGGCCCGCGGCCAGCAGGTCCTGCACAAGCTCGTCGCCGCGGCCGATGTCGTCCTGCAGAACTACCGCCCCGGCGTGGCCGAGCGGCTCGGCGTGGACTACGCCACGATCAGCGCGATCAAGCCGGACATCGTCTACGTCTCGGTGTCCGGCTACGGGGAGACCGGCCCGTACGCGAAGCGCCCCGGCCAGGACATCCTGCTGCAGGCCATGGGTGGCGCGCTGTTCAGCTCCGGCCAGGTGGACCAGCCGCCACAGCCCGCGCCGTACTTCCTGGTCGACGCCGTCACCGCCTACTCCGCGTTCGAGGGCGTGCTGGCCGCGCTGCTGCACCGGGAACGGACCGGCGAAGGCCAGCTGGTCCAGGTCAACATGCTCGACGCGCTGATCGCCATGCAGATGCAGGAGCTCACCGTGCGGACCGTGGGCGGCGTGCCGCAGTCGCGCGGCCACCAGATCCACGCGCACTGCTACATCCGGGCACCGTACGGGATCTTCCCCACCGCCGACGGCTACCTGGCCCTGGCCTTCCCGGAGCTGGGCGCGCTGGCCGGGGCGCTGGACGCGCCCGAACTCGCGCGGTGGGACGCGGAGACGGACGGCTTCGAGCAGCGCGACGCCATCTCGGCCATCGTCACCGACCGGCTGAAGACCCAGCCCACCGCGCACTGGCTCGCCGTGCTCGGCGAGCGCGGCATCTGGGCCGGGCCGGTGTACTCCTACGATGACCTGCTGGCCGACCCGCAGGTCCAGCACAACGGGTCGTTCGTCAGCTACGACCACCCGACCGAGGGCCGGGTCACCACGCCGGGCTTCGCGTTCGCGATGAGCGCCACCCCGGCCGCGGTCACCCGGCCCGCGCCCACCGCCGGCCAGCACACCAGAGAGGTGCTGGCCGAGGCGAACCTGCCGGCCAGCGAGATCGACGAGCTGCTGGCCGACGGCGTGATCGGCGCCCGATGACGCTGCAGGGCCTGACCTGGGATCACCCGCGCGCCTACCGGCCGCTGGAGGCGTTCGCCCAGTCCTGCCCGCAGCTCCAGGTCCGCTGGGACCGGCAGTCGCTGGCCGACTTCGAGGCCCGGCCCATCGCCACCCTGGCGCAGCGCTATGACCTGATGATCATCGACCACCCGGGGCTGGGCGCGGCCATCGCCGCCCAGGCGCTGCAGCCCCTGGACGGGCTCGTCCCCGCGGAGCAGCTCGCCGCGTGGCAGGCCGGCTCGGCCGGGCCGACCTGGGCCAGCTACACCGTGTCCAGCAAAACCGTGCCCAGCAACACCCTGCCCAGCAACAGGGGGACGGCCCAGCAGTGGGCGGTGCCCATCGACGCCGCCACCCAGGTCTCCGTGCTCCGGCCTGACCTGGCCGGCGCCGTCCCCCGGGACTGGGCCGGGGTGCCCGCGATGGCCCGGCAGCACCGGGCCGCGCTGTGCCTGGGCGGGCCGCACGCCTTCCTCACCCTGCTGGGCATGTGCGCCTCGGCCCGGCCCGGCCCGCCGTCAGACCCGCTGCTGCACCCGGGCGACGCGGCCGCGGCCATCGAGATCCTGCGGGCCGTCTGGCGCGAAGCGGACCAGGAGATCTCGGTCGGCGACCCGATCACGGTGCACGAGGCGATGGCGGCCGGGACCATCGCCTACTGCCCGCTGGCCTACGGCTACGCCAGCTACGCCCGCCCGCAGCCCGGCCGCCACGCCCTGGCCTGGGCCGACGCCCCCGGGTTCGGCTCGACGCGGCCCGGCACCGTGCTCGGCGGCACCGGCCTGGCCGTGTCCGCGCCGCGCCGCCCGGACCCGGCCGAGGTGCTCCGCTTCCTGACCGCGTTCCTGGCCCCGGAGGTGCAGACCGGGCTGGTCCCCGCGCAGGCCGGCCAGCCGGCCCTGGCCGCGGCCTGGCACAGCGCCGCGGTCGACCAGGCCTGGGGCCGGTACTACAGCAGCACCCGGCGCTCCCTCAGCGCGGCCTGGGTCCGGCCCCGCGCTGACGGCTGGATACCCCTGCAGGACCAGGCGTCCGCGCTGGTCCGCGCCGCGATCACGGGCGAGGTCAGCGCCGCGGAAACCATCACGCAGATTAACGCTAGATACCGGGCACTGACCCAACCTGAGCCGGCGGAGGCGGGCACGACATGACGGGCGATACGACGGGCACGGTGCGCACCGAGGTCACCGGCGGGGTTGCGCTGCTCACCCTGGACCGGCCGGGCAAGCTGAACGCGGTCACCGATGAGATGAGCGGGGAACTGCTCCGCGCGGTGGACCGGCTGGATGCCGACGACGCCATCCGGGTCGGGGTGCTGACCGGGGCGGGCACCCGGGCGTTCTGCGTGGGCAGCGACATCGGCCAGGTCGGCAGGTACGCCGATCCGTGGGCGTTCCGCAACCGGCGGGACTACTGCACGGTGCTGCGCGGGGTGCGCAAGCCGCTCATCGCCGCAATCAACGGCTATGCCTACGGCGGCGGCCTGGAACTGGCGTTGAGCTGCGATATCCGGCTGGCCAGCCGGACCGCGTCGTTCGCGGCGGCGGAGATCAAGCTGGGCTGGATCGGTGGCGGGGGGGTCAGCGCGCTGCTGTCGGCCAGCGTGCCGGCCAGTGACGCGGCGCTGCTGCTGCTCACCGGCGATCCGGTGGACGCGGCCGAGGCGTACCGGATGGGGCTGGTCAGCCGGCTGCACGAGCCGGGTGAGCTGCTGCCCGCCGCGCTGGCGCTGGCCGGCGCCATCGCGCAGCGGCCGCCGATCGCCGCGCAGTCGGCCAAGGCCAACCTGCTGGCCGCGCGGAGCATGGGCCTGGCCCAGGCCATTCAGTACGAACGCGAGATGCAGGCCATCTGCATGGGTACCCGGGACGCCGCGGAGGGCCGGGTGGCGTTCGCGGAGAAGCGCCCCGGCCGGTTCACCGGCCACTGACCGAGGAGAGTGACATGCGGCTGCACGGCATGGAGTACGACCAGACCGGGCTGGCCCGGATGGCCGGGGACCTGCCCGCCGCGGGCGGGGTGCGCTCGGTCGTGCTCGACGACGGCGCCGAACGCGGCATCCGGGTGCTGGAGTTCCGCACCGGCGGCGGGCTGAGCTTCGACGTGCTGGTGGACCGGGCCATGGACATCGGCGCGGCCGAGTACCGCGGGGTGGGCTTCGGCTGGCGGTCGGCCACCGGATTCCGCCACCCCGGCCTGCACGAGTACCGGGACGAGGACGGCCTGTCCTGGCTGCGCAGCTTCTGCGGGCTGACCGTCACGGCCGGGCTCGATCACACGCTGTTCACCGCCGACGTGGACGCGTCGAACTACCACTACCCGTTCCGCCCCTCGGTATGGAACGGGCTGCACGGCCGGGTGGCCAACATCCCGGCCCGGCTGCACGGCTACGGCGAACGGTGGGACGGCGAGCGCTGCGTGCTGTGGGCCGAGGGGGAGATCCGCCAGGCGGCCATCTTCGCCGAGCACCTGCGGCTGACCCGGCGCATCGAGGCCGACCTGGGCGGCCGGGAGATCCGGCTCACCGACACCGTGCGGAACGCCGGTTTCGACCGGACCCCGCACATGTACCTGTACCACATCAACGTGGGCTGGCCGCTGCTCGAGGAAGGGGCGCGGTTCGCGGCGCCGATCGAGCGGACGCTGTGGGCCAGCGACAGCGTGGCCGAGCAGGGCGCCTCGCACCTGGTCCTCGGGCCGCCGCAGCCGGGCTTCGTGGAGCAGGTGTACGAGCACCAGCTCACCGCCGGCCCGGACGGGCTGGTCCGCGCGGCGCTGGTCAACGACCGGCTGGGGCTGGCCTTCGAGCTGGAGTACAACCAGCGCCAGTTCCCGGCGTTCTTCCAGTGGCTGCACCTGCGTGAGGGCGCCTACGCGGTCGGCTTCGAGCCGAGCAGCCACCCGGTCACCGGCGAGGCCGCCGCCCGCGCGGACGGCACGATGACCTGGCTGGCCGCGGGGGAGTCGCGCAGCTACTCCTCGGTGCTGCGGATCCGCGACCTGGCCGGCTAGCCGCTACGGCTTCCGGGCGACGCCGCACCAGCCCGCGGCCACCCCGGGCCGGGCGTCGGACGGGTCGGGCCGCCAGTCGGGCAGCGCCACCACCCCAGGGTCGAGCAGGTCCAGGCCGTCGAAGAAGCGCGCCACGTCCTGCTGCGAGCGGGCCGTCATCGGCGGCCCGGTGCGCCCCAGCCGCTCCGCCATGTCGGCCATGGACTGGGCCCGGATGTCGCTGGCCGGGTGCGAGATGACCAGGTAGCTGCCGGCGGGCACGGCCGCCATCAGCCGTCCCACCAGCCCGTACGGATCATCGCTGTCCGGGATCTGGTGCAGCAGCATCAGCAGCATGACGGCGACGGGCCGGCTGAAGTCCAGCTTGTGCCGGGCCCGGTCCAGGATCACGTCCGCGTCGCGCAGGTCCGCGTCCAGGGAGGACGTGGTCCCGTCGCTGGCGCTGGTCAGCAGCGCCCGGGCGTGCGCGATCACCATCGGGTCGTTGTCCACGTAGAGGACCCGGCTCTCCGGGGCGATCCGCTGCGCGACCTCGTGCGTGTTGTCCGCGCTCGGTATCCCGGCGCCGATGTCCAGGAACTGCCGCAGGCCGGCCTCGGCGGTCAGCAGGCGGACCGCCCGGGCGAGGAAGGCCCGGTTGGTGCGCGCCTCGACCACGATGCCCGGGTTGACGGCGATCGCGTCATGCGCCGCCTTCCGGTCGACGGCAAAGTTGTCCTTGCCGCCGAGCCAGTAGTCGTACACCCGGGCCGGATTGGCCGTGCTGGTGTCGACCGTGACTGCCCTGTCCTCGGTGGATTCGAAAGCCATGTACCACTGATTGCCCACCGGCATGCCTCCGGCGCCGTTGTTCCCCACCCCGCTGACCCCGCCGCCTGCAGGTTATCAATCCGGCCGGGCCCCGCTCAGCGGTTTCCGGTCAGCCGACCAGGGTCTTCACGGCCGCGGTGAGCTCGGTCAGCGCCGACTTGGCGTCGGAGAAGAACATGCTGGTCTTCGGGTTCACGTACAGCTCGTTGTCGATGCCGGCGTAGCCATGGCCCATCGAGCGCTTGATCACGATGATGCTCTTGGCCGCGTCCACGTCGAGGATCGGCATGCCGGAGACCGGGTTCCCGGGCCGCCGCGCCGCCGGGTTGGTGACGTCGTTGGCCCCGATGACCAGGGCCACGTCGGCCCGCGGGAACTCGGGGTTGATCTCGTCCATCTCCTTGAGCTGCGGGTAGGGCACGTTGGCCTCGGCCAGCAGCACGTTCATGTGCCCGGGCATCCGGCCGGCCACCGGGTGGATCGCGTAGCTGACCTCCACCCCGCGCTCTTCCAGCACCGCGGCCAGCTCGGCGCACTGGTGCTGGGCCTGCGCGGCGGCCAGCCCGTAGCCCGGCACGATGATCACCTTCTGCGCGTAGGCGAGCTGGATGGCGGCGTCGTCGGCCTGGATGGACCGCACGTCCCCGCCGGGGCCCTCGACGGCCACGGCCGTGTCGCCGGTGCCGAACCCGCCGATCATGATGTTGGCCAGCGACCGGTTCATCGCGTCGGCCATCAGCTTGGTGAGGATCGACCCGGACGCGCCGACCAGGGCACCGGCGATGATCAGCGCCCAGTTGCCGATGACGAACCCGGCCATGGCCACCGCGGTGCCGGTGAACGCGTTCAGCAGCGAGATCACCACCGGCATGTCGGCGCCGCCGATCGGCAGCACCATCGTCACGCCGAACGCCAGCGCGGCCAGGATGATGATGATCAGCACTGGCACGCTGGGGCTGACCAGCAGGTAGATGGCACCGCCGACGCCGACCGCGGCCGCGCCGAAGTTGACGGCGCGGGAACCGGGGAAGGTGATCGGCGCGCCGTCGATCAGGCCCTGCAGTTTCCCGGCGGCGATGATCGAGCCGGAGAAGGTAACGGCGCCGATCAGCACGTCCAGGATGGTGAAGATGGTGACCGATTCGGCCACACCCGCGGTCGAACCGGTGACATGTACGTAGTCGTTGATGGCCACCAGCGCGGCCGCGCCGCCACCGACCGCGTTGAACAGGCTGACCAGCTGCGGCATGGCGGTCATCTCGACGGTACGGGCCATCCACAGGCCAGCCGCCGCGCCCGCCAGGGTGCCGAGCAGCATGACGGTCCACCCGGTGGCGGTTACCGTGTTCGCGTGGATGACCAGGACGAACGTGGTCGCGATGGCCAGCGTCATGCCGGCCGTGGACACCTGGTTGCCGCGCCGCGCGCTGGCCGGGGAGTTCATCAGGTGCAGGCCGAGCACGAAGCAGACTGCGGCCGCCACGTACAGCAGCTGGGTGATCCAGTCGAAGGCGCTCATGACCGGCCGCCCGGCTGGGTGCTGGCCGGGACCTGGCCGTTGCCGCTGACCGCGCCCGCGCTGACCGCGGCCGCGCCGTCCGCCGCCTGCACCGGCGTTCGGGCCCGCTTGAACATCTTCAGCATCCGCCCGGTGACCACGTACCCGCCGACCACGTTCATCGCCGCGAACGCGCAGGCGATGAAGGCCAGGATGTAGCCCAGCGCGTCGTGCGCGGTCACCGCGATGAGCATGGCGCCCGCCAGCACGAT
>Ga0335069_10016983_pt1 | contig 10144 bp, 8 predicted proteins | sample Lox_Sample_11_FD_206714 | JGI IMG/M metagenome (GOLD analysis project Ga0335069, IMG submission 206714) | Soil microbial communities from Loxahatchee National Wildlife Refuge, Florida, United States - Lox_Sample_1.1 | ecosystem: Environmental > Terrestrial > Soil > Wetlands | place: USA: Florida...
CATTGACGCGCAGCGGACGGCCACCCATGTTCTGCCCGTTGAGGCTCTGGATGGCGCGCTGGGCGTCGCCGCTCGGCATCTCGACGAAGCCGAAGCCGCGCGGCCGACCCGTGTCGCGGTCGTTGATTAGGGCAACGGACTCCACCTTGCCGTGCTGCTCGAACAGCTGGCGCACGGCGGCTTCGTCCGCCGAGAACGGCAGGTTGCCCACATAGATCTTGGTCATTTGCGATCACTCACTAACGAGGTCCCGCGCACGGCACGCCATGACGACGAGGACCGAAACAAACTGCGGAGTGAACGCCTTTCGGAGCGACGACACGCGGTCGACCACACCGGAGACGGACACGACCGCCACCTTTGGATCGAACTCTCTTCGCTTTAGTGTCAGTGCCGGTGCCGGAGAACCCGGTCGGCAGAAGGCAAAAACGAGGAAGGGCCACGAACCGCCGCGCAAATTACAGGAATACAGCGAAAAACGCCACTGCCGGTGCGGCCGCGGCGGGTCCGCGCCGCCGGGCGGGCCCGGCCGGCCGCGGTGGCCGGCGAGGGCCCGGCGGCGCCCGCCAGCGGCCCGCCGGACGCGGACCGCCGCCGGTTATCGCCCCATAACGACAAAGCGGTTCTCGGCGCGGGACGGACTGCCTACGATCCCTGCTCCTGCCCCGGAGCGACCGCCGCATGAGCGCCTACCCCGCCTTTGGCCCCGCCGCCGCCCCGCTCGCGGGCGAGCGCGTCGCAGAGCTGCAGGCGCTGCTGGCGGGGCTCGATCCCGCCGCGCTGACCTGGGTCAGCGGCTTCGCCGCCGGCCTCGCCGCCGAGCGGGCGCGCAGCGGCGCCCCCGCCCGGCTCGCCGACGCCCTGCCCGCCCCGGCCGCCGCGCCGGCCGGCCGCGCGACGGTGCTGTACGGCTCGCAGACCGGCAACGGCCGGCGGGTCGCCGAGCGCCTCGGCCGCGGCCTCGAGGCCGAGGGGCTCGCGGCCAGCGTCCACAGCCTCGCCGACTACCCGCCCCGGCAGCTCGCCGGCGAGCGCCTCGTCTACCTGGTCGCGAGCACCCACGGCGACGGCGACCCGCCGGACGACGCGCGCGGCTTCGTCGAGTTCCTGACCTCGCGCCGGGCGCCGCGGCTCGAGTCGCTCGCCTACGCGGTGCTCGCGCTCGGCGACTCGAGCTACCCGCAGTTCTGCGCCACCGGCCGGCTGCTCGACGAGCGCCTCGCCGAGCTCGGTGCGCGGCGCGTCGGCGTGCGCGTCGAGGCCGACGTCGACGTCGAGGCCAAGGCCGGCACCTGGATCGAGCAGTCGGTCGCGACCGCGCGCGCCGAGCTCGGCGCCGCGGCACCGCGGCTCGCGGTGGTCACGCCGCTGCGCCCGGTGGTGCCCGCGCTCGCCTCGCGCGACGCGCCGCTCGAGGTCGAGCTGGTCGAGAACCGCCGCATCACCGCGCGCGACGCCGAGCGCGACGTGCGCCACCTCGTGCTCGCGCTGCCGGCGCAGGGCTTCGAGTACGAGCCCGGCGACGCGGTCGGGGTCGTGCTCGAGAACCCGGCGCTGACGGTCGACCGCATCCTCGAGCGCACCGCACTCGACCCCGCCGAGGCCGTCACCGTCGGCGCCACGACCCGCCCGCTGCGCGAGTGGCTGACCCGCGAGCGCGAGGTGGCGCGCATCGCGCGGCCGCTGCTCGAGCGGCTCGCCGAGCGCAGCGGCAGCGCCGAACTCAGGGCGCTGCTCGCGCCGGAGCGCGGCACCGAGCTGCGCCGCCTGCTGAAGGAGCTGCAGGTCGCGGACCTGCTCGGGCGCTACCCGGCCGCGTGGGACGCCGCGGCGCTGGTCGGCGCGCTGCATCCGCTCGCGCCGCGGCTGTACTCGGTCGCCTCGAGCCGCCGCGAGGCCGGCGACGAGGCACACCTGACGGTCGCGGTGGTCGACTACCAGCGCGGCGGCGAGCGCCGCGTCGGCCCGGCCTCGTGGCAGCTCGCGGTCGCGCAGCCGGGCGCGCGGCTGCGCGCCTACGTCGAGCCGAACCCGCGCTTTCGCGTGCCGCTCGACGGCAGCCACGACGTCATCATGATCGGCCCGGGCACCGGCGTCGCGCCGTTCCGCGGCTTCCTGCAGCAGCGCGTCGCCGACGGCGCGCGCGGCCGCCACTGGCTGCTGTTCGGCGGCCGGCGCCGCGAGCGCGACTTCCTCTACCAGCTGGAATGGCTCGAGGCGCTCAAGCGCCGCCAGCTCGCGCGCCTCGACGTCGCGTTCTCGCGCGACCAGCCGCACAAGGTCTACGTGCAGGACCGGCTGCGCGAGCACGGCCGCGAGCTCTACGCGTGGCTCGAGGGCGGCGCGCACCTGTACGTCTGCGGCGACGCCGAGCGCATGGCGCCCGACGTGCACGCGGCGCTCCTCGACGTGGTCGCGACCCACGGCGGCCGCTCGGCCGAGGACGCCGCCGCCTACCTCGCCGGGCTCGCCCAGGCCAAGCGCTACGCGCGCGACGTCTACTGAGGACGCCATGGCCGACCTCGCCCCGGTCGAGCGCATCAAGGCCGAGAGCCGCGGGCTGCGCGGCACGCTCGCGCACAGCGTCGCCGACCGCGCCACCGGCGCGCTCGCCGAGGACGACGCACAGCTGCTGCGGCTGCACGGCAGCTACCAGCAGGACGACCGCGACATCCGCGACGAGCGGCGGCTGCAGAAGCTCGAGCCGCTGTGGCGCTTCATGGTGCGGTTGCGGCTGCCGGGCGGCGTCTGCAGCGCCGCGCAGTGGCTCGCGATCGACGACATCGCGCGCCGCTACGCCAACGGCTCGCTGCGGCTGACGACGCGCCAGACCTTCCAGTTCCACGGCATCGCCAAGGGCGACCTCAAGACCACGATGGCGGCGCTGAATGCCGCGCTGATCGACACGATCGCGACCTGCGGCGACGTCAACCGCAACGTGATCGCGAGCTCCAACCCGGTCGAGTCGCCGGCGCACGCCGAGGTCGCCGACTGGGCGCGCCGGCTGTCGGAGCACCTGCTGCCGAAGACGCGCGCGTACCACGAGATCTGGCTCGACGGCGAGAAGCTCGAGGGCCCGGCCGAGGCCGAGCCGGTCTACGGCGCGAGCTACCTGCCGCGCAAGTTCAAGGCGGCGATCGCCGTGCCGCCGTGCAACGACGTCGACGTGTTCGCGCACGACCTCGGCTTCATCGCGATCGTCGAGGACGGCCGCCTGGCCGGCTTCAACCTCACGGTCGGCGGCGGGCTCGGCGCGACGCACGGCGACCCGAAGACCTTCCCGCGGCTCGCGGACCTGGCGGGCTTCCTGCCGCCGGAGTCGCTGCTGGCGGTGGCCGAGGCCGTGGTCACCACGCAGCGCGACTTCGGCGACCGCACCAACCGCAAGCACGCGCGCCTCAAGTACACGATCGCCGACCGCGGCCTCGCCTGGTTCGTCGGCGAGGTCGAGCGGCGCGCCGGCATCCGGCTCGGGCCGCCGCGACCGTACGCCTTCACCTCGAACGGCGACCGCTTCGGCTGGCAGCAGGCGCTCGACGGCCGCTGGCACCGCACGCTGCGCATCCCGGCGGGGCGGATCGCCGACAGCTTCGACCGCCCGTGGCTGAGCGGGCTGCGCGAGATCGCCCGCGTGCACCGCGGCGACTTCCGCATCACCGCCAACCAGAACGCGACCATCGCCGGCGTCGAGGGCGGGGCGCGCGCCGCGATCGACGAGCTGATCGGCCGCTACCGGCTCGACGCGGTCGAGCGCGCCGGGCCGCTGCGGCGCGATGCGCTCGCCTGCGTCGCGCTGCCGACCTGCCCGCTCGCGATGGCCGAGGCCGAGCGCTACCTGCCGCAGCTGCTCGGGCGCGTCGAGGGCCTGCTCGAGGCGCACGGGCTCGCGGGGCTGCCACTCAGCCTGCGGGTGACCGGCTGCCCGAACGGCTGCGCGCGGCCGTACCTCGCCGAGATCGGCCTGATCGGCAAGGCGCCCGGCCGCTACAACCTGCAGCTCGGCGGCGATGCCCGCGGCGAGCGCCTGAACGTGCTCTACGCCGAGAACCTCGACGAGCCGCAGCTGCTTTCGGCGCTCGCACCGCTGATCGCCGCCTACGCCGCCGAACGCGGGCCGGACGAGCGCTTCGGCGACTTCCTGTGGCGCAGCCGCCGGATCGGCGCGCCGGCGGCGGCCGGCGCCGCGGTCAAGGCCGCGACCTGAGCCGCGGCACGCCGGCCATGCGCTACTTCCCGCTGTTCGTCGACCTCAAGGACCGCCTCGTCGTGGTGGTCGGCGGCGGGCCGGTCGCCGAGCGCAAGCTCGGTCTCCTCACCGGCAGCGGCGCCCGCCTGCGCCTCGTCGCGCCGGCGCTGACGCCGGCGCTCGCCGCGGCGCGCGACGCCGGCCGGCTCGAGCACCGCGCGCGCGCCTTCGAGGCGGCGGACCTCGATGGCGCGCGCTTCGTGGTCGCCGCGAGCGACCAGCGCGACGTGAACCGCAGCGTCGCCGCCGCGGCCGAGGCGCGCGCCATCCTCGTCAACGTCGTCGACGACCTCGAGCTGTCGGGCGCGATCCTGCCGGCGATCGTCGATCGCTCGCCGGTCGTGGTGGCGATCTCGACGCAGGGCGGCGCACCGGCGCTCGCGCGCCGGCTGCGCGAGCAGATCGAGGCGGTCGTCGATGGCTCGCTCGGCCGCATCGCGGCCTTCGCCGCGGCCTGGCGCGCGCGCGTCAAGGCCGCGATCGGCGATCTCGGCGAGCGGCGCCGGTTCTACGACTGGCTGGTCGACGGCCCGGCCGGCGAGCTCGTCCGGCACGGTCGGGCGGCCGCGGCCGGGCGGCTGGTCGCGGCGGCGCTGCGCCGGCACGCGCGCGCGGCCGGCGCGCCGGCCGCGCCGCGCCGGGGCTCGGTGGCGCTGGTCGGCGCCGGCCCCGGCGACCCGGGGCTGCTGACGCTCGCGGCGCTGCGCGCGCTGCAGTCCGCCGACGTCGTGCTCCACGACCGGCTGGTGTCGCCGCCGGTGCTCGCGCTCGCGCGACGCGAGGCCGAGCTGATCGAGGTCGGCAAGTCCGGCGGCGGCCACAGCACCGGCCAGGCCGAGATCCACCGCCTGCTCGCCGAGCACGCGCGGCGCGGGCGGCGGGTGGTGCGCCTGAAGGGCGGCGACCCGATGATCTTCGGCCGCGGCGGCGAGGAGCTCGAGTACCTGCGCCGCGCCGGCATTCGCTACGAGGTGGTGCCGGGCGTGACCGCGGCGCTGGCCTGCGCCGCCTACGCCGGCATCCCGCTGACGCACCGCGAGCACTCGGCGTCGGTGCGCTTCGTGACCGCGCACTGCCGCGAGTCGGTCGACGCCACCGACTGGCGCGCGCTCGCGGCCGGGCGCGAGACGCTCGCGGTCTACATGGGCCTCGGCACGCTGCCGCTGCTGTGCCGCGAGCTGCAGCGGCACGGCCGCAGCGGCGCGACGCCGGTGGCGTTCGTCGAGAACGGCAGCCGCCCGGAGCAGCGCGTGCTGCTCGGCACGCTCGACAGCATCGAGGCGCTCGCCGCCGGCCACGGGTTGCGCTCGCCGGCGCTCCTGATCGTCGGCGCGGTGGCCGCGCTCGCGTCCCGCCTGCACTGGTTCGGCGCCGAGCCGCTGGTCAGTGGCACCGCGGCGGCGCGCTCGGCCGCCTGAGCGCGGCGGCTGCGGCGCGCGGCCGCGGGCGTAGGGGAAAGTCGCGGCGCGCACTAGGGCTTTGCCGCAGCCGCGACGCGCCGCCCCGCAAATATACGCATCGCGCCGCTTGAATGCGACTCGCGGCCGACTACAATGATTCGTGAACGGCGCCAAAGGATTGGCACCCGACATCGGACAGCGAGGGGCTCGCACAGGACTGTGACGAAGAACAAGACTTCGCGGGCGCACCCCGACTCGCCCGCCACCCGGCTGCTCTCCGGCTACCGCCAGCGCCTGCTCGACCTGCTCGGGCAGGCCGAGGCCGCTGCACCGCGCGAGCCGGCGGAGCTGCGGCTCGCGACCGCCGAGCTCGTGGAACTGCTGAACCGCGACCTGCTGCGGCTCTATCGGCTCGCCGAGAGCGGCACCCTGACGAACAGCGACCAGACGATCGCGATGCCGGCACTCGAGCGGCTGCGCGACACGCTCCGGCACCGCGGCTCGCGGCTGCATGCGATGAGTGACACGCTTCACAAAGCGCTCGCCGGACTGCCCGCGACCGGCTGACCACGTCGCGAACGGCGAAGTCGCGCGTCAAGTTCACCCGGCGAGGGCCGATAGGCGGGCCGTATGGCGACCCGCAAGGCCCCCCGCAAGTCCGCCCGCAAGGCAGCCGCCGACGCCGGCCGGCTCGTGCCCGTGCTGCGCGAGGCCGTCGCCGTCGTCGATCGCGCGCTGCGCGACCTCGGGCGCACGCCCGGCACGCGCCGGCCGCGCAGCGGGCGCGCCGCGCCGCGCAAGGGCTAGGCCGCGCGGCGGCGGCCGGACCGCCCGCCGCACCCCCGCCGCACGCGTCTCAGGTACAGTAACAGGCCCCGTCCCCCGGAGCCTGCCGTGACCGCGCCCCAGATCCTCGTGCACGCGCGACGCGACAACGTCGGCGTCGTCGTGGTCGAGGACCTCGGCGCCGCCACCGAGGCGCTGTGCGTCGTCACCGAGGATGACTCGGACTTCCGTCTCGCGGTCCGCGAGCCGGTGCCACTCGGACACAAGGTCGCGCTCGCCGACCTCGCGCCGGGCGACACGGTGATCAAGTACGGCGCGGACATCGGCCGCATCGTCGCGCCGGTCGCCAAGGGCGCGCACGTGCACGTCCACAACCTGCGGACCAAGCGCTGGTGAGCGCGGTGCACGGCAGCGCCGAGCGCCGCATCTGGGGCTACCGCCGCGAGAACGGCCGGGTCGGCATCCGCAACCACGTCGCGATCCTGCCGGTCGACGACATCTCGAACGCGGCCTGCGAGGCGGTGGCCGCGCACATCCACGGCACGGTGGCGCTGCCGCACGCCTACGGCCGGCTGCAGTTCGGCGCCGACCTCGAGCTGCACTTTCGCACCATGATCGGCACCGGCGCCAACCCGAACGTCGCGGCCTGCGTCGTCATCGGCATCGAGCCGGGCTGGACGCAACGCATCGTCGAGGGCATCGCCGCCACCGGCAAGCCGGTGGCCGGCTTCTCGATCGAGGGCCACGGCGACATCGCGACCGTCGCCGCCGCCTCGCGCCAGGCCAAGGCGTTCGTGCACGCCGCGAGCGAGCAGCTGCGGGTCGAGTGCCCGCTCACCGAGCTCTGGATCGCGGCCAAGTGCGGCGAGTCCGACACCACGACCGGGCTGGCCTCGTGCCCCACGGTCGGCAACATGTACGACAAGCTGATTCCGCACGGCCTGTACGGCTGCTTCGGCGAGACCTCGGAGCTGACCGGCGCCGAGCACCTGGCCGCCGCGCGCGCCGCCTCGGCCGAGATCCGCGACAAGTTCCTGCGCACCTGGACCGCCTACCAGCAGGAGGTCATCGAGGCCCACAAGACCTCGGACCTGTCGGAAAGCCAGCCGACGCGCGGCAACATCGCCGGCGGGCTGACGACCATCGAGGAGAAGGCGCTCGGCAACCTCGAGAAGATCGGCCGGCACACGCGCTACATCGACGTGCTCGCGCCCGCCGAGGCGCCGGCGCGCGGCCCGGGACTCTACTTCATGGACAGCTCGTCGGCGGCGGCCGAGTGCTGCACGCTGCAGGCGGCCGCCGGCTACGTGCTGCACATCTTCCCGACCGGGCAGGGCAACGTGATCGGCAACCCGATCATGCCGGTCGTCAAGCTGACCGGGAACCCGCGCACCGTGCGGCTGATGGGCGAGCACATCGACGTCGACGTCTCGGGCGTGCTGCGCCGCGAGCTGACGCTCGACGCCGCCGGCGATGCGCTGATCGACATGATCGGCCGCACCGCCAACGGCCGGCTCACCGCCGCCGAGGCGCTCGGCCACCGCGAGTTCGTCATGACCAAGCTGTACCGGAGCGCATGACCACGCGCGACGCGGCGTGCGCGCCGCGCCGGGGGCGCCGGTGACGCCGGCGGCCCTCCCCCACGACCTGCTGGTCATCGGCGGCGGGGTCAACGGCGCCGGCATCGCGCGCGACGCGGCCGGGCGCGGCCTGCGCGTGCTGCTGTGCGAGCAGGACGACCTCGCGGCGCACACCTCCTCCGCCAGCACCAAGCTGATCCACGGCGGGCTGCGCTACCTCGAGCACTACGAGTTCCGCCTCGTGCGCAAGGCGCTGGCCGAGCGCGAGGTGCTGCTCGCGGTCGCCGGCCACATCATCCGGCCGCTGCGCTTCGTGCTGCCGCACGAGCCGCACCTGCGCCCCGCGTGGATGATCCGCGCCGGGCTGTTCCTCTACGACCATCTGGCGCGGCGCCGGCGCCTGCCCGGCTCCGAGGGCGTGGACCTGCGGCACCACCCGGCCGGGGCGCCGCTGCGCGCGGGCTACGCGCAGGGCTTTGCCTATTCCGACGCGTGGGTCGACGACGCCCGCCTGGTCGTGCTGAACGCGCTCGACGCGCACGAGCGCGGCGCCGAGATCCTGACGCGCACCCGCTGCACGCGGATCGTCCGCGAGCAGGGCACGTGGACCGCGACGCTGGTCGACGAGCACGGCGCACGGCGCCTCGCGCGCGCGCGCGCGGTCGTCAACGCCACCGGACCCTGGGTCGGCAGCTTCCTCGACCAGGCGACGCCGGTGCGCAGCCGGCGCGCGGTGCGGCTCGTCAAGGGCAGCCACGTGGTCGTGCCGCGGCTGTTCGAGCACGACTACGCCTACATCTTCCAGAACGTCGACCGGCGCATCATCTTCGCGATTCCGTACGAGCGCGAGTTCACGCTGGTCGGCACCACCGACGTCGAGTTCCACGGCGATGCGGCGCGCGCCCGGATCGGCACCGACGAGATCTCCTACCTGTGCGAGCTCGTCAGCCGCCACTTCCGCCGCAGCGTCTCGCCGGCCGAGGTGCTGTGGAGCTACTCGGGCGTGCGGCCGCTGCTCGAGGACGAGTCCGCCGATCCTTCGAGCGTGACCCGCGACTACAGCTTCGAGCTCGATGCCGACGGCGCGCCGCTCCTGTCGGTGTTCGGCGGCAAGCTCACGACCTACCGGCGCCTGGCCGAGGAGGCGCTCGCGCGGCTGCTGCCGCTGCTCGGCGTCGCGCCCGCGCGCTGGACCGCGACCGCGCCGCTGCCGGGCGGCGACCTGCCGGGCGGCGGCTTCGCGGCCTTTCGCAGCGCGCTGAGCGAGCGTTACCCGGGCTTCCCGGCACCGCTGCTCGATCGCTGGGCGCGCGCCTACGGCACGCGCCTGCCCGGCTGGCTCGGCGCCGCGCGCGCGCCGGGCGAGCTCGGCGCCGAGGTCCTGCCGGGCCTGTACGCCGCCGAGATCCAGTACCTGCGCAGCAGCGAATGGGCGCGCACCGCCGAGGACATCCTCTGGCGGCGCAGCAAGCTCGGACTGCACCTGCCGCCGGACGCCGCCGCGCAGCTCGCCGGCTGGCTCGACCGCGAGCCGGCCGGCTGAGCCGGCGGGAGTCGCCGATGACGCGCTACGTTCTCGCACTCGACCAGGGCACGACCAGCTCGCGCTCGATCCTGTTCGACCGCGGCGGCAGGCCGGTCGCGGTCGCGCAGCGCGAGTTCAGCCAGCGCTTCCCCGCGCCCGGCTGGGTCGAGCACGACGCCGAGGAGATCTGGGCGACGCAGCGCGCGACGATCGCCGCGGTGCTGGCCGAGGCGCGCGCGACGCCGGCAGACCTCGCCGCGATCGGCATCACCAACCAGCGCGAGACCACGGTGCTGTGGGAGCGGCGCAGCGGCCGGCCGGTCGCACCGGCGATCGTCTGGCAGGACCGGCGCACCGCCGCCGACTGCGACCGGCTGCGCGCCGCGGGCCACGAGGACGAGGTCGCGCGCACCACCGGCCTGACCCTCGATCCCTACTTCTCCGGCACCAAGCTCGGCTGGCTGCTCGAGCACGTGCCGCACGCGCGGCGCCGCGCCGAGCGCGGCGAGCTCGCCTTCGGCACGATCGACAGCTGGCTGGTCTGGCAGCTGACCGGCGGCCGCGCGCACCTGACCGACGTCACGAACGCGAGCCGCACGCTGCTGCT
>Ga0335069_10016985_pt1 | contig 10144 bp, 10 predicted proteins | sample Lox_Sample_11_FD_206714 | JGI IMG/M metagenome (GOLD analysis project Ga0335069, IMG submission 206714) | Soil microbial communities from Loxahatchee National Wildlife Refuge, Florida, United States - Lox_Sample_1.1 | ecosystem: Environmental > Terrestrial > Soil > Wetlands | place: USA...
CCGCACGGGCGCGACGAACTCTATTTCATCACGGCCGGTTCCGGGCGCTACCGCGTGGGGGACGGCGTGACCGACGTGGGACCCGGCGACCTGCTGTTCTGCGCCGCGTACGTGCCGCACGGGTTCGAGGACATCACGGAGGATTTCTGCGTCTGGGTGTTGTTCTACGGGCCGCGAAAGACCGCCGAGGCGCCGCCTTCGGGCTGAGCGCGTCGAGCGGCTCCGCGGCCCACGCCGGTTCCTTGCCGGCGCGCCAGGGCAGCGCGCGCGGGGCTTCGGCGGCGGCTCCGGCAGGACCCGATCACGGGCGCCCTGCGTCCCGCAGCGCCTTCCAGGACAGGCCGCCGAGCGAGGAGCCCACGGTGCCTATCGGCTTCCGTCTGGCCGCCGAGATGGTGGAAGGGGTGCGCGCCACCGGCAAGGGCTACAACGCGCGCGTCGATAAGGTGCCGCGCGACGCGCCCGCCAAGGGGCCGCTGCAGTCCCCCTGCCCCGCCAGGCGGGGCGCGATTGCGCCTGCCGCTTGCACCGTGCGACAACGCAGCGGGGCCGAGGATGGCCGGAAGCGGCCGAACGCGTGCGCGGGCGTGCGCCGCATGAGCCGAGGATGGAAAGCATGGCGAACGAAAAGATGAAGGCGCAGATGGCCGGCAAGGGCGGGTTCATCGCCGCGCTGGACCAGAGCGGCGGATCGACGCCCGGCGCGCTGCGCGCCTACGGCATTCCCGACAGCGCCTATAGCGGCGAGGCGGAGATGTTCCGCCTGATCCACGAGATGCGCGTGCGCATCATGAGCGCGCCCGCCTTCGCCGGCGACAAGGTGATCGGCGCCATCCTGTTCGAGCGGACGATGGACGACGAGGCCAAGGGCCGCCCGGTGCCGGCCTTCCTCTGGGAGGACCGCGGCGTGGTACCCTTCCTGAAGGTGGACAAGGGCCTGGAGGCCGAGAAGGACGGCGTGCAGGTGATGAAGCCGATCGGCGGCCTGGATGCGCTGCTCGACCGCGCCGCGCGGCTCGGCGTGTACGGCACCAAGATGCGCTCGGTGATCCACAACGCCTCGCAGGCCGGCATCGCCGAAGTGGTGCGGCAGCAGTTCGAGGTGGGCGCGCAGATCTCCAGGCACGGGCTGGTGCCGATCATCGAGCCCGAGGTGTCGATCAAGAGCCCGGACAAGAAGGGCGCCGAGGCGATCCTGCTCGCCGAGATCAAGCGCGCGCTGGACGCCGATCCGAACGGCGCGCCGGTGATGCTGAAGCTGACGCTGCCGGACGTGGCGGACCTGTACAAGCCGCTGGTGGATCACCAGCGGGTGCAGCGGGTCGTGGCGCTGTCGGGCGGCTATACCCGCGCGGAGTCGTGCCGCCTGCTGGCGCAGAATCACGGCGTGATCGCGAGCTTCTCGCGCGCGCTGGTGGAGGAGCTGCGCCACCAGATGAGCGACGCGGAATTCAACGCCGCGCTGGCGCGGTCGATCGACGAGATCTACACGGCTTCGACTGTGAAGAACTGAGGGCCATAGAGCCCACCTCACCCTCCCATCGCTGCGCGATGGGCCCCTCCCTCTCCCCCCGCACGCGGGCGGAGAGGGGGCAATCCGGCATCTTATCGGGGAAGCGCGCATGGACCTGAATTTCACGCCCGAGGAAATCGCGTTCCGCGAGGACGCTCGGCATTTCTTCCGCAAGGAATTCCCCCAGGCGATCCGCCAGAAAGTCGCTGAGGGGCGGCACCTGACGAAGGAGGAGACCGTGGCGGCGCAGCGTGCGCTGAACGCGCGCGGCTGGGCGGTGCCGAACTGGCCGGTGGAATGGGGCGGACAGAACTGGTCGCCCGTGCAGATCTACTTGTACCAGGACGAGATGCAGCAGGCGAACGTGCCGCCGCCGCTCGCCTTCAACGCCAGCATGGTCGGCCCCGTCATCGCCGAATTCGGCAGCGAGGAGCAGAAGCGCCGCTTCCTGCCGCCGACCGCGAACCTGGATATCTGGTGGTGCCAGGGCTTCTCCGAGCCCGGCGCCGGATCGGATCTCGCGTCGCTGCGCACCAGCGCCAAGCGCGCCGGCGACACCTGGGTGGTGAACGGGCAGAAGACCTGGACCACGCTCGGCCAATACGCGGACTGGATCTTCTGCCTGGTGCGCACCGATCCGGCGGCGAAGAAGCAGGAGGGCATCAGCTTCCTGCTGATCGACATGAACACGCCCGGCATTACGCTGCGCCCGATCATCACCATCGAGGGCGGGCACGAGGTGAACGAGGTGTTCTTCGACGAGGTGGTGGTGCCGGCGGAGAATCTGGTCGGCCAGGAGAACAAGGGCTGGGACTACGCGAAGTTCCTGCTGGGCAACGAGCGCACCGGCATCGCCCGGGTCGGCAATTCCAAGGCCAAGGTGCGGCGCATCAAGGAACTGGCGGCGCTGGAGCGCGCGGGCGAGAAGCCGGTGATCGAGGACGTGAAGTTCCGCGAGAAACTGGCGGCCGTCGAGGTGGAGCTGAAGGCGCTGGAAATGACGCAGCTTCGTGTCGTCGCCAACGAACGCAAGCAGGCCCGCGGCAAGCCCGATCCGGCCTCCTCGATCCTGAAGCTGAAGGGATCGGAGATCCAGCAGAAGCTGACCGAGCTGACGCTTGAGGTGATGGGGCCGTTCGGGATGCCGTACCAGCCCGAGGACGAGGGCAGCAACGCGCCGCCGATTGGCCCCGACTACGCGTTCAACGCGGCGCCCAACTACTTCAACTACCGCAAGGTCTCGATCTACGGCGGCTCGAACGAGATTCAGCGGAATATCGTCGCGAAGGCGATCCTGGGGCTTTAGGCGATTCCAGCCGTTGATGGCGGATCGCGCCTTCGGCGCATCCGCCCTACGGCGAGGACGTAAGGCGGGTGCGCGCAGCGCGATCCGCCGGCAACGAAAAAAGAGAGGACAGGCCAATGGACTTCGACCTGACCGACGAACAGCGGCTGCTGAAGGACAGCATCGATCGGCTGATCGCGGACCGCTACGATTTCGAGGCGCGCACGAAATATCGCCCCCTGCCCGACGGGTGGAGCCGCGAGCTGTGGGCGCAATACGCGGAACTCGGCCTGCTCGGCCTGCCCTTCCCCGAGGCGCAGGGCGGGTTCGGCGGCGGCGCGGTCGAGACGATGCTGGTGATGGAGGCGTTCGGGCGCGGGCTGATCCTGGAGCCCTATCTCGCGACCGTGGTGCTGGGCGGCGCGCTGATCCGCCGCGCCGGCAGCGCCGAGCAGCAGGCGGCGATGATCCCCGAGATCGGCGCGGGGCGGCTGCTGCTGGCCTTCGCGCATGTCGAGCGGCACTCCCGCTACAACCTCGCCGACGTTGCGACGACCGCAAGGCGCGACCGCGACGTGTGGGTGCTGGACGGCGCTAAGAGCGTGGTGCTGCACGGCGACTGCGCGGACCGGCTGATCGTGACGGCGCGCACGGCGGGCGGGCAGCGCGACCGCGGCGGCATCGGGCTGTTCCTGGTGGACGGCAACGCGCCGGGCGTGGCGCGGCGCGGCTACGAGACGCAAGACGGGCTGCGCGGCGCCGAAATCACGCTGACCGGCGCGCACGCGGTGGCGCTGGGCGACCCGGAAGGCGGGCTGCCGGTGGCGGAGCACGTGGTGGACGAGGCGATCGCCGCGCTGTGCGCCGAGGCGGTCGGCGTGATGAGCGCGATGCAGGAGCTGACGCTCGACTACCTCAAGACGCGCAAGCAGTTCGGCCGCGCCATCGGCGAGTTCCAGGCGCTGCAGCACCGCGCCGTGGATATGCTGGTCTCGGTCGAGCAGGCGCGCAGCATGGCGAGCTTCGCGGGGCTGATGGCGAGCGAGGAGAACCCCACCGAACGGCGGCGCGCGATGGCGGCGGCGAAGGTGCAGATCGGCCGCTCGGGCAAGCATGTCGGGCAGGAGGCGATCCAGCTGCATGGCGGGATCGGCATGACCTACGAATACAAGGTCGGGCACTACTTCAAGCGCATGACGATGATCGACATGCTGTTCGGCGACGCCGACGCGCATCTGTCGGCGCTCGCCGAAATGGGCGGACTGTTCACGGCGGAGGCGGCGTAAGGCGAACCGCCGCAAGCCGCGTCAAGGGGTGGCGTGGCCTCCCGAGAGGTCGTTCGTCTTTTGCTGCAGGCTGGCGAGCAGGGCGGGGCCGCCGCCGTGGGCGAGCAGGGCGCGGAAGTCCGAACGCTGGGTGGCGACGCGGCTGATCGCGCCCTCGGACAGCACGTCGACCGCCTTCCAGTCGCCGCCCACTTGGCGCATCACGTAGTCAAGCTCATGCGAATCGCCGGAGGCCGGGATGATCTTGGTCATCACGATCTGATCGGCGCCGACCGTCCGCAGGTCCGGCTCGATGGTGAATTTCTGTCCGGTGAAATTGTTGAAGCTGCTCACGTAGAGGCTGATCGTGTAGCGGCGGAACGCATCCAGCAGCGCCGCCTGCTGATCGGCCGGCAGGCCGTTCCACGCGGCCGGGCCGACCGAGAACTGCAGGATCGCCGACAGGTCGAGCGCGCGGTCGATGGCCGGGGCCAGCGTGTCGTAGCGCTCGGCGAAGGGCGTCTTGTCGCCTTCCTTCATCACGCTGATCAGCGAATCGTAGAGCCCCTTGATCGGTCCGACGATCGCGGGGTCGGCCTCCGCCCGCGCCGCGCCCGAGGCCAGCAGCACGGCCGCGCCGAGTCCGAGGACGACGAGGCGGCGCCGGGAGATGGCGGCAGGCGGCATGGCGATTCCGTGTGTGCGTGGCGTGGTGCGCGTGACGTGCGGGCGCAATCTGGTCGAAGCGGCGCGTTTCGGCAACGCCGCCCGAACGGCCGGGAGACGCCGCCGACGGCTCGCCGATGCGCGCCTACAGCCGCAGGAAGAATCGCAGCGTGAGCAGCGCGAACAGCGGCAGCATCAGCGCCGACGCCCAGCCCAGATAGCCGAAGAACCCCGGCATCCTCACGCCCCGGTGCGCCGCGATCGAGCGCACCATCAGGTTGGGCGCGTTGCCGATATAGGTCAGCGCGCCGAAGAACACCGCGCCCGAGGAGATCGCGACCAGGATCGCCTGCTTCGCGCCCGCGAGGTTCGCGGGGTCGATCTCGGCCAGCTCGAAGAACACGAGATAGGTCGGCGCGTTGTCTAGGAAGGCGGACAGCACGCCGGTGAGCCAGAAATAGGCCCAGGGGATCGGATTGCCGTCGATATCCAGCGTGGCGCGCAGGAGGCCGGCGAGCGGGCCGTCGAAGCCCGCGTTGAGGGCGGCCGAGACCGGGCCGATGGTGATGAAGATGGCGGCGAACAGCTTCGCGATCTCCTCCATCGGGTGCCAGGAGAAGTCGTTGGCCTGGCGCACGGCGCGCGGTGTGATGCGGACCGAAACGGCGGTGACCACCAGGAACACCGCCATGCCGATCAGGCGCTCCAAACCGAGATGCTGGCCGAACAGATCGACCTCCCGCAGCCGGAAGAGCCCCTGACCGAGCACGTCGAACACCACGATCACGACCAGCGCCACGTTCGGCCAGCCGCGCAGGTGCAGCGGCTTGGCGGGCGGCGGCGGCGGGTCGGAGCGCGCGAGATGACGGTCGATCAGGTAGAACGCCGCGAGCAGCGGCACCGCGACCCAGACCATGACGCGGAACAGGTGCAGCAGCGGCCACTCGAACGGCACGCCGCGCAGGAAGCCGATATAGAGCGGCGGATCTCCGAGCGGGGTGGTGGCGCCGCCGGTGTTGGCGACGAGCAGGATGAAGAACACCACCAGATGCACCTTGCGGCTGCGGTGCGCGTTGGCGCGCAGCAGCGGATGGATCAGCACCATCGCCGCCCCGGTGGTGCCCATCAGGCCGGCCATCAGCGTGCCGAGCGCGAGCAGGCCGGTGTTGCCGAGCGGCGTGCCGCCCGGCCCGTCGCGCACCAGGATGCCGCCGCCCGCTGTGTAGAGCGCGAGCAGCAGAGTCACGAAGGGCAGATACTCGATCAGCACCGCGTGCCAGATGCCGTCGGCGGCAACGCCCGGCCCCATCAACAGCGCCTGCGGCACCACCAGCGCGAGGCACCAGCCGAGGGCGACCGCCCCCATCCGACGGTGCCAGAAGCGCGGCGCCAGCATCGGCAGCAGCGCGATCGACAGCAGCGTGCCGAGGAAGGGGATGCCCCAGGGCAGCGAGGGCGGTTCACCGCCCGGCGCGGCCGCGAGGCAGGCGGCCGGCGCCATCAGCGCGACGGCGGCTGCGAGCGGGCACAGGACTCGCGCAGTCAATCCCGGGCGGCGGCGCGCCCGGGGCGCATCATCGGCACTTGTTTGCATGGCCTTGACCCTGCAAGTAACCTCCGCCCCGCGCAACGGAGAATTGGACGGATGGACATGACCGGCGAGCGGCGCATTCCTGCGCCGCGCAGCAAGGTATGGGAGGCGTTGAACGATCCGGCGGTGCTGAAGGCCAGCATCCCCGGCTGCGAGAGCCTCGAGAAGCTTTCCGACAACGAGATGAAGGCGACCGCCGCGGTGAAGATCGGACCGATCGCCGCGCGCTTCTCGGGCCGCGTCGAGCTGTCCGACATCGACGCGCCGAACGGCTACACGATCTCGGGCGAGGGCCAGGGCGGCGTCGCGGGCTTCGCCAAGGGCGGCGCGAAGGTGACGCTGGCCGACGACGGCCCGGGCACGCTGCTGAACTACGACGTGAAGGCGCAGGTCGGCGGCAAGATCGCGCAGCTCGGCGCGCGGCTGATCGATGCGACCGCCAAGCAGATGGCCGACAACTTCTTCGACCGCTTCGCCGCCCTGCTGAGCCCCGCACCGGAGCCCGTTGCCGCGATGGAAACCACACCCGTTACCGCGAGCCCGACCCTGCCGCTGCCGCCGCCCTCGGCCTCGATCAGCATGCTGGCGCTGGTGCCGACCGAGCTGTTCGGCCTGCCCCTGGTGGCCTGGATCGGCGGCGCGCTCTACCTGGTGATCCTGGTCCTGCTGTTCGGCAGCCTGCTGTAGTGGCCTTTCCCGGGTCCGTCGCCGACACCGCCCGGCTGCTTGCCGACCAGGGCTACATCGCCGACCGCGAGCTGGCGACGACGGTGCATCTGGCGCTGTCGATGCAGCGCCCGCTGCTGCTGGAGGGCGAGCCGGGAACCGGCAAGACCGAGATCGCCAAGGTGCTCGCCGCGGGCCTCGGGCGGCGGCTGGTGCGGCTGCAATGCTACGACGGCATGGACCTCTCGGCCGCCGCCTACGAGTGGGACCATGCGCGCCAGCTGATGGCGATCAGGCTCGCCGAGGCGGCGGGCGACACAAGCCGGGACGCGCTGTCGCAGGACATCTACGCCCGCGCCTTCCTGCAGGCCCGCCCGCTGCTGGCGGCGATCGACCCCGATCTGCCGCCGGCGGTGCTGCTGATCGACGAGCTGGACCGCGCCGACGAGCCTTTCGAGGCGTTCCTGCTGGAGCTGCTGGCGGATTTCCAGATCAGCGTGCCGGAATACGGCACGGTGCGGGCCAAGACCCCGCCCATCGTGGTGCTGACCTCGAACCGCACGCGCGAGGTGCACGACGCGATCCGGCGGCGCTGCCTGTATCACTGGGTCGATTACCCGGACGCGGCGCGCGAGCGCGCGATCCTGGCCGCCAAGGCGCCGGGCGTGTCCGCGCAGCTCTCTGCGCAGGTGGTGGCGTTCGTTCAGCGTCTGCGCGGCGCCGATCTGTTCAAGCTGCCGGGCGTGGCCGAGACGATCGACTGGGCGAACGCGCTGACCTATCTGAACCAGCACGAGCTGACCCCGGAGACGGCGGACGAGACGCTCGGCGTTCTGCTGAAATATCAGGATGACATCGCGCGGATCAAAGGCGGCGAGGCGGCCCGGATGATCGCCGAGGTCGCGGACGCCGCGCCCTGATGCGCGCGCCGGGCACCCTGCCGGAGGTGCCCGGGCCGGGGGCGGGAACCCTCGCCCTCAATGTCGTGCATTTCGCCCGCCTGCTGCGCCGCGCCGGGGTGCCCGTGGGCCCCGCCGAGGCGATCGCCGCCGAGCAGGCGCTCGCCGCAGTGGATATCGGCGACAAGGTGCAGGCGCGCACCGCGCTGGCGGCGGCGATGATCCACCGCCACGAGCACCGCGAGGTGTTCGACCACGCCTTCGCGCTGTTCTGGCGCGACCCGACGGCGCAGACCTCGGCCGCGATCGCGGCGCTGATGGAGGCGGGCAAGGAGAAACGCGCCGAGAAGGCGCCGCCCGCCGCACGGCGCGTCGCCGAGGCGATGGCGCCCGCGCGTCAGCCGCGCGAGCAGCCCCGCGAGCCGCCGCCGCAGGTGGACGCGGTGCTCACCGTCTCCGAGCGCGAGCGGCTGCAGCAGATGGATTTCGAGGCGATGAGCGCCGCCGAAATCGAGAACGCCAAGCAGGAGATCCGGCGGCTCGTGCTGCCGCTCGACATGCGGCGGACGCGCCGGCACCGGCCCAACGCGGCGGGGCCACGCATCGACCTGCGCCGGACATTGCGCGACAGCCTGCGCCAGGGCGGCGAGGTGCTGACCTTGGCACGCACCAGCGCCATCACGCGCCCGCCGCCGCTGGTGGTTCTCTGCGACATCTCCGGCTCGATGGCGCGCTACGCGCAGATCCTGATGCATTTCCTGCACGCGGTGACGAACGACCGCGACCGCGTGAGCGTTTTCCTGTTCGGCACGCGGCTTTCCAACATCACGCGCCAGCTGCGCCACCGCGACGCGGAGGTGGCGTTCCAGATGGTCGCGCATGTGGTGCCCGACTGGTCCGGCGGCACGCGCATCGGCGAGGCGCTGGAGCAGTTCAACCGCACCTGGGCGCGGCGCGTGCTGGGCCAGGGGGCGATGGTGCTGCTGATCAGCGACGGTCTGGACCGCGACGGCGCGAAGGGACTTGCCGAGAACATGGACCGGCTGCACCGCTCCTGCACGCGGCTGATCTGGCTGAACCCGCTGTTGCGATGGTCGGGCTTCGAGCCCAAATCCCAGGGCATCCGCGCGATGCTGCCGCATGTGGACGAGTTCCGCCCGATCCACAACCTGGACAGTCTGCGCGCACTGATCGAGATGTTGTCCAAGCCCGCCGGCCCGCGCTTCGCAGCGCCGGCGGCCTCACCCGCAACGGAAAGAATCGCATCATGAGCAGCGTGGAAGCCGAGGACGTGATGTCGGTCGCGGCGAACTGGGCCGCCGCCGGCGAGCAGGTGGCGATCGCCACCGTGACCGAGACCTGGGGCAGCTCGCCCCGCCCCGCCGGCAGCCAGATGGCGGTGACGAAGTCGGGCCGCATGGCGGGCTCGGTCTCGGGCGGCTGCATCGAGGGGGCGGTCGCGGATGCCGCGGTCAAGACCATCGACACCGGCCTGCCGCAGCTCCTGGATTTCGGCATCACCAACGAACGTGCCTGGGAAGTGGGCCTGGCCTGCGGCGGCAAGGTGAAGGTGTTCGTGGAGAAACTTTCGTGACACCCGAACTGATCCGGGCCGTCGAGCAGGCCAGACGCGAGGGCCGCGCGGTCGTGCTTGCGACCAACCTCTCGGACGGGCGGCAGTTCCTGCTGCCCTCGCCCAACGCGCCGGGCAGCCTCGGTCACGAGGCGAAGGTGGCGCTCATGGCCGACGAGAGCCGCACCGTGCGGCTGGGCAGCGCCGACTGGTTCCTGCATGTCCACAATCCGAAGCTGCGGCTGATCGTGGTGGGCGCGGTGCATATCGCGCAGGCGCTGGTGCCCTTCGCCGCCGCGACCGGCTTCGCCGTCACCGTGGTCGATCCGCGCCGCGCCTTCGCGACCGACGAGCGCTTCCCCGACGTGACGGTTTCGACCGAGTGGCCGGACGAGGCGATGGACGCCCTGAAGCCCGACCTGCGTACCGCGGTGGTGACGCTGACGCACGATCCGAAGCTCGACGACCCCGCGCTGGACCGCGCGCTGAAGTCCGACGCCTTCTATATCGGCGCGCTGGGGTCCCGGAAGACGCACGCGGCACGGCTCAAGCGCCTGCGCGAGCTGGGCCACGACGAGGCGTCGCTCGCGCGCATCCGCGGCCCGGTCGGCCTGAACATCGAGGCGGTGACGGCGCCGGAGATCGGGCTGTCGATCATCGCGGAGATCGTGGCGGCGCGGCGCGGC
>Ga0335069_10016986_pt1 | contig 10143 bp, 9 predicted proteins | sample Lox_Sample_11_FD_206714 | JGI IMG/M metagenome (GOLD analysis project Ga0335069, IMG submission 206714) | Soil microbial communities from Loxahatchee National Wildlife Refuge, Florida, United States - Lox_Sample_1.1 | ecosystem: Environmental > Terrestrial > Soil > Wetlands | place: USA: Florida...
CGGAGGAATTCCCGGTAGAAGACCGCGCTTCCCGTCAGGAGCACGATGCCCATGGCTGTGTAGGGAAGCGACAGGTAGTAGAGGGGGAGAGATGAGCTGCGCAGGGAGATACCGGCGGTCATCATGATGCCGATCATGATGTAGCCTCGCCACGGCGTGAACGCGAAGACGCACGCGCGCTCCGGGAGGCTGTTGATGCGGTCGATGTTCTTCCGCACCAGGCGGGAGAAGAGGGCGATGTACCCCGCCGCGGCGACTGCCAGCGCGGCCGATTCGACCGCGGCGATCGTGCCCGTCTGGAACTGGCCGAGCCAGAGCGCGCCGCGCGTGCAGAGGATTCCGCCCGCCACGGTCCAGAGCGACCCCGCGAGGGCGAGGAGGAAGCGGCGCGGGACCGCCGGGTTAAGTTTTTCGATCATGGTGCAATGTAATAATTTCCCGGATCTGTTTCAGGTGGTTCAGGTCGTGCCCCGCCGACATCTGTGTCATCCGCGTGACCGTCTCCTTCCCCCGTTCATCGTGCATGCCGTAGTAGTTCCACATCCCCGACGGGAGCAGGCGGAGGAGGCGGAGGTTGTGCTCCCGCGCGTTCCGGAACGCCTCCAGTGACTCCCGCGGGTTCTGCAGGTCATACCGGAAATTCGTTGCCCAGACATCCTGGTCGAAGGCCTGGATGCGGGCACCGTTGGAGCCGAGCACGAGCCGCACCCGGAAGCCGAACGTCAGCTCCGTGTCCGCCAGGTGCGCGATGATTTCGCCAATGGACCATCGTCCCGGGCCCGGCGGCGCGGTCAGCACACTGCGGGGCGCCCGGGCGATGAGGCGGCCGATCGTCCCCGGCGTCCGGGCGAGGACGGTGAGCGGCCGCTTCCCTTTCTGGTAGCCGAGGATGCGCCGCGTGTACTGGGGGGCTGTTTCCTGCATGTCTTCCTCCGGGCACTGTCAGTAATGAAACGACTGCCGGTCCCGGAAGGTTTCCTTGACACTCACGCCGGGGGGTGGTATATTCGGCACACTGCAGTCGGCTCGCCGCTATCCGCACCGCGTCGTCGTAACCACCATACGTAAGGAGTCGCCTTATGGAGATTGTCGATATCCTGCATGTGCTCTTCCGCTGGATTCACATCGTTGCCGGCATCCTGTGGATCGGGCTGCTCTACTGGTTCAACTGGGTGAACGTGCCCCTGGGCGGTGTGCTGGACGGGGACACGAAGAAGAAGGTCATCCCGGAACTGATTCCCCGGGCGCTCTACTTCTTCCGGTTCGCGGCGCTCTGGACGTTCATCGCCGGACTCCTCCTGCTCATGCTCGTGTTCTATCACGGGGGGCTCATGTTCGAACAGGGAACCGGGGGATGGGACGCGGCGAGCATCGTGATGCTGGTGGTGGTTTTCCTGGTCTTCGGCCTGTATGACATCGTCGCAAAGAGCGCGGCCGGGAAGAACCTGCACGTCATGGGTGCGATCGGCTTCGCGGTGATCGTCCTGGTCGAGCTGCTCATGATCAACTGGGCGGGGTTCAGCTACAGGGCATACAACATCCACATTGGCGCGATGTTCGGGACGATCATGGTGGCGAACGTCTGGATGCGGATCTGGCCGGCCCAGAAGAAGGTCGTGCCCGCGATCAAGGAGGGAGCGGTCCCCGACGCCGCGCTCGTGGCGCAGGCCGCCCAGCGTTCGCGCCACAACACCTACCTCTCCGTGCCGCTCGTCTGGACGATGATCAACGCCCACACCGTTGTGCCCGGCGCCGACAGCTGGGTTGTCTTGCCGGTCGTCGTTCTCCTGGGGTGGGGTGCGGTTGCGCTCCTGTACGGACGATCGGCGAAGGTCAAGGGATTCTAGAGGCACTGCGCTGCCGTATGCACGGTGAATTCAAGGCTGTATACATTTCCCACCGCCGCGTGTACATCGGGAGCAGACTGCGCCGGACGCGCGAGCTGTTCGCGCTCGATTGCTGCTTCATGTATCTCCACGGGGGCGGGACGTTCGTCGTCCGGATTCACAAGGATAACCCTGTCATCAGGACACTGGAGCCGAGAAACGTCTATATCTTCTACAAGGAGGGAGGGGTGGGTTTCAAGGTGGTCAGGGACGTGGTCACCGACGTGAGTGACGGGGAGGTGTATCACATCGGGAAAGCAGTTGCAGTCTGAATGTGCGTGGCGTCCCCCGGAGCCGGGCCCCGGGGGGTGCGCACAGATGTCTCTACCTCCTGCCTGATGCCGCGGGGGACGGGCGCGACTCCGCCGTCCGTGCCGGTGCGGCCGGGGCGGGCGTGGGAAGCGTGCTGCCTCCCGTCACTGCCGGCGGCGCGGCAACGGGCCGCGGGGTCGGGATGACGGGTGCGGGCGGGGGAGGAACGCGGCGTTTCCCCGAATCCCGCGACGGCGAAGGCGTCGCCGGCTGCGCCGGCGCCGGGGGTCCCGATCCTGCCGGCGGAGGTGCATACTCCGGTCCGGCATACAAAACCGGCGGCAGATAGTCGATTGCGAAGATCGGATCGAGTGTTATCACACACGGCTCCGGGGTTTGCTCTTCGCTGTCACTGTCGGCAAGCATGAACTCGGTGTAGCATCCCGATGTGACGAGTGTCGTCGCCGCGAGAAGGGCGGAAGCGGTCAGGAACGATCTGGGGGTTTTCATCGGAGTCTTCCTTTCAACGCTCGATCAATCTGCTGCAACCACCGTGCCCGCTGTTTTCCCTCCAATTGACAGATTTGAGCGTACTGTCCGTCCACAACTGTAGTCTCAATGTCCTTCCGGAAGGACACCCCCCCCTCGGCCCGGCGTCCACTGGCAGGAACGGTGTGTGGGCTGTTCAGGGAAGGATGACCATTCTCGAATCCATGGAATAGGCGGAAAAATACCCGAGCGATCCGTTCGTGAGATTGGTGTTGGGATTGGCCGGTGCCAGCGACGTCGGGCTCCGGTCGGAGGTGAGTATGTTGTTGAGCGTGGTGAAGTAGTCATACGACGCCTTGTCGATGGAGAGGAGGTCGACCCACACCGTATCCCCGGGAGAGAAGAACCTCCGCATCCGGATGCGGACGGCCGCCTCGTTCCCGTTTGTCAGCCGGTCGTCATAGAGGTGGTACCGGCGCCCGTCGATCGAATCCGGAGAAATCGGCACATTAGTGCGGAGGTTCATCCTGTAATAGTTGCCGGGATCGGGCGGGTCCCTGAACACCACGTAGAGGTTATAGACCTGATCGCCGTCGGATTCACGCACGCGGAGAGCGACGACCGTGTCGATGGGCACGCGCCCGGGCATCGTCGAGACGGCGTCGTATTCTCTGCCGGAGGCGATGACGCGGAGAGAGTAGGTTCTCCCCGGGGTGCCCCGCAGCGATGACGTCCGGTACGATCCGGCGGTGATTTCCTTGAGCGTGTCGCTCCCTCCGGCATCGTCCGCGATGCTGACGAACGCGTGTGTCACCGGCGGAAAATAGAGCGACGGGGTGAAATAGTCTCCCGACAGGCTCAGCGTCACGGTGTAGGGACCCGGGTGGTCCGTGACGACGGCCTCCGTCACCATCTGCGGGTCGGCGTTGTTCAGGTCGATGGAGACAACCTTCTGGCACGCGCTCGAGACTGCCGCCAGCGCCAGTGCCGCCGCCCACGCCGCCAGGGGGTATCGCCCATGCTCCGCACGGGCCGGACCGCCGTGCTCGTTCATCAGTAGTTGAAATTGTACGTGACGGAGGGGATGATCGGGAACAGGGTGACCTGCACCGCCTCAGTCTTCGTGGGGTCGGTTCTGTTCTGGCGGAAGAAAATCGCCCACGCGTTCATCCGGTCGTATGCGTTGTAGACCGAGAAGTTGAGGCTGGATCTCTCGCTGATCTTCCAGGTGGCCGAGAGGTCGAGCCGGTGGTACGCGGGCATCCGGTACCCGTTGCGGGCCGTGTAGTAGGGGACGAGCCTGTTGTCGATCCAGTAATTCCCTCCCGGGAACGTCACCGCGTTCCCCGTGTTGTAGACCCATACCGCCGACAGATTCCATGTCTCACTGAGGTCGTAGACCGTCACCACGTTGATGTCGTGCGTCCTGTCCTGGCGCGCGGGGAAGGAGGCGCCGCCGTTGATCAGGGGGAACTGCTCGCGCGTACGGGACAGCGTGTACGCCACCCAGCCGCTGAAGCGTCCCGCACGCTTGCGCACCAGCAGCTCCGCTCCGTAGCTCCACCCGCGGCCGAAGACCAGGAGCGACTCGACCAGGGGGTTGATCTGGAGGTCCGCCCCGTTTTTGTAGTCGATCTGATTGGTCATGTTCTTATAATAGAGCTCGAGCGAAGACTCGTACTCGTTGTTCCCGAAATTCCTGAAATACCCCGCCTCGACCTGGTCCGCCAGCTGCGGGGGCACGATGGTGCTCGAGGGCACCCAGAGGTCGCTCGGGTTCGCCGTCGTGGAGTTGGACAGCAGGTGGAGGTACTGCGCGGTGCGCGTGTACGACGCCTTGAGCGAGCTGGCCTCGTCCAGCATGACTGTCGCGGCAATCCGCGGCTCGATGCTGGCATAGGTCCTGATGGGCTTTCCGGGTCCGTAGGATGCGGTATCGACGATGTTCCCGTACTCGTCGTACGCGTACGTGTGCCCCGGCCCCAGAAGGCTGAACAGTGACGCCCGGACGCCGTAGGCCAGCTTCACGCCGGACACCGGCTCAAGTTCGTGGGAGCAGTAGAGGGCGTTTTCCAGGGCGTATCGGTGCTCCAGCGAGATGTTGTTGGCCGAACTCGTCGGCCCTGCCGTGACCGATCCGGGGAGAAACGTGTGGTATATCGCGTTCAGGCCGAACTTGAGCGTGCTCGACGCGCTCATGAAGTACTGGAAGTCGATCTTTCCGTTGACGTCCCTGATCCCGGAGGTGATGTCGTACTGGCTGCTGCCCGAGCCGACGAGGTTGGAATACGTATAGTCGCTGTACGTCAGCGTGGTGTTGCTGAAAAACTGGTCCCCGAAGATGTGGTTCCACCGTGCCGTTGTGGTGGCGTTCCCCCAGCGCAGCCCGATCACGTCGGGGTAGTCGAGGTTGTCCCTCCCGAAATAGCCGGAGATATACACCCGGTCCTTCTCCCCCAGCGTGTAGTTCGCCTTGGCGTTCAGGTCGTAGAAATAGAGACTGGTCCTGTTGATCGTCGTGTCCCTCGAGAGCTTCAAGAAGAGATCGGCGTACGTCCTGCGGCCGGAGACGATGAACGATCCTTCGTCACGGACGATCGGGCCCTGGACTGTGAGCCGCGCGGCGAGCAGGCCGATCCCCCCCAGCGCGCCGTACTCCTTCATGTTTCCGTCGTTTGTCCTGATGTCGAGCACGGACGAGAGCCGTCCCCCGTACTCCGCGGGGATCCCTCCCGTCATCAGCGTCACGTCCTTGATCGCGTCGGCGTTGAAGACGGAGAGGTACCCGAGGGCGTGTGACGGATTGTAGATAGGGGCTTCGTCCAGGAGGATCAGGTTCTGGTCCAGTCCGCCCCCCCGGGCATAGTACCCGGTGTTGCCTTCCCCCGCGGAGGCCACGCCGGGGAGAAGCTGGATCGTCTTCAGGATGTCCCGCTCGCCGAGGAGGACGGGGATTGATTTAACCTCCTTCATCTCGAGCTTGCTGGCGCTCATGACGGTGGATGTGACGTTCCTGTCCGAGCGCTCGCCGGAGACCACCACCTCCCCCACGTTGATCGGCTGGGGGGTCAGCGCGAACGACATGACGCGGTCCGCCCGGAGCGTCACGGTGTCCGACAGCATTCTGAATCCCAGATACTGCACCTGGAGCGTATAGCGCCCGGGGGGGACCGTCAGTGAGTAGAATCCGTAGGCGTTCGTGGAAGCGCCGATCCCTTTCAGGTCGGTCACGACGACATAGGCCCCGATCAGGACCTCGCCGTTCTCGCCATTCCTGACGGTACCGCTCAGCGTCACTCGTGCCTCCCCCTGTGGGGCTCTGAAACCCATGATGCACCAGAGCGCGCAGGGAGCCAGCAGGAGCATCATGCGCCGGACGGGGTGTGCAGCGCTCATGGTCATTGCGTGCCGGTTTCAACGAATATGGACCGGGAACCGTTCCCCCGGGGGAGCCCGGCCGGGCGTCCCGGAATTTCGGCTAAAAACAGAAAATTCCGCCGGTTAAACGAACCAATGAGGAAATTGTCTAAAATGAACGTCGATCATTCCTGAATAGTTGTTACATTACAGTCGATGCCCGAGAACAACCTGGGGGGGCCCATGAATGTGCTTTTCCTCAACACCTCCCGCGCCTGGGGCGGCGGGGAGGTATCGCTCACGCAGATCGTCAATGCGCTCAAGGTCCGGGGGCATGCCGTCACCGTGGCCTGCCGCCGCGGCTCCGCTCTCCACCTCCGTATGCAGAATGCCGCGCCGGATGTGGTTCCTCTGAGGTTCGGCGGAGACATCGATCCGTTCACGATCGGCCGGATTGCGCGCCTGATCGCCCGGCGGTCAATCGACGTCGTCTGCGTGCACACCGAAAAGGAGCTGCGCATCGGAGGCACCGCCTCGCTGCTGGCCGGTGTCCCTGTCATTGTCAGCAGGGAAGTCGATTTCCCGATCAAGGACTCGTACCTCAACAGGCTGTTCTACGGGAGGGTGGCCTCCCTGGTCATCGCGAACTCCTACGCGACGAAGAACACGCTCCTGATCAGCGCTCCCTGGCTCGACAGTGCGAAGATCCACGTCGTATGGAAAGGGGTCGATCCCGGGCAGTTCCGGCATGCCACCAACGGGCATCTCAGGGAAGAGTTCCACATCGGCAAGGATGAAAGCCTGATCGGGTTTGTCGGCCGCCTGGATGAACAAAAAGGTCTTGCGACGCTGCTCGAGGCGATGGCCATACTCGTTGCGCGTCATAAGAACGCGAAGCTCGTCCTCGCGGGCGAGGGGAACCTGAGGAATTTTGTCACGGAATTTCTCAGGGAGCGGCACCTCGAGACGCATGCGTATCTTGCGGGCTTCGTCGATGACATTCCCGGGTTCCTGAAGGGGATCGATTTCCTGGTCCTCCCCTCGAACTGGGAGGGTTTCGGCTACGCGGCCGTGGAAGCGATGGCGGCGGGGAAGGCGGTTGTCGCATCCCACGTGAGCAGCATTCCCGAAATCGTGGACGACCATCGCACCGGTCTCCTCGTGCCGCCCAGGTCCCCGGAACGGCTCGCGGATGCCATGGTGGCGCTGGTCGACCATCCCCGCCTCCGCAATGAGATGGGGAAAGCCGGCGCCAGGAAAGTGGAAAACGTCTTCTCCCTCTCCACGATGATCGGCCAGGTGGAGTCGCTCCTGATGGACGCCGCCTCGTCCCGCCGCCCGGCGGGGGGCAAGGCCGGCGCTCCGGTGCGTTTCCCGCTGGCGAGCCTGCGCCTCTTCTATCACCTGCTGTTCTGAGCGGTCCTGCCGGGCGCCCCGCGCTTTCTCCAGAAGAGGAACACGGGCACCCCCATGGCGAGAAACGCGAGGCCTGCCAGGGCCTCTGCCGGTCTGTTGACCAGCGTATTTCCCACGAACCAGACGGAAATCGACACGAAGATGAGCGGCGTCAGAGGGTAGCCGAGCGTCCTGTACGGGCGCTCTGCGTCCGGGCGTCTTCTCCGGAGGATGATCACTCCCGCGGCGGCCATCGACATGAATATCCAGTCGGTGAACACCACGTACGAGATGAGCGATTCGAACGTCCCCCAGAAGAGGATGAGGATCACGGCCCAGATGGTCTGCACCATGATCGCCCGTGCGGGGGTGTGGAAGCGGGGGTGGACGGCGGAGATGCTGCGGAAGAAAAGCCCGTCGCGCGCCATCGCGAAATAGATGCGGGGCGCTGTCAGCGTGTAGATGCCCGTGGTCCCGAACGTCGAGATGAATATCGCGGCGGCGATCACCCCGCCCCCCGCGGGACCCATGATCGTCTGCATGGCGTCTGAGGCCAGCCTCCCGGAGGCGCCGATCGCCTCGACCGGGAGCGTCAGCATGTAGGAGAGGTTCGTCAGCACGTACACCACGACGACCACGATCGCCCCCGTGACCATAGCGAAGGGGATCGTCCGGCGCGGGTCGCGGGCCTCGCCGGCCGCGTACGAGGCGTGCTGCCAGCCGCCGTATGACCAGAGCGCTCCGACCATTGCCGCCGACAATGCGCCGCCGAGCGACGAGCCGTGGAGGTCGAGGGGAGCCGCAAAGTCGAACCTGCGGTTCATCCCCCAGCCGACCCCCGCCACGATCAGGAACGCGATGCCGGAGAGCTTCAGGAGCGTGAAGACGTCCGAAAAGACACCGGCGATTTTCACACCCCGGATGTTAAGGGCGGTCACCGCGAGGAGGCCCGCGATTGCCGCCGCCCGGATCCCCCCCCCGGAGAGCGACACGAAGTGCCCCAGGTACGTCGCGAACGCCAGGCTCAGCGCCGCGATCCCTCCGGTATTGCACACAAGGAAATACGCCCAGCCGTAGAGAAACCCCGCAAGAGGGCCGTACGCCTCGTTCAGGTAGACGTATACCCCCCCGGCGCCCGGCATCATGCCCCCGAGCTCGGCAAACGAGAGCGCGCCGGTCAGGGCCATGACGCCCCCCACGAACCAGATGCCGATGATCCAGGAAGGGGAGGGGAGCGCGCGGGCGATGAGCGCGGGGGTGAGGAAGATGCCCGAGCCGATCGTCGACCCGATGGCGATCATCGTCATGTCGAACCGCGACAGCTCACGCTTCAGTTCTGCCACGCGTCATCTCCCGCATGACCTCCTCGGTCATCTCCGCCACCGTATCCATCTCCCCCATGGAGTTGTAGAAGTGGGGGGAGTAGCGCAGCATGCCGTCCCTGAGCGCGATCGTCGCCCCCCGCTCCATCAGCTTGTCGAACACCGCCCGCGCCTTGAACGGCGGTGCGAGCGACACGGTGACGATGCCGCCGCGGTCTTCGTCCGCGACGGGGGAGTAGAGTTCGATGCCGTCAATGCGCGACAGCCGTTCCATCAGCCGCGCCGTGATGGCGAGGATGTGTGACTCGATTCCGTCCGGACCGAATTCGATGAGCGTCCCGATCGCCTCGTGCAGTCCCCAGAGCCCCGGCATGTTCAGGCTGCCCCCTTCGTACCGGCGGGCTGACGAGGCGAGCGGCTGGGCGAAGTTGTGGAAGTCCCACGGGTTCTCAACGGAGAGCCATCCCAGGTTCTTCTGGCGGAGGCGCGACTGGAGTTCCTCCGTGACGTAGAGAAATCCCGTGCCGTGGGGCCCCATCTGCCATTTCTGCGCCCCCGCGGACAGCGCGTCGATGTACATTTTCTGCACGTCGATGCGGACTGCCCCGACGGCCTGTATGCCGTCGACGGCCAAGATCGTTCCGTTGTTCCGGCACATCATGCCGACGGAGCGGAGGTCTTCCCGGTAGCCGGAAAGGTACTGCACCGCGCTCAGTGCGAGCAGCCGCGTATGCTGCCCCATGCGTGACGCGACGAGGTCGGCGGTCAGGCGGCCGTCGGGCGACTCGATGAAATCCACCTCGACGCCGATGGCCTTCAGGTTGAGGTAGGGCCAGATGTTGGCGGGAAATTCGGAGTCACCGACCAGGACCCGGTCACCGGCTTTCCAGGGGATGCCGCCGGCGATGACGTTGATCGCGTCGGAGGTATTCCCGTGAAACGAGATCCTCTCGGCGGATTCGGCCCTGATGAGCCTCGCAATCGCGGCGCGGCATGCGGAGGCCATGCCGACGTCTTCCTGGTACGTGTCCAGCGCTCCTTCGGAGCGCCTGTGCAGATACGCCGTCATGGCGCCGACCACCCTCGTGGAGAGGGGGCTGGTGCCGGCGTGGTTGAGGTACACTTTTCCCTGCCTCACGTGGGGAAACAGTTCCCTGACTCGCGAGAGGACATCGGAAGGAAATGGCGCGCGCATAGCCTTTCGCGTGAATGGTCGGGTGAATCCCGGGGGGCCGGGGAAAGACCAACCAATGTAATGACAAACGGCGCGCCGGTCAACCCGGAAATGCGGCGGCCCCGCGGATCACCGGCCCCGGGGCGGGCCGTTGCCTTTTGTCCCATGCTGCCGTACGTTTGTTCACCATGGACATCGAGTCTGAGCTTCTGAAGGAACACTCGCGCGCCCGGGCTGAGAGGATCGTGCGGTGGATCGGAGGCGACAG
>Ga0335069_10016987_pt1 | contig 10143 bp, 8 predicted proteins | sample Lox_Sample_11_FD_206714 | JGI IMG/M metagenome (GOLD analysis project Ga0335069, IMG submission 206714) | Soil microbial communities from Loxahatchee National Wildlife Refuge, Florida, United States - Lox_Sample_1.1 | ecosystem: Environmental > Terrestrial > Soil > Wetlands | place: USA: Florida...
CAAGAGCAACTAAATAAGTAGTTTTGCCAAAACCCGCGTAAATGAACATTGGCAGCATGCTTAAAAATGCCCTTAGAGCCTCAGTCCACATAAGGGTCAATTTACCGCCCACCTTGATTCTATCTAGCATTAATAGTTCCCAGCTTTCTATCTAACAAGTATGGACCTCGTTTTTATATTATCAAATATAGTCTATTGGCCGGTACTTTGTGACGTGTCAGGCAGCAGTGCAATCACATCACTTTCAGTCCGATCTATAATTTTTTTAGCTCTTATTCCTCTGAGCCCGTTTAATATAATCGGGACAGAAAAGTTAGCAATCCAATCAAACGGTTTAAGCTCGCCGCGATTAACGTAATCCACAACGCTGTTTAGCGCGCCTGTGGTCCCAATGACCAGGAGAGTCAACATAGCACTTCCAAATTTTCGGGCTTTAAACACAGCTCGGGTATAGGCTTCTTGATCACCGTACTTTTCAATTGCTTCCGGAGGAGGGGGTTTAAAAAATATAGGTTTTTTTCTCTCGGGAGAGTCCTGGGTGTTCATATCAAGAGCAGTGATTTCATCCCTTGCTTGATCCAGAACTTTGGCAACCTTGGCTTGTGATAGTTCGTTGGTGGCAAAGGGGACCGCCATATTTGCAGCCCAGTTTATAGCCTTTATGTCACCGCTTATAAGCCAATCGGACATGCTGATAGCCGCCCCGGTGGTAAAAGCAATTCCCGTAGCTAAGTACCAACCGCCCTTTATGCGCGCCTTAATGGCCTCGCGAACTCGAGCAAGCCGCTCGCCGTAAAGTTCAACCTCATCTGGTGTGGGCTCCTGGTATAATCTGGGCGGCTTCCACTCTGGACTTCTCTCGTCTGTCATATTGCAAGCATGCTACAACATAAAAACATATGCAAGCACAAGAACTTTAGTATGGTCCATCTGCAGTGATTGAAGTCACATCAACCTATATTGATACAAGATATTCTTACAGTAATGGATATTGCAAAGACACTTTCCTTATCGTTCGTGATGATAGCCGGTCCTCAGATTCTTTCATCAATATTCCTAGCTACTACAAAAAAATGGAGTCAGAATTCACTGGCATTTATTGCTGGTGCTGCCACCTCGGTAACATTGATCACAACTGCGGCATTTTTGCTAAGCTCTGGTGCGTCAAGTAACGGGACCTCCAGCAATACACTCAGCTACATAATTCTTGTACTTCTTGTGGCAGCCGCAATTCATACATTTGTATCCAGAAAAACCTCAAAACCACCAAAGTGGATGGGTAAGCTTGAAGAAGCGCAACCTAAAGGTTCTTATAAGCTTGGATTTCTGCTTTTGGGTGTTTTCCCGTCAGATATCCTTACGTCGATTTCTGTAGGTGCTTTTATGGCCGCGCAGGGTGAACCATGGGTTCAAATTCTACCCTTTGTATTTCTTGTCCTACTCTTTCTAGCACTACCCCTAATCCTAATCGTATTGCTTGGCAAAAGAGCAGAAGCATTCTTGCCAAAGGCAAGGGACTGGATGAATAATAATTCTTGGATTGTCAGTGAGATTGTATTCGCAATGTTTATTGCGCTAGTTTACAGCGGACTTAATTAATCAATCTGGCTCCGGAGGCCGGGCTCGAACCGGCAACCCTCTGATTAACAGTCAGATGCTCTACCATTGAGCTACTCCGGAATACAGCCTTCTTGAACAGATTGATTATATGGGACGCACCACTTAAGCGTCAAACAGCGGCTATAATAACCACATAAATGTACGAACACGGAAAACCAATACATAAATCCAACTACCGTTTGCTAGCCATAATAATTGGTGTAGTTCTTGTGGTGCTGTTCGGCGGCTTTTATCTATTTGTAATACGGGGCAATCACGATGCCGTCACCAGGGGCGATAAGACGCCTTTAGTTTCTACCGTGAAAACCAATGCTACCAATACCAACGTGCAAGAAACTGACTTTGAGCTGTCTTTGCCCGGAAAGTGGAAACTTGCCGCCCAAAATTGGGATAATCGTTACCAGGCTTGGCAGTGGCAGTTCCAGGACAAACGCTACGCCGGGCGCTGGTTTGAGGTCTACCAAGACACGATTCCGGCCGAATATGCCTATAACTACATGCTGCCGGTTTCGGCCAATGGCGATTCTGTGACAATTGGCAGCGTTTCTGGCAACTGCGCCAACTTTACTACCACCAACCAGACTAAGATTAACGGTTCCGGGACGGTCGCTGCACCGAGCAAGTGGCAAGGCATAAGTTTTTACTGCGACTATGGTCGCCAAAGTCTGCAAGTGGTTGGCACCAGCGGACCAGATGGCATCAACACGCTGACCCTAAAGGGTGATAAATCGGGTACCCATAAATACTTTTTCTTGTACGAAGACAACGATATTGACCCCGACCTAGGCATCATCGGAGAAATTCTTACTACCTTTCACGCCAAGTAAATTATCTTCTTATGGTGCTGCTAACCACGGTCCGCCCCAGTTTAGCCGGCTGCCCCATGTAATAAACCGGCAGGCCGGACATTTCCGACAGTGCTCCGCCCATGTCCTGAACCGTTTCGTGAATATGAGTATCGCGCATGGCTACGTCAATTGGTCTCAAGTTATACCACGGCAAACCCGCCTCGCGGTTTGGCAGATAAAAGGACATTGGTACGATAAATCTAAAGTACTTGCAGACTAAGTTTATAGTTGCATCCTGGACCTCCGGGATTTCCAGGCCCCGCTCGGTTGGTACAACTGTACTGCCGGTAACTGCTGCCGCCATCATCATACTTTTACCCTCCCTGTCTAGGTCATGAACATCCTGCAGTATGGCCCGCAACATTTTCATATTAAAGGCATCGGAGATTTCCGGTGTAATTCCATATTTTGCGGCACTTTTGCTCCTTGGTCGGTTCAGGTAGACATTGCCCGTCATACGCAGTATGTCTGTCATTCTCTGGCCGTCGTACTCAATTAGCGTTGTTGCCTCGTTTACGATTATGCCGCTTTGGCTTGCTAACTGGCTGTCGCCGATAGCGCAATAATAGGCGTTTTTGGCTATGGCAAGGTCCATGATGTTTTGATGGTCGGTGGTCAATAAGACTCCGTTATTGCGGACGCTTAATCGGCCCTTAACGACATTCATTACCGGGTGGCCGGTGGCCAGGCGGTGGTCTTTGATGGCCTCAACCAAACCCGAGAACTCTCGCTTGCCGATAAAGGCGCTGCTGTAGGCAAAGACCTCGTCTACCGATGCTGGCCGAGCGGGTAGCTCAACACACTGCTGATTTATAATTTCTCTAGCTGTCGGTTCGTCCACAAGACTCATGTGGCTGTCGCCGTGCTTGGCCACCAAATCACCGCCCCAGGTGTATAAAGACGAAGCGATATCCAGAGAATTGCCCGCTTCGTCTAGCGGAATTGTCGGGCATGAGTATTCTTCCAAGGCGCTGTTATTCTATCAAAATCAAGGTGCTTACGACAAAAAATACTACACCCGGCGGGCAAGGCCTATGCTAATATTTACCTACATTAACAAATGGGTTGCTGGAATCCGGTGAAAAACCGGAACTGTGCCGCAACGGTAAAAAATGAGAAACCCCTTCGCGGTTTCTCATCGACGCTTTCGGAATGAATCCGAATTCGCCTGCGGCGAATCGCGTCTGCTCTCCCGGATGAAGGGAAAAGAGCAGGACCGGTCCGCCTTCGCGGAGACGAATTTATTTCGTCAGGTCCGATGAGAAAGACCGTAGGTTTGTCTCATCTAAAGTCCGATACAGCAAAACAAGTAAAAAAGCTCCCGAGCAGGAGAAATACTTTAAGACATCAGTTTCTTAAGACCCCTGCCGGAGCGCAAGGGGTATTTTTTTGGAGAGGCTAGAGGCCAAGCGAGAAATAGTCAGGCCAATTTTGGCTAATGAGATTTATGATCGCCAAGAGCTTGAGGCGCAGGCGGTGCGTTTGATTGAAAATCGTCAGCAGATTGAGCACGACCAGTGGGAGCGCGAGCCGGAGGTCAATGCCAGAAGCGGCCTTTTTGAAGAACTGACCGCCAAAGGCCACCTGTCGGTTATTGAATCCGAAGAGTCTGTAGATGAAACCAATCAGCGGACGCTGCGCAGACTAGTAAACGGCTGGGTGAACAGTTTACCGGATTGGGAAAAAGAGCGCAGGCTGAGTGAAATTGTAGAAGAACTAATCAACCACAAAGTTTCAGCCGATATTCAAGCTGGCCTTTTACCCACTGACGCAATGGTGCTGACAATTTCAAACTTTCCGAGTGAAGTGCCGGAACGGGCTGCCTCTGGGCTGGGTTACGGCGTCTTAAACGCAAAAGGCATGGTGCGCTCCACCAGTTTTGAAAATGGTGTCCGCAGGCTGGAGCAGGTTTCTCGCAGCAATAGTAACGACGGCAGCGCCGAGCAATTTTATATGTCCAACGGATTTATGATTGGCGGCGGCGCTACGAGAGTATTGAGTAGCCAAATAATTGCCACTAAACGACAGTTTCCAAACGGTGTTATTGATGTTCAGAGGGCACTTGATGCTCTAGCGGGCCCGGGAATAATCTACGGCGAAAGCAGGCAGCAGCCGGGCCTCAATGTTCCCGAGTACGGGGACTTAAGGGAAGTGTCAGCCAATCGTGAGGCCCAGGCCGAAGTTCAAATTAAAAAATTGGCGGATTACGAACGGCAGATAAACATCAAGTACCAGGTCGGGCAAATAAGCTATGAAGATAAGCTGAGTGCCATAAATCGCCGTCGTAAAGAACTGGTTAATGAGATTTGCGTTTTGAACCCGTCGTATGCTCACGATGCCCGGGGTCAGGCTGCCGTTATCCATTTTGAAAACGCCGCTATGGCTATGGCGTCGGGCAACGACGAGGCCGGCTATCAGCATCTGCAAAAGGCTCTGGATGCAAGCGACCCCAGGGCCGGAGCCGTTTGCGGCGGCAACGGCCTTACGACGGAATCTCAAAACAACGTTTCCGCGGCGACCAGGCGCCAATATCTTGAGGCTAAGGAGGATAGAAAAAACTGGAAATGGAAGGAAGGATTATGCGTTGTGCAGCGCTGTCCGTCGCGACCACAAAAGACGCAGGTTGGTCCGTGCAGTGTCTGTCGCAACTGCCAGAAAATTTTTGATAAAGGCGACAATCCCAAGACAGTTTATGGCGTGGTTGGGTTTATTGACCTTATAACCGAGTCCTTTAGACAGACCAAGCGTGAGACCGAATTTGAGCAGAGGCAGAAAAGGGCCAGACAGGCCGCCGCCAATCAAAATATCAACAAGGCGGCCTAAAGGCTATAAACAATTCAGGACTTGGAGTGGCTCAGGGCCGTTAAACTATCAACCACGGCGTGGCCGAGTCTTTTGTGCTCGTCGTCACTCTTATCCAGATGATGCTGGCGCTTAAGCTGTTTGATGTGGGCTTCGCGGAATTTTTTGAAGTTACTTTTGCTTAAGCCGGATTTACGTACAAAGGCGCCAATTTTCTCGCCGCCGATGAAGTGCGGCAAAATTACATAGCTGGCACCCAGCTCATAAAGTTTGGAGGCCTGCCTGGGGTGGTCAGCCTGCATAATGACAACGGCGTCGGAGTCTTTGCGCTTCAGAAAATCTAGCAGGTAAGTGTCAGAGTTAAAATCGGTGATGGTTGAAACAATTAGCTTAGCTTTGGCCACGCCGGCCTCTTCCAGCAGTTCTATGTCGGTGGCATCGCCATAAATGTGATGAATTTTACGAGTATCTAGCATGTCTATGACGTCGGGGTCATAGTCTATAACCACAAAAGGCATTTTTAGCTGCTTAAAGACCTTAACAAACTCGTGGCCGCCCTTTTGATAGCCCAGCAGTACCAGCTCGTAAGTGGGCGGCGAGGCGGCCTCGCCGTGGGTGTGGCGCCTTTCAAAAATATTCAAGTATTTTTCAAGCCGGACAAATAACCGGTCGCTGAATATTATTAAATAGGCTGAAACGGCGATAGAAAGTAACGCAATAAAAGTCACCGCCGTGACCAAATTATTATCAATTAAACCCCGCTTATGTGCCAGCAGCACCAGCACGATGGAGAACTCGCTAACTTGAGCTAGCGCCACTGAAGCCTTAAAGTTAGTGCGTTTGGTGTAGCCCAAAAATCCCAGGACCGCCATGGCTACCAGAGGCTTAACAACTATGACGATGACAGCCGACGCCAAAACAATGCCGAGCATTGAACCGAGGTGCCCCAGGCTTAGGTTGGCCCCCAGGGCGATAAAAAAGACTATCAGGAAAAAATCACGCAGCGGGCGCAGGCGGGCGGTAATTTCTTGGGCGTAGGTCTGCGACGCCAAACAGACTCCGGCCAGCAGCGCGCCAATTTCGCTAGACAGGCCTATTTTTTGAAATAAAGTGGCCGTACCCAGTCCCCAGGCAATGGCAAACAAAAATAAAAATTCCTGACTGCCGGAGATTAACTTTTGGTAACGCGGCAGCAGGCGGACGCTAACCCAGTATATTGCCAGCGCTAAAAAGCCGCCCTTTATGGCCAGACTGATGGCCGAGCCGACGGCTAGATTTTTGTCACTACCGGCCGAAGTAACAATGACCAGCGCAATCGCAATTAAATCCTGGGCCAGCGAAACACTGACGGCAATTTTACCGTAAAGCCTGGCCTGCTCGTGCTTATCGCTAAGCATTTTTAAGATGATGATGGTGCTGGAAAAGGCCAAGCTGGCGCCCAAAATGGCCGCACTCGTACCATCCAGTCCCAAGGCCGAACCGACCACCCAGCCCAGCGCCGTAATGGCTCCAACCTGAAAAGCGCCTACAATCCCAGCCGTCCGGCTGACTTCACGCAGCGTCTGTGGATTTAGACCGAGCCCGATTATGAAAAGTAGCAGGGCAATGCCGAGGTCCGAAAACAGCGCCAACACGTCTGGAGATTTTGCCAGATGCAGTACGGCCGGACCGACAATGATGCCGGTAATAATGTAGCCAATAATTAGCGGCTGACGCAGCAAGCGCATAATCAGCGCTACAATTGCGCCAATGACGATAATTAAACTCAGGCCCGTGAATGCGCTATCCATCTACGGCCTCCGTGCCATGCCGGCCTGCCACCCAGCGAAGCTGGGCAGACTGCCAACATTCTTGGCACCGCGCTGTGTTGCCTGCTGCGCTACTCGCGAGCCGTATGTTAGATACGCCTCGCTGCGTTGCTCGCCTGCGCCTTGCGCGGCGCTCAAGCAGGAAGGCCGTAAGTTTGATTGAGTCATTGCTTTAATTTTACCTTGCAAATATGCTAAAGGCTAAAACATAGAGTAGATAGCCGCTAAACCGGCCGCCGCCATTATGGCGGTTACGCCCCAACCAGCTATGCGAGTGGCAGGCTTATTGACCCATTCGCCCATAATTTTTTTATTGCTGGCTATGATGACAATTGTGGTTAGTATAACTGGCGCCACAATACCGTTAGCCACAGCCGAGTAGATAAGAGCCTTAATGGGATCAAGGCCAATAAAGTTAATAGCCAGGCCCACAAACATTGAAATAATAATCGTGCCGTAAAAAGCATGAGCTTGCTTAAGATTACGATTAAGCCCTTCTTTCCACTGAAAGCCTTCGCTGATAGCGTAACTGCTAGAGCCGGCCAGTACCGGGATAGCCAGGAGCCCGGTGCCAACTATGCCAATTGCGAATAACCAGTAAGTCAGATTTCCGGCGAACGGCCGCAGCGCCTCGGCCGCTTCGGCTGCGGAGTGAATTTGAGAAATGCCGTGCGGATAAAGGGTCGCTCCGCAAGCAGCAATTATAAAAAACATCACTACGTTACTTAGCAGCATGCCGCTCCAAACATCAACACGCATACTATGGATGGCCGCTTTACTAGAACCTTGACGTGAGGCGATTGTCTTTTTGCCCTCTAGAATCTCGGTTTCCACCTCTTGCGACGTTTGCCAAAAGAATAAGTAGGGTGAAATAGTGGTACCCAAAATGGCGCAAATCAGCAGAAGCTGTTCTTTAGTCCAATGAATTGAGGGAGATATCGTATGATGCAGCGCAGTACCCCAGTTTATGTGGGCCAGCAGGGCCGCCCCAATATAGGCTAGTAGCACCAGCGCCAGCCATTTAAGATAGTGAGCGTACTTTGCATAGGGCATAAAAATTTGCAGCAGCAACATAAGGATGGAAAAGCCAATGACTAGCATGCTGAAGTTGAGGCTCTTATCCAGCAGCTGAACTCCTTTAGCCATAGCGCCAAGGTCAGCTCCGATATTAAAAGCATTGGCCGCAAATAGCAGAAGCGTACAGGTATATAGAACTTTTTTGGAAAAATGGGTTCTGATATTGCAGGCTAGCCCGCGGCCGGTAACCAGACCAATGCGAGCACACATCTCCTGGACGATAGACATCAGTGGAAAGGTGATGATGCTCATCCACAGTAGCTGGAAGCCAAACTGGGCGCCAGCTTGGGAATAGGTAGCGATGCCGGACGGGTCATCATCAGCGGCGCCAGTTGTCAGACCGGGTCCTAAGACATTCCAATAAGCCTTGGTTTTTTGAGCCGTCTTGGATGATGGTAGGTTGTGCGCTAGCTCTCCGGTTTTGGTTAATGTGTTATCTAAAGCCGCCGCCGGAGCTCCGGCAATCGATTCCAACAAATCCCTTTCGGGCTTCTTTTTTGCCATTAGCATTATGGTATATCTTTTGGCCTGCCTTACACAATATGTTTGTGGTTTATTGACAAGAGCTGGCAGCGTCTGACAATATAAAAGTATTGTTAGGCTTTTTGAGAGGCGGCTCGTTTAAAAAAAGCGGACAAAACAAAAAGTTCAAAAGGGAGAAAAAATGCCTATAAAAATTAAGGCAACGCCTTCGCGCGGCTACAAAATTACCGTGCGAGTTCGTCGGCCACAGTGGCAGGAGTACTTAGCTTACTGAGTCTTAGACTTTTTGGCGACTTCGGCGTTGACTACGGCAACGATTTTAGCCGGGTCTGGCGCGCCGGTCTGGGGGTTAGTAAACTCGGTGTTGGGTATGTATTTGCCGTCTAGGAAAAAGGTAGGCGTGGCTTCATCTTGGCCAGTCTTAGAGAAAGCGTTTAAGTCGGCATTGATAGAATCGTTGACCTGGCTGCTGGCGTAGTCCTTTTTAAATTTGTCCACGTTTAACTGCAGCTCTGAGGCATAGCGGTTAAAAATTGTCACGACGTCGCTAGAGTTGGCCCACTCGGTTTGGTTTTGGTACAAAAGGTCGTGCATACGCCAAAACTGGTTGTTGCCTTGTAGGGCTGCAGCTTCCGCGGCCCGGGCGCCGGCAAAGGCGTTGGGGTGGATAGACACTAGAGGCAGGTTTCTAAATTGGAAATAGGCCACACTGCCAAACTGCGCTTGGGCTTGCTTGAGGGGCTCGTAGTAGGATCCGCAAATTGGGCATTCAAAGTCACCATACTCCATCAAGGTCACATTGGCGGCGCTGGTGCCCTCAACATGGTGAGTCGGCTGAGTAGAACTTGAGCTGGAGGAAGTTTGAGGATCGGAATGTTTAGAAACTGCGACGATGCCCACAAAAATAACGACGATGGCTGCTAAGATTCCTAAAAAACGTTTATCCAATGTAACCTCCTACTTGTTTCTAGAACTAGTCTATCACGAAGTATGCCCGGCAATTACATCTGGGGCGTTGTCTTTTTCGGCTATTTTTAGGACGGCTACCGAGATTATTACTGCCTGCATTATTTTTTTGTCTATTTCTTCCTCGCCAAAACAGTCTTCTTTAAGCTGCTCTAAATAGGCGCCGGGTGTGATTGTCAGAACACCCTGAGGCTCTCCGTCATCGGTTTTATGATCCTCGCGGAACATGCCGTTGTGGTGGGTGTGCCTGGACATTAACCATCCGGCGCCGGCTGCGGTATGTTCGCCGGGTACGGCATCCATGTCGGCGCCAGCTTGGCGAGCTATATCTAGCAGCTCAGGCGCAGAAGCGTCAAACAGCGAAGCTTCACGCCCCCGCCTGCCGGCGGTTTCGGCTGCTTTTAAAAGTGTATTTAGCTCGATATGGTCGCGCCCCAAAATTCTTAAGCGGTCCATTGCCAGGTGCGCGATAGTCTCTTTGTTGTCACCAATGAATCTTAAAACGGTGCCGTCCGCAGTAACCGCCAAAGCGGCACAAC
>Ga0335069_10016989_pt1 | contig 10143 bp, 8 predicted proteins | sample Lox_Sample_11_FD_206714 | JGI IMG/M metagenome (GOLD analysis project Ga0335069, IMG submission 206714) | Soil microbial communities from Loxahatchee National Wildlife Refuge, Florida, United States - Lox_Sample_1.1 | ecosystem: Environmental > Terrestrial > Soil > Wetlands | place: USA: Florida...
GTTCCCAGCGTGAGATTTCAGCTTTCGTCGCGGCTTGTGCGCCGAGGGAGATAAATAAAGTCAGAGAAAATAAGAGAGCCCGCTTCACGTACACCTCGGAAGAGATCTGTCCGAACCTTTGCGACCGGCTCGGTGCGCGAGAGAATAACATGCCGACAACATTCGACCGGCGGAAGCGCTGTTAAGCTCGGGGCGGAGCATTGCAGCCACGTGGTTATCGGACGGCGACAGTAATGCGACGGTACATGTTAGTTTTGTGTCTAATGGTAGTCGAGATGATCGCTTGCTGAGCCGGGTCTTTAAGGCATTCCAATACCGCGATTTCCGCCTGATGTGGTTCGGGGCGTGCACGTCGAGCATCGGCACGTGGATGCAGATCGTCGCCCAGGGCTGGCTCATCTATCGCCTCAGCCATTCTGCCTTCCTGCTCGCGCTTGACCAGTTCCTGAGCGGCATTCCGATTTTCCTGTTTTCGCTTATCGGCGGCGTTATCGCCGACCGCATAGAGCGGCGCCGAATCTTGCTTGGCTCGCAGTATGTACAAATGGCGTCGGCGACGATTCTCACCGTTCTGGTTGTCACCGGCTCGGTTCGCGTCTGGCACATCCTCTGCCTTTCGTTTTTGTCCGGCTTCGCCCAGGCCTTTGGCGGACCAGCCTATTCCGCGCTGATCCCCACGCTGGTGGAAAAACAGGACATGCCCAACGCCATCGCCTTAAATGCCATCCAGTTCAACCTGGCAGTGACTATCGGTCCGGCGCTGGCCGGGCAGGCGTTGGCGAAACTGGGCGAGTCGTGGTGCTTCGGCCTGAACGCGCTCTCGTTCCTCGCTCCGGTCATCTCCCTCTGGATCATCAAGACACGATTCCGGCCCGAGAAAACCGGCGAGTCCATCTTCGCCAGCCTGAAGAAGGGTATCGTTTTCGCCCGCCAGCAACCCGCCATGGAAGCTCTGATCGTGCTCGCCTTCTGCATGACCTTCCTCGCCATGCCGATGCGCACCTATCTCCCCGTGTTCGTCAAAGACATCTTCCACCGCGGCCCTGAAACCTACGGGAACCTGCTCTCGCTGATGGGCATCGGATCTATCTGCGGATCGCTGAGCATGGCCAGCATCGGTAACGTCAGCCGCAAAGGACGCATCGCCCTCGGCGGACTCATCATGCTGGGAGCGGGAATCGCCGGCTTTGCCATCTCGAAACGGCTACCCCTGAGTGGCGCGATGCTGGTAGTGGTGGGCGCTGCGATGATGGCGGTATTCGCCATGGTGAACTCACTGGTGCAGTTGATCACCACCAACGAAATGCGCGGCCGCGTGATGAGCCTCTACAACTTCGCTTTTCGCGGAGGCATGCCCATGGGAAACCTGGTCTCCGGCTGGCTGGTCCCGATCTTCACCGCGCCAGTAGTGCTGAGAGTGAACGGCCTGTTGCTGATCGTAGTCGCTCTCTACTTCTTTATTGTGCAGAGACGAGTCGCGGCGCTGTGAGAATCAATCGGAGACCGGCCCGTTAAACTTCGGACCGTGCGGGATGCGAAACGGCACCTCACCAACGGCGGTATACCGACAGCCGCCCTGACTGAGTAACTGATAATTGATTGCCGATTGCTGAAAATTCTTGGTGGCGGCGGCTGGACTCGAACCAGCGACCTACGGATTATGAGACCGTCGCTCTAACCACCTGAGCTACACCGCCACGGGTCTTTGCGCTGAGGATACTGCGGGACGAAAACGAAGGAAGAGAGGCGCAAACTGCCTTCCTTATTGATTCTAAGAGGCTGAAGGAAAAAGTGTCAACGTGAACGCCGCCCAGGGACAGTGAATCCCGCCTCACCTGCATCCAACCCAAAGTGCCACTCGTAAGGAGATTAGGGATGAAGACGATCTATGCACTGATGTTAACCGCACTCTTGGCTGGCGGCGCTTGGGCGCAGACCGCAACCACCACCACGCCCGGACAGGACCAGTCCGCCAAGCAGGACATGAAAGACGCCGGCCACGATACCAAGTCGGCTGCTAAAAAGACCGGCCACGCCGTAAAAAAGACGACCAAGAAAACCGTCCACAAGGGCGCGCAGGAAACCAAGAAAGGCGCCAACAAAGTGGAGAACAAAACGGAACCGCAGTAGTAGTTTTTGGTGGACGCCGCTCGCCCTCGAGCGGCACACCTCTAACCATCACGAGCTTGTGGACGCCGCTCGCCCCCGAGCGGCTCCCGTCCACTACAAGTTGTTCTTCCAGAACTCCAGCATGGCGTTGTGCAAATGGATTTGTGCTGGACGATCCACGAACCCGTGCTTCCTCCACGGGTAAATCATCACGTGATACGGCTTGCCCTTCGCGATCAGCTCATTCATGAACGCCTGCTCGTTCTGGGGATGAACGTTGTCATCGTACGTTCCGAAGATCATCAGCAGGTTCCCGTGCAAATCTCCGGCGCGCTTCACCAGTGAAGTATCGTCATAGGCTTTCTCATTCGTCTGCGGCATCTTCACCAGCGCTTCCGCCCACTTCGAGTCGTAGTAGTGCCAGTCGGTGACCGGAGCTCCCGCGATTCCTGCTTTGATCTCCTGCGACCGCGTCATCACGTTCAGCGTGTTGGTGCCGCCGCCGCTCCATCCCCAGATCCCGAAGCGATTCGCGTCCACCCAGGGCTGCTGTTTCAGCCAGTGAATGCCGTCCACCAAATCTTTCGTCTCCGACGCCGCCGGATTCTCGAACAACGTGTTCTCCAGCTTTTTGCTGATCGCCGTCGCCGCCCGATTGTCGATCACCGCCACCACAAATCCATTCGCCGCCAGCAGGTTGTCCCAAAGCGTGTCGCGTTGCCAGGAGTTGCTGACGCTCGGCGCCGATGGCCCGCCGTAGATATACAAAATCACCGGATACTTCTTATGCAGATCGAAATTCGCCGGCTTCAGGATTTGCGCCGGCATATGAAATCCATCCGACGTCGGAATCGTCAGCAGTTCCGGATAAACCGTCCCCGGCGGCAGCAGTTCCGGCCGCGGGGCCGCCAGCGTTGAGATCAGTTTTCCGTCGGCCGCATGCAGTTCGAGCGCGGGCAGGGTACGAATGTTCGAAAACGTATCGAAGTAGTAGTGCGTGTCCGGCGACATCGCGATGCTGTGATGTCCGGCGCCCTCGGTCAGCTTTGTCAGTCCGGTGCCGTCGCTGTGAATGCAGTAAAGCTGGCGTTCGATCGACGAATCTTTCAGCGCCGTGAAGTAAATCCAGTCGTTCGTCTCGTCGATTCCCGTTACCGCCTGATGCACCCAGAAAACCAGCCCGCCTGATGCGGCAATTGCCCAGTCACCCTTGGTGACTTGGTTCGCCAGTGTGCCGTCCATGTTGTAACGATAAAGATGCATGTACCCGTCGCGTTCGCTCGCCCACAGGAAGTGATGGCGGTCGCCCAAAAAGTACAGGTCGTCGTTCACGTTGACCCACGCCGGATCGGTTTCCGTCAGCACGCGCTGCGCCGCGCCGGTCTTGCGGTCGGCAAAATACAAACCTTCTTCCGTCTGCGGACGATTCAGCGTGATTACGCTCAGTCGGTCGGAATCAGGCAGCCACTTCACGCGCAGCAGCCACTCATACGGTTTGTCGTTGATCGATACCCACTGCGTTTTCGGATCCGCTCCAATCTCCACCACGCCCACGCGCACCTTCGGGTTCTGCTCGCCCGCCTTCGGATACACCTGCTTCACGATTCGCGGGTCCTGCGGCTGAAAATCCACAAACGTGCTCACCGGCACTCCCGTCACGTCGGTCTGCAGATACGCGATCGCCTTCGAGTCCGGCGACCACCAGTAGCCGATGTCACGCCGTCCCATGATCTCTTCCCAGTACACCCATGTAACGGTTCCGTTAAGCAGGGTCTCCGAGCCACCGGTGGTCAGCCGCGTCTCCTTGTTTCCCGCAATGTCGTACACGTACAGATCATTGCTGCGGACGAACGCGATCTGTTTGCCGTCCGGCGAGAACTGCGCGTCCTTCTCTTCTTCGGGAGTGTTGGTTACGCGGGTGAACTTCGCACTCGCCACGTCGAGAAGATATATATCGTCTTTGAACAGGTAGATCGCCTGCTTCCCGGCTGCATCGAACTCCTCCGGCCAAGCGAGAGAATCTTTCACGTCTGTCACGCCCAATTGATTTAGCGACGTAATCGCGTCCGCCATCTTCAGCATCGGCGTACTCTTGCCGGTTGACGGATCTAGCTTCTCAAAATTGCGTTGCGCCTTCGGCAGCCGCCCGTTGTAGATAATGGCCGAACCATCGCTGAGCCAGGTGACCTTGGGAACTTCGGCAACGCGCGCTCCGCCTTGTTCGCCGAAAATCCATTCATTGGTCAAAGTGGGCTGCTGTTGGGCGAAGACGGTGACCGAGATCAGTAGAAGAACGAACAAGCAAACACCACGACGCATGACTCCTCCAGGTAGCGCCGGCGTCTCGCCGGCTGTCGTGAGGGCGTATCGCCCTCATGCAAACAAAGCCTGCATTCTACACTTCTATCGAAACCACAGGCCCCACACCACGTCCACCAGCGTGTGCGTTAGCGATGACGCGAACAAATGACGTCGCGCGCGCCAGGCGCGCCCATAAAAAATTCCGGCAATCGATGCCAGGATCACGTAGCGCCAGTTGAAGGTTGCGCCCTTGTGAAAATGCGACAGGCCGAACAGGCAGGCCGTGACGATGAGAGCTTTCGTCCTCCCGACCCGCGCCGCCAGCAGGTTTTGCAAAATCCCGCGGAAGAACAATTCTTCGGGAACCGCCGTCAAAAGAAAGATGACCAGGAACGCGCCAATCACGTGTCCCGCCGAAGGCACACGTGCGTAGAAGCGAATAAAATGCGTGGCAAATCCCAGACCTAGCGCCAACGGCAGAAAGAACAGCCACTCCCGGAGGCCGATCTTGGCATCGTTCAAATCCGGAACAAACGAGTAGCCGATGCCCTCCAGCCGCCGCACCACCAGGTATAAATACAGCGACACATCGGCGAGATACAGCTTGGGCAGGCTACCGAGCCCGTTATACGGCCACGCGCCTGAGAATACTCGCGTCTCCAGCACGACCGCAATCGTCAGCAGCACCAAGCAGTCTTGCCACGTAAACTTCAGCCGATCGGCATCGGGTGCCGCATCCACGCCATCTTCTGGCGAGGGCGCGATTGTTGACAGCACGGCTGCCAGTGCCACCGGCAACAACGCCAACCCTGCGAAGTAAATCCAGCGGAACTCCCCGCGTGGGACGGCAAACACTACGTATGGAATTGCCAACGCCACCGGAAGCAGCACTCTTGTGGGTGCCCCATTCAACCTTCTTTTGGTTGAGTGGGGATTTTCTCCGCGTTCTCTCTCTTTCTCCGTGTCCTCTGAGTTCGATAACGGTAGCCGATCGAACCACCATCCTCCCGCGGGGCGAGAGAATCCGCCGTACCACAGCGGCGCCAGCAGCAATGCGAAGCACGCAAACGCCGAACCAATATGTCCGCCCAGGTTGGCAACAATCCCGGCCGTCTGGATCTGCGTCCAGAATCCCCACAGCAGCCCCAGGAAAATCACTGTCGCAATCGAGAATCGAGGACGGCTCATCGGCGCTCCCGCCGTTCATCAGGTTAATCGTCCACAACTGTTTTCGTCCAAACCATCCCACCACGCTCGTCAAATTCTCAGTTCTGTCTATAATTCCCGCACTAAGTGAGGAGGCTCCTTTGCGGATCATTCAATCGGCGGCGCGATCTGCCGCAATCATGGCGCTGGCGCTCAGCGGCATTTCTTTTGCTCAAACATCCCAAGCGAATTTCAACGGCAAATCCTGGTGGGATCACGTGAAGTTTCTCGCGTCCGACGATCTCGAAGGCCGGGATACCGGCAGCGAGGGCCTGAAGAAGGCTCAGGCGTACATCGTCGATCACCTGAAGAAGAACGGAATTCAGCCCGCTGGCGTTAATGGCTTTTACCAGCCGATTAACTTTATTAGCCGGCAACTCGACGAAAGCAAATCGAGCCTAGCGCTCACCCGGGACGGCAAGACCGAACCGCTCGTCCTTGGTGACGATGCCATCCTTAGCACGCGTATCGACGCTGCCCCCAAAGTTGACGCGCCGCTCGTTTTCGCCGGCTACGGACTTCGCATCTCCGAAGCTCACATCGACGACCTCGCTGGCATCGACGCCCATGGCAAGGTTCTCGTCGTCTTCGCGGGATCGCCTTCCCAGCTAACGGCAGCGTTATCCGCGCACTACCAGTCCACCGCCCAGCGCGCCAAGGTGTTGAAAGACACCGGCGCCCTCGGCTACGTCATCATTCCCAACCCCGCTTCCATGGACATTCCGTGGGAGCGCATCAAGACCTCGCGCCTCCACCCCAGCATGGGCTACGCCGACAAATCGATGAACGAGTCCGCGCCCGCCCAAATCAGCGTCACCTTCAATCCGGCCTCGGCACAGAAGCTTTTCGAAGGCACCGGCCACTCCTTCGAGGAAATCGTTGCGCTCGGCAAAGATCGCAAGCCGCTGCCTTCGTTCCCGCTCAAGTTCGGCATTCAGGCGGTGCAGACCGTTAACCAGAAGCCCGTCGAATCCGCCAACGTCGTCGGCCGTCTCGTCGGCTCCGATCCCAAACTCAAAGACGAATACGTGGTGCTCTCCGCTCACACCGATCACCTCGGCATCGGCGAGCCCATCAACGGCGACAAAATCTACAACGGCGCCATGGACAACGGTTCCGGCACCGCTCTTCTCTTCGACATGGCCAAAGCTCTTCCGCAGCTCAAACCCAAACGCTCCGTGCTCTTCGTCTTCGTCACCGGCGAAGAAAAAGGCCTGCTCGGATCGCATTACTTCGCCGTGCATCCCACCGTGCCGGTCAAGTCGATGATCGCCAATATCAACACCGACATGTTCCTTCCCATCTTCCCGCTCAAGCTGCTCACCGTCTATGGACTCGCCGAATCCGATCTTGGCGACGACGTCGAAGCAGTCGCGAAGCAAGACGGAGTCACCGTGCAGCCCGACCCCGAACCGCTGCGCAATCTCTTCATCCGCAGCGATCAATACAGCTTCGTCCGCGACGGCATCCCAGCGCTCGCCATGAAAGTCGGATTCGAGAAAGGCTCGCCGGAGGAAAAGCTCAGCCAGCAGTGGCTGCACGACCGCTATCACGCGCCGTCCGATGACATAAATCAGCCGGTCGATCTCGTCGCCGCCGGCAAGTACGAAGACATCGTTCGCGATCTCACCATTAAAGTCGCCGACGATCCGCAACGCCCGCAGTGGAAGTCCAACAGCTTCTTTCGCCGCTTTTCCAACCAGCAATTGCCCGGAGAGTAGCGCCGGCATCCTGCCGACTGTGCGGGCGGCGTCTCGCCGCCCGCCAAATCACATCGCATTCGTAATCTGACCTTTATAATCTCCCTTCACATTTCAGGAGCCCTCATGTCCGATCTCATGGGCCACGTGGCCCTCGTCACAGGCGCATCGCAAGGCATCGGCCGCGCTTGCGCAATTGAATTAGCGAAACGGGGAGCCTCCGTCGCTCTCTGCGCCCGCAACCAAGAAAAACTAAACGCGGCGCGCGACGAAATCATTGCCGCCGGGGGCAAGGCCTCGGTGTTCAAGCTCGACGTCACCAGCGACGACGAAATTAAGTCCGTCATCAAGTCCGCCATCGAGCAGCTTGGCAAGGTCGATATCCACGCAGGCCGTGCTCAGCTCCATGATGAAGCAGCGCTGGGGCCGCATCATCAACATCACCAGCATCAACGGCCAGATCGGACAGACGGGCCAGGCGAATTACTCAGCTTCGAAGGCCGGACTGATCGGTCTAACCATGTCGGTAGCTCGCGAGGTCGCTTCGCGCAATATCACCGTAAATGCCGTTTCCCCGGGCTACATCGAAACCGCGATGACCCAGGAACTCAGCCCTGAGATGCGCGAGCAAATGCTGAAGTACGTTCCGCTCGGCCGCGTCGGCCAAGACCTCGACGTCGCCAACGCTGTCTGCTTCCTCGCCAGCGACGACGCCTCCTACATCACCGGACACGTGCTGAACGTAAACGGCGGCCTGCTGATGGGATGAGACCGAGCTTGTCGCTGGACTTTTCGCCGTGAGACCACACCGGCCCCTAAAGGTTGTCATGGTGAGCGAGGGCGGACGCCCGAGCCGAACCACCCCGCTGAAGTTGACACCACCTTCGTCACCCAAAGGCGCTTCCGCCAACTCACCCCTCTTCCAATAGACAATATTCAATAATCATTAAACAATCTCTTCCGATGTCTGATCGCATCCTCTTCTTCGTTCTTGGTTCCGCCGTCGCCATCACCGTGCGCGCAGTTGTGGATCGCCTGCGTGGCCGCCATCATCCAAAAGAGCATTCACATTCCGAGCCGTCGGTCCAGGCAATCTCCGCGCCGGCTCCCGAGAAGCCTGAGGAAAAAAGTATGGCTGCCGCCATTCCCATCCCGCCTGAAGCACCGAAAAAGAAGATCACCATTCTCCCCGTCGTTACCGACGCCGAAATCAAGACCACCCGCGAGCTCTTCGTCGAGTACGGCCAGTCCCTCGGCTTCAGCCTCTGCTTCCAGAGCTTCGATCAGGAATATGCCTCGCTTCCCGGCAAGTACGCGCCTCCCCGCGGACGCCTCCTGCTCGCCGAAGTCGATGGCCAGCCCGCCGGATGCGTCGCCCTTCGCCCCCTCGAAACCGGTGTCTGCGAGATGAAGCGCCTCTACGTTCGCCCCGAATTCCGCGGGCTCGGTCTCGGCCGCCGTCTCGCCGAAACCATCATCAACGAAGCTCGGCTCATCGGTTACCAGGTCATGCGCCTCGACACCGTAGAAGACAAAATGCAGTCCGCTGTGGCACTCTATCGCGCGCTCGGTTTTCATGAAATCGCGCCTTACACCGTTAACCCGGAAGCAAGCGTAATTTTCATGGAACTCGAACTGGTTCCCACGCTGCAACTCAGCCTTTATGGAGACGCCGAATCATGAAGCAGCTTGCCATAGCGATCCTTGCCCTTGTCCTCACCGCCACCGCCTTCGCCGCTACCGGCAAAGAGGTCACCTACAAGAGCGGCGACGAAACCGTCAAAGGCATGCTCTACGAGCCGGCGGGTAAAGGGCCGTTTCCGGCGCTCGTCGTCATCCACGAATGGTGGGGACTGAACGACTGGGTCAAGGACGAGGCTTCGAAGTTCGCCGACCAGGGCTATGTAACGCTGGCGGTAGACCTCTACCGCGGCAAGGTCGCCACCACGCCCGACGAAGCTCATGAACTCAGCCGCGGTGTTCCCGAGGACCGCGCCAATCGCGATCTGCTGGCCGCCGCCACTTACCTTCGTTCACTCAAGAACGTGAATCCCGCCAAGGTCGGCGATGTCGGATGGTGCATGGGCGGAGGCTGGGCACTCGATCTCGCCATCAGCGATCCCAAACTGGCTGCCGCAGCTATCAACTATGGCCATCTGGCCACCGAGCCCGACACCCTCAAGAAAATTAACGCGCCCATCCTCGGCAATTTCGGCGGCCAGGACCGCGGCATCACCCCCGATAGCGTAAATGCGTTCGCCGCCGAGATGAAAAAGCTCGGCAAAAACGTTAACGTCAAAATCTATCCCGATGCCGGCCATGCCTTTGAGAATCCCAACAACAAAACCGGCTACCGCGCCGAAGATGCGGCCGATGCATGGCAACGCATGGTCAACTTCTTCGCCGAATCTCTGAAGAAATGAGACAGACTTCGGAAGTTGATTCCTTTCGTAACCAGCAATCGCGACTAACTGGTCACCTTATGTCCTCACAGTAAAAAATCTGCTTGCAACGGGGTTGTACTCTGGTTACTATTCAGCCTCCCCTGATTAACTATCTATTGTCCGTCTCGTTAACACACATGAATATCGGCGAAAGAATCCGCAACTTCCGTTTGCAGAAAGCTCTGTCTCAAGGGGACATCGAAAAGCGCACCGGACTCCTTCGCTGCTATCTCTCGCGCGTCGAAAACGGGCACACCATCCCCTCTCTCGATACGCTCGCCAAAATCGCCACCGCTATGGATGTTCCACTCGCGCAATTTTTCGCAGACGGCATCCCTGAAAACGGCGCCAAGAATCTGCCGCAGCTCAGCGACGATCAGGTC
>Ga0335069_10016990_pt1 | contig 10142 bp, 10 predicted proteins | sample Lox_Sample_11_FD_206714 | JGI IMG/M metagenome (GOLD analysis project Ga0335069, IMG submission 206714) | Soil microbial communities from Loxahatchee National Wildlife Refuge, Florida, United States - Lox_Sample_1.1 | ecosystem: Environmental > Terrestrial > Soil > Wetlands | place: USA...
TTTTAACCTGGCCAGTTTCTCGTAAGCGCGGGTCGCCAAGTCCTGGTCGTGTTTCCAGATGTTCTCCCGGCTGATGGCGTCGAGGTAATCCATCGCCGCATGCAATCCGATGGGACCGGAGATGTCCGGCGTGCCGGCTTCGAACCGATGCGGGGCCTTCTTAAATTCAGTCTTTTGATATTCCACCGACAAAATCATTTCACCGCCGCCCTGGTACGGCGGCATCGCGTCGAGCAATTCCTGTCGGCCCCACAAAATGCCGATGCCGGTCGGCCCGCAAATCTTGTGTCCGGAGAACGCCAGGAAATCGCAGCCGATGGCCTGCACGTCCACCGGCATGTGCCCGGCGCTTTGCGCAGCGTCCACCATTGTCGTGATGCCGAGCTTGCGCGCCCGAGCGCACAGGTCGGCGACCGGGTTCACCGTGCCCATCGAGTTGGAAATGTGAACCATCCCGAACAACTTGACCTGCTTCGTCAGCAGCAAATCGAGCTTGCTTAAATCCAGGATGCCTTCGTCGCCGGTGATGGGCATGTAGGCGAGCTTTGCGCCGGTGCGCTCGGCGAGCATTTGCCACGGCACGAGGTTGCTGTGATGCTCCATTTCCGTGAGCAGGATGACGTCGCCGGATTTAAGGTTCTTCGCGCCCCAGGAATTGGCCACGAGGTTGATGCCTTCGGTGGTGCCGCGGGTGAACACGATTTCCTCGGCGGTGCGAGCGTTGATAAATTTGGCCGCGCGCGCCCGGGCGGCCTCGTAGCCGGCGGTGGCGCGGTTGCTCAATTCATGGATGCCGCGGTGGACGTTGGCGTTGTCGTGCTCGTAATAATGACGGAGCGCATCGAGCACGGCGCGCGGCTTCTGCGACGTGGCCGCGTTGTCGAAATAAATCAACGGCTTGCCATGGACCTGCTGGTTGAGGATTGGGAAATCGGCGCGGATTTTCGTCCAGTTAGGAGTGGTTTGTTTCATGTCATAAAACCCTTACCCGGCCTTCAGCCACCCTCACCCATCCGATGGGAGAGGGGCGGGGCGAGGGCATCCGTGGTTTCAAATCACATCAGCCCCAATTGCAGTTTGGCGGCCTCGGTCATCATGCTCTGGTTCCACGGCGGGTCCCAAACCAATTCGACGTTGGCTTCGTCTACTGGGTCAAGCGCGAGCAATTTGTTTTGCACGTCCTGCGCCAGCATTGGCCCCATGCCGCAGCCGGGCGCGGTCAGCGTCATCTTAACGTCGGCTTTGAAACTGTTCTCACCGACGGACGTGAGATGGCAGTCGTAAATCAAACCCAAATCCACGATGTTGACCGGGATTTCCGGATCGTAACACGTTTTGAGCGCCTCCCAGACCTGCTTTTCGAGTCCTTCCCGCGTCACCGGCCCGGTGGCGGCAGCCGGATTGGCCGGCGCGGCAAACCCAAGTGCGTCGGCGTCCTTGCCTTCAATGCGGAACATGTTGCCGTTGACAACCACGGTATGGCTGCCGCCAAGCGATTGCGTGATGTAAGCGGTCTCGCCTTGCTTCAGCGTGACCCTGGTGCCCACGGGCACCACCGCGGCCTCCACGTCGCGCGTCAGAATTTTAGCTTCGTTGGAATTCATACAACACCTCTCAAATCAAGCTTGCATCATCATCGCCGCAATCGCGGCTGAAATCAATCAGGTCTGTTCGTTTTCGGTGCTCACGGATTTGGCCTCGCCCTTGAGCGCGGCCATGACGGCGTGCCAGGACAAAATCGCGCATTTCACCCGGGCGGGGAATTTATAGACCCCGGCGAACACCGCCAGCTTGCCAACGTCGCCCTGCACCTTGCCGGTGGTGACCATTTCATGGACCCGCCCGAACATCGTTTCAATGTCGGCCCTCGTTTTGCCTTTCGCAAATTCCGTCAATAGCGATGCCGACGCCTTGGAAATGCAGCAGCCCGAACCGACAAAGCTGATGTCCCGGACGGTGTCGCCGTCGAGCGCCAGAAAGAGTTTCAACTGGTCGCCGCAAAGCGGGTTGTGGCCTTGCGCGGAACGGGTGGCCTGTGGCAGTTCATGGAAATTCCGCGGCTTCTTGCAGTGGTCAAGAATGACCTGCTGGTAAAGGTCGTTCAGCTCGTCAAACATATTCCATTCGGAAGGGATGTGCGTTGTGGCGTTTGGACAGCGCGGCGCCTTGTCCCTGCCTCATTTTTTCGCCAGGTGCGGATTGGCCTCCAATCGGTCCCACACCAACCGGTCCAATTTGTCACGCACAGCAGCGTGTTTGACCCGCGCGATGATTTCGCCGGCGAACGCGTGGATCAACATCCGCCGCGCGTTGTCGGCGCCGATGCCGCGAGCGCGCAGGTAGAAGATGGATTCCTCATTCAACTGCCCAATGGTCGCGCCGTGCGTGCATTTCACGTCGTCGGCGTATATTTCCAGCTGCGGCTTGGTGTCCGCGGTGGCGTCGTCGGAGAGCAGCAGGTTCTTGTTGGTCTGTTTGGCGTCGGTCTTCTGCGCGATTTCGCGCACCAGGATCCGGCCATGGAAGACGCCCTTCGATTTGTCATCGAGGATGCCATTGAAATATTCATGGCTGGCGCAATGCGGCTGCGCGTGCTCGACAACCATGTGATGGTCGGCCAGTTGTTCACCCCGTGTCAGGTAAAGGCCGTTGAGAATGCATTCCAGCCCCTCGCCGGCGAGTTTCGTGCGGATGTTGTTGCGGGACAACTTTGCGCCGAGCGCGAATGAATGGACGTTCACATTGCTGGTGCGGCCCAGCTCGCCGGCAATCGTCGCCAGGTGAAATGCCGTGGCGGCTTCATCCTGAAATTTCACATGCTCCAAGGCGGCATTGTCAGCGGCGGCGATTTCGGTGACGGCATTGGTGAAATAGGCGGTATTATTGGCGGACAGGTAACTTTCGATGATCGTGGCCTGGCTGTTTGCCCCGGCGAGGATCAGGTTGCGCGGCTGGATGGTTTCGCCCTTCTGCCTGGCTGTGGCAACGAACACGAGCTGGATCGGCTCGGCCACCGAAACGCCGGCAGGCACATGAACGAATCCGCCGTCGGTGAAGAACGCCTGGTTCAACGCAGCAAACGCGTTGTCATCGGTCAGCGCATGCTGACTGAACTGCTTTTTAATGAGTTCCGAGTCGGCTACGAGTGCCGCGGTCAGGTTGGACACTCTCACTCCCGCCGGCAATCCCCGCACGGAAGAAAGGGTGCTGGAATATTGGCCATTGACAAAAACCAGCCGGGCTCCGGGTAACCGGCCAAAAATGTATTTTGCCAGCACGGCTCTCGCGGCGGCATCGTCGGACGGTTCAGCGGCGGGTTGGAGCGGCAATTTGGCGATCGGTGCCAGGTTGGTAAATCGCCAGTCCTCGTCCCGCAACGTGGGCATACCGAGTTCGGCGAAGCGGGCAACCCCCGCCCGGCGCAACGGCGCCAGCCACGACGGCTGCAGGGCCGAATCAAGGCGCTCGGAGTTTTTGAGAAACGGTTCCAGATCCAGTTTTGTCCGCGTAGGCGTCATGATTTGGTAATCCAATTTCAATAATTAGACCCTTACTCTTCCATGCCCGGTGCGAAGGCGCAAGCCTGGAACGCAGGTCCTCGGGCGCTGGCGTCTCACCGGCAAGTGAATCCAGTCGTTGCCAGGCGACAAGCTGCCGACCCGCTGGCGCTGCCGGGGGATCGGAGCCACTCCAGGCAAATATTTCAAATACTGGCGCGGAGTCGCCGCTGTGCTAACCTGTTGTCGTGCTTACGCAAGACGACATTAAAAATGCGTTGAAGGCCGTGAAGTATCCCGGCTATTCGCGCGACATTGTTTCCTTTGGCCTCATCAAGGAAGTTTCTGCCGCCGATGGCGCGGTCAGCGTCATGATGCAACTGACCTCGGCCAACGCTGACGCCGCGCGCCAGATCAAGGAGGACAGCGAACGGGTGTTGCAGGCCTTGCCCGGCGTCCAACACTTTCACGTCGAAGTGCGGCAACCCGCCGGCGGGCAAGCCGCGCCCACGGGCAGGCTGGCAAACCAGAACCGCATCTCCGGCGTGAAACGGGTCATCGCCATCGCCAGCGGCAAGGGCGGTGTCGGTAAATCCACCTGTTCGGTGAACCTGGCCTGCGCGCTAACACATCTCGGCGCGCGCGTCGGCCTGCTGGATTGCGATATTTACGGTCCCAGCATCCCGCTGATGATGGGGATCCATGAACGGCCGACCATCAGCGCCGAGGAACGACTCGTCCCGCCGGCCAAACATAACGTCAAGGTCATGAGCATCGGGCTGCTGCTGGAGAACGACCAGCCCGTCATTTGGCGCGGGCCGATGATTGCCAAGACCATCGAGCAATTTTTGTTCGCCGTGGAGTGGGGCGACCTGGATTTTTTGCTGGTGGACCTGCCGCCGGGCACGGGCGACGCCCAGCTTTCGCTTTGCCAGACGGTGCCGTTGGACGGCGGGGTCGTCGTCACCACGCCGCAGGAGGCGTCGCTGGGGGTCGTGCGTAAAGGCATTGCCATGTTCAAGAAGGTCAACGTGCCGCTGCTGGGGATCATCGAGAACATGAGTTATTTCACTACGCCCAACGGCGAGCGCGTGGAAATATTCGGTCACGGCGGCGGCCAGGAGGAAGCCGCGCGGCAGTATATTCCGTTTCTGGGCGAGGTGCCGATTTTCACTGAAATTCGGGAGGCGGGCGACCGAGGAGTGCCCATCGTGGTGTCGGCGCCGACGCGGCCGGCCGGAAAGGCATTCATTCAAATTGCCGAAAGACTGCGGAAAGGCCCGGCTTGAATAATTTATAAGTAGTTGAAATATAATGTCTTATTTAGATTGCATGCCGGGTGGCAAAGTTTTAACGTGGTGGTAACTTAGATTTTTCGATTATGTCGAACGCTGCAAAAGAAACATCGTCGGCGAACGATTTGCTGAAGAATTCTTCGCTTTACCGCGAATTTCAGGCGGAACGTGAGGAAATCCTTAAGCACAAATGGATTGAGTCGGAAAAGGCCGGACATGACATCGGCTTCGAGCGGGCGCTGACGGAGTGGATTATCAAGCACCGCGCCAACTGGCGCAAAGGCCGTCAGCCTACCTCCACCAACTGAACGGTCATAGATAGGTTCCTTTAACGCAGCCCGGCGAGGCGGCGAAGGAAAAAAATGAAAACGCAAAGAGCGACACGAATCGGCTCCGCCGGAGGGAGTGGTTCGCGGGCTTTTTATGTCTGAATCCACCGTCATCCTCGATGCCACCGCCATCCAGCGCGTCCTCACCCGCATCGCCCATGAAATCGCCGAGCGCAACGACGTCGGCACGGATGTGGTATTGATCGGCATTCCCACCGGCGGCGATCACCTCGCGCAACGGCTGAGCACAATTCTATCGGGCATCTGGAATCAACCGGTGCCAGTAGGCATCCTCGATGTGTCCATGCACCGCGACGACCTTGATCAGCGCGCCGCGCCCAAGGTTTTTCCCACCGTCATCCCGTTCGACGTGACCGGCAAGACGGTCGTATTGGTGGACGATGTGCTGTTCAGCGGCCGCACGACTCGGGCAGCGATGGATGCGCTGAATGATTTTGGCCGGCCCCGGCGGATCCAGCTGGCAGTGCTGGTGGACCGTGGCCACCGTGAATTGCCCATCAAGGCGGATTTCGTCGGCAAAAATGTGCCCACGGCGCGCGAGGAGAAAATCTCCCTGATGCTGACGGAGTCGGGCGCCAGCCGGGACGAGGTGATATTGAAAAGGCAATGACCTGGAACCGCAAACATCTCCTCGACATCGAGTCGCTCACCGTGGACGAGATCGCGATGGTGCTCGACACGGCGCGCGCGTTCAAGGTCGTGGGCGAGCGCGCCATCAAGAAGGTCCCGGCCCTGCGCGGCAAAACCGTGGTCAACCTGTTCATTGAGCCGTCCACCCGCACGCGCATCAGTTTTGAACTGGCCGAACAGCGGCTGTCGGCGGACATCATCAATTTCACCGCCGAGGCTTCGTCGTTGAAAAAGGGTGAGACGCTCAAGGACACCGCGCGCAATCTCGAGGCGCTCAATGCCGATTTCATCGTCATCCGCCACAGCGCGTCGGGCGCGGCGCATTTTTTGTCGCGCGTGCTCGACGCCAGCGTGGTCAACGCCGGCGATGGCGCGCACGAGCATCCCACCCAGGCGCTGCTCGACGTCTTTACCATCCGCGAACGCAAAGGGAAGATTGCCGGGCTGAACGTCACGATCCTGGGCGACATTCTTTACAGCCGCGTGGCGCGGTCGAACATCTGGGCGCTGGGAAAATTGGGAGCGCACGTCACGCTGTGCGGGCCGTCCACGCTCGTGCCCCAGACCTTCGAGCGGATGGGCTGCCGCGTGACCCACGACATGGAGGAGGCGATTCGCGACGCCGACATCATCAACCTGTTGCGCATCCAGCACGAGCGCCAGCGCAAAACGATGTTTCCCAGCATCAACGAGTACACGCAGTTGTTCGGGCTGAACAAAGCCCGCCTGGTCAAAACCAAACCGGACGCGCTCATCATGCACCCGGGCCCGGTCAACCGCGGCGTGGAGATTGACAGCGACATCGCCGACTCCGGCCGCTCGTTGATTCTGGAGCAGGTGACCAACGGCCTGGCCGTGCGCATGGCGGTGTTGTTCCTGCTCAACGGCGGCAAAGGTCCGCAGGAATTGGCGGGCAACTGAAGTTACGGTGAACCGGGTTTGATTGCGGCCAGGCCGTTCACTATCGCAACACTGGCTGAGCTCCCCAGGCGCGTTGCTCCGGCAGCGATCATCGCCAGGGCGGTTTGGGTGTCGCGAATGCCGCCGGCAGCCTTGACCCCAAACTTCGGGCCAACGGTTTCGCGCAACAGTTTCACATCATCCACTGTGGCGCCACTCGTGCTGAGACCGGTTGAGGTTTTAACGAAATGCGCGCCGCTTTCCACGACCAGTTTGCCGGCGCGAATCTTTTCTTCGCGGGTCAGCAGGCAGGTTTCCAGGATGACCTTGACCGGCCGCTCGTCGGCGGCTTCCACCACGTCGCACAGCTCGCGCAGGACAAATTTGTCGTCGCCGTCCTTGAGCCGGCCGATGTTGAGCACGACGTCAATCTCCTGGGCACCGTCGTCAACGGCTGCCTCGGTTTCAAACCGTTTCACGTCGGCGGGCATCGCGCCGAGCGGGAAACCGACCGAGCAGCCGACCTTGACGTTGCAGCCGTCCAGAAAATGCCGCGCTTCGACAATCCACGAGCCGTTCACGCTGACGCTGTAAAAATGGTGCTCACGCGCCTCGACGCAGAGTTTTTCGATGTCTTTGACCGTCGCATCTGCCCGGACGAGGGTGTGGTCAATAAAACGAGCGAGCGCGGCGGGGGTGTTGGGCAGCGTCATGAATCGCAGGCAAACTCGATTAAACGCCGATGGGATGCCACGCGGTCTTGAATTCGATAGTATCGAGAATCCAGTACGGATTCTCCACCTTGGCGCCGAACCAGTCGGCGGGGGCGGCCAGATGTTTGGTGTAGCGCTTGAGGTTGATGACCGGGCCCGCTTGCAGCTTGGCGCCCAACTCCGCTTCGCCCACACCGTCCACGATGGCGTTCACGTCCAGGTGGCCGGCGATGTGCGGGACGAGTTCGGCGCGTTTGCCGGTCAAAAGGTTCACCACGCCGCCCGGCAGGTCGCTCGTGGCCAGAATTTCGGCAAAGGTCAGGGCCGGCAGCGGAAATTTTTCCGATGGAATCACAATCGCCGCGTTGCCGCTCAGAATCACCGGTGCGGCCAACGACACCAGCGCCAGCAGCGACGGTTCATCCGGCGCGAGCACGATCACCACGCCGGTCGGCTCCGGGGTGGTGAAATCAAAGTGCGACGTGGCTACGGGATTCACGCTGCCGAAAACCTGCTGGTATTTGTCCGTCCAGCCCGCGAAATACACCAGCCGGTCAATGGCCAGCGTCACTTCGCGTTTTGCCTTCGCGCCGCTGACGCCGGTGGAACGCGCGACTTCATTGACCAGTTCACCGGCGCGATTTTGCAGCATCTCGGCGGCGCGATAAAGGATTTGCCCGCGGTTATAGGCCGTGGCCTTGCTCCAGCCGTCCACCGCCGCGCGCGCGGCGACGACGGCGTCACGGAAATCTTTGCGCGAAGCGTGGGCGTAATTATCCAGGTGCGCGCCTGCCGCCGACTTCGCGGGCAGGTAGCGGCCGCTCTCGCTGCGCGGGAATTTCCCGCCGATGTAGAGCTTGTAGGTTTTTTTGACGTCGAGGCGATTCATATCTTGTTTTGCGAGACCGATTTTGAGAAAGCTTTATTTTTCAAGTGAAGTCCCATCAAACGGGCAATATTTATATGATCCACTCAATTTTTCTCCGCATTTAGGGCAGGTTTTTTGTGGCAGCAAAGAACCAAGCGGCAATCGCCATTTAAATTTTTCCTCACCAAGTTGTATAGAAAAGTGCCCTTCTTTTTGAGGGTCAGCAATTGATTTGCCGGTTTTGCCTTTGGCCGGAAAAATATAAAAATCGAAATTCTTTCCCATTGCGCCCAGCATATTTGCAAACACAGGTTTCATCATCCCAAGGAAGTTTTGCATATCCGCGCTAATTTCCTCGCTGTCCAATGGAGAGTATTGGTTGCCTTCGTTGTCAATGATGACCAGTTTGCTGCGAATAGCCGTCTCGCTTTCGTATGTTACCCCCCCAAAACTGCCAAATTCACCGTTAACAACGGCAATAAGCGTATAAGGCTTCACTGTTTTGATAAAACTGTTGATCTGTTCTTCGGTCAATTTCTGATTCGCCGCAAAACTTATCCGCCAAAACTGTTCGGGAACCCACCAGACTAGAGTCAGCTTATGTTCTTGATGACTCATTTGCTGAGTCTCGCGAATGACGCTTTGCTGATCTGGATTGTTTTCTTGAGCAATGCATAAAGAGGACAGCAGGAACGTCAACGCGACAATGTTCTTGAAGAAGGTAAAATTTGATGCGAATTGATTTTTCATTTTTGATTCCTTGGTGATTTTTAAATATTCTAAAAAGAGTGCATTGTTGTCAAAAATTCAATCCAACCGGCAGTACGCCGCCAGACCTTGCAGTCCGCCTTCGCGGCCGAAGCCGCTTTCCTTGTAACCGCCGAAAGGGCTGGTCGGGTCGAATTTGTTGTAGGTGTTCGCCCAGACGACGCCGGCGCGGAGTTGGTTGACGATCTTGAAAATCTTGCTGCCTTTGTCGGTCCACACGCCAGCGCTCAAGCCGTACGGCGTGTTGTTGGCGCGTTCCACGGCTTCCTCCGGGGTGCGGAAGGTCATCACCGCCAGCACCGGCCCGAAGATTTCCTCCTGCGCCACGCGATGCGAGGCCGTCACGCCGGTGAGGAACGTGGGCGGATACCAATAGCCGCGCTCGGGCAACGGGCAACGCGTTTGCACCAGTTGCGCGCCTTCGTCCACGCCGCTCTGGACCAGCTCGCGGATTTTTTCCAGTTGCGGCTTGTTGTTGATGGCGCCGATGTCGGTGTTCTTGTCGAGCGGGTTACCGATGCGCAGCGTCTGGATGCGGTCGCGCAACTTGCGGACGACCGTCGGGAAGACGCTTTCCTGCACCAGCAACCGCGAACCGGCGCAACAGACGTGGCCCATGTTGAAATAAATGCCCGCGACAATGCCTTCGACGGCCTGGTCAATCGGCGCGTCCTCGAAAATGATGTTGGCCGCCTTGCCGCCGAGTTCGAGGGTGATGCGCTTGCCGGTGCCGACGATCATCTGCGCGAGCTGCTTGCCGACTTCCGTCGAACCGGTGAAGGCGATTTTATTCACGTCGGGATGCTTCACGATGGCGGTGCCGGTTTCACCCACGCCAGTGACAACGTTGACGACGCCTTCGGGCAATTCCGCCTCCTGGAAAATCTGCGCCAGCCGCAGCAAGGTGAGGCTGGTGGTTTTGGAAGGTTTGATGACGACGGTATTGCCGCAGCAGAGCGCGGGGGCGATTTTCCAGGCGGCCATGAGCAACGGAAAATTCCAGGGAATAATCTGGCCGGCAACGCCAAGCGGCCGTGGAGTGCGGCCCGGAAAAGCGTAGTTCAACTTGTCCGCCCAGCCGCCGTGATAAAAGAAATGCGCGGCCACCAGCGGCAGATCCA
>Ga0335069_10016991_pt1 | contig 10142 bp, 12 predicted proteins | sample Lox_Sample_11_FD_206714 | JGI IMG/M metagenome (GOLD analysis project Ga0335069, IMG submission 206714) | Soil microbial communities from Loxahatchee National Wildlife Refuge, Florida, United States - Lox_Sample_1.1 | ecosystem: Environmental > Terrestrial > Soil > Wetlands | place: USA...
CATTGCCGCCAGCCACCTATCGGCAGCTAGCGAAAACCAGTGCCGCGACCCTGCGGCCGCCGATAGGGAGAGTTCGCAATGCATCAATTCAAGCGCCGTCCGCTGGCGGCCGCCATCCTCACCTTGTTTTCCTCCGCCGCCGCCGCGCAGGCGCAGAGCGAACAGACGCTGCCGGAAGTGAAGGTGCAGGGCGATTCCTTCCGCACCGAAACCACCACCAGCGCCACGCGCACCGACACGCCGCTGCGCGATGTCCCGCAGTTCATCAACAGCATCCCGCAGTCGGTGATCCGCTCGCAGAACGCGACGACGCTCACCGACGCTCTGCGCAACGCGCCGGGCATCAGCTATGCCGCCGCCGAGGGCGGCACGCAGGCGAACCAGGTGTTCTACCTGCGTGGCTTTCCGCTCAACCAGGACATCTATCTCGATGGCGTGCGCGACCTGGGCGAATACAACCGCGACCTGTTCGCCACCGAATCGGTCGAGGTGGTGAAGGGGCCGTCGGCGCTGATCTTCGGCCGCGGCGGCAGCGGCGGCCTGATCAACCAGAGCAGCAAGATCGCCAACCTGCTGCCGCACACCGAGGCGGCGATGACGCTGGGTTCGTTCAACCAGCGCCGCCTCACGGCGGATTCGAACTTCTCGACCGGCGAATCGGATGCCTTCCGCATCGTCGCGCTGGTCGAGGATTCCGGTTCCTACCGCTACCCGCAGGGCGTGCAGAAGCAGGGCGTCGCGCCGAGCATGCGCTTCGGCATCGGCAGCGGTACCGAGATCCTGCTTTCGTACTACTACCTGAAGGAGAACAGCGTCACCGACTACGGCCAGCCGACCATTCCGGCGGCAGTCACCGGCACTGGCAAGGCCGGCATGCCGGCCGTATCGGCGCGCGCGTATTACGGCTTCTCCAACAACGACTACGCCAACTACGAAACCAACATATTCACCGCGCGCATCGACCATCGGTTCAACGACACGGTGAGCCTGCGAAACACGTTCCGTGCGACGGACGCCAAGCGGCAGTCCGAGTCGACCATCTCGCAGACGCTGGTCGATTCGACCGGCGCCGCGCTGTCACCGGCGACGCCGCTCAGTAACCTGCTCGCCGTGCGCAACCACGACGGCAACCGCACGCGCGACAACGACGATACCGCGATCATCAACCAGACCGACCTGACCTGGAAACTCAGCGTCGCCGGGATGCAGCATACCGTTCTGACCGGACTGGAACTGTCTCGGGAGAAGCTGAACCGCTGGAACTACACGCTGGATGCCAATCCGGCGCTTGCCGGCGTTCAGACTCCGACCTCGAACACCCCCTATCTCAATCCCGATCCGAACACGCAGCTGTCGTACAGCAAGACGCCGAACCTGCGTTCCAACGCCAACGGCGACACGGTGGCGCTGTACGCCCAGGATCAGATGGAGCTCAACAAGTACTGGAAGGCGTTGTTCGGCCTGCGCTGGGAACAGTTCAAGGCGTTGGCCCAGACCATGAACTACGTGACCGCGGCGCTCACGGCGGGGCCGTTCCAGCGGACCGACAGAATGCTTTCCGGCCGCGCCGGCCTGATCTGGCAGCCAGATGACGCGCAGTCGTACTACGTGTCGTACGCCAATTCCTACAACCCCTCCGGCGAGCTGGGCGTCTACGCGGGCACGGCGCAGACCAGCTTGACCGCGGTGACGCAGAACCTGCCACCCGAGGAGAACCGCAACTACGAGCTGGGCGCGCAGTGGAATGTCCTGCAGGGCCTGCAGCTGCGCTCGGCGCTGTTCCGCACCGAGAAGATCAACCAGCGCATCGCCAACTCGATCACCAACATTCTCGAGCTCGCCGGCAAGCGCCGTGTCGAAGGCGTCGAATTCGAGCTCTCGGGCTCTATCACGCCGAACTGGGATGTCTACGGCGCCCTGGCGCTGGAGGATGGAAAAATCGTCAAGGCGACGGTGAACCAGGGCAATACCCCGTTGGGCGTGCCCGATGTCGCGGGCAGCATCTGGACGGTCTATCGCCTGGGGGCCGGCTGGGAGGCAGGCGGCGGGCTGCGCTACAACTCGGGCTTCAACCTCACCGACGCCAACAACGGTTCGGTGCCGGCGTACACGGTGGTGGATGCGACCCTCGCCTACGTGCAGAGGAAATACGAGGTACGTCTGAACGCCTACAACCTGACCGACAAGCTCTATTACGTGGGCGGCTACCAGAACGCGCCCAATCGCGTGCTTCCCGGCCAGCCGCGCAGCGCCTCGGTGACATTGCGGTATAACTTCGACTGAATGCTGATCCGCATCCCCGCCGTCCTCACCGCAGAGCAGGTCGCCCAGTTCCGCAAGCGCATGGACGCGGCGGCCTGGGTGGACGGCAATGTCACCTCGGGGCACCAGTCGGCGCAGGCCAAGTACAACGAGCAGCTGCCAGAAGACTCGACGGACGCGAGGGAACTCGGTGAGCAGGTGCTGCAGGCACTCTCGCGCAGCCCGCTGTTCTTCTCGGCCGCGCTGCCCAAGCAGGTGTTTCCACCGCTGTTCAACCGCTACAGCCCCGGCATGAACTTCGGGAACCACGTCGACACCGCGATCCGCAGCCACCCCCGGCAGCCGGTGCGCATCCGCACCGATCTTTCGGCGACGCTCTTCCTCGCCGCACCAGAGGAATACGACGGCGGCGAACTGCTGATCGAGGACACCTTTGGCACGCAGCAGGTGAAGCTCCCGGCTGGCGACATGGTGCTGTACCCCGCGACCAGCCTGCACCGCGTGGCGCCAATCACGCGCGGCCAGCGCGTGGGCTCGTTCTTCTGGATCCAGAGCATGGTGCGCGACGACACGCAGCGCGCGCTGCTCTTCGATCTGGACATGGCGATCATCCGCCTGACGCAGGAGGCGCCCAAGAGTCCGGCGCTCGTGTCGCTCACCGGCACCTATCACAACCTGTTGCGGATGTGGGCCGAGGTTTGAGTCAGCCGCGCGGCGGACTGAATTCCTTCAGCAGCCAGTCGTCCAGCAGTTCCTTCTCGAAGCGCAGCGGGTCGCCGCCGCGATCCGCGACGAAATAGGTCGGGCTGCGCAGCGAGCGCTTGCCCTGCGCGATCAGCACTTCCGCGCCGTCGGTTAGCGTGAACGCGAGCTCGATGCGGGCCGGCGCACCGTCGGTGATGACCCGCACGCCGTCATTTCCCGGCGTCCAGGATTTGTGGCCCGCACGGTACACGGACAGGATCTCTACGGACAGCTTCTGCCCCGGCGCGAGCAGCCGCGGCGCGCGCCGTTCCAAGTGTCGCTTCAGCGCCTCCAGGGCGCGGTCATTGCCCGGGTCGCGCGGATCTGCGACATAGGATGCTTCGACGCGCGGCGGCGCGAGCGTCTGTGTGCCGGCGGGTGACGACGTTGGAGTGGCGCCGCCGGCCTGCTGCGCGTGGATCGGAACCGCTGTCCAGGCGAGCACGGTCGCTACAATCAATGCCGCCGGGACGATTCGCTTCATTGCGTCATTCCGAGGCGGCGCGCTTGCGCCCGTGAATCATCGCAGCGACCAGATTCTCGCGATGGCGAACGGACGTGATGAGTACGCCCGCTAGGTGCACAGTCGCGAGCGCCAGAACGGCATCGGACGAGGCGCCGTGCAGCGCTTCGACCCAAGGCACGCCCCAGAACTCGTCGGTCGTATACAGCCAACCGGTCGCGACAGTCAGCGCCACAGCGGCCAGCAAGAGCACGACCATCCAGCCGCCCAGGGGGTTATGCCCAAGATGCCGCGGTTCCTTGCGGGCCAGAACCAGCATCGCGTAGCGGGCGGTCGTAGCGGGCGAGCGCAGGAACTGCGCGAACCGGGCGTATGGCGGACCGACCCACCCCCACAGCAGTCGCAGCGCGACGATCGCGCCCGCCGCGTGGCCGCACCACTCATGCCAGAGGCCTCCACCGTGGCGCGTGCTCCACGCGAGCGCGACCAGGATCACCAGGCCCCAGTGGCCCAGCCGTACGACAGGGTCCCAGACCCGAATCCGCGTCGCGGGCGTCAGGCGCGGGCCATTCAACGCGGCTTTGTGGGGACGGGTTCGAGCGTCTTCGGGTGGAAATACGCCTCGACGCGCGCGCCCTTTTCGTCGATCGCGTAGACCTCGTAGCAGCCGCCATCCACCTTCACGCGGTTCACCCTCCAGCCTTTCGCCTCCAACTGCTTGACCAATACCTCCGCAGCTTGCCAGTCCTTCTGGGGGCCCGAATCGCAGGTCGCGCGCCCGGTCGCGCCGGCCTGAGTCGCAGCGAGCAACATCGCCGAGCAAAACATGGCAATAGGCACTTGTCTCACGAGAATTCCTCCTGTCATTCGTGATAGCGGCCTGGCGGGGATGCCGGGTGCTTATCGCGACCGGATAATCGGGTCATTTCAGTCTTGCGCGCAGGCTGGCATAGGCGGCCCAAGCGAGCGGAGCGAGCACCATCAGGGCGCTGTAGATCTTCGCGTAGCGGCCCTCGGCCCATTCCTCGGTGGCCACGTGCCAGTATGTGTTGTCCAGCGGCAGCGCTTCGGCTTCGGTGAACTCATGGAAGGCGTACAGCAGCAATTGGAGCGAAAACAGGATCAGGAAAATCGAGGTGGCCTGGAAGAACAGCGTCAGGTTGACGCGCCGGCCCCAGCGCAGCCAGGCCCAAGCCAGCGTCACGGCGAGCGCGATGCCGATCAGCGCGCCCGCGACCAGCGCCTCGTTGCCTTCATTCTTCGCCACCGCGATGGTCATGAACGCGGTTTCCACGCCTTCGCGCGAAACCATCAGCACCACGAACAGGAACACGCCCAGCCAGGCGCCCGCGCCCGGCATCACGGCGGCGGTTTCCAGGCGCTCGCCGATTTCCTTGCCCATGCGCCTGCCGGCGCTGTTCATGTACACCGCCATGGAAATCACCAGCGCCGCGGCGATTGCGGCGAGCAGGCCCTCGTAGATCGGCTGCACCGCGTATTCGAGCAGCCAGCCGCCGACGAAGAGCGAAACCGCGAGCGCGACCGCGGTGCCGGCCCAGACCGCCGGCAGCAGCGCAGCGCGCCCGGTCTTGCGCAGGTAGGCGGCGGCGATGGCGACGATCAGGAAGGCCTCGATGCCTTCGCGCAACGCAATGATCAGCATGTCTCCCATGGGGCGCCGAGCCTACTCGTGCGGGTCGCTGACGAAGCCGATGCGCGTCAGGCCCGCCTTCGCGGCGTCGGCCATGACCTCCGCCACTTTGCCGTAGGCGACCGTACGGTCGGCGCGGATGTGCACCTCGGGCTGGGGATCGAGCTTGGCGGCGCTCGCCATCTGCGCACGCCAGCTGGTGCGATCCATTGCCGTGCCGTTCCAGTAGACGCGCGCTTCGGCGTCGATCGCCAGTTGCACGTTGTCCGGCTTGGTGATGTTCGGCCGGCTGGAGACCTTGGGCAGGTCCACCTTGACCGCGTGCGTGAGCAGCGGCGCGGTGATGATGAAGATCACCAGCAGCACCAGCATCACGTCGATCAGCGGGATCATGTTGATCTCCGCCATCGGCGCGCCCTGGCCGCTGCGGTTGAAGCTGCCGAAGGCCATCTCAGTGTCCGCTGACGGCGGCGGCAGGCTTGATCGGCACCACAGCGGCGGGATCGCCGACGTGCGCGCCAGTGGTGAGCACCGCGTAGAGGTCGTGCGCAAACGCGTCCAGCTGCGCCAGCACCAGGCGGTTGGCGCGCACGAAGCCGTTGTAGGCGAGCACCGCAGGAATCGCCACCGCCAGGCCGAGCGCGGTCATGATCAGCGCCTCGCCGACAGGGCCCGCGACCTTGTCGAGCGTCCCCTGCCCGGACAACCCGATCGCGACCAGCGCGTGGTACACGCCCCAGACCGTGCCGAACAGGCCGACGAAAGGTGCCGTCGAGCCGACCGAGGCGAGCACGGTGAGCCCCGATTCCAGGCGCGCCGTGTCTTCGTCGATCACGCGGCGCATCGCGCGCGTGAGGAATTCGGCACCCGAGCCCGCCGCGGCGAGTTTGGCCGCACCGGAGCGCTGATGGTGCCGCGAGGCGCTGATGGCGTGCCAGGTGAGGTGGGAGAACGGGTCGTCCGGGTGGCTGGCTTCGATGTGCTTTTCCACCGATGCCAGCGAGGGCGCGTCCCAGAACACCGTCAGGAAACGTGCACTCTTGCGCCGCTCGAGCAGGGAGGTGATCGTCTTGGTCACGATCAGGTACCAGGTGGCCACCGACATTGTCAGCAGGAGGACGAGAATGCCCTTGCCGAGCGCGTCGGTCTGGGCGAGGAAACCGGCAAAGCCGGCGGTCTGTTGGGGGTCCATGGTTCAGCCTTCGAGTCGGAAAGAAATCGGGATCAGCACCCAAGCCTGCACGGGCTCGCTGCCGCGCTTGGCCGGGACGAATTTCCAGCGCCGCACTGTATCGCGGGCGGAATCGTCCAGGCGCGGGAATCCGCTGGAAGTGCGCACCTGGACCTCCTCCGCAGTGCCCCGCACGTTCACCAGCACGCGCAGGATCACGCGGCCCTGCTCGCCGGCGCGTCGCGAGACCGCCGGATAGTAGGGCGAGGGATTTTCGAGGTAGTCGGCGTTGTAGATCGGCTGCGTCACCAGCACCGGCGGCGCGGGCGGCGCGACGACTTCCACCGGCGGCGCGGGCGGCTGCGGGGCGACCATGATCGGCGAGGGCGATTCCGCGGGCACGGCAAGAATCGGCGTCTCGACGGGCAGCTGCACTGCCTGTTTGGTCACCGGCTTCGGTTTGGGCAGTTCGGTGGGCGGCTGTGGCTTGTGCGGTTCGGCAGCCGGCGGCGTGATGAGATCCACCATGATCGGGGCCATCGCGAGCAGCGTCTTGCGGGCCGGCTCGTAGCTGAGCACGAACGCCGCCACAAGCGCATGCAGCGCGAGGGTGACGCCCAGCCCGATACGGTCCGGTCGCATTGCCTTCAATGCACCGGGTCGCCGGCGCAGCGGCCCGCGCAGGCGGCCAGCTGCCGGGCGCCGTGCATGCCGGCGCAGATGTCGCGTACCACCGGCGCGGCATCCGGATGGGTAGCAAGACATTGCATATGTCGCGACACGCACAGCGCGAGCCGCGGACAGCCTGTGCGAGCGTAATGGGTCATGAGGTAGAGCAATGCGGCGGTGACCGTCTCTGGTCGGCTCGCGTCGGGGTCGGGAGTGCGCATATCAGCCAGTTCCTTGAAAGAGTGCTGGCTGGCTGCAGGCGATGCCTGCTCGCTGGCTCGCGTGAAGTTACGCGGTGAGAATCAGTTTTCCGTTCTGGGTAAGGCGCAGGCGGTACTCGCGCCCGGCATGCATGATCACAAGTTCCTTCTTCGCGCCCAGCAGAGATTCGCTGGTTACCCGCTTTACTTCCTCGGTAGGCGCGATTACCCGCTTTTGCAGTGTGGGTTGCATGGGCGAACAATAATCATTCTCAATTTACAAGTCAAGCTTAGGACATGATCCAGATCAAATAGATAACCGTTAGCGATGGCTCACGGCATTGCGTAAAATCCCTTAATGAATGATACTTACTTGCATTCACTATGTACATCTGCCTTTGTAACGGGATTACCGAGCACGATATCCGCGCCTGCGCGGAGGGGGGCGTCTGCACCATGCGTGATCTGGAAGGCTGCCTGGGAGTCGGCGCAGGCTGCGGCAAGTGCAGGTCCGCGGCAAAGCAAGTCCTGCACGATTCGCGCGCTCCCAGCGCGCAGCATACTGATCGAACTGAATTCTCGGGCACACCCGCCTAGTCCCCGCTAGACTGCGGCCGTACGCTCCCGTATTTCTTCCGCAGCGGAGGCCGCATGAAGGGCGACAAGAAAGTCATCCAGCACCTCAACAAGGTGCTCTACAACGAGCTCACCGCGATCAACCAGTATTTCCTGCATGCCCGCATGTTCGGCAACTGGGGATTGAAAAAACTCGAGGAGACCGAGAAGAAGGCGTCGGTCGACGAGATGAAGCACGCCGACCGCCTGATCGGACGGATCCTGTTCCTCGAAGGCCTGCCCAACCTGCAGGCCCTGGGCAAGCTGATGATTGGCGAGAATGCGCCCGAGGCACTGAGTTGCGACCTGAAACTGGAGCTGATTGCGCACCCGGCGCTGAAGGACGGCATCGCGCATTGCGAAGCGATCGGCGATTACGCCTCGCGCGAACTGCTCGAAAACATCCTCGAGTCCGAGGAAGAGCACATCGACTGGCTGGAGACGCAGCTCGACCTGATCAGCAAGGTCGGCGTGCAGAACTGGCTGCAGACGCAGTCCGGCTGACCGCGCCAACGCGGCGATTCCGCTTGATGCGGGTCAGAAGCTCCCGGCTCCGGGCGGAGTAGAGTAATTCGCGTTGCACGCGCCGCTCGGGCAAGTCAGCCGCCGCCAGCCAGCCCCCGGGGGAATCATTGAAGCTTGCCCCGGCCTCCATAGGCAGAGACGATGACGTCGTGCCAATTAAACGATTGGACGACGCGTCGCGCGAAGCGTGCAATGGATGCATCCAATCACGCCCGAGAAGGTTGCGCGGAGAACATCATGGACACGAAGACCGATTCCAAGAGCTTGGGCCAGTGCCCGTTCAACCACATCGCCGGCCTCGGCAGGACGAACCGCGACTGGTGGCCGAACCAGCTGCGGCTGGAGCTGCTGCACCAGCATTCCTCAAAATCCGACCCGATGGGCAAGGGCTTCGACTACGCGAGGGCATTCAAGAGCCTCGACTACAAGGCGCTGAAGAAGGACCTGGTCAAGCTGATGACCGACTCGCAGGACTGGTGGCCGGCGGACTTTGGCCACTATGGCCCGTTCTTCATCCGCATGGCCTGGCACAGCGCCGGCACCTATCGCGTCACCGACGGCCGCGGCGGCGGCGGCCGGGGTCAGCAGCGCTTCGCGCCCCTCGGCAGCTGGCCCGACAACGTCAACCTCGACAAGGCACGCCGGCTGCTCTGGCCGGTCAAGCAGAAGTACGGCGAGAAGATCTCCTGGGCCGACCTGTTCATCCTCGCCGGCAACGTCGCGCTGGAATCCATGGGCTTCAGGACCTTCGGCTTCGGCGCCGGCCGTGCGGACGTGTGGGAGCCGGACGAGGACGTGAACTGGGGTGAGGAGATCGCCTGGCTGGGCGTCGACAAGCGCTTTACCGGCGACCGGGATCTGGGGCCGTTCGGCGCCACCCACATGGGCCTGATCTACGTCAACCCGGAAGGCCCGAACGCGAGCGGCGACTACATGGCCGCCGCCAAGGACATCCGCGCCACCTTCGGCCGCATGGCGATGGACGATGAAGAGACCGTCGCCCTCATCGCCGGCGGCCACACCTTCGGCAAGGCGCATGGCGCCGCCCCGGAATCGCACAAAGGTCCGGAGCCGGAAGCCGCGCCGCTGCAAGCGCAGGGCCTGGGCTGGATGAGCGACTACGGCACGGGGCACGGCGCCGACACGATTTCGAGCGGCCTCGAGGTGACCTGGACGAAATCCCCGGCGCTGTGGAGCAACAACTTCTTCGAGAACCTGTTCAAGTACGAATGGGAGCTGACCAAGTCGCCGGCCGGCGCCAAGCAATGGGAGGCGAAGAACGCGCCGGCGATCATCCCCGACGCCCATATCCAGGGCAAGTTCAACAAGCCCACCATGCTGACCACCGACCTGACGCTGCGCTTCGATCCGGAATTCGGCAAGATCTCGCGCAGGTTCTACGAGGACCCGCAGGCCTTCGCCGATGCCTTCGCGCGCGCCTGGTTCAAGCTGACGCACCGCGACATGGGCCCGCGCGCCCGCTACCTGGGACCGGAAGTGCCCAAGGAAGAGCTGATCTGGCAGGACCCGATCCCCAAAGTCGACCACAAGTTGATCGGCGACAGGGAGATCGCCGACCTCAAGAAGCAGATCCTCGCCTCGAAGCTGTCGCTCGCGCAGCTCGTGTCCACCGCCTGGGCGTCGGCTTCCACCTTCCGCGGCTCCGACAAGCGCGGCGGCGCGAACGGCGCGCGCATCCGGCTCGCGCCGCAGAAGGACTGGGCGGTCAACCAGCCGGCGCAGCTTGCGAAAGTGCTGAAGACGCTCGAGGGCATCCAGGCAGACTTCAACAAGAAGGCCAAGGGCGGCAAGAAGGTGTCGCTCGCCGACGTGATCGTGCTC
>Ga0335069_10016992_pt1 | contig 10141 bp, 9 predicted proteins | sample Lox_Sample_11_FD_206714 | JGI IMG/M metagenome (GOLD analysis project Ga0335069, IMG submission 206714) | Soil microbial communities from Loxahatchee National Wildlife Refuge, Florida, United States - Lox_Sample_1.1 | ecosystem: Environmental > Terrestrial > Soil > Wetlands | place: USA: Florida...
GCCCCTAACGGAGCGGTGCACTTCTCCGAAGTGATCTACGTGTTCGACAACCTCCGGATGAAGGACTACCCGTGGACGGACGCGGATCGTAAGGTCGCCGATATGCTGGCGTCCTACTGGGTGAATTTCGTCAAGACCGGGAACCCGAACGGCGGCGGGCTGGTAAACTGGCCCGTCTACAATCCGAAAGACGAGTTCTGGATGAACCTGGGAGACGCCGCTCGCATGGAGCGGTTCAATTCGGCGGGCGTGGATGTCATCGCCGCCAGGCAGGAAGAAATTAGAAAGGCTCAGTAAAGGGGCGGCTGCTTCAGGCGAAGCGACACGCTGCGATGGAAACAGAAGGAGAGCGGAAATGAAACGCATGAACAGAGTGTTGGCGGCGAGCGCGGGCGCGCTGGCCCTTTCGGGGTTTTTGATGGCTCAGCCTCCTGCCGTTCCGGCGGCGCAACCCGGGGCGCCTCAAGCCGGCCGGGGCATGCGTGCCGCGCCGAAGGCCGGGGTTTGCCCTCTGCCGATTCTGCCGGCTCTGCCGACGCTGACCGAGGGCTCGTTCTTCGCCAGGCGCGATGTGCCGCACGGAAAGGTCGAGGCGGCGAACTACATGAACTACGCGGGTGAAAACAAGCGGATGCAGGTGTATCTGCCGCCCGATTACGAGAAGAATACGAATGCGCGCTATCCCGTCCTGTATTTGAATCACGGCGGCGGCGACGACGATACCGCGTGGTCCCGGGAGAACGAGCGCAACGGGGGCTTCACCGCGAACATTCTCGATAACCTGATCGCGGCCGGCAAGGCCAAACCCATGATCGTAGCGATGCCCAATACGCGGACATGCGCCACGGCGGAGCCTTCGCCGGCCGGCGCCGACGACAAGTGCTCGCAGGAGTACGTGAAGGACATCATCCCCTACATCGACAGCCATTACCGCACCAGAGCCGATCGGGAGAGCCGGGCGCTGGCAGGTCTCTCGATGGGCGGCTTTGTGGTGATGCACACCGGCTTCCCTCATCTGGACACGTTCAGCGAACTCTACATCTACAGCTCCGGCCATACCAGCGAGGCGGCGCTGAAGAAATTCGATGAGTATTATGGAGCCGCGATGAAGGACCCTTCATTCAATGACAAGTTCCGCGTGCCCCTCTACATGGGCGCCGGCGAGACCGACATCGCGCTCAAGAACGGGCAGAAGGACCTGGCGCTGTTCAATCAATACGGCGTGCGCAATTTCTGGGTCCTCAGCACCGGCGGGCACGAATGGGCCAACTGGCGGCGCTATTTGTTCCAGACCGCGCAGGTCATGTTCCCCGATTGCGGGAGCAAGTAGATTTGCTCTGTGACCTGCGCTCTCCAGCGCGCCGCATCGCGGGGAAAACGCGTCGGCCTGATTTGGGTGCATTTTTCGCTCGGCGTTCCGAGGAAATTCGTGCAGCATGCCGCCGCGGCCCAACTAAGCCGCAACCGCATGAACATACTCCAGATAGGCGCCGAGGTCTCCTATAACAGCTGTGACGGTTTTAGCCGGAGACTGGCGATGATTGCTGTCGGCGGTCTCGGGGGATCTGCCAGGCTGAAGGCAATATATTGGAACCGCAGATGCCTCGAAACTAAAAGCTTGAAACGGCGACCGGTTAGATGGCGACGGGGGCTGGCGCTGATTCATCCCTCGTACCGCAGCAGCCACCGTAGCACGCCCCAAAACGGTCATCCGCCTTCTCGATAAGTTTTCTGAATTCAATCAACTACAGCCAAACAATCATTGAGACTTTCGGCCTGTCACGTCGGAGGTCGCGGGTCGTCACCGACCTTCTTGTTTTCAAATCACTTAAGCTTTCAGATCGTAGGTCTCTGGCGGGGTGTTTGTCCTGCTCAGACACGCGGCTCCAGACCGCTCTCCGGATTGACTATTCGCAAGCACCCCCTAGCGGCCGAGGTCGCACGCCTCCAAGAGACTCACGAATACATGCGTTTGGCATTCACAAGAACGCCTCGAATCTGAACCAATAGCTCGCGTAGGGCAGAGGTGATGTCGCTACCGGAACGGGAGGCAACGACTCGATTTCCTTCGCGATAAATCTCATTCAACTCTGATAAGGCCCGCGAGTGCTCCGCCGCGATCTCAGGGTTGATTCGCAAGCCACCGATTGCCAGCCCAAGTAACATTCCACCAGACTCCCCAAGCTTGATCATTGCAGACTCGGTCCTGGCGAAAAGAAACGCTTCGCGGCAATTCTCAGCTGCCCATTTCAACTTGGTTTCGACCTCCTCGGCCTTTGAGGTAAGCCACTTTCTCCGGAGCGATTGGGCATTGCCCGCCAACCGCGCCCCAAGTTGCGAATGCATAGCATGGGCGGGTCTTGGCGTTCGGCCGGTATGTTGCCAAAACCGAGTGATGTTCTCCGGGCTGATCGACAGATCCTCTAACGTGTCGATCTCGGCCCGCCGGAGCCTCCGGGTCCTGAGTACTTCGTATCCAGCGATGCCGAGCGCTCCGAGCGACAACCACACGCACAGGCTCACGTCAGCATATTGCCCGGATTTCCAATATGCAGCCCAGATTCCGACCAGAAACAGCGCGCTCATCCAAATAGCACACCCGGCATAAGTTCTGCTGAAGCTTGCTCCGCAATGAGGACAGGTCGCCGAATTCATTGTAAATTTCCACAGGTATGCTGCGGTGGCACTGCATACAAAACGTGTCGTTTGACACCGCGTCCTCTACTGAATGCCCGGAAAACGACCTCGTTCACACTACGAGCCGGGAGTGGTCTCGCAGCGTTCACACTACGTGCGATTGAACAGATACCAAGCAAGACCACACAGGGCGACCGCCACAATCTTCTTCCCCTGATTCAAATAGGGCGGCGAATCTTGCCGGAAATGGTCTGTTCAAGTGCCGTCGGTTTGTGAATTCCGAGATCATTTGCGCGGTAGCGGCATCAATGATTCGACGTTTGATCCGCCGGCTCATGGCGCCGTAGGGCGCGCATAAGCCCTCTCCGGCGAGATATGGAAGGGTTGAGACGCACGAATGAATCGATTGTTGAAAAACACGATGGCTTCCTCTCCAGTCCTCCCGTTAAGGACTGGGACGGCGATTTGAACATCCAGGAGGACTTGTGGGAACTCGACTACATGTTTGGCTTAAAGTGATCGCGCTTATCTGCTTGTGTGAACTCTTCATTGCACCTGGCCGGGCCGGCGCGCCTCCGCAGGGGATCGACGCGCTGACGGCGCCGATTGCACTCTACCCGGATGCCCTGGTGGCACAAGTGCTGGACGCCTCGACGAACCCCGCCGAAGTGCAGGACTTCAGCGCCTGGCTCAAACAGAACTCGAACCTGAAAGCCAGCGAGCTTCAGGAAGCCGCATCGAAAGCAGGCTTTGATGCCGCGTTCATCGCACTGGCGGTATTCCCGGACGTGATCCAAATGATGGCCCAGAAGCCCGATTGGACAAAACAACTCGGGGAGGCGTTCAAAGCCGACGCGCAGGCCGTCTCCAAGTCCATTCAACGCTTGCGGCAGCAGGCGCAAGCCATGGGCAACTTGAAGACAAACAAGCAACAAGAGGTCCTCACACAGAAGTCCTCGAGCGGCGACCAGGTGATCGTGATCCAGCCGGCGAACCCCCAGGTGGTGTACGTTCCTCAATACAATCCACAGGTGGTGTATGTGCAGCCGGCGCCCCCGCCTTCGTCCCATGCCGCCGGCGCGGCGTTGATCGGGTTCACCGCCGGGGTCATCGTTGGAGCGGCCGTGCACGGCAACGACTACTACCATGGGCCTTATGCGTGGCATCGCCCCCCGGTGCCAACGCCCTATGCCTATCACTACAACAACGCCGCAGCGCTGCAACAGCAACGATATAACAACGCATCGTCCCTGCAAAATCAGCGGTATAACAATGCCAGCAACCTGCAAAATCAACGGCAATCCAACTATCAACAGAATTCGTCCCAGCGCCAATCGGCGGCCCAGAGCAATCAGTCGCAGCGGCAGTCAGCGGCGCAGGACAACCAGGCACAGCGGCAGAGCGCAAGGTCTGGAGCGCAGTCGCAGGCAGGCGCAAATCAGGCACAGCGGCAGGCCGCGGCAACTTCCAGCAATGCTAACGGACAAAGGGCATCGGAGCGAAGCGGCACGAGGTCCGGGGGATTCTCCGGATATCAAAATGGCTCCTCTGCCCGGGAGGAGAGTCAAAGGGGCAATCGAAGTCGGGAGCAGAGCCGCGGCGGTGGACGCGGGCGGTGAGGTTAATACAGCGGGAGCACACTTATGCGAATACAAAATCACTTCATGATGACCCTGGCGATGGCGGCCTTGCTACTAGGCCAGGCCTGTTCCACGACGCCGGCCCAGTCCAAATTCGCGGCTCCGGACGATGCCGCCAAGGCACTCCTGCAAGCGCTCAAGACAGATAGTGCGGACCAGCTAAGGGAAATCTTCGGCAAACAAGCTTTCGAATCCGTGGCATCCGGCGACGCCGTCGCCGACCGGAATGATCGCGAAGTCATCGCGCTCGCCATGGAGCAGTCCTGGCGTTGGGTCCCTGTCAGACCCGATCGCCAAGAACTGATTGTGGGCGACGAACAGTGGCCGTTCCCGGTTCCACTGGTCAAAGCGGGCGATCAGTGGCGGTTCGACTCTGAGGCCGGCAAGGAGGAGGTTATCGCCCGCCGCATCGGCCGCAACGAGTTGACCGTGATCGACCTGAGCCACGCCTACGTCGATATGCAGAAGGAATATGCGGCTGACGCACACGACGGCAAAAGGTCCGGGCTGTTCGCACAGCGGCTGCGCAGCACTCCCGGGCATCAGGATGGCCTCTACTGGCCCGCGCAGCCCGGCGACAAAGAGAGTCCCCTGGGCGATCTTGCCGCCGAGGCGGCGGCCGAAGGCTACGCGGAGGGCAAGACATCCGCGACTCCGCTTTGGGGCTACCAGTACCGGATTCTCACGGCTCAGGGCGCGGCCGCGCCGGGAGGAAAGACAAGCTACATCAAAGACGGCGAAATGTCCGGCGGCTTCGCCCTGGTCGCATTCCCAGCCACCTACGGATCCAGCGGCATCATGACCTTCATCGTTAACCAGGACGGTGTGGTTTACCAGAAAGATTTGGGAAAGGACACGGTCAACCTGGCCACCAGCATGGCAGAGTACGATCCAGACGACTCGTGGGAGGTGGTTCGAATGCCGTAAAATTCAAAGACCGCTGACGTGTTGCGTTCGCTCGAAGCGATCAGCGCAGGTTCCGGACGGGAAGTAGGGGTGTGCCCTGATTGCGCGCCGCACGCGGATTTTGCGGGCGGGGTGATCGGAGTTTCGGGGCTCGCCGAACTCGGCTAATTGAACCGGTGCGGCGCCGAGGCAGCATCCGAACCGTTCGATCGTCAACTGGCGCAATCAGGCACAAAAATCATGAATCAGCAGACAACGGGCTCGGTCAATACGGATTTGGCTCTCAATAGCGCCGGCTTGGCGAAGTTTCGAACGCAACTCGCGCTCGACCGCAGTACGCTTGCCTGGATACGGACCACGCTGACCATGTCGACATTTGGCTTCGGCACCGCGGGGTTCTTCAGGTCGCTGCGAGAAAAATCACCTTCTCCCTGAGGTCGTGCGATTGCACGAAGCCGCGATCCGATTCGGTTTTGCGCTGGAATCGCCGCCACGGTTTTGGCCGGAATTTCTCACTGGCGCACGCTGCAAAGGCTCGGCCGGAATGAGACTCCGGCCCTCACCCAATGGCCGTTGAGCATCGCGTTCGCAATGCTCCTCGCGATAGCCGGCCTGGTTTCGGTCGGGTCTTTGCTTGCGAGATGAGCACGTGCAGGGGGAGGTCACAACTTCCGCGAGTGCATCTGAGTCCGAATCTGACGAAGGGCGCTCTGTTACGGTACATCCGTTCTGTTGCAGCTTCAAAGAAATCGCGGCCCTTTAAAGCCCCTTCAGTACCATCCACGCGCGAAGTAAGCGATATGGACGGCTGGAATACTGCCGCCAACAGATCCCGTTGCGCGATTCAGAGCTGAAAATCGGATTTGAAAAGAGAAACTAGGACGCTTGATCACCTCACGAGCATCAAAGAAACGAGGCGAGTAGCCGCAATCTCTCGCACGCAGCCGACGAGGTCAACCGATGCTCCGAGCCCTTTACCGCAACTCGATCCTGCTCCTGCCGCTGGCCAGCCTTTCGATATTGCAGCCGAACATCCGCGCTCAGATGGCGCCAGCCGATTCGCCCGGCAAGCCCGTTAAGGAGGAGTGCGCCAAGCCCGCAGACCCATCCTCCGAGGAGGCCGCCCCGGTTGCGAACGAAACCACTCCATCCAGTCCCGATCAGGAATCGGCTCGCTCGAAAATGGCTGCGGAGAAGCAGCACAAGCAACAGGAAGCACAAGGCACGGCGGACGCACAGCCCGCTAAACAAGAGAAAAAGGGCTCGTGGCTCTTCGCCCCGATCCCGATCAGCAGCCCGGCGGTCGGCTCCGGCCTCGAGTTCGCGGTTGCGCGTGTATTCCCCTTGAACAAGCAGGACGAGGTCTCTCCGCCATCGGCAGTGGGAGTGGGAGGCGTCTTTACCAACAACGGAACCAGGGCGTTTGCGGTTGGCGGGCGACTGTACTTCAAAGAAGACAAATATCGTATTGCCACCGCACTGGGCACGGCCAACGTCAATCTCGACATCTACGGCGTAGGTAAGGCGGCAGGGGACAACGGTATCTATGTCCCGCTGAACGGGAACGGCAAGGGATTCCTCTTCGAAGGGCTTTACGGACTCAAGAAGCGGTTTTATGTAGGTTTCCGGGGGCAATACCGAAACTTGCGGTTATCGCTCGATAAGGAAAAATTCGCGGAGGACTCGGACATCAGCGCCCAGCCGCCGGAACAGGTCGCGGAGGTTATCGACCAGATCGGGCAGGAACTTTTACAGCAACAAACCGTGTCCCTTGGACCGCGAATTGAATGGGACACGCGTGACAGCACCTATTATCCCAAGAAAGGGCTGTTGATGGATGTCAATATGGACTTCTTCAGCACGGGCTTGGGCAGCAAGTGGAGCTATCAGTATTACAAGTTCGGCTTCAGCAAGTATCACGGAATCGGCGACTATCAAGTGCTCGCCTTCCGTGGAATGGGTTGTGCCGTTGCGGGCGACCGAGTTCCGATTTACGACTTGTGCCTCTTCGGCGCGGCGAACGACATTCGTGGATACAGCGTCGGCCGGTATCAGGATCGCAGAATGTTCGCGGCACAGGCCGAATATCGTCTCATGATTCCCACGAAGGGTTTCCTCGGGAGATTCGGCGTCGTTGCGTTTGCCGGCTTCGGCGGCGTGGGCCGGAAGTTCTCGGATATCGGCTGGAGCGATTTGCTGCCGGGAGGCGGCGTCGGTGCAAGGTTTCGATTGCTGAAGAAGCAGCCGATCAATTTCCGAATCGATTACGCTCGCGGCGACGCTGGAAGCACCGTGACGATCGGTGTGCTGGAAGCCTTTTAGAGTCCATCGGTCTCGCGTGTTGACGTTCGCTAGCTATCGATCCCGAGCGAATCAAGCACGTCGCGCACGCGGCGCAACAGTTTCGCTTTCGTGAACGGCTTCTGTATAGAGTTGGATTCCGACAGGGCGGCGGTCCCCGCATCCGGATAGCCCGACATATACAGGACCCTCAAATGCTGGCGGAAAGCCTGTAAACGTTTCGCCAGTCGAATGCCGGACAGTTCCGGCATGACCACGTCGGTGAGGAGGAGATGGATCGGTTCGGTGTCGCTCATAGCCAGGCGAAGGGCTGCGTGACCATCGGCCGCCGCCAGCACATGATAGCCCGCCTTATCTAAAACTCGCTGAATCTCGTCGCGCAGAGCCGACTCGTCTTCCACGAGCAAAATCGTCTCGGAGCCCCCTTTTACCCGCCCGTCCTCCGTTTCGAGAACCGGGCTGGCAATCTCGGGCACGACGGGCAGATAGACCCTGAATTCAGTCCCATGCCCCGGCTCACTCGCGACTCTGATGAATCCGCCGCTTTGTCTGATTATTCCGTAAACCACAGAGAGCCCCAGCCCCGTACCTTTGCCTACTGACTTCGTGGTGTAGAACGGTTCGAAGATGTGCGCAATCGTATCCTCGTTCATCCCGGTCCCGGTATCCCTAACAGCCAGCATCGCGTACAACCCCGGCTTCAGGTCCGGGTAGGCTTGGGTATCCGATTGATCGAGCTCTACGTTGGCGGTTTCGATGGTGAACGCGCCGCCTTCGGGCATTGCGTCTCGCGAGTTCACGGCCAGATTGGTGAGAACCTGGGCGAATTGTCCGCGGTCAGCTCTCACAAGGCCCAACCCTGGACCAGGTTTGAATTGGACGTTGACATCCTCCCCGATCAAACGCTGCAACATTTTCTTGCTATCTGAAATGACGCCGTTCAGGTTGAAAACCTCGGTCCGGGGGATCTGTTTGTTGCTGAACGTCAGCAACTGCCGGCTGATTGCGACAGCTCTGTCTGCCGCATCGCGGATCGCTGTCACGCTGCCCGCCGCGGACTCTCCGCAGCGCAGCTCCTCGAGAGCCGAATCGGCGTACATCAAGATGACACTCATCAGGTTGTTGAAATCGTGAGCGATTCCTCCAGCGAGGCGACCCACCAACTCCAATTTCTGGGCGTGGGCCAGTTGCCTTTGTAGATTTTCTCTTTCTGTTTCTTGACGCTTTCGCTCGGTGATGTCTCGCGTGATACCGACGACACCGACGGGGCCGGTATCCGACCAAAGAAGCGCCGCGCTCACTTCGGCCCAAAACGCCGTGCCGTCCTTTCGCAAATGCTCCGATTCGAAGGTGACCACGGAATTCCGGTCATAATCGGGCGATGACGCTCTGGTAAGTTCCTCTCTAAGAAGCTGCTCATTCTGCATTGCCTGAAGAGGTAGCGCCACATCTCGCAACGTGAGCCCACGGGTTTCCTGCACCGTCCAGCCGTACGTCTGCTCTACGCGCGGGCTCGCGTACGTGAGGCGGCCGGACAGGTCCATCATCCAAATTACATCCGGAAGGCATTTCTCTATGGTGAGGAATTGTTGAGTGCGTTCCCGGAAAGCCTGTTCAACCTGTCTGAGCTCCGTAATGTCGAGCGTCGCCGAGGCCAGGCAGGCCCGGTCGCCGAGTTTGACCGGTTCCGAGGAGAGCAGACCCGTACGGACCTGACCATCTTTCCGGCGAAAATGGAATTCGAAGTTTCGGACCCTTCCATTCTCACGCAGGCGTTTGACAGCTTCTCTGAACTCCTCAGGGGTGGCCCACAGGCCGAGTTCCGCGCCGTTCCTACCGAGAATATCGGCGCGCTTGTATCCGACCATTTCCCCGAAATTCTCATTGATATCGAGAAACCGAAACCCGCTTTCTATGTCAGCGACGCTGATTCCAGCGGGCACGAAGCGGAAAACTGTCGCGAACTTCTCCTCGGAATCGAGCAGTGCGATCTCCGCGCGCTTGCGCTCCGTGATATCCTCCATGAACCATTCGTACAACAACGTTCTTCCATCAGGCGCGCACACTCTCTTGCCACTCAGCGAAACCCATACGATCGAGCCGTCTTTCCGTTTGTGCTGGCATTCGTACCGCTGCACAAAACCGTGCTCCTCCAGTTCTTTGACCAATTCCAGGTGCGCGTTTGGGGCGACCCAAACTTTGCTCGTGTCGGAGATTGTCGTTACAAACTCTTCGGCAGATGGGTAACCGAGTATTCGCGCCACAGCCGGGTTTGCGGCCAAGCACGTGCCTTCCGGCGAAGTGAGCCACATGCCTTCGACCGCGCCTTCAAAGAAGTCGCGATAGCTCCACCCGGCCTCCTCCAGAGCAGCCGGCATGCCATCCGACGGTGCCATGTGGCCCTCCTTTACGTTCTCCACGTTTCCGCAGCTTAACATGACGATGGAATCCTGGGTGCACTTCCAGAGCCTCACTGCTAGTCCCACCGGAAGGTGCTTCTAGCAGGCAGTCATCGGATATTTATGCCACGCCCGAAGACTGTATATAAGGAGCAGCGAAATCCCGGCTGTCGTCAACAGCGTCGCCGATTGTTGCAGACATGATGGCCAAAGCCGCTCCTTGGCGCATTCACAACCAAGCCAGTAGAGTAACGCGAA
>Ga0335069_10016994_pt1 | contig 10141 bp, 8 predicted proteins | sample Lox_Sample_11_FD_206714 | JGI IMG/M metagenome (GOLD analysis project Ga0335069, IMG submission 206714) | Soil microbial communities from Loxahatchee National Wildlife Refuge, Florida, United States - Lox_Sample_1.1 | ecosystem: Environmental > Terrestrial > Soil > Wetlands | place: USA: Florida...
AGGTCAGCCATCGGGTCGGCCGGGCGCCGACCCAGGACAATCTCCTGGTCCTCTATCTGCCACACCGCGCGATCTGGCAGGCGGCGATCAACGCCATGCAGGAGTCGGGTTTTGAACCCGTGCCGTCCTACAACCCCTATTGGGACCGATACGGCCAGACCTTCGAGGACCCCGACGGCTACCGCGTGGTGCTGGCCAACAAGAGCTGGGACCGCTGAGCCCAGCCGTTTCGGCAGGCGTGCCGGTCGTCACAGTGAACCCTTCCAGGTCCCTCCAGGCGTGCGGACCGTCACGATCGCGGTCAGCGCCGACATTCCTGCGGCCCGGTTGACGCGACCGACCCTCCAGAAGGTCGGCTGGCCGGCTCGAGAAGCAGGCGCCGGCCATGATGATGGAGGGTGCCATGAACATGTCGATCGTCACCATGCCGGTTCCGACCCCGATCCAGGACATCTTCGCGCCGCTGAACTATTACGGCACGACCGGGGATGACACCATCACCGGAGCCAGCCTCGTTCACAACTATATCGAGGGCTATGCCGGCAACGACAACCTGACCGGTGGCGCCGGCAACGACCTGCTGGTCGGCGACGACGGCAACGACGCGCTCAACGGCGGCGCCGGCAACGACACGCTGATGGGCGGCGCGGGCAACGATACGCTGTTCGGCGGCGACGGCGACGATGTGATCTATGGCGGCGACGGCAACGACCTGGTCTGGGCCGGCGCCGGCCATGACCTGGTCCACGGCGAGGCCGGCGACGATACGATCCATCTCGGCATCGACGGCGGCACGGCTTATGGCGACGACGGCAACGACGTGATCTATGGCGGCAACGGCCGCGACCTCATCCAGGGCGGCAATGGCGACGACATCGTCATGGGCGGCGCCGGCAACGACGTGATCTACGGCAATGCCGGCAACGACATCGTCTATGGCGGCACGGGCGACAACTACCTCGATGGCGGCAACGGCAACGACTACCTGTTCGGCGGCACCGGCCACGACACCATCGACGGCGGCGCCGGCAACGACGTGATCGAAGCCGACGACGGCAACGACATCCTCTACGGCCGCGGCGGCGACGACCAGTTCAACGTCAATCCCGCCGATATCTCGACCGACCTGATCGAGGGCCAGGCCGGCCATGATATTCTTGCCTTCATGCAGGACGGCAACGTCGATCTCGATACGGTGAAGAGCCATCTCGAAGGCATCGACGAGGTCAATCTGCTTGGCACGACCTCCACGGTGTCGCTGAACGCCCAGGACGTGCTCGACATCAGCGACAACGGCACGCTCTTCGTCACCGGCAACGACAAGGACGCGGTCGTCTCGCACAGCCAAGGCTGGCAGCTCACCGGAACGCAGACGCTGCACGGCGAGACCTACAACGTCTACGAAGCGCAAGTGGGCGGCCAGACCGCGCACCTCCTGGTCGACACGCACATCATCGACCAGAGCGCCAATCTGAGCTGAGAGTCACCCCGCCCGGACCCTCCCCCGAACTCGGGGGAGGGATTTCTTTTGGCGACCGCTCCCCGAGATCAGATCGCTCCGCTACTTGAAGGTCCAAAGACCACCCGCCCATTCCTAAGAAATATCGGGGGGCGGAAAATGCCGGCTTAGAAGTGGGCTGAGGAAGTCATATTCAGGGCGCTGTCAGCGACCAGCGGCGCAGGAATGATGGTCGCCTATGGGCTTTGGCTACTTATTGAACAAGACAGCGACCTGGTGGGTCCTCGCCTTCTTCGTGCGTGCCGGTCGTCACAGTGAACCAATCCAAGTCTCTCCAGACGTGAGGATCATCACGACTGCGCCGCACTCGGCGCTGCCCGCATGCGGATGATGCGACCGAATCTCCAGAGCGCCGGCATCCGCCGGCCGAGACATCGGAGGTTCACATGAGCGGTCAGATTCCCGTTTCGCCGATCCAGGTGCCCGCGCTGTCGCAGCTCCTGCCCGAATACTACTACGGCACGGGCGGGACCGACGTGATTCACGGCTACAGCACCACCTACAACTTCATCGAAGGATACGACGGCAACGATTGGCTCTACGGCGGCATCGGCAACGATGTGCTGCTGGGCGATACCGGAAACGATGCACTCTATGGCGGCGCCGGCAACGACTGGCTCTGGGGCGGCGCCGACAACGACTGGCTGCAGGGCGATGCCGGCGACGACTTCCTGATGGGTCAGGACGGCAACGACACCATGCTCGGCGGCGACGGCAACGACACCATGAACGGCGGCTATGGCGACGACACGCTCATCGGCAATGGCGGCCACGACGTGATGCATGGCGATGCCGGCAACGACTGGCTCACCGGCGGCGACGACGGCAGCACGCTCTACGGCGACGACGGCGACGACACCGTTTACGGCGGCGCTGCGGCCGACAGCCTCGAAGGTGGCGCGGGGAACGATTATCTCGATGGCGGCGCCGGCAACGACGACGTGACCGACATCGGCGGCGGCAACGATACGCTCTATGGCGAAGCCGGCGACGACTACATGGTCGGCGGCGACGGCAACGACCACATGTATGGCGGCGCCGGCAACGACACGATGAGCGGCGGCAACGGCGACGACTTCCTCTCAGGCGCCGACGGCAAGGACCATCTCTGGGGCGGCGCCGGCAACGACACGATCCAGGCCGGCAACGGTGCCGACCAGGTGCACGGCGAGGGCGGCGACGACACGATCAACGTGCTCTCGAGCGATCTCCTCAACGACACGATCGACGGCGGCACCGGCCACGACAGCCTGCACTTCCTGCAGGGCGGCTCCTATGACCTCGGCACCTTCAAGGGCAACCTCGCCGGCATCGACGAGATCGACTTCACCGGCATCGGCGTCAGCGCCGGCTTGGTCTTAAAGCCGCAGGACGTGCTCGACGTCAGCGACAGCGGCACGCTGATGATCACCGGCAACGGCGACGACATCGTCTCCTCCTATGGCCAGGGCTGGCAGAAGGTCGGCACCGACAACATCAACGGCCACACCTACAACGACTACACCGCCCATGTCGGCAACGAGACCGCGCATCTGCTGGTCGATGTCAGCATGAACCAGGGGCTGAGCTGAGCGCGGCTTAGACCGAGACTTACCCCCTCCCCGACGCTCCCCCGATTCGGGGGAGGGTTAGGGCGGGGGTAAGTGCAGAACTCGGCGTTGGCCTACCCGAGCCGGAGCTCCAGGAACACCGAGACGCCGTTTTCCGGGTACTCGGCGAAGGCGGGACGGTGGCGGAAGCCGACGGAGCGGTAGAGGCTGAGCGCCTCGAGTTGTTTTTCGCCGGTCTCAAGGCGGAGGACGGCGATGCTGGCCGCATCGGCGTGCTCGATCAACCGGTCGAGGATCAGGCGGCCGATGCGGCGGCCGCGGGCGGCGGGCGCCACGTACATGCGCTTCAATTCCGCCCATTCGTGGCCGGCTTCGTCCCTGCCCCGCGCGGCGACGGCGCCGAAGCCGAGCAGGGTTCCCCCCGCCCGGGCGACGAAGAACGCGACGCCCGGTTCCTGGAGCGAGGCGACATCGATCAGGAAATTGTCCTCGGCGGCGTAGAGGCCGGCATAGTACCGGTCGGCCTCTTCCAGGAGCGCGCGGATCTCAGGCTGGTCGGGGTCTTCGATCGCGATCGCGACCTTAGGCAGCGGCTGCGTGTTCAGAGCATCGCCTCCAGCACCCGATCGGGCGGCTTGTGGCCGTCGGCGAAGGTCTTGATGTTGATGATCACCTTCTCGCCCATATCGACCCGGCCCTCGATGGTGGCCGAGCCCATATGCGGCAGCAGCACGACGTTGTCGAGCCGGAGCAGCTTCGGGTTGACCGCGGGCTCGTGCTCGAAGACGTCCAATCCGGCGCCCGCGATCTCCTTCTTCTCCAGCATGCGCGTGAGGGCGTTCTCATCCACCACCTCGCCGCGCGCGGTGTTGACGATGTAGGCATGTTTCTGCATCAGCTTGAGGCGCCGCGCCGAGAGGAGATGATAGGTGGCCGGCGTGTGCGGGCAGTTGATCGAGATGATGTCCATGCGCGAGAGCATCTGGTCGAGGCTCTCCCAATAGGTCGCTTCGAGCTGCTGCTCGACGCTCTGATGCACCCGGCGCCGGTTGTGGTAGTGGACCGAGAGGCCGAAGCCCCTGGCCCTGCGCGCGACCGCGGTGCCGATCCGCCCCATGCCGACGATGCCGAGCCTCTTCCCGTAGATGCGGTGGCCCAGCATGAACATCGGCCCCCAGCCCTTCCACTCGCCGGAGCGGATCAGCCGCTCGCCCTCGCTGACGCGTCGGGCCGTGGCGAGAATCAGAGCCATGGTCATGTCGGCGGTGTCCTCGGTGAGGACGCCCGGCGTGTTGGTGACGGTGATGCCGCGCTCGCGGGCGCTGGCGAGATCGATGTGATCGACGCCGGTGCCGAAGGAGGCGATCAGGCGGAGGTTGGGCCCGGCCTGGGAGAGCACCGCATTGTCGATCCGGTCGGTGACGGTCGGCACCAGCACGTCGGCGGTCTTCACCGCCTCGATCAGCTCGCTCTGCTCGAGCGGCCGATCCTCGAGATTGAGCTTCACCCGAAAGAGCTCCATCATCCGGGTTTCGACACTGTCCGGAAGCTTCCGCGTGACGACGACATAGGGCCTGCCGGGCATGAACGACCTCCGAGAAGCGCCTCCCCTCCCCCCAGTGGAACCAGTCGGGGGACCAGTCGGGGGGACCCGTCGGGGTGCCGGCTTCACGGCATGCAATAGCAAGCCGGGCGGCGCGTTGTCCAGCGGTCCGGCCGCCGCAGTTGGACCGGTCAAGCCCTTGAGAATCGCGCGAAGCTTGACCGGTCTGGCAAGCTGAATCAGAGTGAAGGCGCAATGCCCGATTCGCCGCTGCTCACCGACCGCCTCGGCCGGTTCCGGCTCCTTATTCCCGGCTCGATCCGGGAATTGATGGTGACGGCCGGTCGGCGGTGCATTGGGGGCGTATGCTTGCCGCCGGCATGCATTGGGCTCCTGGTCCTGATCCTCTGCCTTGCCGCCGGCCGGCCGGTCGCGGCGGATTCCGACAGCAAGCTTCCGCTGCCAAGATTTGCCTCGCTGGATTCGAGCGAGGTAAATTTCCGCGTCGGTCCCGGCGAGGACAAGCCCAAGCTCTGGCTCTACCAGCGCGCCGGCATGCCGGTCGAGATCATCGAGGAGTTCGACGTCTGGCGCCGGGTGCGCGATTACCAGGGGACCGTCGGCTGGGTGAAGGTGAGCCTGCTCTCCAGCAAGCGCACCGCGATCGTGATTGACTCCCGCCGCACCTTGCACGCCGAACCCGATGCCGATTCGCGCGCCGTCGCACTGGTCGATCCCGGCGTCATCGGCAAGCTTATCGAATGCAAGACCGAATGGTGTCGGCTCAGTTTCAAGGGCTATGAGGGCTGGCTGAAACGCGGCGAGTTCTGGGGCGTCTATCCGAACGAGACCGTCAAAGACTAGCGCCAAGCGCGCCAGCGGAGAGCCGACAGAACGTTGACATAGTCGTCGGTCCAGGCCCGCGCATCCGACGGCGAAGGCGGAAAGGACTGCCAGCGCGGATCGGTCGCCATCGAACCGAGATCGGCATCCTGCCGTGCGACGATCGCCCATTCCGAGGATGAGATCAGCGTTCCCTCGGCGAGCCCGGGATATTGCTGCCAGCGCCCTGTGAGACCGCGGTCCTCGACCAGCCGTGCCACCACCGGCAGCAGGTCGAGATTGCGGTTCGAGAGGTGCAGAAGCAGCACGCCGCGCGGCCTGAGCTTCCGGAAATAGAGATCGAACGCTTCGCGTGTCAGCAGATGGACCGGGATCGCGTCGGAGCCGAAGGCGTCGATGGTGAGCATGGCGAGGCTCCCGTCCGGGCGTGCGGCGAGGCTCAAGCGTCCATCACCGAGCACGATCTCCGCCTGCGGCGCGCAATCGGCGAGATAGGTGAAATAGTCCGGGTTGCGGGCGGTGGCGACGATGGCGGGGTCGATCTCGAAATAGGTCCAGGCCTCGCCGGGCGCGCTCAGGCAGACCATGGCGCCGCTGCCGAGCCCGATCACGCCGATCGCGGGCAGCGTACCCATGGCGCGGAGCGCGTCCAGCGCCTGCCCGGCCGGCCCCGATCGCGCATAGTAGAGCAGCGGTTCCCGTCGCCTTGCGGAATCGACGAACTGCGCGCCATGGGCGGTGTTGCCATGCATCAGGAAATGCGCGTTGTGGGCGGCATCGAGCTCGATCCGGTGCACGCCGAAGAAGCTGCGGTAGCGGGCGATCTCCGGCCGCAGCGTGAGATTGAGACTGGCGGCCAAAGTGGCGGCGACCAGCAGCGCCATAAGCACGGGTTTGCGCCGCGCGGCGAAGCAGAGCAGCGCGGCGGCCGCTTTCAGACCCACCAGCCACTGCAGGGCGTGGAGCCCCGAGGCTTCCAGCAGCGCGGCACGCAAACCGACGAAGAGCAGGACGGCTGCGGCGATCCAGCGCCACTCCGACCGCGGGCGCCCGTCTTCATCCGCAGCGATCGCCCAGAGCAGGACCGCGCCGAGGACGGCAATCGGATATTCGTAGACGCCGTCGAACAGCAGCGGAGCCAGGAACGCGTTGAAGGCGCCGCCCAATGCGCCGCCCAGCGACATCAGCAGGAAGTATTCGGTGAGATGCTCGGGCGGCGGGCGCAACGCCACCAGCTCGGAATGGCACATCAGCGCGAAGACAAGGAGCAGGCCGGCGCTGACCGCGATCTGCGCGAGGCCGATGCCGGTTTCGAGGCCCAGAACCAGCGCGGCGATGGTCGCGGCATAGGGGAAGGCGCGGAGGATCGCGGAGCGGGACACGATCGGCTTTCGCGCGAAGGGGATGACGAAGGTGAGGAGGTAGAGCGTCAGCGGCAGGACCCAGAGCAGCGGGACCGAGGCGATATCGGTCGAGATCTGCAGCGTGACCGCGAGGAACAGGCTCGACGGCACGGCGGCGAGCGCGATCCAATGCAGGCGCCGCTTCGAGCCGAGCGGCGCTATGGCCGCCGTCGCGGTGACGCTCCTTTCAACCGGAACGGCGCGGCGCAGGGTCACGGCGCCGCAGGCGATCAGGAAGAAGATGAGCAGGCCGAAGCTCACGGCCCAGAAACGGCTCTGATCCGCAAGCCCGAGTGCCGGCTCGATGAGGGTCGGATAGAGCAACAGCGCCGCAAGGCTGCCGACATTGCTCGCGGCGTAGAGGAAATAGGGATCGCGCGCGTGGCTGGCATCGGTCAGCGAATACCAGCGTTGCAGCAGCGGCGCCGTGGCCGAGAGGGTGAGGAACGGCAAGCCGATCGCCCCTGCCAGCATGAGGATGAGGTCGAGCTGCGGCGGCCGGTCCGCCGGCGGAATCCAAGCGGAGGGGACGGCGATCGGCAGGAACAAGAGGGACAGGGCGGCGAGTGCCGCATGAACCGCCATCTGCAGCCGCGGCACGAGTCGCGCCGAAAGCAGATGCGCGTAGAGATAGCCGCCGAGCAGCGCCAGCTGAAAGAACAGAGTGACGGTGATCCAGACCGCAGCGGCGCCACCCAGCTTCGGCAGAATCATGCGCCCGATCATCGGCTGCACCAGGAAGACCAGCCAGGCGCTCAGCAGCATCGTGCCGCCGAACAATAGGCCCAGTCCGGGCGCTGTCCCCGTTTGCGCCGCGCGTTCCCGCATCGGCCTCCCCGCCTCCGCCGTGCGAGTCCGCGACTCGCGATTTCAGAGGCTCAGGATAGGCCGAAACTCGAGGTCAGGCGAAGTCGCCGGCGAGCTCCTGGCGGATCTCCTCCGGCAGCACCGCCATGTGGCTGTATTCCGGGTGGCTGAAGCCGAGGATCACCTGGCGATTGGGCTCGCGGAACAGCGCGATCTGCTTCGCAGTGAACGGGAAGTGGATGAACTGCACCGAGGAGGCCTTGCCTTCCTCGGTGGTGCGCTCCTGGTCCGCCTCGGGCACGCCCTTCACCGTCTCGCCGTCGAGCTTGAAGAAGGCGGTTTCCTCGACGCCGCCCAAGCGCGCCAGGAAACGTGCACGGCGGAGCGGATCGTCGATCTCGAACATGACCGTCGCGGTCAGCTCGTTGCCCTTCGGGATCAGCGGGTTGTAGGCGCGGAGCTCGTCCGCGATCTGCGCCTCGCCGCCCTTCTCGATATGCAGCATCTCCTGGACCTGCTGCAGCATGGTGTCGAAGCATTCGAAGTGGAAGGTGGCGACCGGGCCGACCTCGACGCGGCGCCGGCGCTTCAGCGCGACCACGGCCTTGCGAAGCTCGCCGCGCCGCGCCGCATAATCGGCGGGCGCGAGGATGTCGCTGCGGCTGATCTCCGTCTTGCGGATGGCGGCCATGGCTCGGATCCTCTCTTGAATTTAGACGAGCCCGTAGGCGCGGGCGAAGAGCTGGATCGGGTGCCAGGAATGCTCCGGTGCCGTGCCACCGTCGAGCCGCGCCATGCCCTGGACGATATGCTCGCCGGCGAGCGGGCATTCCGACGCGACGAAGGTCTTCTGGGCCGAGATCGCCTGGCGCGCGACCGGGCGCCCGATCTTGAGCGCGATCGGGAAGTTCTCCTTCATCACGCCCCAGGAGCCGCCATGGCCCGAGCAGCGCTCGATGACGGCGAGATCGGCTTCGGGGATCAGCTTCAGCATCTCCGCCGCCTTCTGGCCCATATTCTGGGCGCGGGCATGACAGGCGATGTGGACCGCGACGCCGCCGGGCAGCGCCGTCAAGCCCGGCGCGAGGCCCTCGCGCCGCGCGATATCGACCACGTATTCGCTGATGTCGAAAGTGGCTTCCGAGATCCGCTTGATGCGCGGGTCCTGCGGCAGGATCAGCGGCCATTCGAACTTCAGCATCAGCGCGCAGGACGGGATGAGCGCGATGACGTCATAGCCCTGGTCCACATAGGGCAGCAGCGCATCGGCGACGGTCGCGGCGTGGTCGGCGACGCGCGCCACGTCGCCGCGCTCGAATTGCGGCATGCCGCAGCAGCGCGGATAGGCGACCTCGGTCTCGACGCCGTTGGCGGCCAGCACGGCACGCGCCGCCATGCCGATCTCGGGGTTGTTGTAGTTGACGAAGCAGGTGGCGTAGAGCACGGCCTTGCGCCCGAAGCCCGGCGCCTTTGGGTTCACCTCCGGCCGATCCTCCATGCTCCTGAGCACGAAGGTGCGGCCGTGGAACTTCGGCAGTGCCGCCTCGCGATCGACGCCGATCGTGCTCTCCATGACCGTGCGCACGAGCGCGTTGCCGTTGACCGCGTTGACCACAGGCGCCGCCAGGGCGGCGAGCCTGCCGTTGCGGTCGGTCTCGGTGACCTGCTTGCCGATCGGGTCCGACTTGTTGGCCTTCAGCTCCGCCGCGCGGTAGCGCAGCATCAGATGCGGAAAGTCGAGCGCCCATTCATGCGGGGGCACGTAGGGGCATTTGGTCATGAAGCAGAGGTCGCAGAGCGTGCAGGCGGCCTCGACCTGCTTGTAGTCCTTGGGATCGACGCCTTCCATCTCGTTCGGCTGCGCGTCGACCAGATCGAACAGGCGCGGGAAGGAGTCGCAGAGGTTGAAGCAACGCCGGCAGCCATGGCAAATCTCGAAGACGCGGTGCATCTCCGCCTCGATCTTCGCCATGTCGTAGAAGTCGGGGTTCTGCCATTCCAGGGGAAAGCGAACCGGCGGTTCGAGACTGCCTTCGCGCATGGAGCTTGCCGTCAGAGAGTATCGCTGGTCGAGGAACGATCCTGCGGCACCCCCAAACCGAGGCCGGGGGTGCCGCAGAATGACTCCAGACTCTTACATCAGCCGAGCGTGTCGAGGGCCTTCTGGAAGCGGCCGGCATGGGACTTCTCGGCCTTGGCCAGCGTTTCGAACCAGTCGGCGATCTCGTCGAAGCCTTCCTCGCGCGCGGTGCGGGCCATACCCGGATACATGTCGGTGTATTCATGGGTCTCGCCGGCGATCGCAGCCTTGAGGTTGGGCGCGGTGCCGCCGATGGGGAGGCCGGTCGCCGGATCGCCCACCGCCTCGAGGAACTCGAGATGGCCATGGGCGTGGCCGGTCTCACCCTCGGCTGTGGAGCGGAACACGGCCGCGACGTCGTTGTAGCCTTCGACATCGGCCTTTTGTGCGAAATAG